>Ga0210401_10005454_pt1 | contig 13065 bp, 8 predicted proteins | sample IncBWH32MmetaG_FD_150866 | JGI IMG/M metagenome (GOLD analysis project Ga0210401, IMG submission 150866) | Forest soil microbial communities from Barre Woods Harvard Forest LTER site, Petersham, Massachusetts, United States - Inc-BW-H-32-M | ecosystem: Environmental > Terrestrial > Soil >... | reverse complement strand
AGTGCTTGATCAGGACGATGCCGATGACGTTGTTACTCTCGACTTCAGTCCGGGCTCGGACACGGAGAGCAGTGCCGATGTCACGCGCCGAAAACTTTTGGAATTCGCGCGGCGGGCCGAAGACATCAATGCTGACGCCGACCAGAAACTCCAGGGCGCCGTTCACGAGATCAAGGCTCTTCTCAAAGACGGATTCCAGCCCGTTGTCTTCTGCAGATTCGTGGACACCGCCGATTATGTAGCGCGCCAGTTCCGCGAGATCCTGCCCGCAAAAGTAAGGATCGAGTCGGTCACCGGGCTGTTACCACCTTCCGAGCGCGAGACTCGAATCGCCAGGTTAACTGCTGAGCCCGGCGAGTACGTCCTCGTTTGTACTGACTGTCTGTCCGAGGGCATCAATCTTCAGCAGAACTTCAACGCGGTGTTGCACTACGACCTCGCCTGGAATCCTACGCGCCACGAACAGCGCGAGGGACGCGTCGACCGCTTCGGGCAGGAAAAGTGTGAGGTCCGCGTCGTGACCTACTACGGAACGGACAATCCGATCGACGGCGTCATACTTGACGTTCTCATTCGCAAGCACAAGAGCATCAAGAGTGATCTCGGTGTCACGGTTTCCGTTCCGGGCTCCAGCGACCAGATCGCCGAAGTGCTATTTGAAGGCGCGCTTTTCAGAGAGAAGACCCGAACGGGTGCCGCACAGTTGAAATTAGATTTCATCGCCGACTTAGGCCCGAAGAAGGAAGCAATCCACGCCGACTGGGATAATGCGCGCGACCGTGAGAAAGTCAGCCGCTCACGTTTCGCCCAGCACACTCTGAGCCCGGAGGCCGTCGCCTCGGAGTTGCAAAACGTACGCGCCGCGATTGGCCGCTGCGAAGATGTCGCACGCTTTTTTCATGGTGTGATGCATGCAGCAAAGGTATCACTGCAAACTAAAGGCAAGGCCGTGACAGTTCACGTCACCAGCGAAGTGTCTCGCGCACTGCGGCAAGCAATCGGGCGCGACGAACCGTTCATTGGCCGCTTCGACGTTCCCCTCGAAGAAGGCGAGATCTATCTCGGCCGCACTAGTCCGATCATCGAGGGTCTTGCGGGCTGGACGCTCGACCAGGCGCTTGATCCGGTGGCCCGGGACACGAAGCCTGTGGCGTCGCGATGCGGTGTGATCTCAACCTCTGCTGTCAACACGCGGACCACGCTCCTCGTTGCACGCTTTCGCTATCACCTGCAGGTCGCCAGCGGCGCTGTCGAAACGATCCTGTGCGAGGAGATCGTTCCGCTCGCGTGCATAGGCTCGGCGGATGCGCCTCAGTGGCTGTCGTCCGAGGATGGCGAAACGCTTCTGGCTGCCCGTCCCGAACGTAACCTCATTCAGACTGCGGTTGATCAGCAGCTCGGACTGCTAGTCCCGTCACTGCCGAAGTTCCAAAACTCTCTGTCGCACGTTGCTGCAGAACGTGCAGCCACGCAGCTCGCCGCACACGAACGAGTGCGAGAGGTATCCCGCCCCAAAGGCCGTGTCACCATCCAACCGGTGCTGCCCGTGGACATTCTTGGGGCATATGTTCTCTTGCCCATGCCGCTCTAACGGTGATGGAACCACTTGAGGACCTGATTGCCCCTTTCATTGAATCCGTGGCTTCCGGGCGAATTGAGATACACAGTGAATCCAGCCTCCAACACGAGCTCGGCGTATCTCTTCGCGAGAAGCTACCAAATCGCACAATTCGGTTTGAGCAAAATGTTTTCCTCTTTGTTTCCTTCAAAGGTCCCATTCACGAAGAGAGAAATCGACATCTCCATTTTTTCGCCAGATATGAAGGGACTCGCGTACGCCATCGAGCTCAAGTTTCCGCGCAACGGGCAATATCCAGAGCAGATGTTCAGTTTCTGCAAAGACATAGCACTTGCCGAAGAGTTGTGCGTTGCCGGATTTTGCATTGCAGGGCTGGTGATTTTCGCGGACGACCATCTTTTCTACAGCGGACGGAATGAGGGAATCTATGGTTTTTTCCGTGACGGAAGGCCCCTTAACGGTCGGATCCAAAAACCGACAGGAAGCAAGGACACTGAGACGCTGATCCGCGGAAGTTATGTAGTCCAGTGGAGGCCCATCGTCGATTCGTTGAAGTACGCCGTGATTGAGGTGAAGCGTGACAACTAAACGTCGCGACTTCCAAACCATCCGCTCCGAGGGCGGCCTTCTGCCGCCAGACCTGTTGCGCCGCGTGCTCGATCCGAAAGAAGGTCTTGACGGCACACGACCAGAGGACTACGGCCTGCCGAAAGGCGAGCGCCTGAATGAGGTCATCACCCAATCTTGGAATCGCCTGGGAAAACATTGGGCCGAGTTTCGTGCTGCCGCGGAGCATCTGCCGGAGACAGAGCCGGGGACCGGCCTTACAAACGACAAGTGGAGCCTACCTCTCTTGCGCGAGTTGGGTTTTGGTCTGCTGCCGACAACTGCTGGTCCAGAAATTGGCGGACGCACCTACGCAATCAATCGCTTCTTCGGCCCAGTGCCCATTCATTTAATCGGTTGCGGACTAAGTCTCGACCGCCGTGCTGCCGGCGTGCGGGGCGCAGCAGTAGCCAACCCCCACGGCCTAGTACAGGAATTCATCAACCGTAGCCCCGGTCACCTCTGGGCCATTGTCTCCAATGGACTCCGCCTGCGCGTATTGCGGAACAACCAGGCCCTCTCGCGACAGTCGTTTCTCGAGTTTGACTTGGAGGCTGTGTTCACCGGCGAGCTCTATTCCGACTTCGCCCTGCTATGGCTTACGGCCCACGCCACCCGCTTTACCCCACGCGAAAGCGATAGGGCTGAGACCTGTTGGCTAGAGCAGTGGACCAAGTTCGTCAGCGAACAGGGGACGCGCGCCCTGGGCGATCTGCGGGGCGGCGTTAAACGTGCCTTGCAGGTTCTGGGGGAGGGCTTCACTGGCCACTCGAAGAACTTGCCGCTAAGGGAAGCACTGCGCACGGGGCAAGTGCCGATTGCCGACTTTCATGGCCAGCTCCTACGTGTGGTTTATCGCCTGATCTTTTTGTTCGTCGCGGAGGACCGAACGATCGACGGACGGTCGCTGCTGCACCCGCGCGACGACTCAGATGCCGCACAGCTCGCCCGGGAACGCTATGTCGCCCACTACAGCACGGCCCGACTACGCGATATGGCCGCTCAAATCAAAGGTAGCCGCCACGGGGACCTCTGGCGGCAGTTTCAACTTCTCGTTCGTGCGCTCTCCGGCGACCCTGTCTCCACTGATGCTCGCACTCATCTGGCTTTACCCACTCTCGGCGGCTTTCTCTGGGACCCAGCCTCCACCGCTGTATTAAACAATGCCGAGCTGACGAACCATGACTTCCTCGAAGCCCTGCGGAACTTAGCTTTCACGCGCCAAGGAAAAGTTTTGCGGCCCGTGGACTATAAGAACCTCGGTGCGGAGGAACTAGGGGGTGTTTACGAAGGACTTCTGGCTTTGACCCCACAAATCAGTGCCGATGGCCACCGCTTCAGCTTTGCAGAATTCGCCGGCAACGAACGGAAGACATCTGGCAGCTATTACACGCCGGATTCCCTTGTACAGTGTCTGCTTGACTCAGCCCTCGACCCGGTGGTCGAAGAGGCTATCAAGGGCAGGTCCGGCGCCGAGGCCGAGAAGGCCATCCTAGCCCTTAAAATCTGTGACCCCGCGGTCGGGTCCGGCCACTTCCTCGTTGCCGCGGCGCACCGACTGGCGAGGCATTTGGCACGGATACGTGCACTGGCGCACGGTGAAAGCGAACCGTCGCCGCTCCTCTATCAACAGGCCGTGCGTGACGTGATCGGTCGCTGCCTCTATGGCGTGGACATGAACCCTATGGCGGCAGAGCTATGCCGCGTGAGCCTATGGCTCGAAGCTCTCGAACCCGGCAAACCACTCTCGTTTCTCGACCACCATATCCGTGTTGGCAACAGCCTGCTTGGTACGACACCTGAACTCATCGCCGCTGGCCTTCCCGACGAGACCTTCGTCGCGATTGAAGGTGATGACAAGAAAGCATGCACGGTACTAAAGAAACGCAACAACGTAGAACGCGCCGGCCTAGGTCCGCTCTTTGCAGAGCAGGACGCCGAGACCCAGTTGCGCCTTGAGCAGGCTGCAACCGCGCTTGAAGAACTTTCCGATGACCGACCAGAGGCTATCCGAGTAAAAGAACTATCCTTTCGCCGCCACGAACAGACCGAGGAGTACCGGCACAAGAAGCAGCTCGCGGACGCTTGGTGCGCGGCCTTTGTCATCCGGAAACAGTTCAGTGAACCAGGCCGCGAGAGTAGCATTAGCGGCATCACCCAGGGCCACTTGAACGATCTGGCCGTTGGTCGGCCTCTATCCAGCGACCTCTCTGTCGAAGTGGAGCGCCTCACACGTGAATACGAATTCTTCCATTGGTATCTGGCGTTTCCAGAGGTGTTTGCCAAGGGTGGCTTCGACTGCATCAGTGGGAACCCGCCGTGGGAGCGGGTGAAGATCCAGGAGAAGGAGTGGTTCGCCGAGCGTAGCTCGGAAATTGCTAATGCCCCGAACGCTGCGCTCAGGAAACAGCTTATCGAGGAGCTCAAGGTCGGCGAACCTACGCTCCACAAGCAATTTCTCAATGACTCGCGCAAAGCGGAAGGCGAAAGCCATCTCATGCGCAACAGCGGTCGCTATCCGCTCTGCGGCCGAGGCGACATCAACCTGTACGCAATCTTCGCGGAAGTCTTCTCAACCCTTGTTAACGATACTGGCCGTTCCGGGTCTATCTTGCCCTGTGGAATAGCAACTGATGACACTACAAAACATTTCTTCCAATACGTGGTGGATTCTCGGCGCCTTAACGCACTATTCGGTTTCATAAACGAAGAGATGCTCTTCCCTTCTGTTCTGCACAATTTTAAGTTCTGCCTACTCATTCTTGGGGGACGTCGGAGCAGGACTGACCATGCGACGATTGTTTTCAATAGCCACAATGTTGAGCAAACCAAGGACGAGTCGCGACGATTCTCCCTGGCCAGGGAGGACATCGCGCTCCTCAATCCTAATACGCGAACCTGCCCAGTGTTTTTCTGGAGACAGAGTGCCGAGATCACCAAAGCAATCTACAAGCGTATCCCCGTGCTGAATCGCGACGGCGGGGCGAACGAGTGGGCGCTAAGGTTTGGCACAATTTTCCATTCGGCAAACGATAGTGACTTGTTTATGGCAGAGGCGACCGACACTAGGGTACCTCTGTACGAAGCAAAAATGTTTGACCAATACAACCATCGTTACGGCTCATATGAGCAGCTTCGAGAGGGTGAGCGGAGTCACATGCTTCCAGAAGTATCCGCAGACCGATTGCAAGATCCGCACTACCGCGTGCAATCATTCTGGTTTGTTGAAGAGCTAGAGGTTGACCGCGTTTTGTCCGGGAAGTGGTCAGCTCGCTGGCTGCTTGGTTTTAGAAACATAACGAGCGCTGGACTGTGGCGCACGACCATTTATTCAGTATTGCCTAGGTGCGGCTGTAGTGACAAAGTCCCTGTGGTGTTCTTCGATCCTTCTTGCTTCGATCTTGCCACGAGCTTCATTGGTTGTATGAATAGCTTCGTACTCGACTTTGTCAGTCGACAGAAACTTGGCGGCGCTTCTTACAGTTTCTTCATAAAGAAGCAACTGCCTGTGCCGCCACCGAGTCGATTCGACAAACCTGCGGCATGGTATCCCTTGGCAACGATCAATCAGTGGGTACGGCCGCGGGTGCTCGAGCTGACCTACACTGCATGGGACCTAGAGCCTTTCGCGCGGGACTACGGCTGGTCAGGCCTGCCGTTCCGTTGGGACGAGGAACGCCGCTTCCTACTCCGGTGCGAGCTAGACGCCGCCTTCTTTCATCTCTACTTACCTAGCGAGGCTAACGGGGAATGGCGTCACGCTGAAGGAGAAATGGCAGAAGACTTGACCCGGCTCAAGGCCAGTTTTCCTACACCGCGCGACGCCGTCGGCTACATCATGGAAACCTTCCCTATCGTGAAGCGAAAGGATATTGACAAACACGGAGACTATCGCACCAAACTCGTCATTTTGGACATCTACGACCGCATGCTGCATGCATTTGCATCTGGTCAGACATATAAGACGTTGCTCAATCCACCACCGGCCGATCCACAGGTCGCACACCCACCACGAGAAGGAGGGCGCTGAGTGGCCACCGCCGAACTGCCCAAAGTTTGTGGAATTGACGGGCTTGCGAAGGCGCTTGCGGCTACTGGCTTCCTTAATGGACAAAGTGATTCGGCGGTTCTGTTTGTTCCAGAGCACGGCGTTATCCAGTGTTCAGCACTGACGTTTCTTTGTGCGTGGGGACGACAGCAGCGCAGGCAAGGGCGAGAGTTGCTCATTCGCGGAAGCGAAGCTGCTCTCCGGCAACTTATGCGTCTGGACTTGTACGAGCACCTTGGACTCGCCTATCAGAAAGAGGTTCAGTCTCCATTAGACAATCCCGTTGTCCCTTTGCGGCTCATCTCAAACGAGCAAGACATGCCGGCAGCCGCGGGGGAGATCTACCGCCTTGTTGAGCGACACTTTGACAATGCTCCTTCATTTCTGCCGGCCCTCCAATGGGCTGTGGGCGAGATAACCGACAACGTTCTCCGTCACGCCGACGCTGCAGACCCTGGGGCTGTTTACTCGGAATATCTTCCACGCGAACATCGTTTGGACGTCGCCATTTGTGATCTTGGAAGAGGAATCTATGCCTCGCTGGGAGAAACAACCTTCCTTTATAGCCACGGCCACGCAATCACACAGGCTGTTCGTCGTGGTGTCACACGCAGTACGGACATCGGGCAAGGCAACGGACTTGCTGGAGTATTGGAGATCGTAAGAAAGAATGGCGGCGATTTGCAGATATGGACGGGAGACGCTCTGTACCGCGTCGTAAGAGGGGATATCAAAGGCTTCGTTCAGATGCCGACCGTTCCCGGCACGGGTGTTGCGTTCTCTCTCGACACCCGTGTTCCAGTTGACTTGCGCGATACGTGGATCGCTGGTCGGGGCGCAGCGTTTCTGCCAGCGCAGGCGGGTCACGCTGCGACCGCATTAGATTCAGCGGCTTCGGTCGGAGCTGAGACAACTGGGTCGATTTCAGAGTCCACACACGGCCGTATTATCGGCGTCGCAAGAGAATGCGATAACACCGTGATGCGTGGTCCGGCGCAACGCCTGCGTGACCGCATCTCACGGGAGCTATTGGAATACTCTTCTCCTCTTACTCTGGATTTCAGCGCGGTCCAGGACGCGACCAGCAGCTTTCTCGACGAACTGCTGGGGCGATTAGCTCGCGAGATGGGTTCCGATTTATTTCACAAGCGTCTCGTTATCGGGGGAATGTCAGAGCTCATCGAACGCATGGCCAATGTGGTGATTCAACAGCGCCTTGAAGGGCTGTCAGGTTCTGATCGTGGGTTGGAGGAGGGCCTCGACGGATGAGCGAGGCGTTTTCCAGAGACTTGTCCTGGCTGATGGACTTCCGCGGGCTGTTTGGTGCAAAAGTAGACCTTGTGCTAGAGCCGCGATCTCCAGATCCGGATGCACCTCGGTTTGATTACGGCGAGCAGTTGCCAGAGCCTCGAACGATCGTGCTTCACCCGGAAGGTGATTCTCAGGGAGAATGGCTCTCGCATCTGGCTGAGGCACTACAAAGTACTGATTGGCATCTCTGCCTAGCGAACCTCGTCGCAATTCCCCCACGTTCTCTGGACAGCAGCATCGAAAGCGAGCGCTTTTGGGACGGTGCTGCATTCCTTGCGGAAGCGCTGAAGAACACTCCGAAAGGGAAGCTTGTGATGGCGCTGTCGCCCGTGGCCCTATTGTTGTCTGAACAGACGGGTCGTTTTCGTGCATGGCTCGCAGCGGCTCACCGCGTGGAGGGGATCATCTACATGGGCTCTCCGGCTGCCCAACTCCTGGGGGCTCATCCGCGGTTCAGTATGGTTCTCTTGATAATTCGTTCGGGACCTATAGGGGGCGATGCGCAGCAGGTGGTAAGGATGGCGAATCTCGGGGAGAGTCCTCGTTCTGACTGGGTTAGGATTGTCTCGGACGTGGCAAAGCGTGGAGGAGGAGAGGTTGGTCCCTCAGTCGTTCTCCGCAATCCTGGTCTTGACGAACGTCCATGGACCTACGAGAGGTTCTCGAAAGATTTTCAAGCCACGCGTGAAGATGCTAAGCAGCTAGGGGTACTGCGCCCGCTAGCTGACTTCACAACTCAAATCACTGTCGGTCTGCACCGCACGTTTCAAGCCGAACGCGTTATCCAACTCGACGAGGCCGGCGTGATCCCCCCGGGTGCTTTATTCTGCTTCGGTGGTCGATCTATCGGGAAAGGCGGGACACTATTCGGTCCGGTATGTGCCGTATTGGCTGAAGGCTTATCTGAAGACTTGATGCTCCGAGCCGGGGATGTTCTCTTGCGCTCAATTGTGAATCTGCGAGCAAATGGCTCTTTCACCCTTGCTGGAACAGTCACCGAAGACATGTTACCTGCGACATTCGACCGCTCCTGCATTCGTGTTCGATGGCGGCCGGATGTGCGTCCGGACGTTGCTGAGCTTCTGGTAGGTTACCTTAATTCCGAGCATGCCAAGCGCTGGTTTATAGCAAATGGAGTTCAGAATACGCTCAACATGGATACTTTGAGACGCCTTGAAGTACCCGATCCTTCCAATGAGCTTCTCGGGGCTCTCGGAACGCTGGCGGACGCTGAGCAGCAGTATCGAACATGGGCCAATGAGGTGATGGACACTCGGCGTAGTCTCTTTGTCACAAGATCTTTTGCAGAACAACTGCCCCTTCTCCTCGGGCGGCAGCGTACGGAGATCGAACGCCTGCGGGCGGCACGCGACGCCGAGGGACTCGACTACCGTATCCGCAACTACTACCCGCACCCAATAGCCCTGCGGAGAGAACTCATTCTCCAGCTGGACTCCGGCAAGCCGAGAATCGAAGCCGTGCTCGACTGTGCAGAACACTTGATGACATGGCTAGCTGTTATAGCGCTCCTGCAGGAGTCGTTAGGACGAGGACCGGTTTTTGCAAGGTTGCTTTCGTATTGTCGATCCGGAGCCCTTCATTTAGATTGGGGCAAATGCGTAGCCCTTCTACAGGCCGGCGCAACTTTCACATTGAACCATCCAAATCCGCTGGCACTTAACTTTCCTAACCTCACCGAGCTCGCCGCGCAGATGACCGATGAATCCTCCGCATGGTTCCGCGCAGAGCGCTACCTTCGAGAATGGCGCAACAAGGAGGCCCACCTTCAACGGCTTCCTGATTCTGACCTAATTGCGCTCTCGGATGAATTTGTCGAGAAGCTGAACTGCCTTCTCGAAGCAGTCTCGTTTATCGGCACCTTACCTCTCGTCTATGTCGCGGACTATGAGCTCAATCCGGTGAGTTCAGAACGAGTTGCGACCTTCCATTTCGTCCAGGGCATTAGCCCTGTCTTCTCTCGCGCCCAGCGCAAGGTTCAATCCGAATTGCCACGTGGAGCCGTCGGTTTCTGGAATCAGCGGGGCGAATTTGTGTCCGCTCTGCCTTGGCTCACGATAACTCCGTGCCCAGTCTGCAAGCGGCTAGAACTCTTTGTATTCAACCGCTACGAGCGTAATCAGGCTACCTATATCGCGATGGAGACCGGACATCCAGATGAAAACAAACTGCTCGCCAAGAATATCGCTGCATTGATCGTGGCTCCGGCATGAACGCGGAATCGAGGAATACCGAACGCATGTGCGGCCTTATTGTTAAGGCCAACCATCTGTACTTGGTCTCGCATTTGCTTTCGCCCTTGGTCCACAGTGGCCGAACAAGGAGGAACAAGTGAACGATGAGTGTACGGACTATTTTGCCGCAGCTCCTTCTGAAGAGGTCTCTGTATTGCGGGGAATTAAGGGAAATTTCCGCCGGCAAATGATTCAAACAAGTCTGATGGCCGAACCCTTGGCATCTATTCCAGAGATGTGGCGCGCACACAATATACCGGAAGAGTTAAAAGGTGTTTTGACATCTAGGCGTGGGCCACAAGGCCGTGGCGGGGAGGATCTTCCAGACCTAGATCCGGGTGAGGTCGAAATTGCTCGGCTCAGCTTGGTTAATAGCGTCCATGGCGAAGTGACGAGCCTTCGCGCAAAACGCGACCCAACGGATTCGAGCATCTTGTTATCAATGGTTGATGAGTATCAGACCGAGTTTGAATTGCCAAAGCCCAAAGTGTCTGCTCCCCTGACGGCCGCTGAAGTGTTGGCTATATTTCGGGATGCTGAACCGACACCGACCGAAACATCATGCCAGATTGAATTCAGTTCTTTCTTCTATCCTGCGCTCGACTCCTTGGCTGCTGAAATGGGAATCAAGGGTGAAAAGGGTGAAGAAGATTGAGTTATTGCGTTGAATTGCTGTGGAATCAAGTGTCGCCATCACCGGGCGTTTGTGCGAATCACCCGCCACAGAGCAAGAGTTCGGTGGGTTGATGGATTTTCTTGAATACGATTGCAAGCTGACCGAAAGTGCGTCCTATTTTCAACGCTTCGTCCTGATCTACCCCAATTACTAAGATACTTTCCTCAGGTGGCCAATCTGTGTTCTTTCCAACCCCGCGCCCAGGCAAGAAGGTGAGTCTCAGAGACTGCACGATCTGGACCAAATCAGCTTGCTGCTGCTTATTATAAGATGCTTCCACTCTCACGGAACCTGGATTCCACGCGGTAATGAATGCACATGTCGTGGCATCGTAGCTTTCGAGCAACGCGTCGATCGCCTGACTCGGCTCGCCTACGCGGAGATTGATTTCGCAATGCGGTGCTTCGATGATGAAAGAAGTCCTGCGGTAAGCTTCAAGCAGTTGTGGATCGACCATGTTGTGCACTGTATGCGAAGAGAATCCTGTTTTCCACACCAGAAGGTGGAACTTGTCACATCCAAGGCGGGGCCGAGTTTTTCTACGACCTCGCCAGAGGCAGAATTGGCCAGCACGACAGCATCGCGAATCGGAGTTTATTAGTCGAAATCCGATATGGAAACTGATATACCGCTTTAAGTCATCAAAAGAGCCAACGAACCTGGGTTGGCCGACAACCGAGTTGGTTTCCCAAACATGGCTAACGAATCCAAAAAACAGAAAATTTACGATGCGTTGCGAGGACAGGTTTCGGGGCGTCTCATTCGCGTGCAATGGGTATCGCAGAAGGCGATGTCGGAAACCTTAGCCTAGCTGAGCTTATCAACACGCTATTCTTGATGCATTTCGTTTCAACCGAACGGGCGTCTTCGACTTACTTTGCCTGCTTGGGAACTTGGGCATTCTTGCTGTGAGGCCAGGTTCATGCTATCTCACCGGTTCGACGGGCCCTCTCATAGGCGCAAGAAAGGTTTGGGGAAGACGACCACCACGAGAATTAGGCGACCTTGCTGATTCGACAGCTCGGGCCCTCAAGGTTCCGTTCGACATTTTTGAGGACGCTTTGTGTATGTGGCAAAAATAGGCGAGGGGCAGGTCAGTCAAACAGCTCATTTCGACGGACACCAAGGTGGCTTGGTCACTTCGCCCAAGTTGAGCTGGCCTTCACGGGCCCTTGGGCTATGACGTAGCGGTCTAAGCGGCCGCAGTGTGAGAACCCGAACTCACCGCGAAGCGGCTCGAGACGTGAATTAACCCAGTTCTGGCCGCGGCGACACAGAGCGCAATTAAATTCCAATCGAATGCAGCGGCCGTAGCCGTCGGGACGTTCCTGCCAGCCTGCAAGGGGTTGAACATCCTCGATGTTATGAACGACGGGCGGGTCCTTGCGGAAGCTCACCCGCTGCTTAAGTTCGTCCAGTAAGCTCATTCGGTCCTCCCCGCTGCCAGCGGATCAAAGTTCACGCCCATGATGGCGAACTCCGTTCTTACGTAATCTTTGCCTTCCACCCAGGTAGGTGTTCCTTCACGGGTCGGGTGATGCTCCGTGCAGAGCGCGATAAGTTGCGAGACCCCGTTCTCGTCGAATGGGCTCAAAAATAAATCCGGACGCTCCCGCGGTGAAATGCGGTGGTGAACCAGTGACGCTCCGTGCCAGCACTGCTTCCCGTCGACGATTCGCTGGCATTGCGGGTTATGCATCAAGACGGCGGGCCGGACACCGAAAGCACCGTCCCAGTTAGCCGAGTTGTACATTTTCCGAACCGTGTCCCTCGTCCGATCATTATTCGCCCCGTGAACGTCGCAGTGACCGCCGCGCTTCTCAACCGTGTTTCGGCAACCCGTCTGTTTGCATGGAAAGAGCCTCATATCGTCCACACCTTTAACTCGGTTTCTTCGTCTAGTGGTTTAAGAGCACACGATCTGAGAGCCATAATCGAGGCGACGGCCGCGTCGATTTTCTTGCTGTGATCATCAGGACGAACAGGCTGCTGCATATTTGTGCCCACGGACTTCATGCGCAGGTTGCCCAAAGCCCAAACTAAAATTTTGCTGTTCGTATGTAGCCTTCCGTCGGTTACGGCTTCCTGTAATTCCAAAACGCCAGGTGTGAGGTACTTTGCGCTTTGTGCGACCTCCAGCATCGTTCCGCCTCGCTGCTCCAGATGGCCGATGAGCATCGAACTCTGAATCGGATCGAACGAGATATCCCGTACGATGTGCTGCTCCATCTGCGTAACAATAAATTCTTCGATGAGGTCCTGATCCGTCGTCTCGCTGCCCGCGAACAAAAGCTCGCCGTCGGCCTCCCATTGCGTATAGATCGGAAGCGCTGTCCTCTGAGCCTCGGGCAAAAAAGATTTGCAAAACACGTAGTAGTGTCGTTTCCCGTTTTCGATCCGGCTATAAACAGAAGCGACACTGCACATGTCGAGACGGGAAGCCAGGTCGCAACCGAGAGCACAGGTCGCGCCCTTGAACTCCGTCTCATCCAACGACGGGACGTAACAACGTCTCACCGCCGGAGCCGGGAGGAACGGCGTCACGTCGCCGGAGTCTTGGAACCACTCACACAGGTGACGCGTGCGGAAGTGT
>Ga0210401_10005453_pt1 | contig 13067 bp, 19 predicted proteins | sample IncBWH32MmetaG_FD_150866 | JGI IMG/M metagenome (GOLD analysis project Ga0210401, IMG submission 150866) | Forest soil microbial communities from Barre Woods Harvard Forest LTER site, Petersham, Massachusetts, United States - Inc-BW-H-32-M | ecosystem: Environmental > Terrestrial > Soil >... | reverse complement strand
ACAAAACTGCGACTACGCACATCCGCACAAACCGCAACGTCATGTTCCGTTCCTAGGGATGAACGATCACCGTGCCTTTCATTCCTTCCTCGTCGTGAATCGCGCAGATGTAATGGAAAACACCCGGAGCCATGAACGTCACGCGAAACCGCGTCACTCCTGGATTCGATTGCGCAAGGTTTGCCCGGTCTTGCGGAGCTGGAGACAAGAAGCCCGAATTCACGCTGTCCGACGGCGAGCTGATGATGGCCTGCCGCGCGCCATCCGATGTAGTCGTCGCATTCAACGCCGGCCGCGGATCGTCCGGCTCCGTTCCAAACGTCACTGTGTGATTGATCGATGGATCGAGACTCGTCCACTCCACTGTGTCTCCAACTCTCGCCACAACGATCTCCCGCACAAACCGCATCAGCGATGCCGTTTGTGACCCCGCTCCCGTCGTCGTGACCACTTGCCCCACACCAGCCGCCACCGGCCCACTCTGCCAGCGCTCGTCGTCTCCATGGTTTATCTCACCCTTCAGCTGCGCGGCGTCCGCAAGCAGCAATCCCTCTACCTTCTTCCCTTCATCCTCATAGAAGTCATGATCGTGCGGAAGCGCCGCCGTTGGGTCCACAACATGGACCACTCCCGTCATATCCGGGTGCACCAGGCAAACCGTCTTGAAATTCCCCGGCGACGGGAAAAACACGCTATACGTCAGCGGTCCTGGCCCGCTCGTCTCGTTCAAGAGCAATATGTTGGAATTCACACACGACGAACCGTCAAAGCTCGCTCCATCCGGCGTGCTCCCGGGGCACCCTACCTCGATTCCGAATACCGGACCAAAGTTTGGCGGCCGTACCTGGCCCGGTTTCAGAAATGTCGCTGTGTGTCGCTCGTGGGTCGTAAATACAAACCGCACAGTATCGCCGGCGTGAATCCATAACTCATTGGGAAGGAAAGCAAGCGCCTGCGGTCCCATGTCCGGCGCCTCCGCCCCGGCTTTAACCTGCCACTCGTCCGCTCGCGCCGTGCTCGCTGCCGCTCCGCCAAACGAAATCCAGAATACGGCGCTCCACAGCGACGCATTTGCGATACTCTTCCGCAATCGGTTCATGTTTCCTCCGTTGGCCCAATGTAGGCGATGCTCGCCACCATCCGACAAGGAGGCGCGTTGTGTCAAACAGCAAGGCGCGGAATCCCCGCTGCGCCATCGATTTGCCGTCTAATACTGCGCTTTGCCGTATCCCGCCGCCCGGAGTTACAATCCGCCTCTCAGACTCGCAACGCGGTCCGGCCACTTAGGAAAGCGTGATGGGTGATGCAGCTCAAGACGTTGTTCTAACGGTCACCCTTTGTCTCTGCCTTACGGCCTGCGGAAACGTTGCAACCACTCGTCCAACACAAGAGGAATCCCCCGTTGGCCGCCAGCGGAATGACCCGATCGCCATCACGAACGTGACTCTCATAGATGTGGCGAGCGGTGCGCGGCAGCCCGCGATGACGGTTTTGACGAAAGCTGGCCAGATCTCAGGTATCGGTCGGGCGCTTCCCCTTCCAGAGGGAACCTTACGACTGGACGGCACTGGAAAGTTTCTGATTCCCGGACTTTGGGACATGCACACGCATCATCAGGCGACGGGACAGGATTCCCTGGATTTGTTTCTGGCAAATGGAGTGGTCGTCACTCGGGACATGGGTTCCGACGCTGTATTCATCCTTCCGCTCCGAGACCGCATCAATCGCGGCGAACTGCTCGGACCCGAGATTGTTGCGGCGGGACCGATCCTCGACGATGCGCCACCAGACTGGCCCTTTCGGCGGCGCGTTTCCAACGCTCAAGACGCACGGGAAGCCGTCAGAGATCTCAAAAGTCGCGGCGTCGATTTCATTAAGGTGCACGACCATACGCCTCGCGACGCGTACTTTGCCATCGCCGACGAAGCTCCAAAAGTTGGCCTGCCGTTTGCCGGTCACGTTCCGTTCGGTGTCACGGTCGAGGAGGCGGCCGACTCGGGAATCAAGAGTATCGAGCACCTGGCCAACTTCCGTGTATTCCGCGAATGCTCCGGAAAGGAGCCGTATAGCGCCGTCAGATGCCGGTCTTTATTCGAACGACTCGCTGCGAAAGAAGTGTGGGAAACTCCGACCATAACTTTTTCTAAGCTGATCCCCGAAATGTTCGTCGGCAAACCGCTGCCCCACGTCGAATATGCCAGCGATTCACTCCTCGAGCTCACACGCAAGAACGCGGAGGCTTCTAACCTTGACGAACAAGGGTTGGCTTTTTTCCGCTCAAATTCCAAAACTAGCCTGGTTGCTATCCGCGACTTACTTGCGAGCGGCAACCACTTCCTGGCTGGTTGTGACAGTCTTGTGCCCGGCTTTTGTCTTCACGATGAATTGGAGGAGATGACGATGGCCGGACTATCGCCTCTCCAGGCGATTCAGACCGCTACCATTAATCCCGCGAAATTCCTGGGACGAGAAAAGATTCAAGGTACGATCGAGGTTGGCAAGCGCGCCGATCTCGTGCTCCTCGAAACTGACCCTTTGACGGACATACGCAACACACGGCGCATTGACAGCGTAATGGTTCGCGGTCAGCTTTTTCTGAGACCAGAAATCGATCGAATAATTGCCGCTCACCGCCGCGCCTTCCCGCACCCGTGAGTAACCAACGCCGTTAGCCTCCAACACCACTCAGTCCAATTGGCACCCTCTACTGTTCCATATTGTTCTTCGCGCCCGACGGTCTCTACCTGGGCAAGCATCGCGAGGTCATGCCAACCGCTTCCGAGCGGCTGGTATGGGGTTTTGGCGATGGCTCCACGATGCCGGTGTTCGCCACGCCATTGGGAAGGATCGGCGCAGTGATCGGCTGGGAAAACTATTTGCCGTTGATGCGGGCAGCTATGTACGCAAAAAAGACCGAGCGGGCGCGTTATTTGTTCCCGGTCTTATTGCTCCTGTTTATTCGCTGTTTATTTGATCCCCTGCGGGAAGAAGACGCACGGAAAGCGCTGAGGAGTGTTTATTTGTCGAGATCGGGAGTGGACTGCGTATTTGTGTCAAGTTGTCCCAACTTGCGCCCGGTCAAGCTGTAATTTGTGAATGAAACCGCAATGAAGATGGTCCATCCTTGGGTTGGACATCGGGTGGGATAGCTAGCAGAGAACCTCTTCGATGACATCTAGAACTTGTTGTTTGGTTAGACCGTTCTTGACGGCATGGTCCGTCTGCACCCTAACCACCTCTCTGATGCTTTGCAGTATCTTTTCCTGAATCCCACTAAGCGCCGGTTGCGCTGGTTTCCCATACCGTTCGCCACAATCAGGGCAAACTGTGCTGCAGGTCTGGTGGCTCGTTCCGCATTTAGGATTACGACATGTTTTTATTGCCAATTGTTCTTCCCCTTGAATCACAGGCTACTGAATAACCGTCATAGCGCCTACCGAGGCATACTGCCGCGCGGAAGAAAGTGAATGTCGTTGAATGACGCCCAGATTGTTGGGTCGGGACCTTTGATCGACTATCTCGCGACCACCTTCTTCTATCAACACGCGTTTGGTCCATCGGGGCAGTATAGCGTCGAATCTAAACTCATCAAATGATCTCGTGGTTATGGACACTAGCTAACATCTTGATAGCGAGTCAATGGCCACGGTCATCGACTTGCTGGCCGCGAACGCGAAGACGTACGCTTCCCTTGGCCGTTATGGCGGCAGCCTGAAATTACTACGTCCGAGCAGTCGGGTCCGGGCTGTGCTGAGGGTGGTGCGCCTACTCGACCCATCCCTAACTTTGAGGATGAGGCCGAGGCGCTGGCAAAGCTTCCAGCCACAGGGTTACTCAGCCAAGCCTTGAAGTTGGCGCATGCTGGTCCAGGGCGTCGGCTGGAGGCAAACCTTCGGTGCGGAACGTACTGAACATGTCTACCTTTCCTGGACAACACTCCCTCGCCAAAATCCAGAATGGATTTGAAATGAATAGCATGTGGACGGGCTGTAACATTGTTACGGGACGCGATTTTTATAGCCTTGCAGAGTTTTGGCGAAGGACAGGGGGTGATCAGCGATGGTCGTCCCTACCGCGACCACTGAGGCTCATTGGTGCGACGCGGAGGTTAGGCGAGGGCGCAAGGCACCCAAGGGTTGCTTTACACTCTCCGGCATTCTGCGGCAGGAAATCCGACCGAAGGTCCCTCGATCACGCCCAGCGTAATAGTCTCCCGTCAACTTTGTGCCGCCGGACATTCTCAGCATTGCAGTTCCGTAGTGCATGTGCATCGAACTCGTCGCATCGGCAACGGGCTGATTTTCGTACTGGTAGATCAACGCGACGCCTTCTGGGTCGGCGACTTGAATTACTGCCACGCAACTCCGCGATGCGGACGTGGCTGTGCTGAGGAGCACGGAGATTTGCGTCCAACTTTGGACGATTTGCACACACAAATCGTAGCGCTTCGCATGGTGATCAAACGAAGAAGTCAGATACCCGTGCCACCGGCCTGCGAGGTTCGGCGTTTTCACCAGCCCCAGTTTGTGTATCAGCCGGCTCCGCCAGAGATGCCTATCGAAAAGAGCGTAGAGCGCGCCATAGAAAAACATGCTGGAGGGTGCATCCATCCACCACGGCATCGAAAAATGGACGAATGCAAGAAGATTGGACGACGCCCAGGCGAGGGCAATTGCCAGACCCGCGAGGTAAAGAGTAACGATTCTCTTTTCGTCGGAGTCTGTACTGTAACCGTGCATACTGCACCTGCTCGGCTTCTAAAGCCGAACAAGCCCTTGGGCCTGTTGGTTGCGCCCACCCCAGTTGCTGCTGGTAAACGCCCGAGAGAAAAACCATCTGGTTCAGTAAGGTGGCTTCCTGAAGATGGAAATCAACCTGTTAGCTACCCAGAGAACGCAACTGGTAACGACTAGCGCCTTTCTAAATAATTAGAGTACTAGAACGCGAAAAGGGTTGGCCCGGCCTAACGTGCAACTACAAGCTCTTGCGACGGTTACCGGATATTGCGAACGAACCTACTACCTACGCGACACCTGTGGTGATGCTAGGCCTGAGCTTCGGCGCGAGTAAGCTGGGCAGCCAGCGACGCACCGAGCGGCAATACATATCGTATGGAGCGCCAAACGTGGAACGAAGATGCGGTTCTTCGTACAGGATGATAAAGAGATGAGCGGATAGAAGCCACGGTAGAGTGAAGAGCAGAATTGCGGCCGACTGTTCGTACAAGCCGAAGCCTAAGAGCACGATGAAACCGCCGATGTACATCGGATTGCGCACGAATCTGTACGGACCGGCGGCAACGAACTTGCGCGGCGGGTGGAATGGCGTGGGCTATCAACCCGCCCGGAACTCAGTCAAACTCTGAGAATATAGCCCATGCAGCTCTGGCGGTCTTGCGAAGGCATTTTAAGTTCGAATCATGAAACTCCTAGCCCTGTTTCTCCTGTTAACGCTCGTTATCTCAACGATTGCCTCGGACGAACCAATGCGCATCGGATGCTTCAAGCATCGCGTCGAAGCATACTTCACCGGGCGTGTCCGGGATGGCGCATACGAATGTGAATTTGAGCACAAGCAGTACCCGACACCCATAAGTTTTTTGTTCCTTGTCACGAAGCGGCTCGGGCGAACGAATATGTTCTACGAGGGAAGTCGGTTACAGACTATGAAAAAGGTCAGCCTTGATATTCCTGGCCCTTTCTGTCCGACGCATGGCCGCCCCCTCCATTTGACTGGCTGCACTCGGCTAGAGAGTCTGTATTGTGAAGTGAGCCACGACCACAACGCCGTTCAACATCAAATGTGGTATTCGTGCGCAAGCGTTAAGCCGTGGTCTGCGCTGGAGTAGGCCGCCATACCAGCTTCCAAGGCTTGCGCGGTTCTTGCTGAATCCCCAACATCGGATGGTGACGCTACCTGTTATTGAGCCAATGAAGCTCTTTGCTGTGGCCGATCCCTTTGACCATCACGATTGGATTTTCGAGGTAAAACACGACGGTTTCCGCTCGCTTGCCTACCTCGAAAATGGTCAGTGCCGCCTAATTTCGCGCCGCCGAAACGTATACGAGAGCTTTGATGTCCTTCGGAAGTCCCTCGGTCAACTGAAGGTCGATAACGCGATTTTGGACGGAGAGCTTGTCTGTCTCGATTCGCACGGTCACAGCCAATTCTATGAGCTTCTCTACCGCCACGCCCAATCTGTTTTTTACGCCTTCGATTTAGTTTGGCTAAATGGCAAGGACCTTCGCGAGCTTCCCTTGCTCGAACGCAAAGAACATCTGCAGGAGCTAATTACCAAGAGCAATCGGCCGGACATTATAAATGCTCAATTTGTAGAGGGGGTCGGGGACCGCGCTATTTAATGAAATTTGCGAGCGAAATTTAGAAGGTATCGTCTGCAAACGCAAGAGCAGCGTCTATTCAAAGATCCGACGCGCCTGGCTAAAGGTCAAGAACCGCAATTATACTCAAGCCAAGGACCGGCAGGATTCAACCCAAGTGGGAATGCCCGGAGCCGGGACGGCGGAAAGCATGATGACTACCCCCAAAAGTTACATTGACCCGAAAGGCTATTGGATCGACCCAGAGCGAAACATTAGACGCATGGGCGATGAAGGCGGCGAGCAGCAAATCATTGCCAAGGCGACGGAAGAGTGCTCAGACGCGGAATGGAATCGAATCTGCGATGCGTTGAAGGTCAGTCTATTTAAAATGGACTAAAGACCCCTTCGAAAATGCCTCGGGAGATTATTGTAGGCTGCGAATCGCCGGACTAGCTCGTTTCAGCTTGCCACTTCTTCGCTTGCCGCGTCATTGTCAGGTAGCATTCGCAGGTTGCGTCCTCCAGCAGAGCCCGATTTTTCACTCTTACCGATCCGTGTTTGTAGTTATGAGTCCGGCTTTTTGCAAGATTCCTGCAGCCACCGCGACACTGGCCCTGCGTGTTCCCAACATGTGCGCGAGGAATTCTTGGGTAAGTGGCACGACGCGAGAAATTCAGAACCTGAGGATCGGACCAAACGTGATCCGCACGTTGTTGTGCGCGCCGCTGTTAAAGTAGAGTTCGTCGCCCAATTCGAAACGCAACCCCACCGGACCCAGACTTGCCTCCACTCCTGCTCCCGGATACATTGCCACGTTTAAGCTGGAGGTACGAATGCCGAGAAGCATGCTCTCAACAGTGCTAAGCGGTACTAAACTTGGGCTCAGGCGGAAATCCATAAACCCGCCTTTCAGAGTGACGAATGGACGAAATCTACCCTTGTCGGGCTGCAGCGTTGGCCCGAACAGGCCATGAGTAACGCCAATCGACGTCCGTTCAACCGCGGTTATATCGCCGTTCGTAATATTGCGGTAAGCCTCGTGGAAGTTGATCCCGTAGTCGTAAGCAAGTTCCCCTTCCATCATCAGTTTGCGATGAATGCGGTAGCCGAACCGTCCGCCCACTCCGAAGTTGTTGGTGTTGGTCTGGGAAATGCTGAGGTAATCGAGAAATATGCCAACCTCGACGCGCTCCTGTGCGAACAACCGAGGAGCGCTTCCGCACAGAAGAAGAGCTATAGGGATGAGAGCGATCTCGCGCCACACAGCGTGCACCCCGACCGTTACTAAATAGCTAGACACAGATCATGGCGAAAGACCAAGTAGCGTTCGTCGCCCTGCCTTGTTCGTTTTTGAGCAACGGTCGCGGTCTTCGGGGCTTATATGGTTGCCGAGCGACCCGCAAAGAAGTGGTACACAATCGAAATGAGCGCTAAGACCAAAAGGATGTGTATGAAGCCTGCGGTCACATGAAAGGCGAAGAATCCACCCAGCCACATGAGCAACAGAATGAGGCCGATAATTCCAAACATATTCATCCTCCTATGAGCGAATTTGTTTGTCCGCACCTTGCGGCGTCTTTGCTATTTAGGACCTCTTTAGGGCTAGCGGTCGATAGGGGCAAGACGTTACCGCGGGCTGTGGATTTATGTAGGTAGGTCAACCCGAAAGGGTAGACGCATCTCGGCAACACCTGATAAGACCGATATCGGAGCATGTACTTTTCGGGCCGACTCCACTTGCTTGCATGACGATCTCGGCTCCCTCGACCCTGAATACACTTTGGTTGCTTGGCGACCGGAAGCTCGGGAGGAAGGAGCCGAACTTGTTGTTAAGTGAAACGACCAAAACGCGCATGCTTCGTTGTCAGAGAAGATATATATTCTATCGGTTACTACAACTATACGATGCCACTAGGACGCAAGTAAGGAGCCCTTACTCGCACTATTTTTCTCTTCCTTGGGGTCCGGCGTATGGAAACCTGTTTCTATGCCAAATTGAACGAAATAACCCCTTTGGCCTCATACAGCTAGCAATAATCAATGAGGGACAGCATGCTTGCTAACTACGGCGTTTTCAAGCAATTAACGGGATGGGATATCGACCGGCGATCTGCCGCTGCCTTGTTGAAGGGTTTGGGTGGCAAGCAAACGATTCGGCATTCATTATGGTTGCCGACTGCGACGATGCAGATCGGCTCTGGCTGCACCCCGCATCTACACGCCGACGAGTTGCCCAACTGACTGAGACGGAATTCGCTCTCCGCGATATGCTCGTCCCGACCGATAGGTTGATGTAATGGAAAACTACCTCCCGCTTACTCCGAACTCTTTAACAGATACTCGTGCATAAGGTGGTGTTCGACGAGTACGGCTTCGGCTCGGCTTACAAGTTCATCTTCAAACGCCAATCCGTAGCTAGTCATCATCGGTGAATCCTCCCGGTGGGCAGTATGTCTTAAAACCGAGCCACAAGAGATGCTTTCACGAGATCGTCGAACTAGTTCCTCGGTAGAGAGTTTTTCATACCAGAAACTTGGCGCTTTAACCTTCGCTTTGTCATCGGCGTTGTCTTTCGCACGCCAACTCGATAAATTCGCTAGACATTTCTGGGCCGTAACTGACGCCGCCTTTCTAGCCTCCATAATTCGGGCATTGGCCATCTCGGATTCCTTCCTCTCATCCACAGTTGTTTGTGCCATCGTAGCGGCAGGAAGCAAGAACAAAACAATATAGAGCGTCAATCGGCAATGCATCGGACCTCCTATTTGTACGCGATCAGCCCGGACGCGGCCATGCCATATTTAAACCGGCCAAGGTTGTGGCGCGGTTCGCCCATGATCTAGGGTAACCGTAAGAGGGTCGCACGAATGGCCGACGCGAAGCGGATCGTAGCCCACGGTGGGCTTGTCCGTTTCACCTAGCCACTTGAAGGTTACGAGCAAAGAGTGGGAAGCGTTCCTGGACGATTTTCAGCGGACGCTGGATAAATTCAAGCTGCCCGCCAAGGAGCAAGCCGAACTGAAGGCAATCGTCAACAGCACTCGATCAGATATTGTCGTCGGCTCCGCGCTTGGGGCAACCGCGAACTCGTAAGACGCGGAAGTGTTTCCTACAGCGAGTCCCCGCACACGCTGGTGCTCCTTGTGTAGCATTTCGGGTTCCGAAAACAGAACTATGCGGCTGCTTTCTTCGCCTGCTTTCTAACCTTCGTCCACCGCTTCCTCGCCGCCTTCGCAATCGCCGCTCTGCCAGCAGCCGACAAGACGCGCTTTTTCACGCCGACGACTTCGCGCTCCGCAGAGCCGCCCATTGCTTTTGCAGCCGCTCGCACACCGTTCAATTGGTGGTTCAGCCTGCCTAGCTGCTTTTCGAGCTTTCTTTCTTCGCGTTTGATCGCTGCAAGAATGTTCATGAATCCTCCGGGATGGAATCTATCTCAAACCACAGGTGGTACACCAGACGTACTGCACGAGGCAAGTAACTCGGCGGGTGCCTTCATCTTAAGCCGCTCATTTGCAGAGCCTCCACAGATTTTCACAGGGATAGAGCGGGAATTCGATGCCGACGATGAACTACAGGATTATGTTCACGGCAGATTGAACCGGGAAGCGTCGAAACTTTACGGTTCAGTTCAAGAGAACGCAAAAGCTTAACGGCTGATGCGCCCTGAATTTTTGTGGCCTCGCGGTGCGTCAGATTATCACTCGGACTACTCGACGGCGATCTTGGTGCCGCGCTGGCCCTTGGACAGGTGATCGATGCGGCTGTCGATGATGGCGCGAATCCCTTTTAGGAACTCGATCCGGGAATTGGTGAAGTGTTCCCGCACGTTGGGAGACACACCGAAGGCTTCCCGGAACTGGTCCACAATTTCGCGGCACAGACAGCGCTCTTGGATACGAGGCTGGGTCGAATTCTGCTGAGTTGCTTCTTGTTCGCTCATTGTGCCTCCTTCATTTCGACCGTGAGAATCCGATTTTCGAGCCGCGCTCGGGCGGGTACCAGCGTGGCCATCGAGCGGGGCAGGCCGATATGGCGCCGCAGTGTGCCAACCTCGACGACCAGCTCGTCACCCTTCTTGAACAGCCCGATATCGCCCTTGGCGGCGAACGGTAAACGGAGCCGCACTTCGTACTTGCCGTCCCGTTTCTCGAACACGTAAGGCTTCTCGGTCCGAGTGACGATCGACGGGTCTTCGTCCTCAGCATACAGCACTTTGGCTAAGTCCTGCAGCCGCCGTTTGCCCAACACCTCGTGCGCGAACAGAGGCACACGCCTCAGCGGCACTGGCGCAAAGTACTCTTCCAACTCACGCAAGACACTATCCTGAGAGCTGTGCCACTCATTGAACCACATGTCGCGGATCTCAGGTGGGAGGACGCGGTTGACGATGACCGTGTCCACCGTTAACCCATGCAGCGAAAAATATACAAATGCACGCTGCGTCTCGCGAAGGACCATCTTCTCTGGATTGGTGACCAGTCGTACGGAGGTGGTGTGCGGATCCTCCATGATTTCGTCAACGCCTTCTAGCTTCTCGAAGAGATCATGGATATTCGCGAAATAACTGTCGGTGGGCAGTTCAAACGGGGCGACACGATTGGCAATCGGACGTACGGCTTTAAGCAAGTTACGCTGGAACGGAAAGATATGCTTCATGTACCAGTCTAGCGTGGTGGGCATGCTGATGAATCGCATGGATTCAGCAGTGGGCGCTGCATCGAGTACGATGACGTCGTAGCGGTTCTCGCGGCGATATTGGTTGATGTACATCATGGCGCTGAGCTCTTCCATGCCCGGCAGAATGGCCAATTCTTCCGCTTCGACGTCGCTGATTCCCGTCGTACGCAATACCGAAATGACGTAGGAGGAGATCTGCTGCCAGTGACGCTTGACTTCCTTCTGAATGTTCAGTTCGAAAATATGCAAGCCGTCTTGAATCGGGAACGGGTCGGAGGTCTGCACCTGAAACAGGTCAACATCGAGGTCGAACGAATCGGCCAAGCTATGAGCGGGGTCAATGCTCATGATCAGGGCGCGGTAGCCGAGCTCGGCTAGTCTCATGCCTGTTGCCGCCGCCAGGCTCGTTTTGCCTACGCCGCCTTTGCCACTGAACAACAAAATCCTCATATACTCATTGTACGTGAACGGCATGCCCAGGGTTACTCGGTTGAGAGCTTCAGAGAAAACGCAATTTGGCTCGACACAACCGGGACCGGGGTTTGTCAAGTTGAAAGCTTTCAGTTGGGGACGTTCGCGTAGAGCGAGGTCCAGCTGATGGATTTCACGAAGTGGCTGAACAGGAGCGCGGATTCACTCGCTCATCGCCGGGCAGGCTAGCACGAAAGGTTAGCTCGCCGTCTTTCCAGCGTGCCTGTTGAGCGCCTCCAGATACTGGAGGCCGCGTTCATAGCCGCGCCTGAAGGCTTCACTTTTATACACGCGGGGGTCACGTTCGGCTAGTTCTTGATAGCAGTCCTCGTAAGTCCGGTTGCGATTCCGTAATTGCAAGGCGGCCTCGAATCCCCCGCGAAAAGCGCGCTCGTCGTGTTCGAAATTGGAACCATCTGCAGTGTATCTTTCCTTCTCTACATCGCGAAGGCCGAGCCACCACATTTCTCGCGCTCGATCAACGGATTCGGCGCCAGCGAGCTCCAAAGCTCCGCGAACAGCATTTGCATCGTCGTCTTCTGCCATAACGACAACAACGGTGCGGCCCTTCCGCAATGCATCCTCGTAAACGAACAGCTCGTCTTCTGGCAGTCCTTCGGATGATTCACTTTCTAATGCTCCGCCAAGTTTGTAACCCCCTACTGCCCCAATCGCGCCCAACAATGTACCAGCAAGGACTCCCATACCCAACACGGGACCTGCCCCAGGGACCGAGAGACTGGCGATGAGCGGAACAAGTCCGACGCCGCTAGCTACGCCCATCGCTCCGCCCACAACCGCTCCCATGGCCTTACCCGTGCCAGGCTGCTCTCCCGCCACGGCGGGAACGGCGGCGATCTCTTTTTCGGTGACCTCGGGCGTAAGAATATTGATTCTGGCGTTTGGTATTTTCAATGGCACGAGTTGAGCGGCGCTAAGCTCTGCATCGGATCGCGATTTGAAGACACCAACCACAGCTTTCATATTGGCCTCCTATTTTTTAGATGCGTAGGAGCCACGAAAGATTGAAGCCTGGAGGGCACCGATTAAGGATTCGGGCCAATCTCCTGACGAGACTCGATTCAGACGCAAGTCAGTCGTTTAGGTGGCTCTCAGCGCTCCATGTTACATTGACGGATCGACGCTTGCGCTGAGAAGCAAATGATCTCAGTTTTGCGGCTGTGAAAGGGCTTTGGGTCAGTTGCGTCAAAGTGGCTGCGGATCATCGGCCAGCGAAAGAAACGATGTCCGCAGTCCGCACAACGAAACGGTCTCGAAACGGTCTCAGAGAGAGTAGAGTCAACGGCCCGCGTTCAACAAATCCTTTGCGTTTTGACCTCCGGGTTCGTTCGCTTTGGCACTGTGGACAACGGTGCATTTCGGACTCGCTTCGTTCCGAATATTGACCCGTCGCTTAGGTATGCAAAACTGCAAAAAGACCGACGATAAAAGTTGGCAAAATCACACCGATGATAGCCACAATAGCGTTCATGCTTCGCCCTCACCTGGGGTATTTTTCGAAAGCCGACTACGGCCACTTCGGCTGTCGTCGGCAAGAAATACCACATAGGCGAATGCACTCGTCGCACCGAC
>Ga0210401_10005449_pt1 | contig 13072 bp, 10 predicted proteins | sample IncBWH32MmetaG_FD_150866 | JGI IMG/M metagenome (GOLD analysis project Ga0210401, IMG submission 150866) | Forest soil microbial communities from Barre Woods Harvard Forest LTER site, Petersham, Massachusetts, United States - Inc-BW-H-32-M | ecosystem: Environmental > Terrestrial > Soil >... | reverse complement strand
AGAAGCGCGCTCGCTCCGTTCCAAACCTGTACACCGATGCAAACGAGAATTGACGACGGTAAGGGAATCAGGATGTTCATCGCCGTCTTTCTTAAGATGCGCCTGATTGGTTCGGAAAAGCGATACACCAGGTGGATTGTTACCGCCAGGATCGCGCACCCCAATAACGCCGGCACGCGAAGAGTCCAACGGGGCCGCGCTTCCGGGCGCCCGGTTGGCGCCCACCGCTATCGCAATGGAAATCGACCGGGGTCCAACGGTTACCGGCATCGTCAAAAGTCGCGTAGGGGATGTCGCGCTTGTATTGGTCGAACTTGCCGGACGCGAAGAGCCGGCGGTGGAACGAGGGCCTTGTGCAGATCGTTTACTAATGAGAATTTGCCACGTCGGAATAACCGGATACGAACACGAGTTCCGGTGTGCCGTGGGCAACGACCCGGTCGAATGCCGCGAGCAGCGCGTTGACTTCGCGCTCCCGCCCGTACAGCGTCTTTGGGATCAGCAATCGGTCCGGGATGTCGTGAGTGCCCAGAGGGAATGGATCGAAGCGACCATGCGACTGCCATTCCGCCAGGCACCTCCGAAGGCCGGGTTCCAAACCGGAGGCTGTTTGGTAGCCCTCCTCAATGGGGCACGCTCCATGCACATGGATTTTTCGGATGTGGATCGTGCGGCGGCACAAGACCTGAACGAAATATCTGGCGGAGCGTAAAAGGCGCAAATTTCGCCAATGCCTGCGCCGGTGCGGCGTTATTCGTTTACCGGCGAGTAGAATCTGGGAATCCGTTAAACTGGAAGCCATATGTGTGCTGAACCGGCCAGAGCTCCCCTTGAAATTCAGTTTCCGGACCTGCACAATCCCGCGCTTTATCTCAACCGTGAATTAAGCCATTTGGAGTTTCAACGCCGCGTGCTGGAGGAAGCGCGGGATCATCGCAATCCCTTGTTGGAGCGCGTAAAATTTCTCTCAATTCTAGGATCGAACCTGGACGAATTCTTCATGGTCCGAGTGGCCGGCTTGATGCAGCAGATTGAGAACGGCGTGCATGAGCCGGGGATCGACGGCCGAAGCCCGGCTGAGGCTTTGGAGGCGATCAGAACCGAAGTAGGCAAGCTGATGGAGGAGACCTATGATTTCCTTCGTAGCCGGCTGTTGCCAGCGCTCAGCGCGGCTAATATCCACCTAGTGGATCTTTCCGCGATCGATGCCGAACAGCGGGCGCAACTCGACGCAATTTTCATTGACAAAGTCTTCCCGGTGCTCACGCCGCTGGCCTTCGACCCCGGCCGTCCGTTTCCACATATCTCGAACCTCAGTCTGAATTTGGCGGTGGTGGTACGGGATGCGGGCGGACTAGAGCATTTCGCGCGCGTAAAAGTTCCGGATTCCCTGCCGAAATTCCTTCCAGTAAATCTGATGAGCGAGAACGGCCAGAATCACCGAGCGCGGGGCTTCGTGCCGATCGAGCAGTTACTCATCGCCAATCTGCACCATCTTTTTCCCGGTCTCGAGATTGTCCAGGCGCACATATTCCATGTAACGCGCGACGCCGAAGTGGCGATCAAGGAACTTGAGACCGATGATCTTTTGGAAACTATCGAAGAAGCAGTCTGGCAGCGGCGCTTCCGGGATGCAGTGCGGCTGCAGGTAGACATTAGCACGCCGGCCTCCATGGTGGAGATCCTGGCCAACAACCTGGAAGTAGAAGCGGCGAGCATTTACCGCGTGGACGGCCTGCTCGATCTAAGCCGTTTGAGGCATCTGGTCAGCTTGGACCGTCCGGATCTCAAGGACAAGCCATTTCTCCCCTCCACGCCGCCTGGCTTCGGCGCCAAGGAAGATGACATTTTTGGACTGATCCGGAAAGAGGATCAGTTGCTGCATCATCCGTACGACTCCTTCCAGCCGGTAGTCGAGTTTCTACGGAAGGCCGCGAAAGATCCGGACGTCCTGGCCATCAAAATGACTTTGTATAGGATGGGGGGTAACTCGCCCGTTGTGGATGCCTTGTTGGAGGCAGTGGAAAACGGCAAACAAGTAGCTGTACTGGTGGAATTGAAAGCGCGCTTCGACGAAGAAAGCAACATCGAGTGGGCTAGAGCGCTGGAGCGCGAGGGTGTACACGTGGTATACGGTCTGCTCGGCCTCAAGGTACACTCCAAGGTAACGCTGATCGTCCGCCGCGAAGGCGAACAAATCCGACGCTACTGCCACCTGGCCACGGGCAATTATAATCCTCTTACCGCGCGACTCTATACTGATCTGGGTATTTTTACCAGCGACGAACTGATAGGCGCTGATGCAACCGATCTCTTCAATTACCTAACTGGCTACTCGAACAAGAAGAGCTTTCGGAAGTTGTTGGTGGCGCCGCTCAACCTCCGCCAGCGCTTCGAGGAGATGATCGAGCGAGAAATCGACGTCCAGCGCAATGGCGGTCAGGGCCATCTGATTTTCAAGACCAATGCATTGGAGGACGGCCCGCTGATCCGCTTGCTCTATCAAGCGTCGCAAGCCGGTGTTGGCGTAGACCTCATCGTCCGAGGTGCGTGCTGCCTGCGGCCATCGCTCGCCGGAGTAAGCGAGAACATCCGTGTCAGCAGCATTGTGGGTCGTTTTCTGGAACACAGCCGAATTTACTACTTCGGCAATAATGGCGCCGAAGAGTGTTATCTTGGCAGCGCTGATTTAATGCCGCGCAATCTGAACCGCCGCGTGGAAGTGCTCTTTCCAGTCGAAAGGCCCGCTCTGATCCGACGCCTGAAGGACGAGATTCTGCATGCGTACCTACAAGACCAGGCCAGTGCACGCCGCATGTACAAGGACGGCTCTTACGCTTACAAGTCCCGTAACGGCGGATCTGATAGCCAGGCGTGGTTTCTCGGACAGAGAATTGCCAGGCAGACAAAATCTCCCACTGACGCCGTTTAGTTAACGTGAAATGCGCCAAAGGCGCTGCCGGTCTTCGGAAACACAGGTCCGGAACACGACCCGGACGGCGATCCAGTTTACGATGGATTCCTGTCGGTGGAGTTGAAGGGGAAGAACGACTAATTTCTTGGGCCTTATTGGCTACACCGCGCTTCCAATCGTCGCATCTCGAGCGAGACCTTGCAAAGCAGGTTCATGTTCATCAATAATCCGGGTCAAGCCAGTCAATCCGTCAGCTTCTTAAATCTAGTGAATGCAACGGGCGCACCGGCCGGTTCCCCGGACGACGCAATATTTCCCACCTGCGGCTCAGGGGACTTTCTACGTGGCCGATACTGGCGCAAACACGATCTACGCAATCACCGCCTCCGGGCTCATTCCAAACACATCGTTATACGCCGATGTTGGAAATGCTTTCGATAGTGTCAATACGAGTACCGGTGTCGTAACACCGATTTTTACTGGAGTGAGTCCGCACGGTATGGATTTTGTTGTCGCTTCGTCGCCTATGTCACGGAGCGCGGTCGTTGCTGGGTAAATGGGGCGCGCGGATGTCATTGGGAGTTGTCCAGATTGCGTTCGCAATGATCGCAGGGAGCCTGCTCTTCCACGTCCGATGGGGTCCAAATCTGCCGATGGTCGTGCTGGTGTTGCTGGTGTACGGATCGCTCGCGGCCGCACTCGGGATGTTGGTGGGCAATTTCGGACGTACCGAAGGCCAGGTAATTGGATTAGGAGTGATGGCTAGTAATCTCTTCGCTGGGCTGGGTGGTTGCTGGTGGCCCATCGAGATCACGCCGCTGTGGACACAAAAGCTCGAGCTGGCGTTTCCCACGGGCTGGACGATGGATGCTCTGCACAAGCTGATGAACTTCGGCGCGTCGCCCGCCAGCGTCCTTCCGAATTTATGCGTGACCGCGGCCGCGGCGCTAGTCGCAGGTTACGTTTTGTCAAGGTCATTTCGTTTTCAGTAGGACGATCGAGCCCGTTGTTTCTGCTCGCCGCACCTGGTCAAATTTGAAACCAAATCGTAATAGTAGCGGCGCTTTTCTTGCAAGCGTTCTCACCAATGCCGTCGGACCTGAACTGCTCGGTTGGCCACAAATGGCTGTAGCTATGCGTGAAGCACCCGAACAGCAGCCATCCCGACAATGCAGAGAAGCGGAAGGAGGGCTGAAAAAAATGGCGTTCCACCAGGAAAGAGTTTCACGGCGCCACTTCTTGACAAGCCTTGCTGTAGCGGGATCGTTGGGAGCGCTTTCTGGACGACCAACCTTGGCGCAACAACCAGACCCAACCAGTTTGCCAACTCCAGAGAACTCTGGCATCGACCATGTAGTTCTGGTGATGATGGAGAATCGGTCGTTCGACCATTTTCTGGGCTGGTTACCGGGAGCCAACGGGCGCCAAGCGGGCCTTCGTTATCCCAATTTCACAGGGCAACTTCAGCCAACTCATCATCTGAGCGACTTCCAGGGCTGTGGATTTCAAGACCCGGATCATTCGTATGAAGGCGGCCGAATCGAATACGACAGTGGAAAGTGCGATGGCTGGCTCCGAGTCAATGATGTTTACTCGATCGGATATTACGAGCAGACCGATCTCGCCTTTCTTGGCGCCGCGGCGCCGGGTTGGACCGTTTGCGACAACTACTTCGCCGCCATCATGGCGGAGACCTATCCCAACCGTTTATACCAGCATGCGGCGCAAACCGATCGCCTCCACAACAGCACCACTCCATCGGTGCTGCCCACGATCTGGGACAAACTTCAATCCGCGGGCTTGGCGGGCAAGTATTACTTCAACGACGTTCCGTTCACGGCGCTATGGGGAACAAAATACCTGGGAATCTCGCACCCCTTCGCTGAGTTTCTGGCCGACTGCGGCACCGGCAATCTCCCCCAGGTAAGTTTTATTGACCCACGTTTCGAAGATGAAACGAGCGGCACGTCAGATGACGATCACCCCCACGCGGACATTCGCAATGGCGAAACGTTCCTGAACGAGATCTACGGCGCGGTGACTAACGGTCCGAGCTGGCCGAACACGCTGCTGATTATCAATTTCGACGAATGGGGCGGCTTTTTCGACCACGTTCCGCCGCCTACCGCGCCCATCCCAATCGCCGATCAGCTTGCCGGAAACGCGGATGGACGGCTTGGATTCCGGACCCCGACTTTGCTTATCGCGCCGTGGTCGCGCCGCGGCTACGTGTCGCACATACAGTTCGACCATACCTCCGTTCTGAAACTGATCGAGTGGCGCTGGGGTTTGGCGCCGCTAACCGTTCGTGACGCTGCGGCCAATAATCTCGCCTACGCCCTCGACCTCGAGACCCCAACTTATTTTGCTCCACTCTATGCCGTACCGGGCGGGCCATTCGCCGGAGTATGTCCGCAGGCGGTGACCACCAACGAAGAAAGCGAGTGGGCGGCCCTTCAAACTCTCGCGGGCAGCCTCGGGTTTCCACTTCTCTAACTGGAGGATATTATGCAGAAAGCTCTGAACCTGTTCTTGCTTCTGGCAGTCTCGGCTGCTGCGCAGAGGCCGCCGGTCCGGCACGTATTCACGATCGTCCTCGAGAACAAGAGTTACGATGAGACATTCGGACCAAGTTCGCTAGCGCCGTATCTTTCAAAACAACTGACCGCCCAAGGCGAGTTGCTCACCAATTATTACGGCATCGGACACAACAGTCTCGATAACTACATTGCTCTGGTAAGCGGGCAAGCTCCTAACGTGATCACTCAGAGTGATTGCCAGATTTACCAGGACTTCATGCCGGGTTCCCCGGTTCAAGTAGATGTCAATGGTCAGATTGTGGGACAAGGGTGCGTGTTTCCGTCCGAAATCAAAACTGTCGCAGACCAGCTGGCGGCGAATCAACTTACGTGGCACGGATACATGGAAGACATGTCCGAACCGTGCCTCCATCCCCCGCTTAACACACAAGACCAGACTCAGACGGCGAAACCGGGAGATCAGTACGCTGCCCGCCACGACCCGTTTGTGTACTTCCATTCGATCATCGACACACCTTCGTGCGCCGCCAACGATGTTCCCTTGACGCAACTGCCTGCCGATCTCAAGCATTACGCGACAACGCCCAACTATGTATTCATCACGCCCAACCTGTGCCACGACGGTCACGATTCGCCGTGTGTGGATGGAGAACCCGGCGGCCTCGTTTCCGCTGATGCCTTCCTACGACCGTGGGTTCCACTAATATTAGGTTCTCCCGCGTACCAGCGAGATGGATTGCTGCTGATCTTATTTGATGAAGCCGAGTTTGGCGCGTCCGGCTCGGACACCACGGCTTGCTGCAACGAGCTTCCGGGACCGAACTCTCCACTGCCGGGAATTACCGGACCTGGTGGCGGCCGAGTGGGAGCCGTGGTTTTGTCGAAGTTCGTGCGGCCGGGAACCGTCGTTACTACACCCTACAACCACTACTCGCTGCTCCGGACCATCGAGGATCTCTTCAGCCTGGATTACTTGGGATTCGCGGGACAATCTGGGCTGGGTCCGTTCGGCCTCGATGTGTTTGTGGCAACGCCCTAGCTTTCGGCGGGGAGCATTACGGCTTGCGGAAGGCTCAAAACCTTCTCCGTCTCGTCGACGATCAAGATCTTCGTTCCCGGCTTGGCGTATCAAAAAAAAATGCGTCGCAAAACGGAAGCCGCTCGGCTTCGCGCTGGAACAGTTGTGCGTTGCGTTGCCAACGCTTCACTTTTGTGGCGGCATCTGCACAGCATGCCCCAGGATAAATCGAGACCGAAGAACTCGATGTCGGGCCGAAGATAGGGCAGGTTGGCGCCTGAGACTTCGAAAACGCGTGCGCCAGGCACCATCTCCAGTTCGCGAAGGTATTCAGGGCGTTAGTCCGGCTTGCGCGAGACCCAACGGTAGAGCCGCTCGGCGATGCCGTAGCCCGGCGCCACGCAGTCATACATAGTCTGGTATTTTCGGTTTTGGAAATCCATGAGCAATTCGGATCAAACATATCGCGTCGCGCCCACAAGGATTCTCAGACAGCGACGTTTTCATCCTCGAATTCGGAAAGCCTCTCGAGAAAGGCCCTGGCAGCATTCAGGTTGTGCCCGGCAATGTCCTTCATCAGTCGCTCAATGAACGGGGAACGGCTCGCGCGATCACCGAACTTCTTTGACAGCCAGACAGCCAGTGGAATCAGCGAAAGTCCGAACAGCAGATTCGCCCACAGCCAATCCGGGTTATAAACCTCGATTCCGAACCAAGCCATTGCCGTGACAATGACAAACGGCGCCCAAACCACAGCTCCAGCCAGCAAGCCCCATTGCGTAATCCGGATCCGCAACACTCGAAGTGTCTCTAGCTGCTTCTGAATAACGGCGATCGGTCTGCCGTAATCGATCTGCTGGGCAGCAACAATCTGTCGTATTCTTGCGGCCAGCATCCCGATTGCATACAGGTCCAGCGCGGCGGCAGGCAGAGCAAACTGGACCATCCCAAAGTGGTCGTAAATAAAGCTCCCAAGAGCTATAACTATTGCGAACCAAACGACTGCCTCCAAGCTCAGTGACGCGGCCAGACACTGTAAAGCAGACCGTGCACCGTTCAAGTTCGCGCTCAGAAGCTGCCGGCTCAGATGGATGCTCTCGTCGAGCTTCCGATCGTGTTGCGCCCACTGCTTCCTCATCTCATCCAGATCCAACATGGTTTTACTCCTTCCTCATGGTCTTGTAGTTCTGAAAAATTCCTGCCTCATCGTCTGCTTCAATCTGCTGATCTTGGTTGCGACATTCGTCTCACTAATTCCCAGCACGTCCGCGATCTCCTGGTAGCTGTTGCCGTCCAGATAGAGCAGAACAAGTGCCTTATTCAATGGCTCCAGTCTTTCAATGAATTGGTGAAGACTTTGCATCTCGGCCGACTGGTTTGCCGTCTCGTCCCTCGCGTTCAGAAGGCGCTCTTGGTCCGACAGCACGTAGCGTGTCCTCGTGTTCTCCCGCCGATCGAAGGAAATGGCGACGTTCAGCGCGATCCGGTACATCCAAGTGGAGAACAGGCAGCGCGCATCGAAGGATCCAAATGACCTCCATAGCTGAACGATAATCTCCTGGGCAAGGTCCTCACGATCGTCGTGGTTCCGGCAATACGAATTGCAAACCTTGTATAGGATCTTCTTATGCTCATCCACCAAAAACTGAAAGTTTTCCTGTAGCTCCGGCGGCGTGATGGTCTTGTTTTGCGCTCCTTCGGTCATCGCGATGTCTGTTGCCAATCACACTGTTATTCGCACGAGAACGCAAGAAAATCACAGGGAAGTTATACGGCTGCAAAGCCACACTCGATGCGCGTTCCATCGAACCGCTCGAAACTCAAGTTTAGAGCCTTTGTCATCTCGTATTCACAATCGCCTGCTAGGCTTTTCAAGCAGCACCCAGCAGTCAGATCATATTCGAGGGAACCCAAGAAATGAAGAAGCGGTACGCGATAGGCGCGCTATGTCTGTTTATTTTTTTCGCTGGCAATGCACCCAGCCAGGTGAACACCGCCAGTTTGACTGGATTAGTCACTGACCCGACCGGCGCGACCGTTCCGGACGCCAAAGTCACCGCGAAAAATGTCGCCACAGGTATCCAACGCAATAGTCAGACCAACTCGGATGGCTATTATTTCCTCGCGAATCTGCCGGTCGGCAGCTATGAAGTTTCCATCGAAAAACCGGGCTTCCAGACCGCCCTCAGCACCGTCAATCTCGACGCGGCGGAAAAAGGACGGCAGGACTTCTCGCTCGCGGTCGGCGCGGTCGCGACCATTGCCACGGTAGAGGCAGCCGCCCCGATGCTCTCGCCCGAGGACGCTTCGCTGAGCGCGGTGATCGACAACAAATACGTTATGGAATATCCGCTGCTACTGCGAAGCTGGGACGACCTGGTGAATCTTGTCGCCGGCGTGCAGGGCCAGCGTTATACCGATCAAGGCGGAAGCACCAGCGCCGGACGCACTGGTGGATTCAATGTGCATGGCATCCGCCAGCTCGAAAACAACTTCCTCCTCGACGGCATCGACAATAACTCGATTTCAGAAAATGTCCAGGAGTTGACTACCCAGGTCGCGCGGCCGTCCGTGGACGCGCTGCAGGAGTTCAAGATCATCACCAATCCATATTCAGCCGAGTATGGGCGGGCGGGAGCTGTCATCAGCGTCATCAGCAAAGGTGGAACCAACCAAATTCACGGCGCCGCATATGAGTATCTGCGCAATCGCGACACCGACGCCAACGATTTTTTCTCCAACCGGCAAGGTTTGAGCAAGCCGGAAAATGTCCGCAATCAGTTTGGCGGAAATTTCGGCGGCCCCATCCGCAAAAACAAGTTGTTCGCGTTTTTCGACGAAGAAACCACTCGCATTGTGACTGGCCAATTGCGCAGCGGCACAGTCCCTACCGATAACGAGCGCGTCGGAAACTTCAGCGCGGCGGCCGGTACCCAGGTCAACACGACCTACCCGACCATCTATCAGAACGGCGCACCGGTCCCGAACAATATCATTCCCGCCGGCAGTATTTCGCCCGTCGCGGCGTCGATTATGAGCCTGTTTCCGGAACCCACGGTACCGGGCGTAGCGCTGAATAATTACTTCCGCAACGCTAACATTACGGACTACACTAATCGGTTTTCGACCCGCGTCGACTGGCAGGCAACCGACAAAGACAGCGTGTTCACGCGCTATACGTGGAGCACCCGCGACCGCAACAGCCCGGGACTGTTCGCCGGTCTCGCCGACGGCACGCAATCGTCCTCGCAAGGCGCTTACCACTTAACAGCAGATCAAGCGGTCATTGGCTGGACCCGGCCCATGGCCGCCAGCCTAGTGAATGAATTCCGCACTGGATACGAGCACGACAATTCCTTCGCCAAGCAGGAGCCGTTCGGCCAGCCGGGTGGAAATCTGGTGCCGGGCGTTCCGAACAATCCAGCCTTTGCCGGCGGCGTCACGATGATCACGTTCGCGAACATTAACACCTTTATCGGGTCGCCAAACTTTCTGCCGAAGTTCCAGAAGACCCAGCAGTGGCAGTTCAGCGATACGCTCTCTTGGACGCGCGGCAAGCACCAATTCAAGTTCGGCGCGGACGTGCATGCGCCGCAAACCGACAACTTCCAGGATGTCCCGGGCCTGCGCGGAGCATTGAATTTCGACAAGATCTTCACCTGCCAACGCAATGCCAGCAATCAATGTGTTTCCGGGACAGGAATTTCCTACGCCGATTTTCTGTACGGCGATCCGCAGACCGCCATGCTCTCCAACCAGTTCGAGGTGAATCAGAAATGGTATTGGTTCGATTTTTTCGCGCAAGACGATTTCAAAGTCACACCCCGTCTGACGCTGAACCTGGGCGTCCGCTATGATTTTTCCTCTCCGGTCTGGGAAGGCAACAACCATTTGTCGAATTTCAATCCTGCCGGATCGGGATCTATCATCACGGCCTCGAACGGATCGCTTGCAAGCCGCAGCCTGGTCCAGCCGCAAAAGAAGGATTTTTCGCCTCGCGTTGGAGTAGCCTATCAGCTCACGCCGAAAACGGTATTGCGCGGCGGCTACGGCATCTTCTATGTTCCGTTCGATCGGGCTGGCAGCGAAAATCAGCTAGCGCTGAATCCACCGTCCTTCATCAACAACAACATCTCGCTTGCGTCTACGGCTCTGCAACCGGTGTTCCCACTGAATAGCGGCTTCCCAGCCAGCTTCCTCGATCCGGCTGCAATCAACTTTAAGAACCTGCATATTCGCGCCACCAATCCGGCCGATCCCCGCGCCTACACACAACAATGGAGCTTTGGCATACAGCGCGAGCTGCTGCGCAATCTGTTCGTCGAAGCGGACTATGTCGGCAGCAAGGCCACGCACCTGCTCACCTTGAGCGACCTCAATCAATTCGTCAACAATGGCCAGCAGGTGCTTCTGAACGCCCAAGGCCAGCCGATGCTGCCTTACCCGGGTTTCGGGCTGCTCGAGTATTCGCAAAACGATGGAAATTCGTCCTACAACGGCCTCGACTTTACCGTCGAACGCCGCTTCGCCGCCGGCCTCAGCTTCCGGCTGGCGTACACTTGGTCGAAGTCAATCGACGATACGGCCGAGGAACTTTCGGTATACGGGTCTAACGCATTTTCTCAGATCACTAACAACCAGCGTGCCTGGCGGGGGCCCAGCGATTTCGACGTGCCGCAGCGCGTTGTTTTCAGTTGGGTCTATGAACTTCCGTTCGGGAAAGGCAAGCCGTGGCTCGGCTCGGGCGTGGCTTCGAAAATTCTGGGCGGCTTCCAGTTTGCGGGATCTTACACTTATGCCGCCGGCCGTCCGTTCACGGCGTTCGACAACGCCAACAACAGCTCGATCGACATCGGTGAAGAACAAGCCCTGCCCAACGTGATCGGAACGCCCATGATGCCTCAAGTGGTTACCTGCTGGTTCTACACAACCACGAATCCCGGCTGCAAGGGGATTTCCGGCTCGAACGCGTTTAGTCTCCCGGCGCCAGGCGTGTTTGGCAACTCGGGGCGCAACACTCTCCGCGGGCCCGGCATCCAGGATTTGGATGTTTCGATCTCGCGCAATTTTGTGATCAAAGAGCGAATGAAGCTGCAGTTCCGGGTGGAGTCGTTCAACCTGACCAACACCGTGGCGTTCGGTCTGCCAAATGCGAACGTGAGCGGAGGCTCACCAGGAGTGATAACATCGCTTGCAGCCGATCCGCGGATCATGCAGTTTGCGGGGCGGCTGAGCTTTTAGAGTCCGATGACCAACAAGATAGTAGCAGTGGTTATTCTTGGGCTGTTGAATTTTCAGCAGCTCGATGCATGGGGCTTCCGCGGGCACACGGTGGCGAATCTGGCCGCGGTCGAGTCGATCGCCAGCAATGGCCCCGCGTTCCTGAAAGCCTATAAAGGATACATTGGTCATCTTGGACCGATACCCGACACATGGCGGAGCCCCAGCGAGCCGTATCTCCGCATCTCGGAGGACCCCAATCACGGCTGGTACACCGAGTCGTTTGATTTCATGAAGGAGATTCCACGCTCCCGTACCGAGTTCACGCTGCGGGTCTACGACGAGTATCTGCGAGTCAGCAAGTCCGACCCCGAAATGGCAAAACTGCTCAATATCCGCTACACCGGCCTCCAAGCCTATTCGATGATGGAAGGATTTGAGCGCATGAAGGCTGGGATGCGTCTCTATCGCCAGGCTGGTGGGAAGGAAGGAGACATCAGTGGGAGATATGGCACGATATCACCTCTGCTTCAACGTCCTGACCAAGTGAAAGAATACCTGGCCAATGACGTTGCGTTCTACATGGGATGGCTGGGGCACTACGTCGCCGATGCGGCGCAGCCTCTGCACAACTCCAGGCATCACGATGGCTGGGAAGGCGACAATCCGAAGGGCTACACGCGCGATCCGGATATCCATGGACGGTTTGAGTCGGCTTATGTCGATCTAATCCAGGTGACGGAAGCAGATGTCCTGCAATACGTCAGCAAAACAGCCCGGCATCTGGATGATCCCTGGACTGCGATCCTGGATCATATGACTGAAGCTCGCGGAGTCGTCGAGGATGTGTATCGACTGGACCTGCGCGGAGCTTTCAAAGATCGTGCGGATGCGGAAGCGACGAAACTGGTTTACGCGCGTCTAGCTTCAGGCGCGAGCTTTCTGCGCGATCTCGCTTACACTGCCTGGATCGAAAGCGCCAAGCCGCAGACTGCGGTGAAGCCGATCGACATCCCCAATAACCCCGAGAATCCGCGCTACAACCCGGCCACTGGATCGGCGCCAGCTCGGCCCCGAAACAAGTAAGGTTCGCCACGTCAGGGCGTCTACTTAACTCCAAATCGAAGCAGAAGGTTCAATACGAATGCAAAGATAACGTGGGTGGTGCTTACTGGAAGACCCATCCGATCGGCGGCTAGGATTGTCGCCATCGCCACTAGCTCCGCTGATGCGCCCTGCGCGTAAGTCAGGTGCTCCTTTCCGATCTTTTCAGGCTCTTCAATCAGAAATGGGGGCAGACCTGAATCCCTGAACTGATAAAACATTCTTGGAGGAATGTGTTTTGATCAGATCAGAGATTGTATTAGGACTGCCCGATTA
>Ga0210401_10005447_pt1 | contig 13073 bp, 12 predicted proteins | sample IncBWH32MmetaG_FD_150866 | JGI IMG/M metagenome (GOLD analysis project Ga0210401, IMG submission 150866) | Forest soil microbial communities from Barre Woods Harvard Forest LTER site, Petersham, Massachusetts, United States - Inc-BW-H-32-M | ecosystem: Environmental > Terrestrial > Soil >... | reverse complement strand
AATTGCACACAAATGCATTGAGCGTGGCCGAATGTGTCACCATCATTTTGGAACGATTGAAGAAGCTTTTGCCGGCCAGTCCTTAAATCAACGATGAAAATCAGTGGATTTACCTTTTTGCGGAATGGGCAAAAACTGGGCTATCCATTTGTCGCGTCCATCCGGTCCATTCTGCCAATCGTAAACGAGTTTATCATCGCGCTGGGACCGTGCGAGGACGACACGGAAAAAATGCTGCGCGACATCGGCGACGCCAAAATCTGTATCATTCCCACCCAATGGAACGAAAACATCCGGCACGATTACAGCGTAAAAGGGTACGTTTATGGCCAGCAAAAGACCATCGCCCTGGCCAATTGCACCGGTGACTGGGCTTTCTATTTGGAAGCCGACGAAGTGGTTCACGAAGATGACCTGCCCAAAATCCGCAAAGCGATGACACAATACCTTGATGATGAGAGGGTCGAGGGGCTGGCGTTTGATTACCTGCATTTTTACGGTAACTCCAACACCATTGTCTGGTCGCCGCGCTGGTATCGAAGCGAGGTACGGGTCATCCGCAACACCATTCCGGCGTGGTCGAGTGAGGCGCTTTATTTTAACGTGCTTGTGAACCACAAAAAGTCGCGCTATCCGCGGGCGGCGCTAACCGGAGCGACGATTTTTCATTACGGGTGGGTGCGCAGCGAGGCGCAGATGAACTTGAAATCGGCCACGGTCGGAAAATATTGGGAAGACGGGCCGGCCAAAACGATGGATTACTCAAAAATTGATCCAGCCACCTTGAAATTGTTCAGCGGCGAGCATCCGAAGGTCGTGCAGGATTGGCTGCCAAAAGCGGAGGGAATTTTTAAGGCGGATCCCAATTACCAGCTCAGTTCGCGTGAAAAGAAGCACCGCATGATGCTTAAATTCGAGGAGTTATTTGGGACTCGCTTTAACAAAAAGCATTATACGCTGGTGAGATGAAGTAAAACGGCGTCTGCGACCGTCGCGGCCGGTATGTTGTTGACATCCTGCGTGTCGTAAATCGAAGACATGTTCGTTTGCGGGGGCAGTCGAAGCCGAGGTAAAATTTTTCCGAAGAGCGCCATGCCCGGGACGTCAAGCGCGATGGCGCAATGCATGAGACCGCCGTCGGTTCCCAGGAAGAAATCGCTGGCAGTCAATGCTCTGGCCGTCTGCCGTAGGGTCAGGCTGCCAACTTGAGATACCGCATCGCAGCCCTTCAACGCAGCCATAACCGGTTCCACATGGGGAACACCATTCTTAGAACCGATCAATACAAATTCAGGGAATTCCCGCTCTGCGGGCCGGCGGGTGCGCACGATTTGAATGACTTCGGGCCAATTTTGATAGGTCCGGAAAGCATCCACACCTCCCAGCATCAGAGCGATGCGGCATCGTTTTCGCTTTGGCGGCAAAGGGGACGGCTCATCATCAACAAAAAGGCCGGGTCGAAGAAACGGCTGAAGTTGCGCGTCATCGTAAGGATAACCGAGCAGGTGATGAATCCGGTAACAACTGAACAACATCCGATTGAAATCGGCGCCGTAGAAAAAGGATTGCAGACACGCACAGGGCAGATTCGGACCGATGGCTCTTTTGAGCCGAATGGAGCGGGTATTAAACAGGTCGAGAATCACGAAATCATATCGCGACGGATCCAGTTGCTCCGCCTCGGTAAAAACGGCTTTGAAAAAGCGATCATGGAGATAGAGTTCGGCGTGTTGGCGATTAGTCAAGAGGTCCACTTCATATGCGCCCAACATGGAGCGGCCCGCCAGTTCCATAATGGAATCGCCAATGGACGTGCTGGAGTAGTTGAGCCAGAGTAATCGGCGCGGCGGAGGTGGCAATCGATCGCACAACAGCCGCGAAGGGAGATTCATTTTCAACCAAAACCAGCGCCTGAGCAGCTTGAAATTTGCCGAGAATTTCCGGGCCGGTGACTCATTCGCAAGCATTTCCTTCATCGAGCCCGGAAGCTCGTGCCGGAACGGCGGCGTGTAACGTTGGGCGAAGAATCCAGGCATCGGAATTGGATTAATGGATTTTTGGGATAGATGGACTATTGGGATCTCAACGCTTCAACGCTCTCGCCGCGCCATAGCTTTGCGAAGGCGGGTCAACGTCCCTTCAATTGCCTTTCCCAAAGCTTCGCATATTTCAAAAACGTATAGTAAGCGTACAACGTGGCCAAAACGAGGCCGTGTCGGCCATCACGCCAGCCACTCTTTAGGACATAGATTCTCATGAACATGGCGAGCGGGCTACCGAGCAGGCTGGCGAGAGAAGCACGTTTGTTGTCTGCCTGATAGCGCTCGGCCATGAGCGTCGAATAGCGTTGCAATTTCGCCGTGGCGACCTCGAGGGTGGGCCAGGGGTATTGGAGGACATGTTCGCGCAGGTAGCCGAGCTTGCCATCCAATTGGTAACCCTCATGCACCAGATCATCCAAATAACGCATCTGTTTGCGATTAAAAAGCTGGGGCTGACGATAATCGGGATACCAGCCGCTGTGCCGCATCCATTTGCCCAGAAAATGACTTTTGCGGGGAACGTGGTACGCGTCAAATGACGGCGCTTCAGCGAGCGTGCGGCGAACTTCATCGGCAAATTTGGGCGTGCTGCGTTCGTCCGAATCAATGCTGACGACCCAGTCATGCTTAAGGAGGGCCACGGCATCGTTGCGCAGCTTGCCAAACCCTTCGAATTTCAAATTCACATGGCGCGCGCCGAACTCCTGGCAAACCTGGGCCGTGTCGTCGGTGCTGAACGAGTCAGCCACGAGTACCTCATCCGCCCATGAAACAGTCGGCAGCACCTCGCGCAAATTCTTAGCCTCATTATAGGCGATGATGTAAAGGCTGACGGGTTCAGGCATGGTAGTCCTGCGAAAATGCAACGCGACAATCAGTCTCGGCGATGCGATTCATGAACGCGAAAATCCTTTGCGCTGGGACAAATCTCTCGGGCCTCGCATTATGCCGGCCAGGCGCATGAAGGATCTTCTTGCCCTTGCGTTGCTTCCCTTTTTCACGCCCCGCCTGCTGATTTGTCGTTTGGAGGTGGTCGTCTGCCTCATAGGTTATCAATCATGGGGTTTCAATCCGCATTCCGCAATCGACAATCCGCAATTTCCCTCGCCGCCTGAATAAGCGCATCCGCGGATACATTGCAAAGAAACTTCGCGTCCGAATGGTTTTCACCCACGAGCACACGGAATTTCTTGCCGGCAGGCATCCACGCCCGCAAAGTGGGATTTGGCCAGAACCAGGCCACGACGGGCGTTTGAGTCATGACGGCGATATGCAATGTCCCGGTGTCGCCGCAAAAGTGCAAAGCGCTGTTTTTGATGACCGCGGCGATTTGGATCAGGCTGAGATTGCCGGCAAAAACATGCCACGGTTTCTGCGGCAGCAGCGCCAGCAATTGCGTCATTTTCTCGAGTTCACGCGGCGTCGGCGCGCAGGAAAGGGCCAATCGTTTTTCAGGAAAGGATTTTCCAAGCCCTGCGATCAGTTCCGCGAGTTGTTCCGGCGACAATTCCTTGTGGTCAGCCGTCGTAAATGGGCTGACGTGGAAATACGTTCCTTTGTCCGCTTCAGAGATATCGGCAGCGCGCAAATGTTTCGGCGCAATCTCCACGTGAAATTCAGGTTCCGTGAATGGAAACCCGACCTCAGCCAGATAACGGCATTTCGAGAGATAGGCCGGCTCGTCTCCCGCGCGATAGAGGATGCGCTCAGTGAACATGAATTTGCGAAACCCGCCTCTGTCTTCCGGCCATCGTCCCAGTCGCTCACGCGCTCCGCTGAAGAACGTCAGCCAACAGGATCGGTCCGAGCCGTTCAAATTGATGAGCACGTCAAATTTTTCACAGCGCAGCCGGCCGATAAAATCGATGTTTTCGCGCAACGTTGCGTGACGCGGATAACGCATGTAACCCCAGATGCGGTCCACCCATGGCAGGCAATCCATGATGGAAACCACGTGACTGGCCACAGTGACATGCAGTTCCGCATTGGGATAAGCCTGCCGCACCATCCGCAGCGCCGGCATCAAATGGATCGTGTCGCCCAGGAATCCCAGGTCCAGGACCATGATTTTCTTCGCATTCCGGGTGCGTTGAAGAAAATTTTCAGGATTCGACTCAGCCATGCTCAATAGAATTCTTCCGCATCCGCCAATCCAACGCCTGCTCGAAGCTGACCAACTCGCGCACCAGCGCGTTATATCTCGAATAGGCATCCCCGCCTTCGGCGCGCAGAAGCCGATAGAGGCTCAGTTCCGACTCTGCCATCAACTCTGTCGGAATGTTGGAAAGAAGCCCGGCCCGGCTTAACCGCGGACTTGCAATGGCGATCAGGTACGCTGCTGCAGTGCGGCGTCCGGCTTGAACGTCGGCCAGGCTTTCGCGCACCAGCGCCTCGCCGGGCAGTCCACCGATTCGCTCGTCTATCTTTGCCTTATCAGCTTCCGAACGCATGATTCAAAGTGCGCAACAGGCGCGGCACAGCGCAAGCCGATATTTCCGGGCTTGTTTTCCAACTCGCTACAATTGGATTGACAGAATCTGGCGCGAGAGCCGACGCTTGCGCGAAAGTCTTGTGCGCACATTGGGCAATCTGATTGAAAAATGGCTGTGGAAACCGGCCGGTTTCGTTCCTTCCCTGGATGCATTGGAAGAGTCGCATGGCGTGGCGGGTAAGTGGGATGTGACAATGGCGGTCAGTGGATCCAGGGAAGGGCATCCGTTATGCGTCGTCGAATTGGCTGGCGGCAAAATCATTGGCGATCTGCGGATGGTCGTGACCGCCGGAAACGTTGCCGTCGGTGGGTTGCAAAGTTTGTTTAGCTGTCCGGACCCGGATAATCATTATCTTTTAAAAAGGAGGCGCGTTCGGCTTTCAAAATATCGGCGCGGCACCGCCCTGCTTTTGGGCGCGGCCAACAGCGATAACTATTACCACTGGATGGTGGACAGCGTGCCGCGCTGGAAGATGTTCGAGGCGGCAAACCGGTTGAACTATGACTTCGTCCTGCTTCATCCCAAACCTTCGCGATTCCAGGAAGAGGTCCTGGACCGCCTGAATGTCCCGAAAACTAAGCGCCTACGTTGCGGCAAATATTTTGTTCACCAATTTGAACGATTGGTCGTGCCAGCGAAGCCGCCGCATGGAGCTGACAAATGGGTTTGTTCGTATCTACGTTCCCTCTTTCCAGAAAAGTCTAACGGCCCGGTAAAGCTCTATCTTCGCCGTGGCGCGGGCAGGCGCAGGCTCGTTAACGAAACGAATATTGAAGCGGCGTTGGCGGAAATGGGGTTTGTCTCAATCGAGCCGGGGCGGCTTACCGTATCCGAACAGGCAAAGAGCCTTGGTTTGGCGCGATGTATTGTAGCACCCCACGGAGCCGCGCTGACAAATCTCATTTTTGCGCCGGCAGGCGCGCGGGTGCTTGAGTTAACGCATCCGGGGCATAAAAACGAGTGCTTTCCGTTAATTGCCGCAACCTGTGGTCATCAGTACGCCGGTATCGAAGGACGGCTTGCCAACGGCACGAATGATTCGCAGGACTATATCGTGGATGTTCCCGCCGTTCTTCAGGCTCTCGGAAAGATTAGTTAACATCCGTCCGGCACGCAGACCTCTCAAAACAGTTGTGGATCATTCTCATGCGCCTTTAGCTCGGCGCGCAGGCGTTCTTCAGTTTCCGTGGCCAAATGCGTGCCGTAATCGCGCTCCCGATTCGTCTTGCTAAGGCGGTCCCGCCTGTCGCGCAGATATCGCCCCAGGCAAAAATCATCGGCCTTGCCCCAGTGCGCGCCGCCCCATTGAGTCCGGCTTTCTGGATACGGCGTCGTTACGATGTGACAGCCTATCATGAATTGCACCCCGCTGTCTGGCCTGACAATGCAGGGTTTGTCATAAAATTTTTGGAATTCATCCGAGGCGCCGTGGCGGCGTTGAAACAGCGGTGGCCTGGCTGGGTCAATATCGGTGTCCGTAACATGGCGATACACCTGAAACATGCGGCAACGGATCACATTGGCGGTTTCCTTTTGCAATTCGGCGCGTGGATCTGTTGTCTCGAACGGCCAGGGATGCACAAATTCGTCGGCATCCACACAGACGACAAATTTGGCTGAGGAATTCCGCACAGCCTGGTTAATGTTGGCGATTTTGAGCGTGTCGTCAAAGCCGTCGGGAAATTCGACCGGAATGATGGCCAAAGACTTCAGGCCGCATTCTTTCGCCGCTCTTTCCAGCTCATCGCGCGTCCCATCCGATGATTCGCTGTAAAACACAGTGAGCTTGTCTATCCACGGCGCGTAATGGCGGACAAATAACGGGGCGAAAACCGCCTCGTTATACATCATGGTGATGACTTCGATTTTTAGGTCTTTTTTGTTTAGCCTTGCGCGCTTCCTCGGCAGGAGATGTTTCGCTTTGAAGGCATAAAACCGTCGTTGTACGCGCTTTCTTATGCTAAGCCAGAGGTTCTCGAATGGGCGCGAGATTTTACGAACCACCGGCGAAATCATAATTTGGCGTGATCACCTGAAGTGAGATACTGGTGCGAAACCTCCCAAATGCCGCGATACTGGCGGTATTTCATCCATGCCCTTGAGTTGGGACGCTGCCAGCGAGAGATCAAGTTGTTCCAAAGCATGCGGAACCTCGCACGCCGTAAATCTCGTTTAGCCAGGAAAACGCAATCTTCCGGCGGATAATGTTTTTGCCGGAATTTCAGAAGACCCCGCAGCTTTCGCATGGAAGATTCGTAGGGATCTTTCAGGTTTTCGCTCGAACCGCCGACGTGGGTCACGGCGACCTCAGGGAAATAGCCAATTTCATAGCCCGATTCGCGCACGCGCAAACAGAGGTCTGTTTCTTCGCTGTAGATGGGAAAAAAGTCGGGATCAAAGCCGCCCAGTTTTTCATAAATCTCCCGCCGCGCAAACATGCTCGCGCCGAGGATCCAGGCGATCTTTCCCGGAAGCTTCGAGAAATCCCGATGGACATGACGTTGTGCCGGATACTGAAGGTCCGGCTCGCACTGAATGGATCCGTCCAGCGACAGCACCTTGGTCCCGGCCATGCCCCATTTCGGTTCCGCGTCCATTTTTTGACAGAGCCTGGCCAAATCATCTTTTTTCATCAGCCATGCATCGGAATTGAGGAGAAATGCGTAACGCCCGGTGCTGACTGAAAATCCTTTGTTATTGCCTGGCCCAAAGCCGAGATTTTTGTCACTGGCGATTACCTTGCACTTCAAATTTTTAAGGATGGCGAGCGAGCCATCTGTGCTGCCGTTGTCCACGACGATGGTTTCGCACGTGACACCCGTTTGCATAAGCACGGATTCCACGCATTTCCCAATATAATCGGCCGCGTTGAGCCCTACGATGATGACGCTGACATCCATTCCCGGATAACGATTAATCGAGTCTAGGCGGACAGCCGGAAACGGGCAAGGTGAGAGTTACGCTTCCGATCGGAAATTCCGCAAAAAACGCTGGCTTTTCATTCTACTGCCAACATCATTTTCCAGGACATCGCGACATGCATTCTGATCCGAAAATTCTTGCCATTCAGTTTAAGTATTTCGGCGACGCGGTTTTAATGACACCGGCGCTGCGCGCGATTCGTGAGGACATGCCGGATTGTGAATTGCACGTGCTTGCGCCTGAAGAAGTCACGCCTCTTTTCGAACATTTGCCGTGGCTGAATCGGGTTTGGGCCATGCCGCGCCGGCGCGGACGCGGCAACTTGTCGGAGACCCTGCCCATCATCCGCGCCTTGCGCCGGGAACGTTTCGACAAGTCCGTGGATTTTGCGAGCAATGATCGCGGGGCGATAGCCAGTCTGCTCATTGGCGCTTGCGATCGGCTGGGGTGGGAAGAAAGCGGAGGATTTTGGGGCCGGAGATTCTGCTATTATCGCCGCGTCGCGCCTGAATCAAAACCGCTCCACGAATCTGCGCATCTGGTTCATCTTCTGTCTGGCTGGAGTGTCCCGCCGCCGCGTTCACTCGAATCGGAAATACACGCCGATCCTTCATTGGCTGAGACGGCGAAAAGAATTTTACCCGCGGAAAATGCGATTATTTGCCACGTTGCCTCAAGCCAGCCAAAAAAGGAATGGCCATTGCGGAATTGGGTGGCGTTGCACCGAATGGCAACCCGCGCCGGAAGGAATGTAGTCTTTACGACCGCTCGCGGCGAACGCGAGGAATCACTTATGACGGAGCTTTCGAAGCTGGCGCCGGATGCGGTGATACTGCCTCTGATCAACGACTTGCCGGCGTTACTGGCGGTCCTTCGGCGAGCGGCGTTGTTCATTTCCGGAGACACCGGTCCGCTGCACTTTGCCGCCGGCTTGGGCGTGCCGACCATTTCATTATTTGGTCCAAGCCCTCCCGGGCGCTGGGCACCCATTGGGCCGATGCATACGTTTCTTATTGGGTCGCAATGCGGCTGCGACGGAAACTCAGCTGTTTGTACCGGCCAAAGTCATTGCGTTGCGGCTATTTCGCCGGAACAGGTATGGGAACATATAAGAAAATTTGAGCACACAAAATTTCGATCGCCCGATTAGATTTCTGGGCCTTCCATTGTCGCGGTTGCGCTCCGTAATCAACTTTACACGCAGGGAGATAACGGTATCGTTTCGTCAGATCTTTCAATGCATCCCCATCAAAAGAAGAGATTGATAGCCGCATACGCGGAGCTTATTCCGGGGAGCAGCGTTGCGCCGTGATGACAACCACTTCTACCAGTCGTGATCTTGTGCTGACGCTCATGCATCGCGGTGACTTTAACTATATCGCCCCGTTTATCGTTTCACTGAAAAACTCCGGCTTTCGGGGTTCCACAGTTCTATTTGTGAGTCGTGTGGACACCGTGTCCATCGAAAAATTGACAAGTCTCGGCGTTAGAGTTATCCCCTTCCGTTTTGCAGGCAAGAAAGATGGTCAGCGTCTTGCCCGTCCATGGCCGCTCTGGCGCTGGCTCTTTTCCACCCGTTTGCCGTCGGCCGCGAAACGCCGGCTTGCTCATTGTGTTTTTCATTTACGCTACCGCCGGTATCTACTGTATTTGGAATTTCTCGAACACCACGGGGCGGATTTTGACCGCATTTTCATCGCGGACTGCAGGGACGTTTTTTTCCAGGCCGACCCGTTTGCGTGGGATTGGAAGCCTGGTGTTCACTTCTTTCTTGAGGAACCTTCCAATAGAATCGGCCTTTGTCCGCAAAATCGGAAGTGGTTTACTCGTCAGTTTGGCGAATCGTATCTCGAACAACACAGACAGAAAATACCCACGTGCTCGGGGACGACATATGGCGATACCGCCAATATATGCCAATATTTGAATGCAATGGCCGCTACCACAATGCGCGCGCGCGACTTATCCAGAATGCCGGATGGCGATCAGGGGATTCACAATCATGTGCTTATCGAAAAATTGGTAAGCAATGCCGTCGTCCATGAAAATCGGCATGGGCCGGTGATGACAATGTACCACATGAAGGATTGGCAAACTGGCGCGGACGGAACCGTGCTAAACGAAAACCAAGACCTCGTGCCCGTGCTGCACCAATACAACTGGTTCCCGGATCTGAAAGAGCATCTTCTGAGCCGTCTTTGAGCTTCCTGAATAAAGCTCGCTTTGGTCGTTCCTCGCCACCATATTGTCACCGAGTTCATGTTTGATTTTATTGGTAAAATCTGGAGTCTGGCAAAACGGTATCGCCTGCGGCTGTTCCTGGGCGTGGCGACCGGCGTGTTAAGCGGCTTAATGCAGCCGTTGTTGATGGGAACGATTCTATTCCTCGTGGGCGCAGTTTTCCCCTCGGCTACAACAACTTCACCAAATACGGCCATCACACGGCTGCCTGCGTTCGTCCAGGCATGGTTTTCGCAGGCGCGCGATGCATTGACGCATGGCGTGCATGAACAAACGTGGTCACCTGAGGTGAAGGTCACCGTTGTGGCCCTGGTAGCCGCCATTCCGATTGTTATGTTTCTTCGGGGACTGTTTGGCATTCTGAATGTGTATTTTCTCCAATGGGTGGCGAGCCGGTCGATTGCGGATTTGCGCGCCCGGCTGTTTCGGCATTTACTGGGTTTGTCCGCGGGATTTTACAACGAAAATCCAAGCGGCCAGCTCATGGCGCGCGTGATCAACGATACTGGGGCGTTGCAAAACATCTTGAGTGGGGCCACGTCCGTGATAGTGCGCGATCCCGTAACGCTGATAACGATCTTTGGCGGTTTGTTATGGACGCAGCCGAGACTGACTCTCATGACGATGGTCGTGATGCCGGCATGCGTGATTCCGATTACGATCTTTAACCGAAAGATACGTCGCTCCAGTCGCGAACTGCAGTCGCAATCGGCCAACCTGACACAGATCATGGTCGAGGCTTTTACCGGTTATCGCATCGTCAAGGCCTACAATCTCGAAGATATCGTGACGGAGGATTTTCGGCACACGACGCGCAGCACCGTCGGCCACTACATGCGCATCATTCGCGCCAGCAACATTCCCGGGCCGCTGATCGAGTTTTTCGGCTCTTGTGGCGTCGCTTTGCTGGTTGCGTATATCGTCAGCCAGCCACAACCTCCGGAAAATTTTGTCGAGCTTCTGACCGGCGTTTTCCTGATTTATCAGCCGTTGAAAAACCTGACTGGATTGCACAATCAGCTGGCCCAGGGCCGTGCCGCCAGCGAGCGCGTGTTTGAGCTTCTGGCCACTAAAAACAGCGTCCCCGAACCCGCTCAGCCCAAAAAGCTCAACGCCAACGGGGCGGACGTCGTGTTTGAAAACGTCAGTTTCAATTACGGCGAAAAGGCGATTCTGAGAAACGTCAATCTCACCGTCAAATCCGGACAGTTGGTAGCGCTCGTGGGAGCGAGCGGTTCAGGCAAGACCACGGTAGCCAATTTGCTCCTTCGGTTTTATGACCCGCAGCAGGGCGCCATCCGCATCGGCGGCATGGACATTCGGGATGTTTCCACCGTCGATTTGCGCAACCAAATTGCCGTCGTTTCACAGGAAATCATTCTCTTTGATGAAACCGTCCGAAGAAACATAGAACTGGGTCGGCCCGGCGCAAGCGAAGACGAGATAATCGCTGCGGCCAAACACGCTCATGCCTACGATTTCATCATGTCGAAACCCGAGGGTTTCGACGCGCGCATCGGTGAAAAGGGAATCAAATTATCCGGGGGCCAACGGCAACGCATCGCTATAGCCCGCGCTGTTTTGCGCAATGCGCCGATTCTCGTTCTGGATGAAGCCACCAGCGCGCTGGACAACGAATCGGAGCGGGCGGTGCAGGCTACCCTTGACGAGTTGATGACCGAATGCACGACGCTTTGCATCGCGCATCGTCTCTCAACGATCAGGAACGCGGATCTAATCGTCGTGCTCGACCAGGGCCGAGTTGTCGAGACCGGACGACATGAAGAGTTGATCCAGCGGGGCGGGATTTATCAAAAACTCTATCTGCTGTCCGAAGGCGGACGGCTTGCCAGCGCCGACAAGGAACAGGTTATTCTCCGATAAAATGGACCACGGCCCGACGCGAATGGCCGTGCAGTCGATGTTCCCACAAAAAAATTCCCTGCCACGTGCCCAGCGCCATTTCCCCGTGACGCACGGGAATGCTTAAGTTCACTGTCGTCAGCGCCGTGCGCACATGCGCGGGCATGTCGTCATCTCCTTCGATTGTGTGCTCAAAAATGGCGTCGCCGTCCCGGACCAGCCGTTCGAAGAATTTTTCAAAATCGCGGCGCACATCCGGGCTGGCGTTCTCCTGGATTAAAAGCGATGCCGACGTGTGCTGTAAATGGATCGTCAGCAGGCCGTCACGGAATTTGTTTTGGGCAATCCATTTTTCCACTTCCGGCGTGAACTCATAAAGGCCGCGCCCGCTCGTCGGAATCGTCATCTCATGAAAAGACTGGCGGAGCATGCGAGTCCCGGGCTTTTTTATTTGCTGCTTGCGGAGGTCGTATTGAGCATTTGTTCGATTTGCAGGCTGGCCGGCACTCCGGCCACCAGGGCTTTTTCGTAATGCCACCGCGCCATTTCGACCATCGGCGGGACGGTGCTTAGGTAAATTATGGCAAGATTCTTGTGGGCGTCGCCGTAATTGGGATCGATTTCGACTGCTTTGCGGAAAGCGGTTTCGGCCTGGACGCGGAGTCCTTTTTGCGCCAGCGCGACACCAAGAAAATTCTGAATCTGCGCATTTTGCGGATTGAGTTTTACGGCGCGATCCAGGGCATCGAGCGCGCCGTCCAGGTTTCCTTCGCTGAACCGGACGCGGCCGAGTACGGTTAGATTGAACGGGTCATTTGGCTCCAGTGCCAGCGCGGCTTGAATGTGCGTGTCGGCATCGGCGGATTTATTCTGTTCCAGTTCGGCTGACGCGAGATTCGCCAGGGCGAGCGGATTGTTTTGGTCATGTTTCAGGAGTTCCTCATAATCCGCGGCGGCTTTGCCATATTGGCGGTTGCTAAAATAGCTCTGGGCTTCCGCGACCAGCACGGCAGCGCCTCCCGATAGTTTGCGATAGGACTTTTTTTCGGTTTTGGGATCTGCCGCGAGCGGTTCCGGAGTAAACAGCGCCAGCTCTTGCGGCGTGTAAGGCACGGTTTCTCCTTCATCCACCTCTACCCGGTCGCGGAGCGTCTCAATCTGTTGTGCCAGCGCATCCATTTGCGCCGCGACGCTTTCGTTTTTGCGGCTCTTCAGTTTCCGGTTTGCCTGGCCCAATTGCGCGAGCAACTGGTCTCGTTCGAGCTTGAGCTCGCGGATTTGCGACTGCAAATCCGGCTGGTCCGGCGCACCGGCTTCAACGGCCCCGGCGAGCGACGCCGCTTGTAGTTGTTGGACACGATTTTCGAGCGCGGTTTTTTCCAGCCAATTTTCGGAGGCATCGGATTGCATCCTGGTGACCAAAGCCTGCAACTGGGTAACTTTTGCGCGCGCGATGGCGAGATCTCCCGAGTCGTTGGTCGCCACCGGTAAATGGACGTTGGCCAATTCCTTT
>Ga0210401_10005442_pt1 | contig 13088 bp, 9 predicted proteins | sample IncBWH32MmetaG_FD_150866 | JGI IMG/M metagenome (GOLD analysis project Ga0210401, IMG submission 150866) | Forest soil microbial communities from Barre Woods Harvard Forest LTER site, Petersham, Massachusetts, United States - Inc-BW-H-32-M | ecosystem: Environmental > Terrestrial > Soil >... | reverse complement strand
GTTTTGGCAGTCCTGATTCTTCCAAAGAAGTATACCTCCATGACAACGGTCTTGGTGGAGCAGCCCACCGTGCCCGTTGAATACGTGAAGCCGGTTGTCAATGATGACCTGAATCACCGACTGGCGTCGATGAAGGAACAGGTGCTGAGCAGGTCGCGGTTGGAGCCCATTATCCAAAAACTCAATCTCTATCCAGAGCAACGTGGATCAGCGCACATGGAGGAGCTCGAGGACAAGCTCCGAAAAGCGGTCGAAGTCGAGTTGATTCAGCCCATGCCGGGCTCGGTGAACAAGCAACCCCCTGGGTTTCAGATCAGCGTCACATTTCCCAATCCGCACATGGCTCAGCAAATCTGTACCGACATCACGTCAATGTTCATCGAGCAAAACTCGAAGAGGAGAGAACAACAGGCTGTGGACACGACACAGTTCTTGAGCCAGCAACTGGAGCAAGCGAAGACCAAGCTCGACGAACAAGACGCGCAGTTGGCGCAATTCAAGAAGCAATACCTCGGTTCGCTTCCTCAGGAAGAACAAACGAATTTGAGCATTCTCAATGGCATGAATACCCAATTAGAGGCAGTAATTCAAGCGCTGAGCCGTGCGCAGCAGGACAAAGCGTTCAACGAGGCCATGCTGAGCCAGCAGGAGACTAATTGGAAACAGATGACAAGCGGAAACCAGAATCCCGAGACACAACAACAGCAGCTCACGCTGCTTGAGGCGCAGCTTTCTGACCTTCTGGCCCGCTACACACCCGAGCACCCGGACGTGCTCAAGGCGAAGTCTCAGATTGAAGAACTCAAGAAGAAATTGGAGCAAGAACCAGGGCCCAAAGCAGCGACAACTGCGCAAGCAACGCTTCATGAACCCCCTCAGATGCAACAACTTCGCGCCAAGATCAAGCAAGATGACATCGGCATTGGTGAGCTTGCGAAAAGACAAAGCCAGATTCAGGAACAAATCCGCCTCATGCAGGGGCGGGTACAAGCCAGCCCGGTGGTCGAACAGCAGTTCAAGGAAATTACCCGGAATTACCAGACGGCTTTGGAGCTGTATAATGATCTCCTTAAAAAGCGCGACAGTTCAACGATGGCGACTAGCCTTGAACACCAACAACAAAGTGAGACTTTTCGCATTTTAGATCCGCCAAGCTTGCCGGATTCGCCTTCCTCTCCCAATCGTCTAGCATTGATAGGTGGCGGCACAGGTGTCGGACTAGCCTTGGGATTTGGAATTCTTTATCTCCTGGCTATGCTGGATAAAGCCATGTACACGGAGCGAGACGTGGAGACTTGTTTGAAGTTGCCCGTTTTAACCACGGTGCCCTGTTTTGATCCCGGTATGCATGGAAGCTCGGGGCCCAGCGATTCTGTGAAGATCCAAGACGAACCGGTCATTGTGAAAGCATAGTAAGTCGGAAAGGATTGGGAACAATACAAGATGAGCCGAATTCATGAAGCATTGAAGAAAGCCGCTCAGGAACGCAATGACCAAGCGCCCATTCGGACGGCGTCCGATTTCCTCGAGCTGGCGACTCCAGGTGCGGCCACAGCGCCACCAGTCGATGGGCAGCGCCCGGAGGGGCTGACAGGCGTGGCTCCAGGGACCGATGCGCGATACTTGCGATTCGAGGAGTTCGCCAGGCGCTGTTCACGTCCCGGGTGGAAAATGGGAGCAGAGGCAAATGCGTTTTCCCTGCAGTCCCTCAACGCGATTGGCGCTGAGAAATTCCGCACGCTGCGTTCACGGCTCTATCAGATTGCTGCCACACATCCATTAAAGAAACTTGTGATCACTAGTGCCATGCCGGGAGAGGGCAAGACGTTTGTTACGACGAATCTTGCGCAATCTTTCGTACGCCAGACGGACCGACGGGTTCTCTTGATCGATGCAGATCTCCGAGCATCTCGGCTGCATCTGCTTCTTGGGGCCCCCGACAGGCCGGGTTTGTCGGACTATCTGCGAGGGGACGCGGACGAATTTCAAGTTACCCAAGTAGGACCGAGTGGGAATCTGTGCCTGATTCCGGGCGGACAAGAAATTACGAATCCGAGCGAACTCATGCACAGCGACCGGATGAGACACCTTCTTGAACGGATGTCGCAAGTTTTTGATTGGGTGATTCTGGATTCCCCACCAGCTATGGCCGTGCATGACTCGAGCATTCTGGCGGACATGAGTGACGGGGTCATCTTTGTGGTCCGAGCGGGATCCACTGATTTCGAAATCGCGCAGAAGGCATCCTCGGAGTTCCGTGATAAGAATCTGCTCGGCGTTGTGCTCAATCGCGTTGAAAAGGGAGACTCCTACAACGACTACTATTATGGCTACGATTCCACAAGTGGCCCGAGAGCGCAGCGCAAATAACTGAGAATTCTCCTTCTTAGAAACTGTTGCACGCCTCAATTCGCCTCAATAGAATCAGCGAGTTAGCTGAGTTATGCAATACGCTCTAGAAACTCCGGGTGCACTGAATACGATCCGCGATCTTTCGGTTACCTCCACGCAGTCCGTTTTTGTATCGTGGCGTGGGACCAGAGACAAATGCGGTGGGTAAGCTTCGTCTCTAATCGGGATAGTGGCCCGGATTCTTCATCTCAAATCAAGATCTCCGCCTCTTCGCTCTCCACCGGTCAGCTCGGTACTGCCTATAGCACTAGCCTCACAGCGACCGGCGGCGTCTCGCCCTACACCTGGTCGCTGACCAGGGGCTCTCCTCCGGCTGGCTTGATCCTGAATGCTTCGCCCGGCACGATTGCCACGCCCTCTGCTTCGGTCGCCAGCACTCCTCTCACTTTGCAAAGTCGCGGACTCGAGCAGCCCTGCTCGTACGCAAACAGTGAGTCTAGCGCGGACGATTTCAGCAACTCCCACGGTAGCGTCTGTTGAATCCAGCCAGGGCGCTGGGGGCACGGAAATCATGTTCGTGACAAGACTCCTTAAGACCTTAAGCTAAAGCTCGTTTGACGCTGAAGCCGGTCAAGGCAATGCCAGCCCTAATTTCCTTTACAACGCGGCTGTGTCTGGCTTGGATGTTCGTGGGTATGACTTCTATCGGGGGAACAGTGTGGGCTTCTCCGCCGATTTGGAGGTCCAGATCGCTCCGACCTTCGCAGGCGCAAGCGATTTCATACTTCAGACGAATCACTTAATTTTGTAGGCGACGTGACCAATCTTAATCAGTAATCGAGTTGCGGCTGTAACAAAAAATGCCTGGTGGCCGAGTGAGCTTTGCCGTGACATTGTCCACATACTTTGGAACATTTCGAATCGCTGGCGCGCCGTTGAGTCCCACTTTACTTTGTAAGTTTCCATGATCTCCATTGTGCGTGCTGCCCTATATCCAGATCGGAGCGCTTTTACCAAATACTTCCAGACAGTAAGGTCTGGGTGATGTTCCACCACCGCATCCGGTAAGAAGATCGGATGTTTTCCGCTGGCAAGAAGCCTTGCCAGTAATTCAGTGTCTTGCCCTCGTAGGGCTCTAGCATCGAATAGATTTGAAACCCATGATTTCTGGTTTCTGAGGACAAATCCTGCTGTATTGAGCCAAAGAATCCGACCCGTAGCGTCAAGCTTGTGTCGCTGAACGGTCTCCAAATGAAGCTCTTCCGCTCTTCCCACAGGATAAGACCTGTCACCGACTACATGTAGTTGAAAAGCTTGGTCTCCCGGGTGGGTCGGGACAGTCTTCATCACGGAAGCAAGGCATCCCTGACGCGCGGTGCAGTCAGAGTCAATGAACATCAGAATCTCCCCGGAAGCGAGCTCTATGCCATGATTCCTGGCGACCGATACTCCCGAATGATTCTGCCGAAGCATCTTTATTTTAAATTGGACAATTCGGTTACGGATGACTGCAGGTGGTTCTACGCTTCCGTCATCCACGACTAGAATCTCGAATGGTGGCACGCCCCTCTGGAGCATTAAGCTTTCCAGGCAGTTAAGAAGCGTTGACCAAGAGTTGTAAACAGGGATGATAATACTCAGCCAAGGTTGCGCTTTCGGCGCAGAGCCAACACTCGTAGCCGGCCGCACTCCCGTCTGGCTAAGCGGACCCGGCATGGCTTTTGTGGTTGAAGAAGACGAGATAAGACGACCTGTGAGCCTATCGACAAGATCGAGAGACAGGTTGTGTTTCACACTTCAATTATCCTCTCTAACCACATAGCCCAGACCGCAGCTGGCAAATTCGGCTCGCAATTCAACGTTGCAAAGTCATATTCAAACGGTTTTCGTTTCAATTTGAACTAGCTCGCTGACACCTTCGTGGCCGTCGAGGTATCGACGAGCTCGGTAGAGGTCTGTCGCCCCTCCAACGATCTGGGGTGCTTTGATACGCGATATTTGGGGGACGAGCTTACCCCCTACAAACGGTTTACCGAAATCGATCAGGAGCTGACGCAACTTCACGATTGCGTGCTCCATGTTAGGAACGAGCGCATGTCGCTGGTAGCGTTCTCGGTTGGACATGTTGAGTAGCAACTGAGTGAGGAGTCCCGCTAGTCGCGCCGCCATGATTTCAAACCTAGATAAACCGGGTATCGGAATGGTCATGATGTCGGATGAAACCAGCGACTCATCGAAATTGCGCGGGAGAAGTCCATATTTCTTACAGATCCGATACAAATCCGAACCGGGATAAGGGGTAGCGTACGCCCAGCTCATTTGCATTAGCAGTCTCTTGAACCAAAGCGAGAGTACAAGGCGAATGCTTCGGAATACCTCTCGCGTGGTTTCAATTTCGAGACCATTATTGGATTCCCATAGCTGATACATCATCATGAATGCATAGACTTTGATTCCCTGATCTTTCAAAGTCTGCAGTCGGGTCTCCACTTCGACAAGCTTTGTCTTTTTCTTGATGCCATTAAGGACACGTTGCGAACCACTCTCGAGGCCAACATTGCACAGCCAGCAGCCCGCCCGCCGCATCGATTTGGCAAAATCAGACGTGATACGGGAGAGGTGCAGATTGCACTGGAAATACAAGTCCGGGTGATCGAGATCGCGGAGCGCATCGAAGACCGCGATCGCCCAGTCCAACTTGTCATTCATCAGGTCCGAACGAATATAGATTTCTCTGATACCTCGCCGGTAGAGGAGCTCAACCTCTTCCGCGATCTTTTCAGGTGATCTCCTCCGCACCCAGGGCGTCGCGTTCTTCCATATTGGGTTTGAACAGAAAGTACAATTGAACGCACAACCGCGGCTGGCCGTTATCGCGGTCGAGGGGCCAGACTTGGCCTGTCTCAGACCCCTGAATCGGCGCAAATCCACTAGGTCCCAAGCGGGCAAAGGAATGGAATCGAGGTCATGAATGACGGGGCGGCGCGTGGAAAAGACGACCTCACCTCTCGGTCCTCTGTAGGCGATACCCCCTACAATTGTTAGATTTCCGCCCGAGAGAAATGTTTTGACAAGCTCTGTAAACGTTTCTTCGCCTTCTCCAATGCAGCATATGTCAATTGGAGAATCATTTAGGCAGCCTTGAGGGTCAGCGGTAGGGTGAGGACCGCCGCACACTATGAGTGTTCTTGGAACTAGCTGCCTGACACTACGGAGAAGTGGTTTAACCACGGCGTAGAGCGGGCTTGCGAACGAAAGCCCATAAATCGACGGTCTTTCCTCAGCAACGATTTTGAGGTGTTGTTCGACCGAGTGATTGGCATCCAAATAGAGAATCTTTACGCCCGATATGTTTCGACGAAGATGAGCTGCAAGATAGAGGAGGCCTAGGTTGGGAAATGATCTCATGTAGGTGTTCCACGACGGGGCGGGGGGGTCGGCGAGAATGATCTTCATGAGATTACTCTTGAAATTCCGATTTGGACCTCTGTGTCAGAAACTACGAACTACATAGCCAGACACCGTTAATTGCCCGAGGAATCTGAAGGGCCCGTTGATCCCGAACCGAAAGGTGCTGCTCGGCGTTCAGCTAGGGTTAGTCGAAGGAACTGCCGAACGGCGGAAATTCTGCTCTCGCGCATAATGCTTGTCAATGTGAAAAATTAGAATAGGCGGGTATCCGGCGCAGTCTGCACCTCCGCTAGGGCGATGACAGGTAGAGGGCGTTTGGCTGAAAGTCTGGCGGGCGTTTCTGAGCGAGTTGAACGAACGCCAGCAATTACAGTGGAGCGAATCGTTTTTGGATAGGGTTTTGCTCCCGCGAAAAAAGGAGCTGCGGAGTCGGAAAAACAAGCGGGGCAAGGTGACGAAGTGGATGGTGGTGGTCGACGGCCGCGGTGTTCCTTTGGGAGACTACCTTCACGCCGCATCCCCGGCGGAAGTCCGGCTCGCGGAAACGACGCTCGCGGCCATCCGGGTAGGGCGGCGTCATCACCCTGGCCGGCCAAGGCCGAAACCGCCGCGGGTGATTGCTGAGAAAGCCTACGACAGCGATCCGCTGCGAAAACGCTTGCGGCAACGCGGCAGCGAACTGATCTGCCCGCACAAGAAAAATCGCGTTCGGCCAGCGACGCAGGGATGGCCGGGCACTGCGGCGGTACAAGCGGCGTTGGATCGTCGAACGCGCCAACGCTTGGCTCCGCAACTTCGTCGCCTGGTAGTGCGTTACGATCGCTGACTCACAATCTATCGCGCCTTTTGCCATATTGCTTACTTGACGATCGTCTTGCGGAGGATTGTGCAATAGTTTCTAGTTGAACGTTCAGCAGTTTGAGGGAATGTACGGTGGACTTCCGAGTGGCCTCGTGAGGGAAAAACTTGAGAGATAAGAATTCGACGAGAAATTCTCATCGGGCCTCTACTAAGAACGAACAGGGTCAACTTCTGCCGCTTCCCACGACGAAGGCAAAAACGCGCACACTCGGTTGACAATGCGTTAATTCGTAATAATTCTTGACGTTCCCTAAGGGGAGGCTTCCGGCAAGTGCGCACGACTCGCGTATTGAGACAAGGCCAACCTCGGTGGTCGGGACGTCGTCTGGGGAATCGCCGTGCAAACGGGGAAATTGCACTACTGGGCGAGTGAGGGGGCTCGACGTAGAGTGCGCCGGGAGCTCGCCCATTCTAATTTTTCACATTGACAAGCATCATGCGCGAGAGCAGAATTTCCGCCGTTCGGCGGTTCCTTCCAATAATCCCAGCTGAACGCGGAGCAGAACCTTTCGGGATCAACGGGACCTTCAGCTTCCTCGGACAAATAACCGTGTAGCGGTGTGTAGGATCGCAATGGATTGCGGACATTGGGCTGTAAACTATGAAATATTCGTAGGTCCTGCCGGTTGCACGCTAAGCGTACACCACGTGTTGTTCCAGGTTTGCGGCAAGGCTGCAGTACCGAACATCGAGAGCCGGTGCAATCACGTAAGACCTGGACGCCCTACCAGAAAGGAAAAATCATGAAAACACCGGCAAAGACAAATCGACAGATCGCCGAGAAGAGTCAGGTTAAGCCGAGACCGGGAGAAACCATCGCAGACCCTCGGGACCCTCTGGAACTCCAGCTCACGAGCATATGGGAAATGGTGTTAGGCACAAAGCCCATTGGTACGAGGGATAACTTCTTTGATTTGGGGGGAAGCACATTGCTGGTCCGGCGACTGTTGGCTCGAATCAAGGAGATCTCCGGCAAGGAAATTCCTCTATCTGCCTTCTTCCAAGCCCAAACTGTTGAGCAACTGGCCAACGTTATTCGGTGCGAAGGATGGTCCAAGCATCAATCCTTGTCGGTGATGCTCCAACCTGGTGGATCCAAACCGGCCTTTTTCATGATATATCCAGGCTATCACGTGAGCGACTTGGTGCGTTATTTGGGCTCGGATCAACCGGTTTATGGGATATTACAACGGGGGCTGGATGGTAAACATGCCTTTGACACACACATCGAGGATATGGCAGCGCACTGCATCAAGGAGATTCTGAGCTTGCAACCTGAAGGCCCTTATTTTCTTGGAGGGCGATGCATAGGAGGCCTTGTGGCCTTTGAAATGGCCCAGCAACTGCACGCACAAGCTCAGAAGGTCGCCCTGCTAGTCTTGTTCGATACTCCCACTCCGCTCAATCTAAAATGGGCTACATCATGCCCTGATAGGATTGACGGTTCGGCAACACAAATCAACGTTCACGACGGGAACTTCTTACCACCAGGACCGAAAGAGAAACTGCTATACGCTCTCTGGAAAATGACCTACAAGGCTCGTCTGGCTATCGAGAGTCTCTTGCCGGACACCATGCAAAATGTCAACCATGTCAACCATCAGGCTTATGGAAGGTATTCGCCACGAGTCTACCCGGGCCGGATTACATACTTCTGGGCCCGTGACTCGCATGCCAGACATTTTGCGTACGGCCGCCAGTGGGGGTGGAACCAACTGGCTGGTGGTGGATTGGAGCTCCACTCGATTCCTGGTGGTAGGGCTACTATGATGAGAGAACCCCACGTCCAGGTCTTGGCGGAAAAGTTGAGAACTGTTTTCGAAGTTCTTTCAAAATGAACTCTGACTGCGGGCCTTACAAATTGTCCGGGAAACAGCGAGTCGCGCAAATCGTGGCCAAGCCAGTGGAACCTACGACCAGCGTCGCCGCGATACAGCAGAGGGCGAAGACGCGTTACCCACTCGTCGGGAGTTACTATAGGAGTGGTCTGAGATTGTTGCCGGAAGGAGCTTGCTGCTCTTACCCAGTCGCCCTTCACGGTACTTGTTGCGCCAGGAAAAAACCTGATTGACGTTGATCCTATGCCGCAGCGCTACACGGGCTACCGACGCGCCGGCTTCCAAAGTCTCTTCGACCATTCGCCGTTTTTCTTCGACCGATCTCCGTCGCCTCATTACGTGACTGCCAGTCTCAACCGTTATCTACTTGGAAGTGTGCATCTATCCCTTCGTGGACACCTATTGATGTGCCCACATCGGGCAGCATCGGTAGTTTCTTACGCTTCGTCCAGATGGTTCATACCAGTCGCTTACGATAGTGGAAGTTTGTACGACTACGATTTCCTATGGACCCAACTCGGTACTAATGGAAGCGCTCGATCACGCGCTTCGGTAATACAACGCCGCAGATACGGCCACCAGGGCGTTGCGGGTGGATTTATCTTCTGGTGGGCAAGGAGAGGAGTAGGAATGACTTGGACAGAGACTCGATTCGAGTTTTTGTCCCAATTTAGTGCCAGATTCTCCATCACCACCGGTTCTCTTTCTCCCTTTAGCAGTTCGAGTGAAACAGGAACGTCCTTTGCGCAAAACGCCGTGGACTTGAATTCCAGGCTCGTTGTTCCGGGTGGCAAATCCAACAAGCAGTATCGCGAATAAAGGAAAACCAGGAGCTTGTCGTCCGACTTTTGTGTGCAGTAATTCGATCGAGCGATTTCGCCGACACTGCACCATCTTGTCTTGGAAATGCCATTGATCATGCTCGCCCATTTTTCGAATTGGTTGTAATTACCAACGCAATCCTGATGATGTGAGATAACGATAATCGGATGTCCCAAGAAGGAGTACAGTGGAATAGTCGCGGGCCCGAAGCGATGGAAGACCGGTAGCGACGTCCCCATGGCTTGAGCGAAGCTCAACCCAGTATCCGCAGGCCAGTGCCGTTGGGGATTCCAATTCAACAGCGAGGGTAGGGAAACGCAGGCCCCCTCAAACGCAAGAAGTGTCATGGCCCTGGCGAAATGTTCCGCAAATGCGCCGTGGGGTGCAGTCATCACACGCCCAACGGAAAGACCAGATTTTCTCTCGAACCGTTCGACTCTTTTCAGCCCCGCGGCGAGGATAGCGAAAGCTGTCTCATCGCTGCACTCCTGCCCCAACTCGTATAACGTGTGGTCTATTCCATGGAAAATAAGGGAGATTCTCTCAGGATTGTTTCGAAAAATCGCGACTGCCGCCGCGTTTGTGTACCACATATCAAGCGGGATGGCAGCGATCGATACATGGTAATTGTGTTGGTCCGCGTGCCGTACCAAATCCCGGTAATCGATGAACCCGTAGTCCGTACGGTGAAGGTTTGGATCATCGACTATGATCGAAGCTCGAGCTTCGGCTTCTAGCCAGCAGGAAACCGGCACGCAATCCTTTAAGAAAGTTAGAAGCGGTAGAACTCGAAACCAAGAACTGTACTGAAAGAATTGATAGAAAAAACCATCCGGACCGCAGAGTGGTAGATCAATACCCACCGTGTGCAGGCTCTGTTTTCCCACTGGCTCCCGAGTCCAGACCGGAAATCCCTCAATCCAAGCGAGAATTTCTTGCTCCACCCTTAGCGGACAAAACGTCGTCAGACTCTCATCATTAAAAGTCTGTCCGCGAAAACTGGCGTGGATCGCATCAGAAGTAGCGAACTTCACGTTCTTCGTGGGAATAGACTGTTGCGGCCCTGAAATGCGAAAGTGCAACACACTCAGCCCGGATTCCCGGCAGGTTTCCAGGTGAGAAGGTGAATCTGAAAAAACTAAGAGTCCCGTCAGGTTCTCGTAATCACTGCCGTCTCTGGCTTCAAAGGTTAGGTTAAGTGCTTCCCCCAAAATGCAAAAAAAAGCCCGTCGTTCCTCAAATGCTGTGCTCGGGAAGATGCCAATTTTTAGCCCCGGGGTCCCCAAGCGCATTGTCATTTCCTTCCGAGTGGGCGCAGCCGAGTTGAAAATTCGCGAAGACTCACATTCAGTTTTAACGGAATCCCAACCTTGGCGATCGCTCGTGCGGGATTGCCTTGCACGACCGTATTGGGGGGCACGGACGTTGTAACGACGCTGCCAGCCGTGACGACAGAAGCCTTGCCGATGGTTACGTTGGGCATAATGATGGCCCCGGGTCCGATGGACACATCCTCTTCAATTGTCACTCCACGCAATTCACGGAAGTGCGCAATAATCACCGCACGAATGCCGATGGTTGCGCCGTCCTTGATGGTGACGTATTCCGGATGCGACGTTTCAATAATAGCGTCGTAGCCGATCCAGATGTTCCTTCCCAGGTTCACCCCCCGCCAGCGGTGGAGGAGAACGCGTAAGTTAGTTGCGCCGGGCGCACTGCGGGCGAGATTCTGGAGAATGCGGATCTTCGTTTCCTGCAGAATGCTCAAAAGACTCATCTCTGGATTATCTCCCGCGAAAACCGCCAACAGTTGCAAGCTGTAACGCAGCTTTTTCGCCAAGTGGATGCGGGTTTGGCAAGCTAACGTCCACGCCGATTCCGCCTGTAAGTTATTGACGATAATCGTCCTAGCCCACGATCGGCTCGGAACACGGCCGATTTGTAATCTTCGTCTTTCCTCGAATTCTCCGTTTCTGAACTCGCAAAAGCCATTTCTAAACCCCTCGTCTTTGGGGTGGCTATTGTACATAAGCTGCTCAAGTTTGAGAACCGCGAGCATCAGCCATACGAGTTGCTCGGATTCATGGTAGCCGAACTGAGGCCAACGATTGCCAGTTGCGGTTTGTCGCCAGCGAGGGACCGAAGAGCAGAATGTCAGTTCACGCAAATCGGCGGCACTGAAAGTGAGGACCAGTGCCATGGCTCTGCCGGCCGAAGGATGTCTCAGCGCGAAGCTATTTAACAACAGATGAGAACGATTGCGCCGTAGCTGGTGTCGGATGACCGTAATCTAGCGATGGGGCAGAACGGCTAGGCAAAACCGGACAAAGTGCTTCGTCCGAGTGGCGAAAAATGGAACCACACCATCGTTCAGAGTGACCAATGCGCCTTGCGGTTGACACGATGGGACAGGAGGAGCTAGGCTTTTGAACGAAGGCGAAAACAAAACGGAAATTTCGGCTTGAGACTCTGCCGAGTCGAGCGAGAAGCAAATCGAATCGAGCAGCCACACAAAATACGGTCGAAAAGGGACTATGACTGCCTTTACGAAGGATGAAGTACGTGAGTTCTTACTAGAGTTTCTGGCTGGCAAGCTGAAGGAACGCGGGAACCAGCTGCCCGAGAATATCCCCAACGACTGTAACCTGCTCTTGGCGGGCTACTTGGACTCACTGGGGTTTGTCGAGTTGATGACCGCCACTCAGGAGCGGTTTGGGCGAGAGATCGACTTCGACAAGCTAGATCCTGATAGAATGACCGTTTTTGGATCACTGAGTGATTTTATCTCTCAGCAATTGACAAATCAGGTTTGAAAATGACTCGCGTAACCATTTCTGACAAGCTCGCTGGTACTTCTAAATTCGCTTTTTGAGAGTGGTCAGAGACTTCAAACGTATTGCTACTCGAACCAACGCCTCTGTGATCAGAGTTTCTCCACTACTCCATCGATTGCGTGCCCACGAAGTGCCGCCGAACGTGCAATTTGTACTTGGTTACGATTTGAGTCCTCGCGATCTCAGCCTACGGAGTAGATTTTGGTTTTCTCAATGCGGGGCTTGTTGCATAGTTATCTCGGCTATTTCCGTGGGATTCCGCAGCCCGGCATCTTGCCGTCGTTCACCGCGGGCGCTTTTGGAGTTTGAGATGCACCTTCACACATGAACTTCCTCTCGGCTCTGGAATTGATCCGGTGCCAAGTCCTCGACGGCACCACGCCACGAAAGCTGTTCCTCGCGTGCGGGTTCACGCCTGTCTATCTTCCCGTATTCATTAACGCCGAGCTTATCGCCCTTCAACCTAGCCGGAAGAACGAAATCAAATCCGGGCTCTTTGGAGATCTTTTGGGTAATGTTCAGCGTGGGCGAGCTTCGGACTGCGAGGCCCTGCTAGTTGTTGTCGAATGGTCTGATATCGACCCGCGTCTGGGTGTTCGCACGCTTGGTGGATGGCGTACTTCCGATCTTCCTTCCATTCTCTCCGCTGCGGAGCAGCAGCTCGCCCGCCTGTGCGAAGCAATAGCGGCTGCGGCAAATACAGTTCCGATTGCCCTCTCTTTTCCTACTCTGCCTCTGCCGCCACTCTTCTACGCTCGCAACATCCAAGCAACTGCCGAGCAAGTTCGACTGCAAGAGATCGTCGGTGCCTGTGAGGCGCATCTCGTATCCCTCAAGAATACGCGTCTAGTCCATTCGGGATCTCTCTTGGAAGCCTCGCCCTTTGCAAGTCGCTTCGACGTGAAGTCCGAAATTGTCAATGGGTTCCCCTACTCGCTCTCTCATGCCGCTGTTCTCGCCGACTACCTAG
>Ga0210401_10005441_pt1 | contig 13088 bp, 12 predicted proteins | sample IncBWH32MmetaG_FD_150866 | JGI IMG/M metagenome (GOLD analysis project Ga0210401, IMG submission 150866) | Forest soil microbial communities from Barre Woods Harvard Forest LTER site, Petersham, Massachusetts, United States - Inc-BW-H-32-M | ecosystem: Environmental > Terrestrial > Soil >... | reverse complement strand
TTTTCCCGGTGGCCATCACGCTCAAGACCACCCCGCTGGTGGCCATTGCGCCGTTGCTGGTGTTGTGGATGGGGACGGGCATGTGGTCCAAGATCACCGCGGCGGCGTTGATCTGTTTTTTCCCCGTGCTGGTGAACACGGTGAAGGGGCTCAAGGCCGCCGACGCCGAATACTATGAGCTGTTCCGTTCGCTGGATGCCACCCGGGCCCAGGAGTTCGGCAAGCTCCGGATACCCTACTGCCTGCCCTACCTTTTTTCGGCGCTGAAGATCTCGGCCTCGCTGGCCATCGTGGGCGCGGTCGTCGGGGAGTTTGTGGGCGCCACGCGGGGCCTGGGCTACCTGATCACGGTCTCCTCGTCGCACCTCGACACGGACATCCTGTTCTCGGCGGTCTTCGCGGCCGCCGGGGCGGGGATCGTGCTTTTCCAGGTGATCCACTGGCTGGAGGGCAGGCTTATCTTTTGGCAGCAGGGTGATGGAGGCATGCCATGACCGCCTGGCGGGTGGACGTCCACAGGATCCCCATGCAGGGCCCGGGCGACTTGAAGGGCTTTGACCGCCTGGTGGACGCGGGGGCCCTGGACCCGAAACAGATCGTGGCCGTGCTGGGGAAGACCGAGGGCAACGGCGGGGTCAACGACTTTACCCGCGAGTACGCCAGCCGCAGCATCGTCAGCTGGTTGGAGGCCAAGACCGGCCTCAGCGCCATGGATTTGAACGGCAAAGTGGCCCTGGTGATGTCCGGCGGAACGGAAGGCGCGCTCAGCCCGCATGCCACGGTGTTCACGCGGCGGCAGGCCCCGGCCGCGGACCACGGAGCCAAGCGCCTGGCCGTGGGCGTGGCCCACACGCGGGACTTCCTGCCCGAGGAGATCGGACGCCGCGCTCAGATCGTGGAAACGGCCCGGGCCGTGGCCGTAGCGATGACAGACGCCGGCATCAACGACCCGGCGGACGTGCACTTTGTCCAAATAAAATGCCCGCTTTTGACGGCGGAACGGGTCGAGGCCGCCAAGCTGCGCGGCGCAAGCACCGTCACCGAGGAATCCTACGCGTCCATGGGCTATTCGCGCGGCTGCTCGGCCTTGGGCGTGGCCCTGGCGCTGCATGAGATCGCCGACGGCCTGGAACTTGAAAACGCGGTGCTGACTGATTGGGGCCTGTTTTCCGGGGTGGCCTCCAGTTCCGCGGGCATTGAACTGCTTTGCAACACCGTGGTGGTGATGGGCAATGTGGCCGGCGCCCCAGGCGACAATGTGATTGGGCATGCCGTGATGAAGGACGCCATGGACCTGCAGGGGCTGCTGCGGGCCTTCCAATCCGCGGGCTTGTCCACAGCTACGGTGCTGGACGGCAGCGCCCAGGGGCGGGTGGTCAACCTATTCGCCAAGGCCGAGCCGTCCCCCAACGGAATGATCCGGGGTTTTCGCCACACCATGCTCGACGATTCGGACATCACGCCCACGCGGCATGCCCGCGCCGCGGTGGGCGGCCTGGCCGCGGCTGTGGCGGGCTGCGGGGCCATCTATGTGTCCGGGGGCGCCGAGCACCAAGGGCCCGCAGGCGGCGGGCCAGTGGCCGTGATCGCCAAGGCGCCACTAAATGGACAGGACTGACATTTTTGTCGAAATAGCGCAGGACGACGCTGTCCGTAACGACATTCAAACCTGAAGGAAAGCCCGTAAACACGCGTCTTTCAAGGGCGAAAATCTAGTATACAAGATGGCATGCTAATTGCTTTTTAGTCCTGTCATCCGGTGAGCCCGGTATAAAGATCCCTTTTGCGCAGAACAGCCATCACTCTCGTTAGGAGTCGCCATGAAAAGCCAACAGGAACGGTCCCGGCCACGGATGAAGGAGGGGCCAGCCCGCGTCATCCGCCGCGCAGCCCTCACTTTAATGGCGCTTTGCGCCCTGGCCCTGGGCTCAGCGGCCCACGCGGAGGATTGGAGCGACACCTCCATCAGCTGGCGTTGGGGCACCCAGTTCGCCGAGCCTTACAACACCAAATACATCAGCAAGAACATCTTTGCCCTGACCCACGCCGGCGGCTACAAGTACGGCACGGACTTCTTCAACGTGGACCTGCTGCAGTCCGATTCCAACGACCCGGGCGCGGGCACCGGCGACGGGGCCCAGGAAGCCTATGTGGTCTACCGCAACACCTTGGACGCCGGCAAGATCATCGGGACGTCCCTATCCGCCGGGCCCATCCGCGGCGCCGGCCTGACGCTGGGCTTTGATTGGAACAGCAAGAATGACGGCGGCTACCAATCCAAAAAGCGCATGTTGGTGGCCGGACCCACGCTCATGCTCAACGTGCCGGGATTCTTCAACATCGACCTGCTGGCGCTGAACGAGAGCAACGATCCGGCCGGCCTGTCCAGCCGTTTCACCTACACCACCCACTTGGCTGTGGGCGGGGAGTGGGGCATCGCGGTCTATACCCTTTGGAAGATCCCGATCAACTATGAAGGATTCGCCCTGTGGATCGCACCCAAGGGCACCAACGAGTTCGGCGGCCCGACCGCGGCGGAGACCAACATAGACACCGAGCTGATGTTCGACTTGAGCGCCCTCTTCGGCGCGCCGGCCAAGACCTTCCGCGTGGGGCCGGAGTACCAGTACTGGGACGCCAAGTTCGGCAACCCGGACAGCATCCCGGGCACCATCGCCAACACGCCCATGCTGCGCACCGACTACCACTTCTAATGGCGGGAGGCACGGCGGCGTAAGGCCCCGAAGGCGGGGCCGCGCCGCCGCCCCGGTTCCAGCTTGAGCGGGTCAACCCATGGATTGGCTGAGTTTGGACGTCCGAACACTGGCGACGGCGTACGCCTCGGGGACGGCGACCCCCACGGCGGTGGTGGAACAATTCTTAGCCGCGGCCATCGCCCCGGGCTACGAAGCGGTGTGGATCAGCCGTTTTGGGGCGGCGGTACTGCGGGCCCGCGCCAAGGCGTTGGAAGGATCGGGCCCGGCGGGCCTGCCGCTCTACGGCGTGCTGGTGGGCGTAAAGGACAACATCGATGTGGCGGGCCTTCCCACCACGGCGGCCTGCCCGGCCTTCGCCTACGAGCCGTCCGCTTCGGCCGATTGCGTGGCCCGCCTGGAGCGCGCGGGCGCCATCATCGTAGGCAAGACCAACCTGGACCAGTTCGCTACGGGCCTGGTCGGGGTGCGATCTCCCTACGGGGAAGTGCCCAACGCCTTTGATCAGCGCTACCTGTCCGGCGGCTCCAGCTCGGGTTCGGCCGTGGCCGTGGCCCTCGGTCAGGTGCACCTGGCGCTGGGGACCGACACTGCGGGTTCGGGACGGGTCCCGGCGGCTATGAACAACGTGGTGGGCCTCAAACCAAGCCGGGGCCTCATCAGTACGGACGGCCTGGTCCCGGCCTGCCGGTCGCTGGATTGCATCTCCATCCTGTCCCGCACCGTGGCCGATGCGCAGCTGGCCCTGCGGGTCATGGCGGTGGACCATGGGGGGCCTGCCGCAAAGGTGGATTGGGCCGGCCCTGGGCCCGGATCCTTACGCTTGGCCGTTCCGGGCCCGGAGCATTTGGCGCTGACCGACGACCCTCTGGCCCGTCTGGCCTATGACCAGGCCCTGCAGGCCCTGCGCGACCTTGGCGCTGAAGTGGTGCCCGTGGATTTCTCGGCCTTTGCCGAAGCCGCAGCCTTGCTCTACGACGGCCCCTTTGTGGCCGAACGCCTGGAGGCCGCCGGGGCGCTGCTGGCCAAGAGCCCGGGCGATCTCGATCCGGTGGTGGCGGGCGTGCTGGGCAAGGGGCTGGCCTTCAGCGCCGCCGATGTCTTCGCGGCCCAGCACAAGGTGGCGGGCCTGCGGCGCCGGGCCGCAGAGGTGTTGGTGGGCTTTGCGGCTCTGGTGGTGCCGTCCGTGCCATGCCTCTACACCCGTGCCGACCTCAAGGCCGACCCGATCGGGCCCAACAACCGCTTGGGGCTCTACACCAACGGGGTCAACTTGCTGGACCTTTGCGCCCTGGCCGTGCCCAGCGGCTTCCGAGGCGACGGGCTGCCGGCCGGCATCACCTTCATCGCCCCGGCCCGCCATGACCTGCGCATTGCCGATCTGGGGCGGCGCTTTTTGGGCGCGCTGCGGCTGCCTATGGGCGCCACGGGGCTGCCCTACCCGGAGGCCGCAGACGCGCCGGATCCGTCCTTCAGCGGCCCGGCTTTGGCACGGGTGGCCGTGGTGGGGGCGCACCGGCAAGGCATGCCCTTGAACGGTCAGCTGACCGGGCTGGGCGCGCAGCTGGCCGAGGTGGTTTGGACCGCGTCCGAGTACCACCTTTACCGTCTGCCCGGCACCGTACCGCCCAAGCCCGCCCTGGTCCGCACGCCGGGCCAGGGGTCCTCGATCGAGGTGGAGGTTTGGGAACTGCCGCAGTCGCAATTCGGGGCCTTCGTCACCTTGGTGCCCCCGCCCTTGGGCATCGGAACCATCGTGCTGAAGGACGGCCGCGTGGTGCAAAGCTTCATCTGCGAAGGTTACGCCGTGCAGGGCGCTGAGGAAATCTCCGCGTTCGGCAGCTGGATCCGCTATCTGGACTCCCTGAAGGGGTGAAGCATGGAGGACCCATTGGTGACCGTTGCATACGTGGATTTGGCCTTGGCCCTGCATGGTGTGCCCGTGGAAGGGGCCCAGCGCGAGCGGGTGCAAAAGGCGTTTGCCCTGACCGTGGACCTGGCCCAAGGCCTGCTGCAATGGGAAGCGCCGCCGGGCTGCGACCCGGCGCCAGTGTTTGAACCATGATGGCCATGGATAGCATCCGTTTGAACGCCGGTGCCCTGGCCGCGGCCCTGGCCAATGGCGAGTTGAGTGCGCTCGAGGCCGTGGGGGCGGCCTTGGACCGCGTGGCGGCCCTGGAGCCCAAGGTGAACGCGTTCACCACGGTCCTGCGGGTCCAGGCCCTGGCCGACGCCAAGGCCGTGGATGAACGGCGCGCATCGGGAGCCGCTATGCCGCCCTTGGCCGGCGTGCCCTTCGCGGTGAAGGACCTCTTTGATTTGCAGGGGGTCACCACCTTGGCCGGTTCCAAGGTGCTGAGGGGCCAGCCCCCGGCCGCCCGGGACGCCGCGCTGGTGCGCAGGCTCAAGGACGCGGGCGCGGTCTGCGTGGGCGCGCTCAACATGGACGAGTTCGCCTATGGCTTCAGCACCGAGAACAGCCACTACGGCCCCACCCACAACCCGCGCGACCTGTCCCGCAGCGCGGGCGGCTCCTCGGGCGGCTGCGGGGCCGCAGTGGCCGCGGGCATGGTCCCGCTGGCCCTGGGTTCGGACACCAACGGGTCCATCCGGGTGCCATCCTCGCTCTGCGGCGTCTTTGGGCTGAAGCCGACCTTTGGCCGCCTGTCCAGGATGGGAAGCTACCCCTTTGTAGCGGGCCTGGACCATCTGGGGCCCTTTGCCCGTTGCGTGGAAGACCTGGCCCTGGCCTACGACGTTTGCCAGGGGCCTGATCTTGAGGACGGACATTGCGCCCAGCGCCAGGCCGAGCCGGTGCTGCCGGGCCTGGCGCTGGGTCTGGAGGGCCTGAAGATAGCCCGATTGGGCGGATATTTTGACGAGCACGCCGGCCCCTTAGCCCGCCAGGCCAGCTTAGCCGCCGCCAAGGCCTTGGGCGCCGGGCCAGACCTGGACCTGCCCGGGGTGGCCGTGGCCCGGGCGGCGGCCTTTGTGATCACGGCGTCCGAAGGCGGGGCGCTTCACTTAGACCGTTTGCGCGGCGCCTACGCGGATTACGAACCCTTGTCGAGGGACCGTTTCCTCTCCGGGGCCATCATCCCGGCGGCTTGGTACCTGAAGGCCCAGCGATACCGGCACTGGTTCCGGGCCCAGATGAAGGAAGCCTTTGCCAAGGTGGATCTGTTCATTGCGCCCGCCACGCCACTGCAGGCACAACCATTGGGGACCGAAACCATGGACATCAACGGCCGTTCTTTTCCAGCCCGTGCTTCCATGGGCCTGCTGACGCAGCCCATCTCATTTCTGGGCTTGCCCGTGGTGGCCGTACCCATTCCCCAGCCAGGGGGCCTGCCCATCGCCGTGCAGATCATCGCCCCTCCGTGGCGGGAGGACCTGGCGCTGCGGGCGGCGCGGGTGCTGGAACAGCGGGGCCTGGCGGCCTCGCCCGTGGCGGAGCTGGCGTCATGATGGCCATCAATGAGCCCATGGCGCTGGCGGACCTGACCCTGGCTTTTGAGCGCTACGAGGACGCCTTGGTGAACAACAAGGTGGAGATCCTCAATGAGCTGTTCTGGAACAGCGACCTCACGGTCCGCTACGGCGCCACTGAGAATCTCTATGGCTGGGACATGATCCGGGATTTCCGGTCTGCCCGGCCGGCCCAGGGCCTGCAGCGGCGGATCCTGAAACGGGTGATCACCACTTATGGCCCGGATTTCGGCACGGCTGACATGGAATTCGGCCGTGACGGCAGCCCTAGGACCGGGCGCCAAAGCCAAACCTGGATGCGGAGCCTGGAAGGATGGCGGGTGGTCTCGGCGCATGTCAGCTTCATCGGCTGAGCCCGGCCCCAAGTTGGAGATTGAACACACTGACAATTTTGTCCAGCACAGAAGGGCATGGCGCCCCACGTGGAAGGGAGGATCCGAATAATCCAGATTTTTCAGCGACGGATACTAGCATCCAAGCTGGCATGGTAGTTGCATCCAAAACAGCAGCGCCCCTATGCCCGCCCACCCAAAACCCGCACCACTGCCCCATACGGAGGCGCCATGATGACCAAGCTTCAAACCCCAAGCACCCGGACCCCCCGCCGATCGGCCAAGCTGCTGGCGGCCTTCTTGATGGCGACACTGACCCTCGGCCTCGGCCGCCCTGCCCGCGCGGCTGACATGACCTTCGGTTTCATCTACGTTGGCCCCAAGGATGACTATGGCTATAACCAGTCCCATGCCGAAGGCGCTGCCGGTGTGGCCAAGCTGCCGGGCATCAAGAGCGTGGAGCAGGCCAGCGTGCCCGAGACCACCGCCGTGCAGGAGACCATGCGCGACATGATCGTGCAGAACGGCGCGGTGGCCCTGTTCCCCACGTCCTTTGGTTATTTTGACCCGCACATCCTCAAGGTGGCCCCGGAGTTCCCCAAGGTGCAGTTCTTCCATTGCGGCGGCCTCTATGTCGAAGGCAAGCATCCCAAGAACGTGGGCAGCTACTTCGGTTACATCGACGAGGCCGAGTACGTGGCCGGCATCGTGGCCGGCGAGACCACCAAGAGCAACAAGCTGGGGTTCATCGCGGCCAAGCCCATCCCGCAGGTGCTGCGCAACATCAACGCCTACACCCTGGGCGCCCGCAGCGTGAATCCCAAGGCCACGGTCCAGGTCATCTTCACGGGCGACTGGTCCATCCCGGTGAAGGAGGCCGAGTCCGCCAACAGCCTCATCGACCAGGGCGTGGATGTGCTCACCTGCCACGTCGACAGCCCCAAAGTCATCATTGAGACGGCCGAGCGCCGCGGCATCTTCGTCACCGGCTACCACACGAACGGCTCAGTGCTGGCGCCCAAGGGCTACCTCACCGGCGCCGAGTGGGACTGGACCCACGTCTATAGCAACTACGCCAAGATGATCCTGGCGGGCAAGACACTGATGGACGGGACCATCCCCCACATCGTGCGCGGCGGCCTGAAGGAAGGCTTTGTCAAGGTTTCGCCTTACGGCCCGGCGGTCAGCGCCAAGACCAAGAAGGACGCGGACGCGGCCAAGGCCAAGCTCATGACCGGGACCTTCGTCATCTTTAAAGGCGAGGTCAAGGACAACACCGGCAAGGTGGTCATCGCCAAGGGAACCAAAATGAAGCAGCGCGACCCGGCCCTGGAGTCCATGAACTACCTGGTGGAAGGCGTGGTGGGCAGCGTCAACTAGGCACATTCGTTTTCCGCTGGTACGACGGCGCCGGCCGGCCTTCCCCTGGGGACGGCCGGCGCCGACTTTTTCCCGATCGTTGAGGGGAACCGCAGGAGGCCGACCATGAATGACGCTGTGGATGCATCGTTGGCTCCCGCCGGCCCGGGGGAGGCTGTGGCAGCGCCCTTTGCCTTGGGCCAATGGCGCACCAAGGCCGAGCTGGTGGCCATGCCCATCGGCGCCGTAGCCATGGCTCTGGCCTTGTTTGGGGTCTTTTGCCGGTGCCAGGGTGCCAACCCCTTTGCCATCTACGCTGGCATCTACCGGGCCGCGTTCGGCAGCTGGTACTCCTTCCAAAACACGCTCATCCGCGCGGCCCCGCTCATGCTGGCCGCCCTTTGCACTGCCCTGCCAGCCAGGATGGGCCTGATCGTGATCGGCAACGAAGGCGCCATGGTGGTGGGCGGCGTGGGCGCCACGGCCCTGGGCCTGGCGGTCCAAGCTGGGCAACCCGGTCCAGCCCCCATGCTGGTGCTGACGACGATGGCCTTGGGCGGCATGCTCTGCGGCGGCCTATGGATCGCGGCCGTGGGCGCGCTGAAGCATTACCGGGGCGTGAACGAGACCATTTCCAGCCTGCTGATGAACTACATCGCCATCGCCGTGCTTAACCACCTGGTGAACGGACCCATGAAGGACCCTTCCAGCCTGAACAAGCCATCGAGCTACCCCATCAGCGACGGCAACATGCTTCAGAACATCCCCGGCACCATGGTGCATTGGGGCCTAGTTTACGGCCTGGTGGCCTGCTTGCTGGCCTGGTTCCTGATCGAGCACACCACCTTTGGGTTCAAGGTGAAGGTCATCGGCGGCAACATCCGGGCGGCCCGCATCGCCGGCATCGCGGTGGGCAAGCTCACCCTGGTCACCTGCTTCCTGGCCGGGGCCTGCGCCGGGCTGGCCGGCATGGCCGAGGTGGCCGCGGTGCAGGGCCGGGCCAACGAGTCCCTCAACTCGTTCTACGGCTACAGCAGCATCCTGGTGGCCTTTGTGGCCCGCCAGAACGCCATGGCCACCATCCTGGTCGCCACGCTCTTTGGGGGCATCCTGGCCAGCGGCGGCAGCCTGCAGCGCGACTTTCAGCTGCCGGACGCCACCATCATGGTCTTCCAGGGTCTGGTGTTCCTGGCCATCCTCTTCAGCGACTCGCTCTATGGCAAGTTCAGCCTTTTCAAGGAGGGGGGCGCATGAACCCGGTCTCAGGATCTTTGGGCTGGTGGGGCGTGGCCCTGGCCATCCTGGCCGGCGCCATCCGCGGGGGCACGCCCTTCCTTTTCGTCAGCGTGGGCGAGTGCCTCACGGAAAAGAGCGGCAAGATCAACCTGGGCATGGAAGGGACCCTGGTCTTCGGCGCCATGAGCGCCTACGCCATCTCCTACCGCACGGGCTCGGCCTGGCTGGGCGTATTGGTGGCGGGCCTGGCAGGGGCGGCCTTGGGCTGCATCCACGCGTGGCTCTGCCAGCGGCCCAAGGTCAACGACATCGCCGTGGGCATCGCCATGATCATCTTCGGCAGCGGCCTGGCTTTTTTCTTTGGCAAGCCCTACATCCAGCCGGTGGCCCCGCAGCTGCCCGGCATCCCCTTGGGATGCTGGAGCGATGTGCCCCAGCTGCGCTCGGCCCTTACCATCTGCCCGCTCTTCTTTGTGGGGGTGGCGGTGGCCCTGGCCGCCCGTTGGTTCTTTGGTTCCACGCGCTGGGGCCTGCAGGTGCGGGCCGTGGGCGACGCGCCGGCCGCGGCCCGGGCCATGGGCATTTCCATCGTGGCCGTGCGCAGCTGGTCCATCATCGCGGGCAGCTTTTTGGCCGGGGTGGGCGGGGCCTACCTGTCGCTGTTCTACCCCGGCGCCTGGACCGAGATGGTGCCCAGCGGCCAAGGCCTGATGGCCGTGGCCCTGGTCATCTTCGCGGGCTGGAACCCGGTGCGCTGCCTGTGGGCGTCGCTGCTCTTTGGCGGGGCCCAGTCCATTGGCCCAGCCCTGCAGGGCATTGGGGTCAACTCCAACTACTACCTTTGGAACGCCTCGCCTTACATCCTGACCCTGCTGGTGATGGTCATCACCTGTTCGCCCACCCGCACCCTCACCGGCGCCCCAGGCGCCCTTGGGGAAGCCGCATGAGCACCCTAGCCTCCCAACCCTATGCCTGGCCCTACGACGGGGACCTGCGGCCGGAGAACACGGCCGTGATCGTCATCGACATGCAGACCGACTTTTGCGGCCCGGGCGGATATGTGGACAGCATGGGTTACGACCTGTCCCTGACCCGCGGGCCCATCGAGCCCTTGAAACGCCTGCTGGCCGCGGCCCGGGCCAAAGGCTTCCATGTGATCCACACCCGGGAGGGGCACCGGCCGGACCTGTCGGACCTGCCCGCCAACAAGCGTTGGCGCAGCCGCCAGATGGGCGCCGGCATCGGCGATCCGGGCCCCTGCGGCCGAATCCTCACACGGGGCGAGCCCGGCTGGGAGATCATCCCGGAGCTGGCCCCGTTGGCGGACGAGGTGGTGATCGACAAACCCGGCAAGGGCGCGTTCTATGCCACGGACCTGGACATGGTCCTGCGGGTGCGTGGCGTGCGGAACCTGGTGCTGACTGGAATCACCACCGATGTCTGCGTGCACACCACCATGCGCGAGGCCAACGACCGCGGCTACGAATGCGTCATGCTCAGCGACTGCACCGCGGCCACGGACCCGGCCAACCATTTGGCGGCCCAGAGCATGATCAAGATGTCCGGGGGCATCTTCGGCGCGGTCTCGGACTCGGACGCATTCATTGGGGCCATCCAATGAGCGGGCAGGAGGGGATGGCCGTGGCCAGGACCCTGCGCTCCGAACCCTATGCTTGGCCCTTTGACGGGGATTTGCGTCCGAAAAATACGGCTGTATTGGTGATCGATATGCAGGTGGATTTTTGCGGGCCCGGCGGCTACGTGGACACGATGGGCTATGACCTGGCGCTGACCCGCGGCCCCATCGAGCCCATCCGGGCGCTGCTGGCGGCGGCCCGGTCCAAGGGCTACCACGTGATCCACACCCGCGAGGGCCACCGGCCGGACCTGTCCGACCTGCCCGCCAACAAGCTATGGCGCAGCCGCCAGATGGGCGCCGGCATTGGCGACGTGGGCCCCTGCGGCCGCATCCTCACCCGGGGCGAGCCTGGCTGGCAGATCATCCCCGAGCTGGCGCCCTTGGACGGGGAAGTGGTCATCGATAAGCCGGGCAAGGGGGCCTTTTACGCCACGGATCTGGACATGATCCTGCGCCAGCGCGGCATCCGTAACCTGGTGCTGAGCGGCATCACCACGGACGTCTGCGTGCACACCACGATGCGCGAGGCCAACGACCGTGGCTACGAATGCGTGCTGCTCAGCGACTGCTGCGCGGCCACGGACCCGGCCAACCATCAGGCCGCCCAGGCCATGACTAAGATGCAGGGCGGTGTGTTCGGCGCCGTGGCCACCTCCGCCGCATTCATCGAGGCCATCCAATGAGCAGCGCCGTCCTGACGGGCCCGCCGGACCTGGAGCTGGCCGGCATCACCAAGCGCTTCGGGTCCTTCACGGCCTGCGACAACGTGTCGCTGAAGCTGCCTCCGGGCACTTTCCACGCCCTGTTGGGAGAGAACGGGGCCGGCAAAAGCACCCTGGTGAAGTGCATCATGGGCTTCCACCAGGCCGACCAAGGTGACATCGTCATCGACGGACAGGTCCGATCCATCGCCAGCCCCTACGACGCTTACAGATATGGCATCGGCATGGTGTACCAGCACTTCACCCTGGTGCCCTCCATGACCGTGGCCGAAAATCTGGTGCTGTCGCGGCCGGACCTGGGCCGCGTGATCGATTGGCGCGCGGAGATGGACGTCTTGGACGCCTTCATGGCCACGGCCCCCTTCAAGGTGGACCTGCGCACGCCCGCGGCCCAGCTGGCGGCCGGCGAAAAGCAGAAGGTGGAGATCCTTAAGCAGCTCTACCTGAAGAGCCGGCTGCTGATCCTGGACGAACCCACCTCTGTGCTAACGCCCAACGAAGCAGACGAGGTGCTGGGGCTGCTCAAAGAGATGGTGAAGGCCAAGCGCCTGAGCGTGCTGCACATCACCCACAAGTTCCGCGAGGTGCAGGCCTTTTCCGACGAGATCACGGTGCTGCGCCGCGGCAAGTTCGCCGGTGCCGGCCGGGTGGCCGACCTTAGCGCGGACGCCATGTCGACCATGATGCTGGGCGAGCAGCGCAGCTTTGAGGCGGTGGAGAAGACCGGCCAGGATGGGGGCCAAGCCGCGGTGGTGGAAGTGCAGGGTTTGCGGGCCAACAAGGACAACGGGCTGGAGGCGGTGGCCGGCGTCAGCCTGAGCGTGTTCCCGGGCGAGATCGTAGGCATCGCCGGGGTCTCGGGCAACGGCCAGCGTGAGCTGGTGGAGGTGCTGGCAGGCCAGCGCCCCCTGAGCGGCGGAGAGATGCGCGTGCGCGGCGAGATCTACGGCGCCACCCGCGCCGAGATCGCCAAGCACCACATCTACGTGCTGCCCGAAGAGCCCCTTCGCAACGCCTGCGTGCCCCGCATGAGCGTGGCGGGCAACATGGCCCTGCGCAACTTCGACCGCAGCCCCATGGCCGTGGGCGGCTGGTTCGTCAACAGGGCCGCCATCCTGCGTTCGGCGGTGGACCTCATTCACCGCTACTCCGTGAAGACCCGCAGCCCCGAGACCCCCATCGGTGATCTTTCCGGCGGCAACGTGCAGCGCGCCGTGCTGGCCCGGGAGCTGGGCCCCGGTCATGCCCGGGTGCTCATCGCCGCTAACCCTTGCTTTGGCCTCGATTTCGCGGCCGTGGACACGATCCATTCCCAGATCGTGGAGGCCCGTAACCGCGGGGTGGGAGTGCTGCTGGTGAGCGAGGATTTGGATGAACTTCTGAAGCTGGCAGATCGCATTCTGGTCATCGCCGGCGGGGCCTTTGTACATGAAACCACGCCGCAGACCGCGGACATCAAGGTGATCGGCAAATACATGGCGGGCCACTGAGCCGATGATCCGCCTTTCATTCATGGATCAACAAAAGAAAACGGCGCCACCCGATGAACTTGGATGGCGCCGTTTTCTGATTTTTGGAGGCGGTGTCTATTGCACCG
>Ga0210401_10005440_pt1 | contig 13090 bp, 9 predicted proteins | sample IncBWH32MmetaG_FD_150866 | JGI IMG/M metagenome (GOLD analysis project Ga0210401, IMG submission 150866) | Forest soil microbial communities from Barre Woods Harvard Forest LTER site, Petersham, Massachusetts, United States - Inc-BW-H-32-M | ecosystem: Environmental > Terrestrial > Soil >... | reverse complement strand
CGCGATCGCCGAGCACGAACATTTCGCAGGCCATCAGAAAAAACCAGCCTCCTGCGACCGACATCATCGAATTCCACACCAGGCCGATGGTAGAGAATGGCAAGTCCAGCTGCGCGAAGCGCTGCCAGGAACCGAAGCGGTAGATGATAGCGGCTTCCCGGAGATCGCGGGGCTGCGTCTTCAATGAAGAATAAAAACTGAACGCGATGTTCCAGACTTGGCCCGTGAAGATTAACAAGATGGAGCCAAGTTCGACGCCGATCTGCTTGTGCGGAAAAAGCGTGACCATCGCGAGCATTACGCCCGGCAGAAAACTCAGCACCGGAATGGATTGTAAAATATCGAGCAGCGGAATCAGCACCATTTCCGCGCGTCTCGAACGGGCCGCGACGTAACCATAGCCCAAAGCGAACACCAAGCTCAGCGCGTAGGCGATGCCAATGCGTGCGACCGAGTACAGCGCGTAGAGAGGAAGGGCGCGCGGACTCTGTGAAATGTGCGACGTGGGAGCGACTGGGCCCAGCCACGATCGCCCGATCGCGTAAACACCAAAGATGGCGGCGAAGACAAAAAGAAAGACGGCGATGTCGATCAGGAACGACCAGGTCCACCGGGATCCGGCGGGCCGCGCAGCGGTAGGCGGCAGCGGAGTTTGATTTTGCGTTGTGGCGAGCGGAGCGGTTGCCGGCACGGGAAGGTTAAGCCTCGGTCAGTGTCAGTTTGCCGGTGGCGGCATCGTAATCGAAAATTTCGGCGTAGCGGCCCCATTGAATGGCGGTTTCAAGTTGACGCTGAGATTCGTCCTGGCTGAAGTGTTCATCGATGAGGTCATGGAAAAATTCGGCGGGCATGGTGCGATCAGCTTTCGCCTTGAGAGATTGTTCCATCTGCCGCAGCAACGGAACGTTGGCGAGCGCCGCCTTGCGAAACATGGCCTTGCGCGTCTGGATGTTCCCTTTCGCGAAAGCCTGCCCTTCCGGCGTAATGATGGCGTCCCCTTCTTCAAGGCGCATTAAGCCAAGAAGCACGGCGGTATCGACCGTTGGAAGCAGAGCGTCGACTTCCAGGCTTAGCTCATCGGCGAGGTGATGGAGATCGACGCGGCCATCGTGGTCGGCCACGATTTCGAGCAAACCCGCCATCCCTCCCGGACGCGTGTGCGGGAGCATCAAACCCTGATGCCGAACGGGGGTGCTGGTGCCGGGCGCCATGTGAATGACGTCGTCTTTCGAGTCGGGACTCGTGAGGACACGATAGATCGCATCGACAAGCTCAATGAAGCGTGGTGACTTACGATTGCGCGGGTGCTCCATATCCACGGCAAAATCGGCGTGAATGTGCGCCGGGTTGCGTCCAAGTACGATGATGCGGTCGGCAAGGACCACAGCTTCTTCAATGTTGTGAGTGACGATGAAAATCGCGCGCGTCGGAATTTTGTGTCCGAGCCACAGCTCCAGTAACTCGCCGCGCAGCGTTTCGGCTGTGAGCACGTCAAGCGCGGAGAATGGTTCGTCCATGAAGAGGACTTCCGGCTCAACGACGAGCGCGCGGGCAACGCCGACACGCTGCTTCATGCCGCCCGAGAGCTCTTTCGGATAAGCGCTCTCGAAACCGTCGAGTCCCACGGCATCAATGATGCGGAGCGCGCGCTTGTGGCGCTCGATGGGAAGCATGCCGCGAGCTTCGAGAGGAGCTTCCACATTTTCGAGGACGGTCAGCCAGGGAAAAAGTGCAAAGCTTTGGAAGACGATAGAAACGTTTGGCGATTCACCGCGAACCGGCTGGCCGTGCCAGAACACATCTCCCGCGGAAGAAGGTGAAAGGCCGGTTAGCATGCGAAGCAGAGTAGACTTGCCGCAGCCCGACGGGCCGAGGAGCGCAACGATCTTGCCGGGATAGACGGCGAGGTCCGTGGGAGAGATGACCTGAATGCGGCTGCCATCGGGCTGGCCGTAAAATTTCTCGAGCTTACGCGCCTCAATGATCGGAGCCTCGGCGATGACGGGAGTGCTCATAAGTCCGTGTATTATGGCTCAAGTTCCGGGACATCGCACACATGGATCGAACTGGCGGCTTACATTCCTCGGCGGTTACAATTCCGTGAACGCCGCATGACTCCGGAATCTTCGATTTCCTCGACAGACTCTTCCAGCGATCGATTTCACGGGTGGCTGCTTGCCTTGGTCCTCTCGCTTGCGGCTTCACTGCTGATCGTGGCGCCCTTCTTTTGGTTTGGGAGCGCTTCGGGACACGATTTCGAGTTTCACCTCGCTTCCTGGATCGACGTGGCCGGACAGTGGAAGGAAGGAATTGTCTTTCCGCGATGGACGGAGTGGGCCAATCACGGATTCGGCGAGCCGCGATTCATTTTTTATCCGCCGCTCTCGTGGCTGCTCGGTGCGGCGCTCGGTTTCGTGGTCCCGTGGAGCTCCGCTCCGGTTGCGTTCATCGTGTTGGTCCAGACCTTCGCGGGACTATCGGCGTTTGCGTTAGCACGGCGAGTTTTGCCGGAGCGGGCGGCCCTCTTCGGCGCGTTGTGCTACGCGGCCAATCCGAATGCTCTGCTGATCATTTACATGCGCAGCGATTACGCAGAACTTTTGGCGTCCGCATTTTTTCCGCTGCTTTTTCTGTCGGCATTGCGACTCGGTGGCTTTCCGGAGAGTCGCGGTGGATCTGCGGGCCGTGCGGCGGCTTCCTTCTCTTTCGCGTTTGCCGCGGTTTGGCTGTCGAACGCACCTGCCGGCGTCATGGCCAGCTACAGCGTGGCACTGTTGTTCGCGTGGATTGCGTTCAGCGAGAAATCATGGTGGCCGCTGGTACGCGGAGCCGGTGGAATTGCACTGGGTTTCGGTTTGAGTGCATTTTACCTGGTACCCGCGGCGTACGAGCAACGCTGGGTGAATATTGCGCAAGCACTTTCGTCGGGTCTGCTGCCAACGCAGAATTTTCTGTACTCGACCATCAACGACCCGGAGCACACCTTATTTAACTGGATCGCATCGACTACCGCGGTCGTCCTGATTGTGCTCACGGGGATGGCGGCGCTGGCCGCTCGACGCCGCACTCCGTATGAGACCCCGGTTGCCACCGAGGAAAAAGTGTGGCGCGCATTGCTGCTGGTGGGGGCCGTTGCAACTTTGTTGATGCTACGGCCGACGTCTATTCTCTGGGCGGTGCTGCCGAAATTGCGCTTCGTGCAGTTTCCCTGGCGATGGATGTCGATCGTCGGCGTGCCCTTTGCTTATTTTCTCGCGGCCGCGGCAGCGAAGAGCCGCTTTCGCTGGGTTTGGGTCAGCTCGGTACTCATCGTGCTTGCAGCGGGGGCGATTTTCTTTGTGCGCTTGACCTGGTGGGATAGCGACGACGTTGCCACGCTGCGGGCCGCTGTGGCCGCCGGAACGGGATTCGAAGGCGTCGATGAGTACGATCCCGTTGGAGACGATCATTACAATCTTCCAGAGAAGGCGCCAGAAGTGAATGTACTCCCGGATTCCTCAGGCACCGCGGGCGGCGCGACCATTCTTGTGCAACGTTGGACCGCGACCCAAAAGAGGCTGCGGGTTACCGCCGTCGCTCCGGTGCGGATCGCCTTGCGCTTGCTGAACTATCCCGCTTGGCACGTTGACGCGAACGGCTCTCGGCTTATTCCCGAGAGTGCAGCAGACTCTGGGCAAATGATCTTGGAGTTGCCGGCCGGCGAATCTCGCGTCGATGTTCGCTTCGTCAGGACTGCGGACCGAACCCTGGGCGCCCTACTGAGCCTCGCGGGCCTGCTGGCCGCCCTGCTCTTGGGCTTTCGGCGGACGCAAGCGTAGTCCAACCACGCAAAGCTCGTGGCTGACGACGGTGCCGCCCTCAGCATCGACACCGACAGAAATGTCTGTGCTACCTAGCGGCGATCTACTGTGGGGTGGCGGACGTCTTGGCCTTGGACGATGTAAATTACGTCTTCGGCGATGTTGGTGGCATGGTCGCCGATGCGTTCGAGGTTTTTGGCTACGAGGATTAATTCGAAGGCCGGGAAGACCACGCTGGAGTCGCCCATCATGTAAGTCAGGAGCTCGCGGAAGATCTGGTCGCGATAGTGGTCGACCTGATCGTCCATAGCGAGAACTTTCTGGGCTAGCTCGACGTCCCGACGGACAACGGCGTTGAGCGCGTCACGCACCATTTCTTCGGCGACTTCGCTCATGCGCGGGAGATCGACGTAGGGCTTCACGCGCGGGTGTCGCAGGATGCGGACGGATGCCTGCGCGATATTGACGGCCTGGTCGCCGATGCGCTCCAGATCGTTGTTGATGCGAGAGACCGCCAGGACGAAGCGAAGGTCCACAGCCATCAGTTGGTGCAGGGCGAGGAGCTGAACAACGCGGTCGTCGATTTCGATTTGCAGCTCGTTGATGGCATCTTCCTCGTCGAGGACGCGTTTGGCGAGTTGCTCGTCGGAGTCGAGCACGGAGTGGACGGATTGGTGGACGCCGCGCTCCGCGAGGCTGCCCATCCAGAGCAGGCGCTCTTTGAGCTCGTTCAGATCTTTTTCAAAGTGGCGTTCCATGTTCCCCTCAGTAAGTCAACCCCGCGAACGGCCGTGCGATCATCCGAAGCGGCCGGTGATGTAGGCCTCGGTGCGTGGATCGCCCGGCGTTGTAAACAGATGTGGCGTCGGACTAAATTCGATGAGCTGACCGGTCAGAAGGAATGCAGTGAAATCACTGACGCGGGCGGCCTGCTGCATGTTGTGCGTGACGATGGCGATGGTGCACAGGTCCTTCAAGGACACCAGGAGCTCTTCGATTTTCGCGGTGCTGATGGGATCCAGAGCGGAGCACGGCTCGTCGAGCAACAGGACTTCCGGCTCGACGGCGAGCGCACGGGCGATGCACAGGCGCTGCTGCTGACCACCGGAGAGATCGTACGCGGACTTGTGAAGTTGGTCCTTCACTTCGTCCCAGAGAGCGGCATGACGCAGGCTTTTTTCGACAGCTTCGGCGATCGGAAGTTTGGTGCCGTTGATGCGCAAGCCGTAAGCGACGTTGTCGAAAATCGATTTGGGAAAAGGATTGGGGCGCTGAAAGACCATGCCCACGCGGCGGCGCAACTGGGTGACGTCTTGATCAAGAATATTCTGGCCGTCTAGCAGGATTTCGCCCTCGAGGCGAGAGCTGCGTACGGTTTCGTGCATACGATTGAGGGTTCGCAGAAGTGTGGATTTGCCGCAGCCGGAGGGACCAATCAAGGCGGTGACTTTGTTGACAGCGATACCCAGGCTGATGTCAAAGAGCGCCTGCTTGACGCCGTAGAAGAAGTTGACCTTGGAAATGGTCATGCGCATCGGCAGCGCAGGCGCGGCTTCGCGGCTCACGGAGCCTGTCCCAGTTGGTGTGATGTTTACGGACACTGCGGACCTCACGGAAGCGTGCATTGTTTAGGACCTCGGAACCGCAACGCCACGGGCTAGAATGGCCCGCGCAAGGATATTGATGATGAGAATCAGACCGAGGAGTACCAGCCCCGCGGCCCAGGCTTGCCGGTGCCAATCTTCATACGGCGCGATGGCATAAGTAAAGATCATGACCGGAAGTGAAGCGGTCGGCTGATTCCAGCCGGGGCTCCAGAAACGGTTGCCGAAGGCGGTGAAGAGTAGGGGAGCTGTTTCTCCGGCCACCCGCGCGAAAGCTAGCAGGACAGCCGTTAGAATACCACGGTAGGCAGCTGGGACGATGACCGTGGCGATCGTCTTCCATTTGCTGGCGCCCAATGCCATAGCGCCTTCGCGGAGGGCCCGTGGGACCGCGCGCAGGAACTCCTCGGTGCTCCGCAAGGTGATGGGAATCATCATCAGGCCCAGAGCAAGTCCGCCAGCGAGCGTCGAGAAATGCTTGAACGGGAGCACCGCGAGGCTGTAGGCGAAAATCCCGATGACGATCGAGGGCACGCCGTTTAGCAGGTCTGCGGAGTAGCGTACAACGAAGGCGACGGAGCTGCCGCTGAACTCGGCGAGGTAGATCGCGCCGAGGAAGCCGATGGGAACCCCGATGAGGGCAGCCAGGAGAAGCAGCTTGCCACTGCCAACGATCGCGTTGGCCATGCCGCCGCCGGTTTCGCCGACAGGCGCCGGGAGCTTGGTGAAGAAGCTCCAGTTGATGGAAGTTCCGCCATGATAAACGAGATAGCCGAGGATGAAGAAAAGTACGGCGACGGCGACAACCGCGCAAACGCCCGTCATGGTGAGCATGAAACTGCTCACGAACTTTCGCCAACGCAGATTGGAGCTCATGCTTGCCCCATTTCGCTGCCGCGCTGTGAGGTGATGACAATCAGGAGACGCGCGAGGCCGTTAAGGATGAAGGTGAGCAGGAACAGCACCAGTCCGAGTTCGATGAGAGATTGGAGATAGAGGTCGCCGGTGGCTTCGGTGAACTCGTTGGCGATAACGGCGGCGATGGAGTAGCCTGGAGAAAACAGCGAGGCACTGATGGTAGGCGTGTTACCGATGACCATAGTGACCGCCATGGTCTCGCCCAAAGCACGCGCTAGAGCCAGGAAGATGGAGCCCATGATGCCCGTCCGCGCGAACGGCACAACCACTTTCCACGTGGATTCCCAGCGAGTTGCGCCCAATGCTAGAGCGGCTTCGCGTTGATCGCGCGGCACGGAAAGCAGAACTTCACGGGAGACCGAAATAATGTACGGGATTACCATGATCGCCAGGACCACGCCCGCGGTCAGGAAGCCGACGCCGTAAGCCGGACCTTGAAACAAGGGGAGGAAGCCGAGCGATTTTTTCAGACCTGGCTGGATATACTCGCGCATCAGCGGAATGACGATAAATACGCCGAGCAGACCGTAGATCACGCTGGGAACGGCGGCAAGCAAATCAATAAAAAATTCGAGAATATCGGAGACTCGCGCGGGGGCAAGTTCGGCGAGAAAAATGGCGGCACCGATGCCGAGGGGAACGGCGAGAATGAGAGAGACGCCAGCGGTAACGAGCGTGCCGTAAATGAACGGCAGCGCGCCGAACTGGTCGAAGATCGGATCCCAAACACTGGTGACGAAGAAATGCAATCCGAACTTGTGGCGTGGCAGCGTGGAACCTATCCACAGCTCATACACCAGCAGAATAGTGACCAGGACAACCGACGCCGCGAAAAGAAACGTGATCATGCGCGCGATCTCGTCGCCCTCGCGAAACTTCCTTATAAAAGAGCGCGAGCCCGCGAAGGGGCCCGCGCTTGGTACCGTTGTCGTTGTCGTCGCCACCTTATTGGACTCTAGCTAGAGCCAGCTTTTCCTTTGCAACCACTTCCTTCGGAAGTTTGGCATAGGACAGAGCCTCGGCGTCGTTCTGGCCGTCGGTGAGCATCCAGCTGACGAAGCCCTTGATCGCATCGCGCTTTGCCGCATCCGAGAACTTCTCGGGAATGAGCAGCCACGTGAAGCTGCAAATGGGATAGGCCGTCTTTCCCGGAGCATTGGTGATGGACACGCGGAAGTCACCGGGCATGTCCTTCGCGGCGCCGGCTGCAGCCGCGGTCACGCTGGCGAGATCGGCTTTGATGAAAGCCCCCGAAGAATTTTTCACGCGGCCGTAGGGCATGTTGTTCTGAATGGCATAGATCAATTCGACGTAGCCGAAGGAATTGGGAGTCTGCTTGATCAGCCCTGCAACACCTTCGTTGCCCTTGCCACCAAGGCCCACCGGCCAGTTTACCGAAGTGCCTTTGCCGACTTTGTTTTTCCAGTCATCGCTGACTTTCGAAAGGTAGTCCGTCCAGATGTACGAGGTGCCGCTGCCGTCCGAACGATGCACCACGACGATGTCGTTGCCTGGGAGCTTCACACCGGCGTTGGCACCCGCGATCGCGGGATCATTCCACTTCGTAATTTTGCCCAAGAAAATTCCGGCAATCGCTTCGGGGGTGAAATTCAATTCCCCGCTCACGCCCGGAACGTTATACGTGGGAATATCAGCGCCTAGAACCGTAGGAAAGTGGAGAATCCCGAATCCGTGTTTATCCTGGAAGGCCTTCAGTTGGTCGTCGTTCATGGGACCGTCTGATGCGCCAAAATCCACAGTGCCCTCGGTAACCTGCTTGATGCCGCCGCCGGACCCGATGGACTGGTAGTTGATCTGCACGTTCCCGTACTTCTTGTGATACTCGTCAAACCACTTCGAATACATCGGGTAAGGGAAAGTTGCACCCGCGCCATTGATGGACAACGGGTTGTCCGCCAACACAATGCCCGCTCCTGCGAGCAGCGACATGGCTACTAGCAATCCGGTGATGCGTTTCATACATTGTTCTCCGTCTTACTCTCGACTTGGCTTCCGATGCTGGAGTGTCTCCTATCCGTGTTACAGCATTGTTACAAGCGATTCAGCATCTGTTGACACCTACACTCGCTTGCCTGCCCTCTAACACCCTGTATTCTCAGTCATCTACGCCGGCCAAATAGAGATGCAACGGTAGCGGAAGGAAAAACGCACCCTTGGCCAATAGCCCTAGCCCTGCGGCCCGTAGAAGGATGGACCTCGGCCGCTCACCCGGGCCGTGTCGGCCAGCGGAGTCTAGCCGAGAATCACCGAAGCTTCAGGCCGAATTGGACCTGGCGCGCGGTCGCGTCAAGAAAATCGCGTAATTTGCTTAAGCATTTAGCACCAGCGCGGGAAGGCGTCCCTTGACGACGGAGACCGTCTTCACTATCGTTAAACTATGGCCTCGGTGTCCGCAATCGCGAGACGTCAGACTGGCCGGGGCACCCTGCCTTGGCGTGGCGCTCTATGCCTGCTGCTGGCTGTGTTTTTCCTCTACAATCCGTTCTGCTCGATTTGCATGTCTTCGGACCCGTCCGCGGTCGTTCACCACCCGGTTAGCTATCGTTCGACCATCGCTTCGAGCGAACTGGGTTGCGGCACGGTCCAACACACCAAACTCCACGTTGTATCGCTCACCGTTCTGGTGACCGCGCTGAAAATCCCTCTCCAGGATAAGGACGACATTCGCCCGAGGCCTGTGGACGACACGGTCCCCGCCGTGACACAAGCCTTTGCTACGAGCCTCTGGTTTCGTCCTCCCCCTGTCCGGTAAGGCTTTCCTGTTCCCCAAATTGATCGGTGAATCCCGGTAACAATCCGGGGAGTCTAATTTTCGGGCCCCCTGGGATATTCGCTGGATGTGGAATGCCAGGCAGTCGCCTCCCCCTCGTCATTCCGCCAAGGATAGCGAAATGCCAAGACACTCAAATGAATAAAACGAAATGGATTGTTGCTGCTCTCGTCCTTCTCGGCGCGCTCTTGCTCGTCTGGCGATGGTCTGCCCGTGGCGGGACTGATCCGGACGCCTCGAACAACGAAAAGTCCTCCTCCTCCGGCACTCCCGCATCCGTCGCGCGAGTCGAACGTCGCAACATGGGCAGCACCCTGAACATTGCCGGGGCCTTCAAACCGTTTCAAGACGTCGACGTACACGCTAAAGTCTCGGGCTACATCCGCAAGATCTACGTTGATGTCGGCGATCGCGTCAAGGACGGCCAGACACTCGCGGTGCTCGAGGTGCCGGAACTGGAGGCGCAACTCTCTGGCGCGGAAGCGGCAACGCGCGCGGCGCAGGAGCAAGTTCGCCGCGCCGAAGGCGACCTGCAACGCGCGCAATCCTCGCAGAGCGCAGCGCACTCGGCTTACGCACGGCTCAAACAGGCCGCGGATTCCCGGGCGGGTCTGGTTGCACAGCAGGAAGTGGATGATTCCCAGGCAAAAGATCTGGAAGGCGCCGCGCAGGTGGCGAGCGCGGAGGCGGAACTCTCCAGCGCCAAGCAGCAACTCCAAGTGGCGCAAGCTAATCAGAAACAATACGCCGCGCTTTCGGATTACACGCGCATCACCGCGCCCTTTGCGGGCGTAGTCACTGTTCGCTACGCGGATACGGGAGCGCTGATCGCCTCTGGAACTTCCAACAGCACTCAGTCGATGCCATTGGTGAGGCTTGCGCAGACGTCAGTTTTGCGCCTGGTCCTGCCGATTCCCGAGTCGATCGCTGCAACCATTCGCGTCGGCGAGACCTTGAGAGTCCACGTGCAAGCCCTGAACAAGGATTTCGACGGAAAAGTTTCCCGCTTCGCGGACTCCTTGAATCAGCAGACCCGCACGATGGAGACCGAAATCGATTTCGAGAACCACGCAAACACGCTGATGCCGGGAATGTACGCCCAGGCCTATCTTTCGCACGATGAGAAAAAGAATGTGTTAACCGTTCCCCTCGAGGCGGTTCAGCGGAACGGCGATCAGTCCATCGTGCTGGCGGTGGGCCCGCAGAATGTCGTGGAACAGCGGAATGTCCAGTTGGGACAGGAAGACAGCATGTACATCGAGGTGCTTTCCGGCCTCCACGAAGGCGAAGTGGTAATCGTCGGAAATTCCAACGAGTTTCGGCCCGGCCAAAAAATACAGCCCAAAGAATCCGAACCGCGCTCCTCGAGCCCCGCGGGAGACCGCTAATGCCCAAGTTTGCTCTTACCTACCCCTACTTCATCATCATGCTTTGTCTGGTGGTCGCCGTGGTCGGCGTGACCACCGTCGTTCGCATGCCTGTCGATCTCTTCCCTCAAATCGATATTCCCGTGGTCGTCGTAGCCACCTTTTATTCCGGCATGCCGCCGCAACAGATTGAAGGTGACATCACCAATACGTTCGAGCGCTTTTTCACTCTTGGCAGCAATATCGATCACATCGAATCGCGCTCCCTTACCGGTGTCAGCCTGATCAAGATTTATTTCAAACCCGGTACCGACCCCAATGCCGCCCTGAGTAACATCGCCAATCTCGCTATGGCCGACCTGCGTCGTCTGCCGCCTGGAACCCTGCCGCCCGTCGTTTTGAGCTTCGATGCTTCCAGCTTGCCCGTGTGTCTGGTTACCCTGAAAGGGTTAGGGCTAAACGAAACGCAGCTCAAGGATCTGGCCCAGTTCCAGGTTCGCAACCAGATTGCCAACGTCCAGGGCGCTTCCGTGCCCCAGCCCTTCGGCGGCACCTACCGCCAGATTCAAGTCTTCGTCGACCCCGTAAAACTCGAAGCTCACCAGTTGAGCCTCATGGACGTCGTTCAAGCCGTCAACGATTCGAACCTCATTCTCCCCGCCGGAGACGTGCGCATCGGCAATCGCGACTACAACATTTACGCCAACAGCCAGGTGCCGAACGCGGAGGAAATTAACCGCATTCCCCTCAAGACCGTGGGCCTCGGTTCCGTTATGGTCGCCGACGTAGGTCATGCCGAAGATGCCGGTGCCATCCAGACCAACATCGTGCGCATTGACGGCCAGCACTCCGTGTACATTCCCGTGCTGAAGCAAGGGGGCAACAGCAACACCATCGCCATCGTCAACGGAATCAAAGCGGCCACAAGGCACCTTGTGGACATTCCCTCCGTGCTCAAGACCGAGGTGGTCTTCGATCAATCCATCTTCGTAAAGATCGCCATCAAGAACCTCCTCAAAGAAGGTGGCATCGGCCTCCTGCTCACCGCGATCATGATTCTCCTTTTTCTGGGCAGCCCGCGAGCGACCTTTGCGGTCCTGCTGTCCATTCCCCTATCGGCGTTGACTTGTTTTCTGATCATGTCTGGCCTCGGTGGGTCGATTAACACCATGCTGCTGGGCGGATTGGCGCTGGCCTTCTCCCGCCTGATCGATGACTCCGTGGTCGTCCTCGAGAATATCTTCCGTTTCATGGAAGGTGGCATGCCGCCACGCGAAGCAGCCGAGAAAGGCGGCATGGAGGTTGCCCTGGCGGTGTTAGCGGCTACCTCCACAACCTCCATCGTCTTTTTTCCAGTGACCTTCTTTTACGGCGTAAGCCGCTATCTCTTCACCGACTTGGCGCTCGGCGTAGTCCTCTCCATTTTTGCCTCCTACATCTTTGCGATGACCGTGGTGCCCTTGTACTGCGCGAATTTCATCCGCATCGATCACAGCGAGACCCACGGTGAGAGCGCTAAACGCACATGGTTTGCGCGCCTCATCCAATGGTTCAACGCCATGTTCCTGAAGCTGTTGCTCTACTACGACAAAGCGGTCGTAAAACTCCTGGAACGCCCAAAACGCACCGTAGCGTTTATCGCGGCGGGGATCGCGGTGCTCTTGCTGGGAGTGTTTCCGTTTGTTGGCACGTCCTATTTCCCGCGAACGGATCCAGGCCAATTCGTCATCAACGTCAAAGCTCCCCCGGGAACGCGCCTGGAGGTCAGCGACAACTACATCGCCAAAGTCGAGGACGAAATCCATCGAGTGGTATCGCCCCATGATCTCGACATGATCGTTTCGAACATCGGCATCACCCCCGATCTTTCGGCCATTTACACCAGCAACGCGGCCATGGACACGGCGTTCGTGCAAGTCAGCTTAAAAGAGGGTCACAGCATCGGAAGTTACGAATACATGGAGCGACTGCGGCAACGCCTCAGTACCGACTTGCCGCAGTTGAGCACCTATTTCCAGTCGGGAGGCTTGGTCGACTCTGTCGTCAATCAAGGCTTGCCCGCTCCCTTCGATATTCAAATCAGCGACAACAACATGGCGGAGGCCTACGGCATCGCCCAAGACATCGCTTTCCGGCTCAAGAAATCCCGGCACGTCGGCGGCTTATTGATTCCCCAAGACTTGGATTATCCAGGTTTGGAACTGCACATCGATCGAGAGCAAGCCAGCCAACTGGGACTAACGCCCAAGGACGTCGTAGACAACGTCATCACCGCGCTGACCTCTGACGGCGTCATCGCCCCAAGCTTCTGGATCGATCCCATAAGCGGAAACAACTACATGCTCACGGTCCAATACTCCAACAAACAGATTGGCTCGATGACCATGTCGGACTTCAAGAACATCCCACTACGCGCCAACACCTCGGCGGCTTACACACCGCTGCAGTCCGTGGCCAACATTGAACCGATCAACACACCCACCGAAGTGGATCACTACCAGATTCGCCGGGTGATCGACGTTTATGTAATGCCGGCCGCCGAGGATCTAAGCGCGGCCAGCAAGGACGTAAACGCCGTCGTGAATGGGTTGAAAACCGGAAAGAATGTCC
>Ga0210401_10005439_pt1 | contig 13092 bp, 15 predicted proteins | sample IncBWH32MmetaG_FD_150866 | JGI IMG/M metagenome (GOLD analysis project Ga0210401, IMG submission 150866) | Forest soil microbial communities from Barre Woods Harvard Forest LTER site, Petersham, Massachusetts, United States - Inc-BW-H-32-M | ecosystem: Environmental > Terrestrial > Soil >... | reverse complement strand
CGACTTTCTCGGTGGCGAACGATGTGGCGAAGTATTTTGCGATTATTCCGGCAATGTTTGCTGGCGCGTTTCCGCAGCTGAATGTTTTGAACGTGATGCATTTAAAGACACCGCAGTCGGCCGTACTTTCCGCCGTGATTTTTAACGCGCTGATCATCATCGCGTTGGTTCCGCTGGCGCTGCGTGGTGTGAGATACCGCCCGCTCGGCGCCGAGGCGCTATTGCGGCGCAACTTACTGATCTACGGATTCGGCGGAATCGTGGCTCCGTTTGTCGGAATCAAGTTGATCGACATGATTATTACGGGGGTTGGTTTGGCGTGAGGACCATATGAAACGAAATCTTCTGATTGCAATCTGGATGACGCTCGCGACAACAGTGCTGCTTGGGATCATCTATCCGCTCGTAGTGACAGGGCTCGCGCAGGTATTGTTTCCACGGCAGGCGAATGGGGAATTAATTCGGCAAACGGGCGGGAAAATCGTGGGTTCGAGCCTGCTCGGCCAGCCGTTCACGTCGCCGGGGTATTTCCACTCGCGGCCATCGGCCGCCGGAACTGCTGGATACGATCCGATGGCTTCGGGCGGATCAAATCTCGGTCCGACGAACAAGGCTCTGATCGACCGCGTTTCCAGCAACGTGCAATCGCTCGGGGCCGAGAATCCGGGCGCGCGCATTCCGGTCGACCTGGTTACGGCTTCCGGTTCGGGGCTGGATCCGCATCTGTCCCCAGCGTCTGCGGAATTTCAGATTCCGCGCGTGGCGCGTGAGCGCCATTTGAGTGAAGCGGACCTTCGTGCCCTGGTCGTCAAACATACGGAAGGGCGCCAATTGGGATTGCTGGGCGAACCGAGAGTGAATGTGCTGGAACTGAATCTCGAACTGGATGCAGTTCATCCCGATCATTGACGCGTCGGAGACGAGCAGCGCTATTTCGTGCCGGAAATCGACATGGGACTTTCCATCTCTAAGGCGATCGTTGAAGTCCCTGGAGACGGGGTGAACCTCACCAGCTAGCGCGACCAAGGTTCGGTTTTCCCCGTTACCCTGCCCATCGAACGTGGCCGGTCGAGAAATTGATGAACATCACCACGATTCTCGTTGTTGACGACGAACCGCAAATACGGCGCGTTATGCGCACCACCCTCGCATTGCACGGTTATTCGGTGGTCGAGGCACGCAGTGGCGAAGAAGCGCTCGAAATAGTCCGCGGTGTGCGGCCCAATCTTATTCTTCTCGACGTGAATTTGCCGGGAATTTCCGGCCTGGAAACTTGCCGCGAAATCCGCAACACCTCTGATGCGCCGATCATTATGCTGACCGTCCGCAATACCGAGCGCGATAAAGTGCGGGCTCTTGATGCCGGGGCCGACGATTATGTAATGAAACCGTTTGGCGTCGATGAGCTGATGGCGCGCGTCCGCGCCTCGCTTCGCCGCGCCCCACCCGTGGAAGCGGCGCCGCCGTTCATCTCCGACGAGCTTAAGATTGACTTCGAAAGGCGCGCCGTCACGCTCCAGGGACATCCTGTCCGCCTCACGCCCAAAGAGTTTGAGCTGTTGCGACAGCTGGTCTCGAATTCGGGCAAGGCGCAAGGCCATCGTCGCCTCCTACAAACTGTTTGGGGACTCGAGTATGGGGATGAAATGGAATATTTGCGCGTTTTTATCAATCAATTAAGGAACAAAATCGAACCCGACCCCCACCACCCGAGGTATATCCATACGGATACCAGGATCGGCTATCGCTTCGATCCACCCAAGTCCAAATCTCGCGCCTCGCGTTCCGACAAATAGCCCTGTTGTCGCTGTGCCGTCAGCAAATGGTACAGTTAGCCCACTTCCGAACAAATGACGCATGGACTCTTGGCGCGCTTGGAAAAATCGAATCTCGGGTCGATGAATCACGGGCAGCCCGCGTTTAGCAAACTGGGAGTGCGTGCGGAATACCAGCATGACCGCATTGTCTAAGGCGTCGCGTAGCCAGCTGCCCAAAACTCGAGACGCGAAGCCGAGCTTTATCAATGCCTTATGGAATCCTCATGCGAAATTGATCTCATTTCGTGTCAGATAGACCTGAATGGCAGCCTGGCAGTCGAGGGCGAATGAGCGACCTTCCGGCAGCGCGCGAGGTTGCGGGTTCGAGTACTCAGCTCCGCGGACTTCGGCCCCGTTTTGCCCCTTGTCCCGTGCAACCAGGCAACACAAGGTGGCACTGCAATGGCGCATGCCGCCAATCTCAGGAGTAGCAGAAAGAGAACCACTCGACTCGCACTGGGAGCCGGATGGGGCTCGGCGGTAGCGCTGCTTCTGAGCTACTTCGCATTCCGGTTGCATTTTAAGCTTGCGACCGCCGATTTGATCGAACTGCTGGTTGTCCTGTTGGTCGCCCTGAGGTTCGGATTCTGGGAGGCTACGAGTTCATCCCTGGTGGCCGTCGCATGTCTGGATTATTTCTTTGCGCCTCCGATTTTCAGTTTTCATGTCTCCGATCCTCAAGACTGGGTGGCCCTGGCGTCGTTTGAATTAACTGCACTGATTGTCAGTCGTCTTTCCATCCAGTTACAGAATCACATGCGAGAGGCAGTTCTACACCGCCGCAACGCGGAGAAACTCTACGAACTCAGCCGTAGCATCCTGCCGCTCAATCCGCAAGAATCGCCGGGGCCTCAGATCGCACACCTGATCGGGGTAAATACTGGCGCAGATACTGTCGCAATTTTCGATTCGGTCGTGGCCAGATTGTATGCGGCGGGGACCCGTACCGAAGAAGCTGAGGAATTAGCCCGAAACACCTATCTTGCTAATACGAATCATAACGATCACGAATCGCACAAATGGGAGCGGGTTCTCCGAACCGGGCCTAATCCGATCGGCGCGATTGCGCTGTCCGGAATCGATCTGAATCCGCTCATGGCTGATGCTATCGCCTCGCTCGCGGCTACCGCTCTGGAGCGAACTCATGCGTTCGAGAAAGCAAGCCGGGCGGAGGCCGCTCGACAGAGTGAGCAACTTCGCACCGCTGTGCTCGATGCGCTGGCTCATGCCTTCAAGACTCCGCTCACCGTCATTCTTACCTCCACTTCCGGGCTCATTGAAATGAACGACCTCAACCCCACACAAACAGAATTGGTCCAGTTGATCGATCAGCATGCAATCCAGCTGAATGCGCTGATGACACACCTGCTGCGGATGGCAAAGCTGGAATCCTCCGAAATACGACTGCGGCGCGAGGATTTGCCAGTTCCCCAGCTAGTCGACGAGACACTCGCAAAGTGTGCTGAGCAGCTTGGTGGACATTCGGTCCAAGTATGTATCCCGGACCAGGAGCTGGCGGTTTTTGGAGACCGTGAGTTACTCGCCACGACGATCACAGAGTTTGTCAGCAACGCCGCCAAGTACTCGAGCGCTGCTTCCACCATTGTTGTCTCTGCCCAAGAAAGGGATGATCGCGTTGTGATTGCCGTCCATAACGAGGGTTCCGTAATCGGACCTAAAGAACGGGAGCTCATCTTTGAGCGGTTCTACCGAAGCCCGGCCACGAAACATCGTGCTTCGGGCAGCGGAATAGGTCTGTCTGTCGCAAAGAAAACTGCGGAAGCGCACCAAGGAAGAGTCTGGGTAACCAGTAACAGAGATGCTGGCACCACATTCTTCCTGTCTCTTCCGGCGGCGAGGAGGGTACATGAGGCAGTCTCAAAGTAGAGTTCTTGTCGTTGACGATGAGCGTTCAATTCGTCGAGCCCTTCACGCCACGTTGAGCACCCTCGGCTTCGATATCGAGGAAGCCTCGGGAGGAGAACAGGCAGTATCGTTTGTTCGCACAGAGCGGTACGATGCGATTCTCCTGGACATTAACATGCCGGGCATGGGCGGTATCGAAGCGTGTCGTACCATCCGCAGCTTGTCGCCGCAACTTCCCATTGTAATGGTGACAGTCCGCGACGACGACGATGACAAGGTCGAAGCATTGGACGCTGGAGCGGATGACTATGTCACCAAACCTTTCCACGTTCGCGAGTTGATGGCCCGTGTGCGAGCCGCAGTTCGACGTTCCCATGCGGCACAAGATCAAACCGACAGCCTGATCACCGTCGGCGACATTGAATTGGATCTTGACCGGCGGCTGGTCCGAAAATCGGGCACCGTTGTTCATCTCACGCCGAAGGAATTTAATCTTCTGCACTGTCTCATGTCGCAGGCGGGCAAACCTCTGACGCATGCGCGTCTGCTCACTTCCGTCTGGGGCAATGAATATGGATACGAGTTGGAGTATCTGCGTACATTCATACGCCAGCTACGTAAGAAACTCGAGGATGACCCTTCACACCCTGAGTATCTACTCACAGATTCACACGTGGGCTATCGCTTCAAGGAGGCGACCCTCAAACGCGTTGGAACTTAAGGCCCAGGGGCGCGTATGGGAACGATCGTTCGTCATGAGTCCGGCTGATCGCGGCGCGCACTCCGAGTGTGTTTGATCTTACCGCCACTGGTCGCTTGATCGGACAGCCATCAAGTGAATTACTGGCGCTGCCAAATTCCTCCCTAGAAAGCCCGAAAATAACCTTATACAAGTTTAATAGGTTCCTCATGCCTTCCTCACTACCCTCCCACTAAAGTCTCGCCAAGCCAGAGACTCAGGCAGTGAATCACGAAAACGGCTCTCTTTTGGAGGAGAAGAAATGTGGAAGGTGTTTGTATTCGCTCTAGTCGCAGTTGTGTGCATCGTGTACCCGGTCGCAGCGCAGTCAACCTTCGGCAGTATTGTCGGTGTGGTGCATGACCCGTCGCGGGCGGCTGTGGCTGGCGCGACAGTCGAGATACGAAGTTTGGAAGACAACAGCACTCATTCAATGACGTCCGACGAAAACGGAGCGTTTGAATTTGTGAACCTAAAGCCCGGCAACTATGCGGTTTCGATTCAGGCCCCGGGATTTGCCGATTTCAAAGTTCCGTCGGCCCAATTGGTGTCCCGGCAGGCGCTGCGGATTGATGCCGACTTGAGTCTGCAAAGCCAATCGCAGAGCGTGGAAGTGACGGACACCCCACCCACGATCAATACCGAGAACGGGGTCATCAGCGATGCCAAGAGCGCTTCCCAAATCACTCAGTTGCCGTTGAACTTCCGAGCCGCGACGACGAGTCCACTGGCTGCGATGTCCACCTCTCCAAATGTCGAGCAGGATAGTCAAGGCAACATAGCCGTCGGCGGTGCGACGGCAAATATGGTCGGGTACTCCGTTGACGGAATCTCAACTACAAACGTCTTCCTAAGTGCAGCCGGAACAAATCCCTACCCGTCTTCGGAAGGGATCGCTGAGCTTCAGGTAACGGCCTACGACAATAACGCGGAGTTTTCCCAGGTCGGTGATGTCACCTTTACCACCAAGCCCGGAACGAACACCTTTCACGGAAGCCTGTTCGAATATCTGCAAAATGACGCACTCGATGCCAAGGTGCTCAATTTTGACGTGAAAGCGCCGAAGAGCTTCAACACTTTCGGCGGAAGTTTGGGCGGCCCGGTGTTGATTCCCAAGCTCTACAACGGACACAACAGAACCTTCTTCTTCTTTGACTACGAAGGGAACCGCAGGAGCACCTCTCAGGCCGAGCAGTTCCTGGTTCCGACGCAAGCGGAAAGGAATGGTGATTTCAGTGGATTCGTCACCCCGAGCAATCCAACACCATTCACGAACCCAACGACCGGAAAGCCGAGCGCTGTTTTGATCAATCCCGCGACCGGTCAGCCGTTTCCCAATAATACCATTCCGACCTCGATGCTGAATCAGTCGGCGCTAACGCTTCTGAATAACTTTTATCCCCTGCCGAACGTGCCGGGCGCCACGGCAGCGTCCAGCTTTAACTTTGAAAACCTGCAGCCCATTCCTTCCAATACGAATGGAATCGACGGCCGGATCGACCACAAGATCAACTCGAAACAGCAAGTGTACGCGCGCTTCAATTGGAAGAATCAACTGGCTGACGTGGCAAATCCGCTGTTGCCCAATGACATTGACACTGAACATGACCGGAGTTTTCTCGTTTCTCACAACTACGTCATTACCCCGAACCTGTTGAACGAATTCCGCTTTGGATTCACTCACACTCTGCTTTCTCCGAACTTCCCTATAGAGGGAGCTGCGGCCATCGCGCAACTCGGCCTGCTGGACGTAAATGTTTCAAACCATCCGACGGATGGTGGCTTTCCGAGCATCAACTTCTCGGAAGGCACCGGTTTCACACCCATCGGAAGGGACCACGTGGGACCTACGCTGTCGAGCACCAACCAGATAGCCGACAACATTACCTACACTAAGGGCAGTCACACTTTTCGTGCAGGAGTGGATCTTCGGTGGGTGCGTTTTGCGGTTCCGGAGATCGAGACGCCGTCCGATGATTACGGCCTGTTCACTTTCAACCAAGGCGTATTTACAGGAAGTGCCTTCGGCGACCTACTGCTAGGGCTTCCGACTACCTCGTTTTTCGCAGTGACAGGCCCGAGAAATAACGCGGGCGGTTTGGATACCGGTTTTTACGCGCAGGATGAATGGCGCGTCACCGATCGCCTGACGGTTAATCTCGGTCTGCGCTGGGAATTGCTGCCTCCCTTCGTCGATGAGCACGGGATCCAAGCCAATTTTGATCCGAAGACAAATTCAGTCATCGTCAACGACGTCCTCTACCGCACGCTCGGCGGGCCGGTTCCCGCCTTTTTGCAGTCCTTTAATGCCTGCAATGCGGCGCCACCAGGATTCTCTGCTCCTGCAGACGCAGGGTATGCGCCTTCGTCCTCATTGCCGTGCACTCGCGTCGTTTCGAATGGCCAGGAAGGGTTAGCCACGGGCCTGCGGCAATTCTATCTTCACAATCTTGATCCGCGTATCAGCATTGCCTACCGTCCGTTCAAAAATGACAAGACCGTGGTGCGGGCGGGCTTTGGGATCTACACGGTGACCAATTTGGGGCAACTCCAGAACAACAATGAGAGCAATCCGCAAGCGTCCGTCCACACCTATTCGAATGGACCCGGCCCCGGCGGCACACCTCTGATTCAGTTTCCGAATACCATTGCGGCAAGCCAGCTGGTACAGATCGGCGGCGGCACGCTTCAACAGGCCACCGATCCTTTTTATCGCGATCCGCAGTCCGCGCAATGGAATGTAACGATAGAACGGCAACTGCCTTTCGAAACAGCCTTGCGCGTTAGCTACATAGGCATGAACTCGTATCGCTTGAACGTAAGTGAAAACTTGAATCAAACGCCGCCGAGTGCGCTGCCCTTTAATCCGGCACTGGCCCCGTTCCCGAACTGGGGAATCATCTACTCCACGGAAAACGCTGGGAATCAGAGCTACCAGGCCCTGCAGGTGGAAGCCACTCACAAGGGCGGTCATGGCCTGTTCTTTCAGGCGGACTACACCTGGGCTCATGACATCAGTGACGCGCAAGGCGATGCTCCGGCTGGCTACGGAGGTGAAACCAACTACGGCCTTTCTGTTGTAGACCGCTTTGACATTGGGCTGGACCGGGGCAACGTTGCCGGTGCACGCCAGCAGCGTTTTCTATTGACCGGTACTTACGATTTGCCATTCGGGCAAGGCCGTCAATGGTCCAGTTCCTTCAAGCCGGTGAATGCAGCTTTCGGTGGTTGGAGTGTCAACACTGTAACGCTGCTGGAAACCGGTCCGTACTTGACCCCGACGATCAGCTGCAGCTTCGACCAAACCAATACCGACCCCGTGGCTGCCGGGTCCGTCTGTCGTCCTGATCTGGTTGGCAACCCAATTCCTGCCAATCGGACACAAAGCAACTACTTCAACATAACTGCTTTTGCCCCAACACCTGTGGGCGCCGCGCGCATCGGCAATGCGGGCGTGGGCAGTCTGGAAGGGCCAGGAACGATCGCCGTGAATGCCGGCTTGTCGAAGGTGATGCAGCTCCGTGAAAGTTTGCGACTGCGCTTCGAAGCCACTTTCACAAATGTCCTTAACCATACGAACTTTCTGCCTCCAGCGACGAATGTGAGCAACCCGAGCACCTTTGGAATCCTGCAGTCCGCGCAAACCGCGGAGTACGGCGGAAATCGGACCGGACAGCTGGCACTGCGGCTGGAGTTCTAATTCGGAGCGGCAACGGTAATGGGATCGCCTTGCTTCCTCTGGCGATCCCAGATCCGTTCCGAGGAGCTAGTTTGAGTAACAACAATCGAAGACGCCGATTTCGCACCAGGTCTGTGGGGTTCCAACCGACAAACTCATCTCAACAACCACACAACGAAGCTCTTACGACGAAAGAAAACGAGGCTCAGGCATGGCCATAACCACAACCGTCATCAAAACAATTATCTCATCAGTGATGGCACTCTGCGTGATATTGGTCGCGCTTTGGGCTTTGGGAGGCATTGCCGCCGCACAGAAGGATTCGGTGCCGAAGGCGCAGGATCAACTTGCACTCGGAGCGGATGAGGTCGAGCAGTTGTTGCTTCTCATCGACACGAACAAGACGGGCAAGATCACGAAGCAAGAATGGCTGAAGTTCATGGAAGAAGAGTTCGACAGACTAGATAAGAACAAGAGCGGAGAGATCGACGCAAAGGAACTGGCGCGATCAAGATTGCTGGCAAGACCGTTCGCAGACGTGGGGAAGTAGCGGAGACATATCTTGAGGCGACGAAAGGAAATGACACGCAAGCGGGGAGGATAATCATGTTGAAGAAAAGCGCCGTGGTGCCGGTGATGATAATCGTTGGAGTGTTAGGCCCATTGGGTGCCATGCGCAGCATGGCGATCGCGCACGAGGCATCCGCGCCGAATCCACAAGCCAATCTGGCCCTCGGAGAGGGCGGGGTCAAGAAGTTGCTCCTTCTCATGGAGACCGACAGCGATGGCAAGGTCTCTAACCAGGAGTTCATGAGTTTTATGCAAGCTGAATTCGACAGACTGGATAAGAAAAAGGAGGGGAAGCTGGACGTTAAAGAACTAACGCAGCCTTCGACAAGGAGTTTCCACAAGTAATGGATGGGTTGAGTCACTGCGAAGGCGGAAACGAATTGAGGAGCCCTATTTTCGCGGCTGAGCCAAGAAAGGAACTGCAATGTCAAATGAAATGTACATAGAGCGGCATGTGGCGAAGCAGTGTGGGTTATGTGGTCGTGTCAGAGACATATTCGAACTTCCAGGGAGGCCCGACAAGTTCTGTCTGGAATGTAGCGCCGACTTCGCAACGGTCATCCAGCTAAATACTGAAATCGGTGCCGAGACACGGGCGGGAACGAGTACGGACAAATTGGAATCGGAACTTTCAGAGATGAGTCGCCGCATCCTGGAACGTACCCAATCTGCCGGTCTGAGTGACCGTGATTGAAATCAAGCGAGCCGCGCGGCGAATGGTGTCACGTAGGAAGACTGGCGACCTTGTTTGTCATTCGGATCTTCGTGATCTACCGGGGGGAAAAAGCCGTACGGTAAGTTCAGACGATTTGGGCGCGTTCCAAATGACTTTCAGGCGTCCCGCCCCACGCCACGCTTACGACGGAGCAACAAGATGAAAACCGCTTCGCAAATTGCTCGCTACTTGCTCGGTTTGATCCTCTTGGTGTTTGGACTCAATGGGTTCTTCAACTTTCTTCACATCGCCGGGCCTACCGGCGTCGCAGCTCAATTTGTTGGCGCAATCTTTGTTTCGCACTTCTATGTGGTGATCTTTCTTCTTCAGATCGTGTCTGCCTTGCTTCTGCTCGCCAACCGCTACGTCCCTCTGGCGGTCACGATACTAGGTCCGATTATCTTCAATATCGTTTGCATTCACATATTCATGACCCGTGCCGGCTTGCCCCTCGCAATTGTCGTTACCGCGCTCTGGCTCCTAGTGGCGTACTCGGTTCGATCCGCGTTCTCAGGAATCTTCCAGCGCTTCGTGCTGCCTACGACGGATGGAGCCGGCTTATTTGCCCAGTACGGCGTAATGAGAACTTTGGACGAAGGAACGAAAAGTGCGAAGGCCCCGATAACTGACAGAGCCAGGGCGTCGGAAATGCTGGAAGGCGATCCCGGTAGTTCTTCCGCACAGCTGAGGGATTCGCGGTAAGAGTAATAGTAGAGGGAGAAGATAAGAGTTGGTTTATCCGTGACCTACTCTTTCCGATGTTACGAACCATGTCTCAACGACGCTCGGCTACAGCCCTTCGAAGAGCCGCGGAAGGGGAAAGTTCGCGTACCGTCCTCATCGCGTTTTTTGCCAACATCGTCATAGGCATTGCGAAGTTGATTGCTGGACTGGTTTCCGGCTCTAGCGGCATGCTTGCCGAGGCTGCCCACTCCGCCGCTGACTCAGTAAATGAAATCTTTCTCGCGGTCGGCATTTATCGTGACCGCCAACCTCCCGACCCCGCGCATCCTTTTGGTCATGGACGCGAGCGATTCCTCTGGGCCTTCATGGCGGCGATCGCATCATTCTTGATGGGAGGCTGTGTGTCCATCGCGATGGCCTTTGCAGAGCTGAAGGCACGCCACCCGCTGTCTGGCGGTCTTACTGCGTGGATCGTTCTGGCCGTTGCGTTCACCGCGGACGGGACATCTTGGCTGCAGGGCCTGCGCCAGGCGCGCCGCCAAGCAAAAGAATATAAGCTGAGCGTATGGCGTTACTTCCTTGTTTCCAGTGATCCCGTCGTGCGCGCTGTTCTTGTGGAGGATAGCGCTGCCCTCATCGGACTTTTTGTAGCTGCAACCGGTCTTTTCCTCAGTGAGATTTTCAGAACGAGCGTGCCGGATTCGCTTGCGTCGCTAGTCATCGGGCTACTGCTGGCGGTCACAGCGTTCGGGCTGGCGCGTCCGTTCGCGGATTTCCTCGTAGGGCGGTCGGTTCCTGCGCCCCTGTTCGAGCAGTTGCAAGCAATTGTCCAGGAGGACGCAGCAGTTGACCAAGTCCTGTCACTTCGTGCAATTTACTCGGGTCCCGAGGAGGTCATCGTCGCGGCTAAGGTTCATCCAGCGGCACACATGAATATCCAGAAACTCACGCGAGCGATGGATGATCTCGATCACAAAATCCGTCTCGCGCTGCCATTTGTTGCGGACGTATTCATCGATATCACGGCGAAGCGCACTGAATAGAATTCTCGAACGCCGGGAGTAAACAAATGGCTCTTACAGTTTTCGATCAGATCGTCAATGGGTTTTTCGCAGCTGACATGAGATCCAAAAACTAAACGAAAGGGGAGACCACGAAAACGCCAGACAGTCTGGCAGCAATGCTTGTTTACACGGTTGGATTCTGTGTGCCGTCGACAATGAAGTTGCTGCCTGTGATCCAGGCGGCGCGATCCGAAACCAGAAATCCAACGATCTCCGTTCTTCCCTCAAATTACGCCGCCGCGTTTATGAAATCCTTATGGATTGTTCAGGACTTCTTGACGACCGTTTCGCTATGGTGATCGACGGAATGCGGCGATAAGCCCACCAGCGCGCCGAGGGATAAGATTTCACGGCGGTCATCGTTTTTGCAGGTTTGGTCGTGGCGTGCGGTTTTCTCCTGTACGTGCTGGTGCCGTTCAGGAGAGACGAGAAACATCCGACGCGTCATGAGGAACTACCCACAGGATTTCCGATCGTGGCTTCGCAGCACATCCTGGGGCCATTGCTATACCCGAAAAAGCATACACGTGGCAACGCTGCGCGGCGGAAACAACCATAGGAGTTACGTTTCATGATCAAGTTGTCGTTTTATCGAGGCGCCCAATTCGCGTGTTGCTTGTTCATTTTTGGGCTGGAGCTGGCCGAGCCAAGCAAGGAGCTGCAATGCTAAATGAACTGTTTATAGAGGGCAATGTAGCGAAGCGGTGCGGGCTATGTGGTCGTATCAGCGACTTATTCGAGCTTCCAGGGAGGCCAGAGAAGTTCTGTTTGGAATGTAGCGCCGACCTGGCAACGGTCATCCAGTTAAGTACTGAAATCGGAGCCTCGACGCGGGCGGGAAGAAGTACTGACACGTTGCAATCGGAACTTTCAGAGATGAGTCGGCGCATGCTGGAACGTTCCCAATCTGCCGATCCGCGTGACGTATAGATTCTGCGCGCACGCCAAGCCAGCGCGCACGGAGGCGAACAAGTAGGGCGCAACAGGAACCTCTCCGGTGGAACTATCAGCCCGCCGCCAAGGACGAGAAGAGCAATCCGCAGAGTCGCGAGTCAAAGTCAAGCTATCGAGGGAATCCTGGATACGCAGCGCAAGGCCACGGCGAGCGATGATGGTGATCTTTCGCAATCCGAACTTTGCACCAATAGTTGAAGGCGCCGGGCTGCCGACGGCTGGCGTGAGGGAGCAACGATGGTGACGTCCGAAACATTGAATACCGAGGGACGCGCCCTCGCGCCGCACCTGTATCAGATCGGTGATAGTCGACGGTCTCAAGGACAGACAGCGTACAATTGGGTCTGCTGGGTCGTCAGACCGAAGTGCTCTTGAAAGCAGGCTAGGCTCATGCCCGATATAGTCGACTGGCAGCAACCCCCGCGACGGTTTCTCCCTCGCCGTCTGTTTTTCCTTGTTCTGGCCATCCTTGCGATCCTCATTTTCAGCAGCCGGACGGCGTTATCGTATTACGTTGACGCCCTGTGGTTCGGTTCGCTCGGTTACGGGGACGTATTCCGGAAGATACTCACCCTTCAATGGGCAGTCTTTGCGGCATTTTTTGCTGTCGCATTTCTCTTTCTGTACGGATGGTTTCTGGCGCTGAGGAGGGCTTACCAATCCGATTTGCCGGAAGACTACAGGATCTTCGTCGGCGGCCAGCCGTTGAAGCTACCAGTTGCGCGCATCCTGCACCTCCTCGGTCTCGTGGTCTCCCTCCTGGTCGCCGTCGTGACGGGAGCCAGCATGATGACTGAGTGGCCTACCTTCGCGCTTTATTGGTACGCAACCCGCGCGACCGGTGGCGCTGTGGATCCGATCTTCGGCAAGCAGATCAGCTTCTATCTGTTCGCTCTGCCCGCATGGCAGCTCATCACGGGCTGGCTGCTATCGCTAGCCGTAATGGCCTGTGTCATCGCCGTTTTCTTCATTTTCGTTACTGGCAGCACACGAATGCTTTCGGG
>Ga0210401_10005437_pt1 | contig 13095 bp, 10 predicted proteins | sample IncBWH32MmetaG_FD_150866 | JGI IMG/M metagenome (GOLD analysis project Ga0210401, IMG submission 150866) | Forest soil microbial communities from Barre Woods Harvard Forest LTER site, Petersham, Massachusetts, United States - Inc-BW-H-32-M | ecosystem: Environmental > Terrestrial > Soil >... | reverse complement strand
GCGATTGTCGAGAATTTTGTAACTGCGAAAGCACCTTTACTACTTGGAGTTACGAGCATTACCCTGCGACCGTGTTTTCCTGACTTTGTATCCCACGCATCCCAATCGGGCTACTCGGAACTTGTCGGTTGTGCGGTCGCAAAAAAGGTTCTAACCTAAACCTCACGAAAGAAGTCGAGCATGCGATCATTGGTCGATCGTCGTGTACGTTTTCGATGTTGCTCAGCAATCATGCTCCTGTTCAGCGCCGCTATGTGGCCACGCACTGCCGGCTCACATCAATCTGAAAAGAATCTCCCATCAAGCGCATCATTAGCCTCGATTTCAGGGCACGTCTACAACGCAGACACGGGCGCCCCGGTCGGCGGCCAAATCATTTCGATCGGGGCGAACACGCCCGGCATGGCGTTTCAACCAGCGATCGTGACCGTTTCGGCCTCCGACGGCGAGTACAAATTCTCTGATTTGGATCCCGGCCTATATCAAGTGCTGATAGGCGGGAGCGGTTTCTTCCAGTCGGAACGCAGCGCCCTGATTTCCGTGTCATCCGGTCAATCGGTAAGCGATCTAGATTTGCGGGTTCGGCCCGCAGGCGTTATCTCCGGTGTGGTGGCCGATAAAGAAGCCCACCCAATACAGGGAGCTTTCATCACGATTTTCCACCCCGATTCAACACCTCCCGAGCCTTTCGATTACATGGGCATTCAGACGGATGATCGAGGTTTTTTCCGTGTCCCGGGCTTGCCCGCCGGGAAATGGTATGTGGCAGCGAGCCTAGACATGCGATTGAGCGCTATATCTCCCGACCTAACTTTTTATCCAAGCGGCGACTCTTTCGCAACCGCATCTCTAATCGAAGTCAATGCTGGCGCGGAGACAGGAAACATTGATATCACGCTGCGAGAACCTGCAGCGACTGCCGCTTCGCAGCAAGGAGGTTCCAACGGGAGGGCAGCGCACACAGTCTCTGGCCATGTTTATAGGAGCGATACCGGTGCTCCCTTGGCGGACGCAATCGTATTTCTGCATCCCATCGGAGCGCAGCAGCCAGGCCCAGGAGAAACCAAATTCGTGCAGTTCGCTCGGTCCGGTCCTGACGGTGCGTACAAGTTCGCGTCCGTCGTAGAGGGTACGTATACGGTCGAAGCGCAACGCGCCGGTTATCTCAACCTTGTATCGTTTGGGTCGTCGCGTTTCGTGCACGTGGAGTCGACGCCAGTGGACGGTGTAGATTTAAAACTGCATCCCGCCGCTCTGATCGTCGGCACCGTGCGTGACGCGAATGGCAATCCACTGTGGCCGTTCAGTGTCACGATTTTCCATAATGTGAACGGGAGATTCACGGAAGCTGCGGGAGCACTGACGCTGGATAATGGCAGCTTTCGCGCCAAGGTTCCCGCTCCGGGCGGTTACTACATTGTTGCTAGCGAGGCCAGGGGCGGTCTCCTCGGACAACTCGGATACGTGCCGCAATACTACCCAGGCGCAGATTCGCTGGACAAAGCCCAAATTCTTCAAGTCAGGCCTGGCGCGAAAATGCCCGAAATCAACTTTACACTGAAGCGCCCGCCGACGTTCACTGTCACTGTGACGATTGTCGATCCCAACGCGAAATCCGGGGAATATGATTTTCTATCGGTCCAGCCAGATCGTGATCCAGCTCTCAAATCTCTTGCCAACCTCTCTCAATCGCTGAAGCAAACGCTCTTTGCCGTTCCCGGCACGGCCGTTCGTTTTCGAACAGTTGCCGCCGGAAACTATACGGTCGACGTTTTCCGTGCCGCGACGACCTACTCACCCACCGGCCGTATTCTCTCAGCCCAATCAGTTGGCACACGGATGGCATCTACCAGTGTGAAGGTCATTGATGCGGACATAAGTATCGACCTCCCGGTCGCCGCATCGACGACCAACACCACTTCGCGCTAACCATCAGAGCGCAGCTGTACTCGCGGCAGATTTTGACGATTCAGTTCAAATCCTGATTAACGGTGCCCTCGTCCATGTGCAGTGCTGGCCCAGTACATCTCCGAGCAGTCGACTGCACAGGAGTTGATCGCAGAAAGGCCTTGGAATGAGGTAACGTCGCACAAGAATAGGTTCAAAATTGTGGACCTGCACGGTTTCTTGCCGAGAACGAAAGCTCTAGAAGCGGAATTCCAAGCCGATATTGGCTTGCCACTGCTCGGCATGGTTCGTGACGGGCGTCGTAAAGCAACCGAGAAAAGGATCGCAGAAAACGGTGCTCGCGGTCGTCGTGCGGGATGGTGACCACCGCAATTCCGAGCGCACAGCAACCTGTGGTGCCAACAGATACTTGACGCCACCTCCTAGATTATAGGAGCCGCGATAGCTGAAGGCTAAAACACCGTTGGAATCGAAGTGAGTGAAACCTACGCCACCGACCACAAATGGCACGACTCGCGGCCTTAGGGGGAATTCGTAGAGCAAACTTGCCTGATACATGTCCAGATGGGCATTGTTGGTCAGCGTCGACTCATTGTTGGTTAGCGTGTGGTGCGCACTTAGAGTCGTCGTCTGCCGGTTCCACATGAATTCGCCAAACAGGTTCGGAATAATTCGGGCGCCGATATTGAATCCCCAATTCAATGAGCTCTGGATGGGCAAGTAGTCAACGTTCGGCGTGTTGATGTCAATTCGACCGCCAAAGCGAGCACCCACGAAAGGTGAAACTGTATATTTCGCGTCTTGGTGAACGCCGTAAGGAACCTGGGCTCGCGCCGCGCTGGGGTTAATTGCAATCGCAATGGATGTGAGCGAAAGTAGGAAGACGATCGTCCTTGGCCGAAATGTCATGCGCGCCATGTACGGCCTCCCTCTAATCTTCCTTTAGTCTTGGCTACGGCTTCACCTACGAACCGGCGCACTTCGCAGCCTGATTCACTCTAGTCCTTATCGATGAACAGGCGCAATACAGGCATACGGTTACGGTATGGGGAGGAATGCAACTAGGTACGAAACGTCGAGGCTGCTGGGGCCTGATTGATTGACGTTGCCAGCTCAACCGGTCGATGCAAGACGCTCTAATCAGTTTATCCAACAACGCTTCCCTCTAGAGACCCGATCCGCCCGGCTGTACTGACCAGAGCAGCATTTTGGCGACCCCGAAATCACTGCTGATTCAATCGTGAAACAATCAGCCGAGATACTCAAAGCAACCGCTCCGCAGTCTCCCCAACCTAAATAGAACGCCACTCTTCGCGATCTACATTGCCGCGACGGGCCTGGGCGGTTTAGGCCATGCCGACGTTTACGCCCGTGGGTGCTTCACGAAGTCAGAACACGCCATTTAAACGAGATGCCACATTTTTGGCTCGCGGTGCCCGAGTTCGTCTGGAATTGACAATCCAATTGCCCCCAGAAATGGGCACGATCAACTCAAAGAGAGTCATCGTTCTGCGGACCCCGCCTGACAGAGGCAAATTCGCTAGAACCCTGCTTCTGGATAGTTTCCGAATTGCTGACCATCCGTCGGAAATGTGCGCAACGAGCCGCGTTTGCGCATCGCGGGACTTTCTGATGGCCTGGTGCGTATTTTCCGGCTAGACGTTTAGAATACCTGGTTCACCCAGGGGAAGAACGTGAGCCCGACCGTGTTGAAGCTAGCGCGATTTTTCGTGGCGGGTATTCTTGTCCTGCTGTGCGCTGCCCTGCGAGGAGAGATGGCCCAGTCGTCGAGTCAGTCCGGCGGTTCGGGCGACGATTGGCCGACGATCCGCCCGGAATCGATGTGTCCTCCAGGCAACGAAGAAGGATGAAACCCAAGATGCCGCATGTACGAGTTGCCATTGCTTCGCATCCGGTCGCTGTCAAATAAAGCGCGAAGAACCGTGCGGGAATTCCTCCTGCATGCCGGAGCGGACTTTGAGACGCGCAGATAGTTTCCGGTCACTTGGCTTTCACCATCGCGGGAATCTCAATGATGAAAATTCCGTCCATAATGGCATGCATTAACACGCAGCTTGGAAGATTGCGGCGTTGGTTCTTTCTCGTCGTCAAACGCCATTACTGCTGGCACTCCCCCTCGCACGTCCTCAAATCGTCCTCTGCGGTGTCTTGGCACTTTTGCCGTTCGTCGGCGTCTGAGATTCGGTAGCATCCCTGATAAGTCTGATCGTAATGCAGCTCGCAAGTTGCACATTGGTTTGGCCCAGGTTGGTCGACTCTCGTCAGTGTCGCGGTGGACTTGGTCGCTCCGGCCGAGCGTATCAACGCCAGCTTGTCTCCATCCGGCGTGAGGTCAATCACTCCTGCTGCGCCGCACTTGGCCTGCCCGTGCGTGATCGTTTCTCGATAGGAAAACGACTCTCCATTCTTCCGCACGAAACGGAGCTGGCCACCGCACTTCATACTCGGATACTCGACGAATCCGGCGCCGCTGCCGTCCATGGTTAGCGTCACGCTGAACGATTTTGAATCGCTCCCAGTCGCCCGCCCCGACCACACACCCTCTGCAAGTCCGGCCGCCGGTTTTTGTGCATGGAGAAACCCCGACATCATGACAAACATGGCTAATGCGACTAAGACCACAACCGACGCAACTTTCATGGTCGTGCCCCTTTCGCAGCTGTCGCTTTCTTTCGGCGACCACCACATACAAATCGGAATTTTCGATTTAGGCCTGTCACTCGCGCATCGTACGCTTCTCCTCCGCTTGACACAACGAACTCGCGAGCAAAGCGCGCACTTCGGAAAGCAGATCAAAAGCCAAGTCCCGATGAACGCCGCACACGGAGAACGAGCTGAATACATGGGCGGAAAGGCGGCTACTCGGGAGTTCGCAAGCTGGCACCAAGCGGCGGAGAGCCACGCAATGACGCGAAAAAGATCGCGCTAGCTATTCGTCGGTCGCAACATACCAAATAACGAGTGACAAGGACCCACTCATCCGTTGCGAATCGACAATGGCGAGTTACCAATCACAGAGGCGGAAGCGACCTTGGATGCTTTGGTATGCGATGGCTTTTGCGCTTCTGCGGGCTTTAACGGCGCCGCCTTCCTGTCTTCCCAGGACTTCAACAGCTCCTGGCGACGCGCCAGCACGTAGGCCTTGGCCTCTTCAAAACTGCCGTAGATGCGGCGGCCCTTGATCATATTGCATGGACGACAGCAGGCCACTAAGTTCCCGGGGTCTTTCTTGCCCTTGCGAGCGCGAGGAACTACAAAGTCAACCGACATGACTAGAGCGTTCTCGAAACTGGCCGATCCGTCCAGACCACAGTAGCGGCAACGATAGTGATCCCGCTCTAGAACTTGCATGCCCTCCTCCAGCGTAACGGGCTTGGCTACCAACGTAAGAGTCGTAAGGTTCAACGGCATTAGACACCTCCTAATCGGGAATCTCTCGAATTTTGCCCCCTTGCAGTTGCTTGATCGATATGGCTCTTGTCAATTAACATGCATCGGCCTTCACGATACTCAAGTGTGTGAGTGCTTGAGCAGAGGTCGCAAAGCCAGAAGTGCCGAACAGAATGCGTATTTACGGGCTTCTCGCTCTTCGGATGACTCTCACGAAATCGAAAAAGTCGTCCCTTGCGGAATTCAAAGGATGTCGCACAGGCTGGATTTGCGCATTTACCGAACATTGTGGAATTCCCCACTCGCGTTGCAATAGCGGAATGTTGCCTGGAACGTCCAAATTCAACCCGGGATTTGCGAGTTCGACGGAATTTCGACTTGAGCTTCCTCTTTTGAGATGGACTCTATCCCTCTCGCCTCTTCATGTCAATCGCGCGTCGTGCAGGCTCCTTCCCGACGGGAACGCTTCTGGTTTCCGTACTTCCGCGAATTCCGAGCGAGCTTTGCCTGTCCCTGCTGAAAATCCCTTCCGCTGACAGATCGAGCGAGAAATCATTTCGCTGGACTCAGATTTCGCAAGGGTTCCCGGTGATCGTGTCGAAGGTCACCGGCACAGTTGCGAACCGGGCAGCGAGGGACCGTCCGGGTGTTCTATACCGAGCAAATACCGAGAACTGATCAGGCTGCGATTGGTTCGTAGCGGCGGTGTGGCCCGCCGACCTAAGGGATTTCCACGATTCGTTTTGTTGATACGCACGCTTGGGATTCGGTGCGAAGGAAATCGTCGTAATTTATCGAGGGTAATGCGCGTGCGATCCGACGTGGAACCAATAGGATTGACGTGGCCCCGGCCCTCAAACTGAAGCGCTCTTTGAGCTATGGTGTGCCTTGGCGGCCGTCACCCCGCCCCAGAGCGAACCGGGATTGGCTCGATCCCCATGAAGCTTCATCATCCGGTCAAAGAATTCCCGCGCGGTCGTCGGCTCCTGGTTGAGGCGCAGGAAGTCCCGGAAGTAGCTGCGAGTTTCTTCGATGATCCGCGGGTCGTCGTCGTTCTCGGGCCGTTTATGACCGGCGATCACGGCGCGAGGTTTCAGCAATTCGAGTTTGTCGAGGGCAGCGATCCATTTGGCCCAAGACTGTGGATTGCCTTCCGCCATATAAGGATGGACGCCGTTGTAGGCGACGTCCCCGGCCACTACCAAGTCGATGGACGGGACGTGCAGACTCGTGGACAAAGCCGTGTCGGTGTAGCCAGTGTCGACCACGACCAATTCGTGCCCTTCCAGCTCGATGGTGTTTCCTTCAAGCGCCTCGGCCACAGCGAGCTGTTCCGGGAGCTGGCCGGGAAAGCGTGAATTCCAGAAGTTGTTGAAGTAGGTCGGCTCGAGCTCACGACGCATTGCGTCCACGATGTCCGGCCTTGCCACCGCCCGTGCATGGGGGAAACGCTGCTTAAGCAACCCTATGCCAAAAAAATGATCGCCATGGCTATGGGTCAAGTAAATCGTGGTCAGATTCTTGCCGCTTGCCATGACCCAGTCCGCCAGAGCCTGCGAAGCTTCGGCGGTAAGGAAAGTGTCGACCAGCACAGCATCTCGTTCGCCGTAGACCAGCGTGGACGAGTTGGGCACCCAGGCCAGGGATTCGTAGCCTGGCGGCAACTCGCGGTTGAGGCCGGGCCGCTTGGTGATGAACACCGACCATTGCAGGGGAGCGCTTTTATCGTTCGATCCGGTCATAAGAATTCCTCCGTGATTTTCTGGATTACGTTCGGGCTTGTCCTCCGTTCATACAAAGGGAAAAGCCAATGAGGCGGGCATGAAGGTATTGTAGTGGAATACGCAGTAAACTCGGTGCGTCCCGGCAGTTTCGACACCGATGGACACTCCATTGGCACTATGAATGACTCTTGTGATCCCGGCGAAGACTCCCAACGTGGTCGCACTTCTCTTCGCATTGCTGTCCCTCGCCAAGATCTCATCCGCACCGAAAACACCCGAGAATTTAGAAGAACAGCAAAAATGTAGGTGCGAACATGACACCGAGAAGCTATAAATGTTGGCTTTCAAGTTCAATCGATTCAATCAGAACGGAGTTTTCGATAGGGAGAGGTTCGCAGTTGACCTAATATGACCCAAAACCAAAAAAGCCGGGCAGAAGGCGTGGCGATTACCCGAGGAGGCCAAATTGTATCCGGTAGCTCCGAATGTCTTTTCTCCCAGGGGCGTATATGCCCCTACCATCACTGCATTTGAAAAAGACGAAACGGTCAGCCTGAAAGGAACTCGTGCATTTGTGAAGTTCCTTCTTGCTCAAGGAATCGAGGGCTTGGTTCCGCTGGGCAGCTCTGGCGAGCCGCTTGCGCTGGGAATGGACGAACGGAAAGCCGTGCTGGATGCAGTCATGACCGAAGCGAGTGGCAAGGTTCCAATCATGGCCGGAATCGTTGAATACAGCACCAAGGCTGCCATTGAGTTGGGTCAGCACGCAAAATCCGCTGGGTGCATGGGGCTGATGGTTATGCCACCGTATGGCTTCCGACCTCCGAGGCGCGACGTTTTCGACCATTTCAGGAGAGTGCGAGAGGCCGTCGGGCTTCCTGTGATGCTTTACAACGTCCCCGGCACGAGCGGGATTGATCTTGCGCCTGAAGAGGTTCAACAGCTGGCCGAAGAGGGTGTGGTGCAGTCAGTGAAGTGGTCAACCGCCGAAGTCAGCAGGATCCGTGACACCAAGTTTCTTTGCGGCCCGTCCTTTACCGTTTTTGTAGGCAACGATTTGATTGCTTTTGAAGGGCTAGCGGCAGGCGCCGACGGCTGGATCAGTTGTTTGCCGATGATTGTACCCAGCCGAGCTGTAAGGCTCTATCGATTACTGGCAATCGAGAAGAACCTAAGTGCAGCGCGCGAACTTTTTTACCCACTCGTACCCTTAATAAGGCTCGTCTTTCGAGCGTCCTCGCTGCCAAATAACGACCCGCATTGGCTCGCAGTGACCCGGGAGTCGGCCCTTTTGCGTGGGATCCCGGTAGGGGAGAGTCGAAAGCCCCTTTCCGCTATTTCTCGGGCGCATGCTGAGCAGCTGAGGGAGCTGCTTGTAGGTTTGGGCGAGATTTAAGACAATCCCTGTTCAGGTTTTGGGTTTTGACAGATTTCGCCCTTGGAGCGACGCGTTCTTGTGAGATATGGATCCCAGTCTTAAAAGCCGCGCCATCGTCGTTACTGGAGCCGCTCAGGGTTTAGGTCTTGGTATCGCCCGCCGGCTGGCTGGCGCCGGTGCTCGATTGGTTCTTGTTGATCGTGATCCGGCCGTCAAGGACCGCCTCGCCGACCCACTGCTATCAAATCTGGCGATCGCTCTGGTGCGGGATTTGGCCGAGCCCGATGCTGCGCGCGACCTGATGCACTCGGCATTTGAGAAAATGGGCGAGATTAATGGTTTAGTGAACTGCGCCGCTTTGAGTTTTCACAAGGCATTTTCCGAAACGACGATCTCAGAGTTTGACAACGTTGTCGCGATCAATCAGCGAGCGCCATTCTTTCTCAGTCAGGAGTTCGCCAAGGCGGTTTGCCAAGGCACTGCAGATCCCTGCATCATAAACATCGCCTCGGTAAATGCTCTCGTCGGAAATGCGAATTTGATTGCTTACGCGTCGACGAAAGGGGCTCTGGTCTCGATGGGGAGAGCCATGGCCGTAGAGTTAGCACCGCGGATACGAGTGGTAACGATTTCGCCCGGTGCCGTTCTCACCAAGAACACCGAGAACCTAATGGCCGAAGGTCAGATTGTCGTCCAACCCATGTTGAACCGTTATTTGGTGAAGAGGTTCATAACCGTGGAAGAGATTGCAGACCTGGTCGCCTTCTTGTTCGGTCCGTCGGCTGCATCTATCACTGGCTGCAACTGGATCATTGACGGAGGGCTCACCTCGCAGTGATCGTTACCGTTTTAGGCCGGCAATCGTCAGCAGGGTGGGTTAAGCACCGGTCATGAAAATGTAGTGCATTACTCTCGGACAACTTGGGAATGTCAGGACCAATGAATGTCTTTTTCCCTCAATTTGGTCGACTGGTCCGTATGTCTCGTCGTCTTGAGCTTCAGTATCTTTCTTGGCCTGTATCTCGCTGTCCGGAAGAAATCGTCCGCGGACAGCACCAGTTTTTTCCTGGCTGACCGCAGCCTTTCCTGGCCGCTGGTGGGCGCGTCGTTGTTTGCGACCAACATCGGAGCAGAGCACCTGGTGGGGCTCTCTGGCGATGCTTACAGGTACGGACTGTCAGCCGGAACAGTCGAGCTCACGATATGTTGGTGTCTCGGGTTTGCCGCAGCGTTCTTGTTTCCGTTCTACATCCGCAACCGCGTGTTCACCACGCCCGAGTTCCTTGAGACGCGCTATCACCCCGCCGCCCGCGTTCTGTTCTCCGGGCTGATGCTGGTCATTTCGATCATCACAAAGCTGGCATTCCATCTTTTTGCAGGAGCGCTGGTATTGCACGGGCTGATTGGCTGGGACGTGATGACTGTAGTCTGGGTTATGGGAGCGATTGCAGCGTGCGTCACGATTATCGGTGGTTTCACCGCGGTCGCGTACACCGATTCGATTCAGACCGGAATTATCATTCTTGGCTGCACGATCATGATGTTCACAGGACTGCACCGCGCAGGAGGATGGGACGAGCTTGCGCTGAAGGTCCCACAAGCTGTGCATATCGCGAAGCCGTTTAACGACCCGAACTACCCGTTTTGGGGCGTTATCCTTACGGCAATATACGGTGGCACATTCTACTGGGGTGTTGACCAGGTGAATGTCCAGCGCGTGCTTGGCGCTCGGAACATTGACCAGGCGCGTTGGGGCGCGATGTTTACGGTTCTCCTGAAACTCACGCCCGTTTTCATCTTCGCACTACCCGGGGTTATCGCCTTGGCGCTCTTCCCCGGACGAGACAGCAAGACTACCTTTGTGACGCTGCTCACCGAATTGCTACCCACAGGATTGCGCGGACTGCTCCTCGCGGCGCTGCTTGCATCTCTCATTGGCTCGACACTTTCGGTGATGAATTCAGTTTCCACGCTAGTGGTGCGCGATTTCATCCTCCATTTTCGCCCGCGAACCGGCGAGCGTGCTCAGGTTCTGCTGGGGAGACTTGCGATCGTGGCTGCAACTCTGCTTGGCGTCATGGCGACGTATGCGATCTACAAAACGCCCGATGGGTTGTATAAATACCTGCAGGCCGTTAGCCTCTACCTGCAACTGCCGGTTGTTCCGGCAATCGTGTTCGGCATTTTGAGCAAACGCGTAACGGCCGCGGGCGCGCTTGCCTCGGTTTTAGTTGGATCCGTATTTAGCATTATATTTGTCACGGACCAGTTGATCGGACCCCAAGCGGGCAGCCGGCTATTTCCTCTGCTGCACGCCGGTCCCCTGACTCTCAACTACACCTATCGCGGACTCTGGGGATCACTTATCGGCGTTATTACGTTGTTTGCCGTTTCCGCGTTGACCAAGAAAACCGACCCGGCAAAGCTTGAGCGACTTACAATTAATTGGAGAGGTCAGCGGGAACACTTTCGCGGCATATTCGATTGGCGTTTGCAGCTGGCGGTTCTAACTGCCATCACGGTGGTCTTGTATTGGTTCCTTTGGTGAGGATTGCAGCTTCAAGCGGTGCGAAGAACGCAGGCGCGGCGAATCGGTGCATTCCTCATCTCGAAAAATGGCTCCTGTAGAGCCTTTCCGGTGATTAATTGCTGCAGATATCCCTCGCAGCTTGAAGAAGCGCTCGTCATTCCGATCGAGAAACGGAGAACATGGGATGAGTAATTTACGCAGTCGCGCCTGGTATGGGAGAAACGATCGCGACGGATTCTCGCACCGCAGCTGGATGAAGAACCAAGGCTGGCCCCACGATGAATTCAGCAAACCCGTGATTGGGATCTGCAACACATGGTCAGAGCTGAACCCCTGCAACGCACATTTTCGCGAGCTTGCGGAATGGGTAAAGAAGGGCGTGTGGGAGGCGGGCGGGTTCCCTCTGGAATTTCCCGTGATGTCGCTAGGCGAATCGCAATTGCGCCCCACCGCAATGCTGTTTCGCAATCTCGCCAGCATGGACGTGGAAGAATCCATCCGAGGAAATCCGATAGACGGAGTTGTTCTGCTCATGGGATGCGACAAGACCACACCATCCCTGCTCATGGGTGCTGCTTCGTGCGACCTGCCCACCATCGGTCTATCCGGCGGCCCGATGCTCAATGGTAAACTCCACGGCCGCGAGCTCGGTTCCGGCACGGGCGTATTCAAGATGATCGAGCGCCTGGGTGCGGGCAAGATGCAGCTCAATGAATTTTTTGAAGCCGAGAGCTGCATGAACCGGTCAAAGGGCCATTGCATGACCATGGGAACCGCCTCGACCATGGCCAGCATGGTCGAAGCATTGGGCATGAGCCTCCCTGAGAACGCTGCGATTCCTGCGGTTGACGCTCGTCGTAGTACGATCGCTCAATTGACCGGGCGACGCATCGTTCAGATGGTAGGTGATGACCTTCGCATTTCTAAAATATTGACGCGAAAGGCGATCGAAAATGCCATCTTCAGCAATTCGGCTATCGGAGGATCCACAAACGCAGTCATTCACCTAATCGCAATCGCCCGGCGGGTTGGCGTGCCACTGGATCTGGATGATTGGGATCGCCTGGGGTCTCGTCTGCCTTGCCTGCTTGATCTGCAACCGTCCGGCAAACATCTGATGGAAGACTTCTACTATGCAGGAGGGCTTCCCGTAGTGCTCCGGGAATTGGGCGATGCCGGCGTGCTGCATCGTGATGCTTTGACCGTGAATGGGCATTCGATTTGGGAGAATGTCGCAAATGCTGAGTGCTGGAACCGGGAAGTGATCCGTCCCTTTGCAGAACCGTTCAAGCCTAACGCCGGCATCGCCGTGCTGCGGGGCAATCTCGCACCGAATGGCGCCGTGATCAAGCCTTCGGCGGCGGGTCCGCATTTGCTTCGGCACAGCGGGCGAGCGGTGGTATTCGAAAACATCGAGGAGTTCCACGCCCGAGTCAATGATGACAGCTTGGAGATTGATGAAACTTGCGTGATGGTCCTCAAGAACTGCGGTCCTCGTGGGTACCCCGGCATGGCGGAAGTTGGGAATATGCCAATACCTGCCAAACTGTTGCGTAAAGGCATTACCGACATGGTTCGAGTTTCGGATGCGCGCATGAGCGGAACTGCTTATGGGACGGTCGTGCTTCACGTATCTCCGGAGGCTACGGCCGGTGGACCGCTGGCACTGGTGAACTCGGGCGATACGATTACGCTCGACGTGCCGGGCCGCCTGATTCGGCTAGAAGTGGACGATGCAACCTTGAGTCAACGCCGCATGCAGTGGACACCGCCGCCCGGCCCTCAACGCGGCTGGGCAAAACTGTATTTCGACCATGTTCTTCAGGCACATGAGGGGGCCGACCTCGACTTCCTAGCGGGATGCAGTGGTGCGCCAATTCCACGAGATTCTCATTGAAGAAAAATGCCGGGTTGCGTTCGACTGGCCCTCGCCAAAATCTCATCCGCAACGAAAATAGCGCGAGTTTCCGACCTCAGCAAGAGAAGCCAGCCGACCCGTGATTGGTCCAGAGACTAACAGCAAGAGTAGAGCGACCAAAGGTAAAGCTTCCCCAAGCCTTGCTTGCTCAAAAACGATTACCCGTTACTTTGGATGACCGCGACAGTACCTTCTTCAACATCCAGTGTCCATTGGAAGCCGCTCG
>Ga0210401_10005436_pt1 | contig 13096 bp, 10 predicted proteins | sample IncBWH32MmetaG_FD_150866 | JGI IMG/M metagenome (GOLD analysis project Ga0210401, IMG submission 150866) | Forest soil microbial communities from Barre Woods Harvard Forest LTER site, Petersham, Massachusetts, United States - Inc-BW-H-32-M | ecosystem: Environmental > Terrestrial > Soil >... | reverse complement strand
ATCCACTCTTCGCGGGGGCACGACTCCGTCCGATCATCGCGCAGCACGCGAGGGCTGGGCACATGGCCTTGAAGCGCTGCGCGCCCGACCGGCCCTGGGTGGCTCAAATCGGCGTGGCCGAAAGTGCCTGGGCTCTTGCCTCTCGCGAAGTCACGCCTTCCGGCGGCACCCTCTATCTCATCGACCCCTCATCTCAACCGGGTGCGCTGGCTCAATTGTCAGAGAAGGACAGCGAAAGTTGCTGTCTCCGATTGCAAAACGACGAGCGTAGTCTGGATCGAGCAATTCAGTTTCGGCGCTGTGAGATTGTGGAACAGACCCATCGACTTCCATTTCATAGTTGGCGATCATTCTGAACAATGCGTCATGAAGGATTGGATGAAACGGACTCACTTTGTCGATTCCGGCGGATACGTGGCCTTCAACGACTCGCGCAAATTTGAGGGAAGCTGGCCGAAGGAAACAGACGGCTACGTGCGCCAGGTCAACAAATTCTTCCTCGGCTGCCTTTCGACCGAATGGAGGATTGCCGACGAAGTGCACTCACAAGTGATCGTGGAGCGCACGTAGTGCCTAAGATGGTTTTGATCCTGACCACCGAGGATCCCAAGAACCTCGGCGGTATGGAGAATTTCGTCTCGCTACTCGCGCGTGGGCTTGAAGAGCGAGGTTTCGACGTCAAGTTATTTCACAAAGGGAATTGCCTTCCTCCTTGGCTATCGAATGCCAAGGGAACCGCAAAGCGGACCGTGAGCGACATTGCCTTAGGCTGGTACATTGGTAGGCAAGCTCAGCGCGATCTATCCGAAGACGTGGTCGGCGTCATTTCGAATTCGACCGTTGGCTGGTATCCACTCGCGAACCGCCCAATGTCCACGAAGAATATCCATTTTGCCCACGGGACATACGCGGGCCAAGCCGACGCGATCGCGCCGTTCATCAGTAGTCTTGGCAAATGGAAACTGAAGTGGTGGGACTCAATGCTGTTGGAGCGCGCGAGCGGTAGAGGGAAGCTCGTCCTCTGCAATTCAGAGCAAACGACCGCGGAGGTCCGGAATTTTTTCGGACAGCGGGGTTTGAACATTTGGCTGCCGTTTGACGTTGCACAGTATCATCCTCTTGACCAGGAACAATGCAGAATATCTCTGGGTTTGTCCGTCAGGGGCCCTGTTGGATTGTTTGTCGGCAACACATCACCGATGAAAAATTTCCAGACGGTACGCTCGCTAGTCTCGGCATTCCCCGAAGTTCGGTGGATTCTGGCACTTCGAGGTAACGTTCCTGCGGAATTCAAAACTGGATTCGGTGGACTTCTTCTGCAGGACGTTCCACAGAATCAGCTACCAACGTTGTACAATGCGGCCGATTTCTCCGTGTGTCCTTCATTTTACGAACCGTTTGGATATGTTGTTGCCGAATCGCTGGCGTGCGGCACGCCTGTGATCGCGTCACCCGGCGGAGCCAGCCGGGCATTTCTCGCTCAACCGCCTTTCGATCGGTTCTTGATCAAGTCTCCTTCGTCAGTTGAGGATTTCGCGGCCGCAATCCGAGGGATTCTGCGCGATCCGGCGTACTACAAACATAAGGTGAGAGAGCTTATCCGGCCGAAACTGTTGGAATTGTTGGCACCGGAGAACTGGTGGCGGCGCTTTTTCGAAGCCACGGGTCTAAACTCATAGCGTGCGGAGCGGCAAGGCACTGAAATGAAGACGTGGATCGCATTATTGGGTAAGCGCGATACTCCCACCGACGGCGTCGAAGACTATTGCACCTTTCTCGGAAACGCTCTCGCCCAGCACGGTGTCGACCTAAAGCAAGTTCGCGTTTCGTGGAGCGAAACAGGATGGACTCGCGCTCTTCGCGAATTACGACGATCCAGCGGCAGTTGGAGCGGTGAATGGGCTCTGATTCAATACACGGGGTTGGGCTGGTCGCGGCGAGGATTTCCATTTGGTGCCGCGCGCGTCGTCGATCTTTTGACTCGACCGGGTGTCCGTTGCGCCGTAGTATTTCATGAGTTTGCTCGCCAGAGCAAAGGACAGCGCTGGATCGACCGGATTCGAGGCATCTGTCAGGACGCCGTAATCCGCCGTCTCTACCGCAAAGCATCTGTCGCGATTTTCACAGTGCCACTTGAGACCGTCCCCTGGCTTCCTGTGCGGGATCGCAAGTCGGTATTCATCCCAATCGGTGCAAACATCCCCGAGCGTTTGGGTCCGCGGCGATGGCAAGTCGATGGAGGTGCAAAGACAGTTGCGATCTTCGGCGTCACCGAGGCACCGCACACGGCCAGCGAGTCAGAGACGATCGCGGCAATCGCACGCCAGGCAGCACGAACCGTTCCGGACCTTCGCCTCGTCGTCATCGGTCGTGGCTCGCTCGAAGCGGGGAAATTGCTCGCACCCGCGCTAAGTGCGGATGGCGTCAAAGTTGTCGCAAAGGGCGTTCTCCCCGCCGAAGCAATTGCTTCCGAATTGGAGGCGGCGGACGCATTTCTATTCATTCGCGGCCCGATTACTCCGCAGCGGGGCAGCGCGCTTGCGGGCATTGCTTGCGGTTTGCCCATAGTGGGGTACAGAAACGGCCGAGTCGTGCCTCCCTTGGATGATGCGGGTATTGAGTGGGCGACTTTGGGCGATACGGACGCGCTGGCCCGCGGTTTGGTTCGAGTTCTCACCGATCCGCAAAGATGGGCGGAACTCCGAGAGCGTAATGTGCGGTTACAGCAGGAAGGCCTTTCCTGGGGCCGGATCGCGCGGCAATATTTGACGGCCCTGTCAGAATGACAACGCGCCCTTTGCGAGTTCTCCTCATCGCTTCGCATCCCGTCCAGTATGCATCCCCGATATTTCGCCTTCTCGCGAAGGATCCGAGAGTCGAAATTCAGGTGGCTTACTGTGGTTTGGGTGGCGCGGAGGCGCATGTGGATCCCGAGTTCGGAGTCGAGATCAAGTGGGACGTTCCACTACTCGATGGTTATCCTTGGATTACCTTGCCCAACCGATGGCCTTTCGGGCGAAATACTCCGTTCTTTCGCCTTTTTAACCCCGGCGTTTGGTCACTCATCCGCAAAGGAAAGTTTGACGCGGTAGTTTTGTACACAGGGTATGTCTGCGCCACCTTTTGGATCGCGCTTCTGGCCGCCAAGCTCAGTGGCGCGGCCGTGCTCTTCGGAACAGATGCGCACGAGCTGACGCCGCTAGATGGCAAGAAATGGAAGCTTTGGTTCAAGAAGCTGTTCTGGCCGTGGTTGTTTCGCCTCCCTGACGTAGCGGTTATTCTTTCCAGTGGTGGAGTGGCTCTGATGCGCACCCTCGGAATCCCCGAAGAACGAATCGCCTTGGCCCCCTTCTGTGTGGACAACGAGTGGTGGCTCAAGAGATCGACTAATGTCGAGCGAGATACGGTTCGAGCGCGCTGGGGAATACCCGTCGAGGCCGCAGTCATCGTCTACTGTGCGAAGTTCCAGCCTTGGAAGCGACCTCAAGACGTACTCAGGGCGTTTGCTCGTACGGACGTCTCAACCGCCTACTTAGTTCTCGTCGGCGAGGGTCCTCTGCGTTCCGCGATGGAGCAAGAAGCGGAATCTCTTGGAATCAAGGAACGAGTGCGCTTTCTTGGATTCGTGAACCAATCTAGTCTCCCGGAAGTGTACACGGCTTCAGACCTGCTTGTCCTTACGTCCCAGTACGAGGCGTTCGGCCTGGTCGTTAACGAGGCTATGTTGTGTCGGTGTCCCGCTGTAGTGAGCGATCATGTGGGGGCGCGGTTCGATTTGGTTCGGGAGGGAGAAACCGGCTACGTCTACCCCTGTGGAGACGAAAGCGCGTTGGCCGAGCGAATTCAGACGGCACTAAGCGACATTCCTCGTCTGCAGCGCATGGGCGAGGCCGCTCGCAGTAGAATGATGTCATGGTCGCCCAATGAGTACGTCGAATCGCTAATCATTTCGATATCAAGGACACATGAGTCGCGCGCACACCGCTAACCACGCTGCAAGCGCAGTCGCCGAGAATGGTCAACGGGCGTCTGTCGACAAGACTGCAAGTCCCCCGACCGCCGGTCGATTTACCCCGCATGCATTATTTGAGCCTCGCTCTTTGAGTCCTATGGCTTCGGCCCATCTGGATCTGATACGCGGCCTTGCTGCATGGGTCGTAATGTGGAATCACAGTCGCACTCTCTTTTTTGTCAGTTACGACCAACTCGCTTCGCGAAGTACCGCGCTAAGCCTCCTTTACTTCATCACAGGATTCGGCCATGAAGCGGTAGTTGTGTTCTTTGTTCTAAGCGGTTTCTTGATCTCGTCGTCCGTCTTCACCAAGCAGGCCTCGGGCAAGTGGACTTGGCACGACTACGGAATCGACCGGCTAAGTCGGCTCTGGGTCGTGCTTATTCCGGGGCTTGTGCTGGGATTATTCTGGGACAGGTTGGGCAGTTACCTGTTTGGGAGCACCGGAGTTTATTCCCATCCTTTAGAAGGCTTCGGCGCAGTCATTGTGCGGGATCATCTCGGTGCCGGAACGTTCTTTGGTAACCTCTTTTTTCTTCAGACGATTTATTTCCCAGACTTCGGCTCGAACGGGCCACTATGGAGCTTAGCAAACGAATTCTGGTACTACGCCTTGTTTCCACTTGCGCTGTTTGCGTGGATCGCATGGAAGCGCGGTACACTTCTGGCAAGTTGCATATGCGCGGTGTCGTTTATCGCGGTCGCTCTGTTCGTGGGCAGCCCCATCGCGATCAGCTTTTCAATCTGGCTGATGGGGACCGTCCTCGTTTTCGCGTATTCCAAATGGCGCTTGAAACGCACCAGTTCAGCAACTCATTACACGCTCGCTTCCGCTTTCGCCTTGTGCGCTTTGCTCGCATTCGAGCGAACCGGGCATTTGAACGATCTACGCGGCGATCTTGTGATGGGAGCCGCCTTCACTGCATTCTTGTTCGGCGTTCTCCAAATGGATATCGGGGCGAGAACCCTTTTTTACGAGCGCGCGGCGCGTGTACTAGCCGGTTTCTCATACAGCCTGTATGTACTACATTTTCCTTTGCTGCTATTTTTGCGAGCAAGATTTGCACCATCAGACAAATGGCAGCCGGATGTAAATCACGTCTGTTATTGGTGGATCGTAGGAATAGGCGTTCTGGCGTACTCCTGGTTTATTTCGATCTTCACCGAAGGCCGAACCAAAGCTGTGCGAAACTGGATGCGCCGGATGCTACCGGCATTTGACGGGCGAGCGTAAGAGATTCGAGTGCCAAACTCCGCGCATTGAGGATATAAGCGTTTGAGTTTACGTGGCCAAGCGATCAGGTACCCAGCGCCAATAGGCGTCGGTCTGTTTGTTGTCGCAATGACTGTTGCTTGGTTGCTTGGCAACAGAATCGTCGCAAACGATACGAAGACATTAATCTTCGCCGCCCTAGGATTCGCGGCGTGCGCCGTCGTGGTCGCGGTTTTGCGAAACTGGCGCACAGGCTTCTACCTGTTTGTCGTATGGATGGTTTTCGAAGATCTCGTACGAAAATATATGGGGAATAACCTTGCCCTTTTTTTTGGCAAGGACGTGCTGCTTCTGTTCGTCTACATCGCGCTGTTTTTGGAAATTCGCCGAGGCAAGGAAACCTCGCTTCGCCCGCCATTTCTCATACCGGTAAGCCTTTTCTTTTGGCTCTGCGTCTTGCAGGTTTTCAATCCGAATTCGCCGAGCTTCATGTACGGTCTTCTGGGTCTTAAAACATACTTCTACTACGTTCCGTTGATTTTTGTCGGATATGCACTCGTTCGGACGGATCAGGACCTCACTAGATTCCTGAGGATTAACGCGATGCTCGGCGCAATCGTCGCAGCCATCGGAATCACGCAGGGAATTGTCGGCAGCAGTTTCATGAATCCGGCTCACCTCGACCCAGACCTGCTTGCTCTAGGTGATCTTCACAAGGTTGACCCCACGACCAGTCAGTCCTTCTATCTTCCCGATTCTGTTTTCGTGAGTTCGGGTCGATACGCGGTGTATTTGCTCATACTCGGGATCTTGATGATGGGTACGGCGGGATATCTTTTGTTGTACACACGTCGGCACCGCAAGCTTGCTTTTGGCGTGCTTGGCACATTGGGTGTCGCCGCGCTGCTGAGTGGGTCGCGCACTGCCTTGGTGGGAGTTGGGGCGAGCGCTTGCTTCCTTGCTGCGGGTTTTTTGTGGGGAGCGCCTTGGCGATGGAGCCAGGCACACAGGTTGGTCCGCGCCATCCGCAACGGGTTCATTGTCTTGGGACTCTCGGTTGCTACCCTTCTGTTTCTCTTTCCCCAAGAGGCCGGTTCGCGTCTCGGTTTCTTTTCATATGCATTGAGCGCCAGTAGCGGTTCCAACGAGTTGGGAGACCGCACGTGGGATTATCCCATCGCGAATCTGTTTGCGACATTTGACCAGCCAAACTGGGCGATGGGTAATGGCACCGGCACAGTTTCCCTCGGGAGGCAGTATGTTTCGAAACTCATCGGGGGGCGTCCGCTGACGATCGGAGTGGAAGAGGGCTTCGGGAGCTTGACGTTAGAAATGGGGATTATCGCGCCGTTCCTTTGGATAGCCTGGACGGCCTCCTTGTTGTACTACTCTTGGAATATCACACGCGGTTTGCGAGAAACGCGCCTTTTTCCCATCGCACTCGCGATCACTTGGTACGAGTTCATGTTGCTGTATCCCTTGACATATTTCTCGCTTGCTTCATATCAAAACTATACCTGCAACGTTTATTTGTGGCTCCTGGTCGGAATTTTGTTCCGGTTGCCCGAAGTTTTGACGAGTACGCAAAGTCCGGTTATCGCTTACTCGGCTCAACGTCCGGCAAGTGTCGGCGCGCAGGTTTGATGGCTCATCGAAACGGTTCGATGAAGTCGCCATACACTACTTCGAAATCGAGATGGGTGTAGCTCGTGGAATCGTCGAACCGGAAGCCTCGGCTGGCTGTCGTATCGCCTTTCCTTGACAAGAGCCATGGCACCGAACGCATGGTCGTCGAGTGGATCGACCATCTCGCCGACGCGTATGAAATTCACGTCTATAGCCAACAGGTCGACGATCTCGACCGCTCGAAGATCGTTTTTCACCGAGTCTCGAGGCTTCCTGGCCCTCACCTCTTTAATTTCCTCTGGTGGTTTTGGGCTAACGGCTGGAGGCGGCGTCGAGACACACACTTCGATGGCTTGAAATTCGATCTGGTCTACAGTCCCGGAATCAACTGTTTGGACGCCGACGCGGTAACAGTTCACATCGTCTTTGCCGAACTTTTGCGCCGAGTGCGCCCCGAGATATCGTTTGCAAACAACAGGGTCGGACTTTGGCCCAGATTGCTTCACCGGTGGCTGTACTACCGGACGGTCATATTTTTCGAACGCCGCGTATTTGCGGGCGCCTCTGCTCAACTTATCCTCACGGCCCCGCAGTCCGCCGGAGAGATACGGCATTTCTATGGAAGAAGTGAGATTTTTCCCCTGGTCCCGGCGGGTATCAACCATACGGAATTCAATCCCACCGCACGAACGCAACTACGCGTCAGCGCCCGCAAAGTGTTGGGAGTTAGTGGTGACCGCTTTGTTCTCCTTTTGATAGGCAACGATTGGCGCAAGAAGGGGCTCGGTACGCTTCTCAACGCATTCGACGATTTGGTCGGTTTGCCAATCGATTTGCTCGTCGTTGGACAAGACGACTCCGCACCCTTCGCTCCAACGATTCGCGAAAAATCGCTCGAAGGCAGAGTGCACTTCCTCTCTCCGCGCAAGGACGTCGAGTTTTACTACGCGGCCGCAGACGCCTACACCGGTCCATCTCTCGAAGACACATTTGCACTCCCGGCTTCAGAGGCGATGGCCTGCGGCCTCCCGGTCATTATTTCTTCCCGAGCAGGAGCATCTTCCCTCATCACGCATGGTAAGGATGGTTTCGTCCTTGACGACCCGACTGACGCGAAAAAATTGGCTGCGCTGATCCGGTCGCTGTATCAAGACTCCAGCCTCCGCGAACGAATGGGCCAACACGCCGCTACAACCGCGGCGAAATATACGTGGGCGCGCAGCGCGCAGGAGCTTTCCGCGATCTTTCAACAAATCCTAGTGCGCAAGGGCAACGCACGAGGCGTTGACACCACTCCGGAGCCTCTGTTGTGAGCGCACCTGACCCGCAAGGAATTCACATCACCGGTATTTTCCCCGAACTGCTGGGCGTTGGCGGCGTACAAGAGGCCGGGCGCCTGTCGGTGCTGGCCGCGAATGACATCGTCCGTCGTCGCGGCTGGTCGGCAAGTTTCACTAGCCTCAACGATCCGTCCGGCGAGCAACGGATCGCTGTTTCGGGCTGCAGTGTCTCTTTCCAGAGCTTCGCCCGCAGCAAAGCGCAGTTCATTCGAGACTCCGTTGGGAAGGCACGAGCGGCGCACAATTGCCGCGCGCATGTCGTTCTCGCCGGCCATCCCAATCTCGCTCCTATCGCGGTCTGGATGCAGAAGATGTCGCCGCGCGCACGTGCAATTGTTATGGCGCATGGCATCGAAGTCTGGCAACCGCTCGCGCTCGTTCGTCGAGCCACGATTCGCCACGCACGCATCGTCACCGCGCCGAGTTCGGACACGATTCAAAAGCTCGCCGAAGTTCAACGTGTCGAGAGCGCGAAGACTCGTCTTCTACCTTGGCCGCTCAATCCCGACTTTCTGCATCTCGCGGGCGCGACCAAATTCGCTGCGCCGTCCGGTTTTCCGCAAGGCAAGGTGATCCTTTCGATCGGTCGCCTCGCTGCGTCAGAGCAGTACAAAGGCACGGACAATCTTATCCGCGCTGTCGCCCAACTCCGGGCGGTTCATCCCGACCTGCACTTCGTGCACATCGGTAGTGGAGATGACCTTGCACGACTCCAAAATCTCGCGAAGGAATTGGGAGTGGCCGATTGTGTCCATTTCCTCAAGGGCTTTTCCCGCGAAGAACTCGCTGACTGCTATGCGCACGCCGATATTTTTGCGATGCCAAGCGCCGGCGAAGGTTTTGGCCTCGTCTATCTCGAAGCGATGGCATTCGGTAAGCCGCTCGTTGCGGCCGCTGCGGGTGGTGCGCTCGATTTGGTTCAAGACGGCGTCAACGGTCTGCTGGTTCAGGCGCGCGATCTCGCAAGCCTCGCGTCCGCTCTCGCTCGGCTGCTTGAAGACGCGTGTCTTCGGCAAAAACTTGGCCAGCGCGGCGCGGCGCTCGTGCGCGAAAAATATCGCTTCGAATCGTTTGTCTCGAATTTGGAACAAATTTTCGACGATTGTCTGATGGATTCCTGAATGTTGTCGTAGTATTCTGATGACCTCTCTGGGGGAGAGTGTCCAGCCGCCTGACCTCGAAAGAGAAAGTCAGGTCTCTACCCGAATGCGAGTACTGAAGACAGTCCAGTCCTATTACCCTTTTCAGGACCGCGGCGGACCCGTCTTCAAAGTGCGTGCTTTGGCCCGCAGCCTGGCTCACCGCGGACATCAAGTAAGCGTTCTCACCGCAGATCTCGGCCTCGCTGGTCATTCGTGGGATAACCTACATATCGAAGATTGCCCTTGGGGTTTGCGCGCCGAAGAAGATGGCGTCGAAGCGATCTATCTCCCCACCTTCGGCCACTATCGGGCGATCACCTTCAATCCTCGTCTGGTGAAATTTTGCGGCGCGTGTCTGGGCGACTACGACTTGGTTCACTTTTATGGTTTGTACGATCTGCTAGGCCCCACTGTAAGTCATTTTTGCCGGCGGCGCGGCGTCCCTTACGTAATTGAGCCGATAGGGATGTATCGTCCAATCGATCGCAACTTCGGTCTCAAGCGCTTTTGGCATCGCTCGCTCGGAAAATCCTACGTCAGGAACGCCGCACAGATCGTCGCTACATCCGAGATGGAGCGCGAAGATCTGCTCGCAGAAGGTGTTCCTTCGGAAAAGATCGTCGTTCGTTACAACGGCGTGGACGTCCATTCCAATATGCCCGCGCCTTGCCGCGGCGAATTCCGCTCCAAATGGAACATACCCTCCGGCGAACCGCTGATTCTTTTCCTGAGCCGTCTGATCCCGCGAAAGGGCGCAGACATTTTGATCGAAGCCTTCGCGAAGGTCTGCCCTGACCGTGGTCGCCTGGTCATCGCGGGACCGGGAGGCGAGCCAGGATACCCCGAATACCTTAAGAAGTGCGCCGAAACAAGTTGCGTTGCAAACCGAGTAACTTTCACGGGGGCGGTCTATGACGAAGAAAAGGCTGCTATGTTTGCAGACGCCGACGTCTTCGTGCTCGCCTCACGCTATGAGAATTTCGCGAATGTCGTGGCGGAAGCGGTCGCTTGGGAAGTTCCGGTGATTGTCTCCAATACGTGCGGGATTCACTCATTGATCGAGGGGCGAGCGGGCATCGTCGTCCCGGTCGGGCGCGATTCGATTGTGAGCGCGCTCGCCCGGCTCCTGGGGGACAAGGATTTGTATGCGCGGTTCAAGGTGGGTTGTAGGCAGGTGGCCGATCAGCTTACTTGGGGAACTCTTAGCGGCCAAATGGAGAACTACTATTCAGAAGTGCTCGCTCGAAGTAGGGCCTGACAGGACAATGATGGTTTTGCCTTTCATCTCGGTGCAGCGGGAGGCGCTGTGAGTTCCGCGCGCGCCCCGCAGATAGTTGAACGGTCCGAGTCGGCTGGTAGCGTTGCCGCTGCGAAGGGCCCGCGGGCGGTGACGGATGCCTCCGAGGTTCGCCATCCCCTCTTCCGCACTCTCTGGTACACGGTCAATATTCTTCTGTTGCTCTCCATTTTTGGAGTGTTGTGGTGCTCTGCTTGGGAGTACTCGACTCGGCGCTACCTGAAAGGCTTTTCTGACGCGATCGTTCCGTTTTCTGCGTCCCCCGTGCAGAAGATCCAGTCGATTTTGAATTGGATGTCCCGCAACCCGGCGCGTACCGGGGAAGCGCCCGGGGGACTTTCTGGTGATCGCGACCCCACCGATACTCTAAACTATGCGTCGCTGCTGAGCGTTTGCGGTACCGCCACAAACGCATTCGTGAATCTTGCCGATACCGCCGGGTTGAGCACGCGTCGGCTTCTTCTACTCGACTCGCGCGATTCCACCATGCACGTCGTCGCGGAAGTCCTGGTTGACGGACGCTGGATTGTCGTCGACCCTACGTTTCGCACGATACTTCGCGCATCTGATGGATCGATGGTTACGCGGGATGACCTCGCGACCCCGGCTGTCTTCGCTGCGGCCACCAGCCGGATTGTCGGTTACAATCCCGCTTATACATACGGCCATTCTGTTCACATCCGGGTTGCGCGCTTCGGCTTGCCTGGCCGAATCGGCGGCAGAATTCTTGATGCCGTCGCGCCAAACTGGCAGGGCTCACCATTTGTCAGCCTGATCGTGGAGCGCGAATCGCTCAGTGCGACGATCCTGTCCACGCTTGTAGCTTTGCTTTTGATCCTTTTGCGTACCTCACTCCGCTGGTATGGCGAATCCCGCCTGGCTATCCGCTCGGACCGCATTCGCGACAAGCTCCGCCGCCTCGGCCATCTTCTCCTCGAACCCGCCGACTAGCGCGCGTTCGAGCAACGGATGGCTTCCTCGCAGTCCTTTTTTCTCAGCCGGCCTGACAACCTAATTCATCGTTCTGGTGCGCGGAACATAGGTGTGCAACGAAGGGCTTCAGACTTGCAACACCGCGAAAGTCAGAGCCGGCTCGCCCTGACGCGGGAAGGGATATGCGGTACTGAGGAGCGCACACCGGTTGAGCCTTCTCCCAACTTATGTGATTCTGTTTTTGCAGGCTGAGGGGGAGCCGCTCGCATGTGCGGAATCTGCGGGGCAATCGGGATCGAATCGCGTGAGGAAGGCGCGGCCGTCCTTTCGCGTATGCTCCGCTCGATTTACCATCGTGGCCCGGACGAAGAAGGAGTCCTCGTCGAGCCTCGTTACGCAGCGGGCACCCGACGCCTGAGCATCATCGACCTTGCAGGCGGCAGCCAGCCGATCTGGAACGAAACGCGCACTCTCGCTGTGAATTTCAATGGCGAGATCTACAACTTCCAGGAGCTCCGGGACGAACTAGCCGCCGCCGGTCATACATTCACCACACGGTCCGATACGGAAGTCATCCTCCACGCCTACGAGCAGTGGGGAACCCATGGGTTCGCACGTCTCCACGGCATGTTTGCGTTCATCCTGGCGGAGATTCCTCACGGTAGCTCCGGTCCCGTAACTCGCGCGTTCATCGCTCGCGACCGTTTCGGCATTAAGCCGCTTTATTACGCCGTCGCGAAGGGCGCGTTTCTTTTTGCCTCGGAAGTTCGCGCTCTGCTAGCCAGCGGCCGCGTCCACGCACAGATTTCTTCCCAGGCCGTTTCTTCGTATCTGCTTTTCGGTTCGGTGGTCGAGCCGTGCACATTGATCGACGGTGTTTGCTCGCTGCCACCAGGCCATTTCGCCGAGATCTCGACGGCCGCACCGACCGAAAGGTTTGAGCCAAAACCGTATTGGAGCGTAAGCGACGTGTGCGCTCCGGGCCCGGCCCGCGCAGATAAAAACCAACCATCAGTCGAAGTCCGCTCGCGCCTCGAAGTCGCCGTCCGCTCCCATCTGATTGCAGATGTTCCGGTAGGCGTTTTCCTGAGCAGTGGCCTCGACTCAACCGCCATTGCTGCTCTTGCCGCTCGCATCCATCCCGGCATTCACACATTCACGGTTGCGTTTCCTGACCTCGAATTCAGCGAAGCCGCCGCCGCACGTCGCACCGCAACTCAGCTGGGCACCGCCCACTCGGAACTCAAACTTTCCGGCGACGAAATGCTGGCCCGTCTCGATGAAGCAATTTCGGGCTTAGACCAGCCGAGCATGGACGGCATCAACACCTATTTCGTTTCTTGGGCTGCGCGCCAATCAGGCCTCAAAGTCGCGCTTTCGGGTTTGGGCAGTGACGAGATTTTCGGCGGCTACCCCACATTCCGATCGACACGTTCCGTCGCCAGGCTCGCGGCCATGGCGCATGCCGTCCCCTCGCCGTTGCGCCGGGCAGTCACGACACTTGCCGGAAGTGCCAAGTCGGGTCCGGCATTC
>Ga0210401_10005433_pt1 | contig 13101 bp, 9 predicted proteins | sample IncBWH32MmetaG_FD_150866 | JGI IMG/M metagenome (GOLD analysis project Ga0210401, IMG submission 150866) | Forest soil microbial communities from Barre Woods Harvard Forest LTER site, Petersham, Massachusetts, United States - Inc-BW-H-32-M | ecosystem: Environmental > Terrestrial > Soil >... | reverse complement strand
AGAGGAACTCGGCGGCGACCCGGAAGAAGTAGTCGAAGAAGAGACGGAAGAGGAACTGGTCATTACCGAGCGCCCGGCCGCTGCCCAGGCTCCCGCCACGGCGCCGAAGCCCGCAAAGAAAAAAGCGGCCAAGAAAAAGCCGGCCAAAAAGGCGAAAAAGAAAGCCAAAAAAGCTCCCAAGAAAGCAGCGAAGAAAAAACCGGCCAAGAAAGCCAAGAAGCGCGGCCGCCGGCGCTGACGCAATTTTCTAGATCCTTAGGATCGTCACGACGGGCCCGGGGACTTCCCCGGGCCCGTCACGTTTCCTGCCTCCGTTGAACTGTTTCTTTTCCGTTGAACTGTTTCTTTCCGGCGCAGCTCGTGTAGCATTTCCCGTCCGCGATTTTGATTCCCCGAGTGGAACAATTTTCTTGCGGCGCGCGCCGCGCGTGAATAGAGTGGCGGCCATGAGGCTGGCCCTCGAGCACGTGCGGCGGATGAGGGGCGGGGCGCAGGCCCATCTGATGCGCTGCGACGACGGTGCGTACTACATCGTCAAATTCCAAAACAATCCGCAAGATCTGAGGGTTCTGGCGAACGAAATGCTTGTTACGCGGCTCGGGGCGCGGCTGGGGCTCGCCGTGCCGCAGGTCGAAGTGATCGACGTCCGCCCGGAGCTGATCGCCAACACGCCAGAGCTCTCGATTCAACTGGGTCTCGAGAGCACACCGTGTGCCGCGGGGAAACAGTTCGGTTCGCAATTTCCAGGGCACCCCGCGCGCATGGCGATCTACGACTTTTTGCCCGATGAGCAGCTCTCCGGGGTACGCAACCTCTCCGATTTTCTGGGCGTGCTGGTGCTCGACAAATGGACGTGCAACACGAATGGGCGGCAGGCGATTTTTTTTCGCGAGCCGGATGAGAGGACGGAGGCCTTTGGTTCCGCGGGGACACCTTCCGTGCAAGATCAGGCGCCGGGGCATTCGACGGCGGGTGGCGCAACGGGCTATACAGCAGGTTACTCCGCAATGATGATCGACTTCGGATTCTGCTTCAACGCGGGCCAGTGGGATTTTCCCGACGCTCCGCTCCGCGGGCTGTACGCGCGGCATCGCGTCTACGAGCGCGTCGACGGAATCGACGCCTTTGAGCCCTGGTTCGCGCGCCTGCAAAAGCGAATCAGCGAGCGCGTCCTCGGCGAAGAGGCCGCGCAGATTCCGCCCGAGTGGTACGCCGGGGATTGGGGCGCGCTCGAGCGGCTCCTCGAGCGGCTTTTTCGCCGGCGCGAGCGCGTGCCCGAGCTCATTCTCTCGGCCCGCAATTCCGGCCGCGAACCGTTTCCCAACTGGAAGGTGAAATATGCCTGACGACAACCTGCAGCATTGCTCGTATCACGTGGTGCGCTACCAGCCGAATCTCATCCGCGACGAATGGGTCAACATCGGCGTGCTGCTCCTGATCCCTCCGCAAGATGCCTCGCAAGGCCCAGTCGCGGGGCGCGTCCGCCAGCGCTGGCTCGACGAGCCCGCCGATCTCGGGCGCCTGCGGCGACTGCACCCGGCGGTGGATGAAGAGCTTCTTCTGCGCCTGCCCGCCGCCTTCGAGCGCGAATTCGCCGGACGGGAGCTGGACGCCGAGGCCCTCCTCGAAAAATTCGACGGGACGCTCTCGAACGCGGTGCAATTCGCGCCCCGCAAGTTCCTTTTCTCGCCCGATCCCGATGCCGAGCTCGATCGCCTGTTTCGCGAGCAGGTCGAGCCGTTACGCGAAGCGCGGCGCGGCCCGGCGGAAGTCCGCACGCGCGCGGACGTGCGCGCCCGGGCGGCGGATTTCTTCCGCGGCGCGAAAATTCTGCGCTTCATGCGGCGCGGCGTGCCCGTCGAGAAGTACACCGCCCCGGGCGATCCCATGCGCATCGACTTCGCCTACCGCCGCAACGGCACGACCGGCTTCGTGCACTCGATCGCCCTCGGGCGCGATCCCGGGCAGGCCAAGCTCCTCGCCTTCACGGCGGGAGCGATCCGCGAAGAGATTCCGAATTCGGAATTTCTGGCGGTCACGGAACGGGAGCCCGCGCGCGGCAACAAGCGCGATGAGTTTGTGTTGAAAATTCTGGAGGAGCCGAAGGTGCGCGTGATGCCGCTCGGCGAGCTGCGCAAGTGGGCGGAGGATGTGGCGCCGCTGTTGCGCGCGGAAGGGGCGTGAGAACCCGTGATTCGTGGCCCGTGTTCCGTGACCCGTGATTCGAGAGGAGCGGAGCGTCCAGAGTTGACGGTTCAGAGTTGAGTGTGCGTACGAGCCCGTTCGACCTGCGCGATTCTATTTTGAGTTCGAACTCCCAAACCTCACCTTACCCGTGCCACCTACTACGCACCGTAATCGTCACGGGCCACGGAACACGGGCCATGAGTCACGTTCTTAAAGAACTTCTTCCTTCCATCCCTCGAGCAGCGCCTTCACCTTGCCCACGAACTGGTGCGCCACGGCGCCGTCCACCACGCGGTGATCATAGGACAATGTGAGGTACACCATCGAGCGGATGGCGATGGCGTCCTCGATCACCATCGGGCGCTTCTGGATCGCGCCGATTCCTAGGATCGCGACGTTCGGCTGGTTGATCACCGGGAGGCCCATCAGGCCGCCGTAGACGCCGGGATTGGTGATCGAGAAAGTGCCTTCCTGCACTTCCTCGGGTTTGAGTTTCTTGGCGCGGGCGCGCTCGGCGAGGTCGTTGATGCCGCGGGCGATTCCCAGGAAATTTTTCTCCTCGGCGTTCTTCAGCACCGGCACGATCAGGCCCCAGTCGAGCGCTACGGCGATGCCCACGTTGACCTCCCGGTGCAGGACGACCGTCGCGCCGTCGGCCGACGCGTTGACCGTGGGAAAGGCCCGCAGGGCCTCGACGCAGGCCTTCACAAAGAAGGGCATGAACGTCAGCTTGGTCCCGTACTTCGATTCGAACGCGGCCTTCGAACGCTCGCGCATTTTTGCGATTCCGGTCATGTCCGCTTCGTCGATCGAATAGACGTGCGGCGAGACGTGCTTCGACGCCACCATGTGCTCGGCGATGCGCTGGCGCATCACGCTCATGGGCTGCGCTTCGTAATTTCCGAAGTAAATCCGCTCGCGCGGCACGGCGTTTTCGAGCGCGGGATGCACCTGAGCGCCGCCGCCCGCGGGCGGCGGCGCCGAAGGGGTAGGACGAGCCGCGGCAACAGGCGCGAATGCGGCCGGTGCTGCAGCCGCCTGCACAGCCGGCTTCGCCGCTCCGGATCCGAGCGCCGCGAGAATATCCTTTTTGCTCACGCGTCCGCCCGCGCCGCTTCCTTCCACTGCGGCGAGGTCGACGTTGTGTTCCTTGGCGAGCTTCCGGACGAGAGGCGAACTGCGGATCTTTTGTCCGTTGCCTCCCACTCGCGGCGCCGCCGGAGCGGGAGCAGCGGCAGGCGCGCTCGCGGCCGGAACCGGCGACGGAGGAGGCGCGGCAGCCGCCTTGGGCGGCGCTGCTTTTTCCGGAACAGGGGTGGGCGCGGGCGCAGCCACTGCGCTCCCGGCTGCGTCGATCACCGCGACGACCGTCTGAATCGGCACGGTCTGCCCTTCGCTGACCTTGATCTCCTTCAGCGTGCCGGCCGAGGGGGCGGGGATCTCGGCATCGACCTTGTCGGTGGAAATTTCAAAGAGCGGCTCGTCGCGTTCGACGCGGTCGCCCGGCTTCTTCAGCCAGCGCGTGATGGTGCCTTCAAAAATGCTCTCCCCCATTTGGGGCATGATGACGTCGACGGACATGGCCAAACCTCTTTCGTGACCCGTGACTCGTGTTCCGTGATCCGTGTCTTTCTGACAGTTCATCCGCCCCTGGCTCATCACGGGTCACGGGCCACGGGCCACGAATCACGTGCTTCAATAGTGTGCCAGTTCCCTTGCCGCGGCGGCAACCTTGGCCGCATTCGGCCGGAAAAATTCTTCGAGGCCCGGCGCGTGGGGCACGGGCGTATCGAGCGACGTAACGCGGCGGATGGGGGCGTCGAGATCGTCGAAAGCCTTTTCGGTGACGACGGCCGCGATTTCGCCGGCGATGCCGCCCGTGCGCGTGTCCTCGTGCACGACGAGCAGCCTGTTCGTTTTGCGCACGGAGTCGAGAATCGTTTCCGTGTCGAGCGGCATCAGTGTGCGCAAATCGATGACTTCCGCTTCGATGCCTTCCTTGGCGAGCTGGGCGGCGGCTTCGAGCGACGCGTGGAGCATGGCGGCGTAGCTCACGATGGTCAGGTCGCGGCCTTCGCGGCGCACTTCGGCTTTGCCGATCGGCACCGTGAAATCGCCGGCGGGAATTTCTTCCTTGATGCGCCGGTACAGAAACTTATGCTCGAAGAAAAGCACAGGATTGTTGTCGCGGATCGCGGACTTGAGAAGGCCTTTGGCGTCGCGGGCAGTCGCCGGGCAGATAACCTTCAGCCCCGGCGTGTGCACGAAGTGCATTTCGGGATTCGCGGAGTGATACGGCCCGCCGTGCACGCCGCCGCCGCATGGCCCGCGCAGGACGATCGGAACGGGCGCGCCCCACAGATAGTGGGACTTCGCGGCGAAATTGGTGATGATTTCGAACGCGCAGGCGATGAAATCGATGAACTGCATTTCCGCGATGGGCCGGAGGCCGGCGTAACTCATACCGACCGCCGCGCCCACGATCGCCGATTCGCTGATGGGCGTGTCGATCACGCGCTCCCAGCCGTATCGCGCGAGCAGGCCCTCGGAGGCTTTGAACGCGCCGCCATAGACGCCGACGTCTTCGCCCAAGAGGACGACGGACGGATCGCGGTCCATTTCCTCGAACATCGCCTGGCGAATCGCTTCGAGATAGGTGGTTTCGGTCATGGTCAGCGGCCCGCCTTCACGCGCGCGGCAGCCCGCGCGCGTTTCCTTGCGGATTTCATTTTCGCCGCGTTCTGTTTCGCGGCGATGGGCTTCGCGCCGTTCGGCGAAACGGATTTCAGCGGCCACTCGGCCTTGACGCTCGAGCGCGGGGGCAGAAGCTCTTCCTTCGGCCTTTCCCAGACGGGCTCGACGGTGTGGCAGCCTTCGCAGTAAAGGCCCTCGGCGGCGGTTTCGGGCGGCGGGGTGGGAGAATTTTCGGCGAATTCCACGTCGGCGCGAATTTCGCCGGCGATGCGTTCGTCGATTTCTTTTTTCCTTTTCGCGTCCCAGAGCTTCTTTTCGGTCAGGAGTTTCTCAAAACGCGCGAGCGGGTCGCGCTGCTTCCACGCGTCGAGCATGGCTTTGGGGACGTACTCGGCGGCATCGTGCTGGGCGTGGCCGAGCATGCGCATGGTCTTGGCTTCGACGAGTACGGGGCCGTTTCCCGCGCGGGCGTGGCCGACGGCGGCGCGCGTCGTGCGCACGACGGCCGCGACGTCGTTGCCGTCCACGATTTCGCTGCGAATGCCGTACGCCTTGGCGCGATCGGCGAAATTCGTCAGCGACGCCTGCTTTTCCACCGGCGTCGAGTAGGCCCACTGATTGTTTTCAACGATCAGGACGAACGGCGCCTTCTGCACGGCAGCAAAATTCAGGCCTTCGTGGAAGACTCCCGTGGAGGTGCCGCCGTCACCGATCCACGTCATGGTCACGATTTTTTGCCCGAGGTAGCGCCCGGCCACGGCGATGCCCGCCATCACCGGGATCAGGTCGCCGAGGACCGAAGTGGGCGAGACCACGTGGCGCACTTTCAGGTCGCCGAAGTGGCTCGTGCCGTCCTTGCCGCGCGTCGGTGAGGTGTAGCGCGCCATGTGCTGCGTGATCACGTCGCGCGGCTTGAAGCCGCGCACGAGCAGCGCGCCGATGTTGCGGTTTATCGGGGCGATCCAGTCGCCCGGAGCGAGCGCGTAGGCCGTGCCCACGGAAATCGCTTCCTGGCCGAGGCTCGGGTACAGGCCGCCGACGATTTTGTTTTGGCGAAACAGGCGCACCATCTGCTCTTCGAGCTCGCGGTTGAGCCGCATGAAATAGTAAAGCTCGAGGTGCTCGTCGCGGGTCAGGGTGAAGGCCATTGCGACTCCCAATATCGCATTCCGAGCGGGGTTGCGCTATGCGGAGATTCCGGCAGGTTGCTCATTTTCATGCGGCGCGAGCGCGTCGAGTTCTTCGCGGGCGCCGGCGCGCGGGGCGAGGTCGAAGACTTCTCCGAAGTGCGCGGCGATGCGTGAAGAGGCTTGCCGTGTGTCGACGCTCCGGCCGAGCACTTTGTCGAGCGAGGTGGCCCGTTTCCCCGCGATTCCGCATGGCACGATCAGATCGAAGTAGCGGAGGTCCGTCGAGACGTTGTAGGCAAATCCGTGCGAAGTGACCCAGCGGCTGATGTGCACGCCGATAGCTCCGATCTTTTCCTCGTCCTTTACTTTCTCAACTTCCTTCGGTTCCGTTTGACTGCTCGCCGACCGGCCGCGCGGCACGTCCACCCACACGCCCGTGCATCCGGGAACGCGCTTCGAGGCAACGCCGAAATCGGCGGTCGCGCGGATCATCACTTCCTCGAGGCTGCGCACGTACCACGCGACGTCCCGGCGAATTTCACCGAGATTCAGGATCGGATAGCCGACCAGCTGACCGGGCCCGTGATAAGTGATGTCGCCACCGCGATTGGTCTCAAAAAAAGTAACGCCCATTTGGCGAAGCAGGCTGTCCGGAGCGCGCAGGTTGGAGATTTTCCCGCTGCGGCCCATCGTGATTACGTGGGGGTGCTCGCAGAGCAGCAGCACATCGGGAATCGCACCGCCCTTGCGGGCCGCAACGACGCGGCGCTGCAGCTCCCACGCCGCGCCGTATTCGATGATCCCTAGATCGACGACCAGCAGCTCTTTCATGGTTTGAAACTCTTAATTTCACAGCGGCGGTTCTTAACGCTTCTTCGCTGCGACTATGCGCGCCACCTGTGCGAGGTGGTTAATGTCATGCCCGGCCATCAAACGCGTGATGTGCTCGATTGTCTCTTCACCCCGCTCGGCATGCATGCCGTAATGTTTCCATTGCTCGGGTGTCAGCGATTTCAAGAGCGCCAGGTTCGCTTCACGGACGGATCGAAACAGCTCGAGCGACTTGCGCGCGTCTCGCTTCTCATAATGACCCGAGGAGGCCCAGGAATTCTGGTCAAACGCTTGTATCGGCGTTCCTGGGGAGCCCAGAATCTGCCGCATCCGCCATCCCGTAACGATTTCGCAGTCCGCAAGATGGGTGACAATCTCCCCCACCGACCATTTGTCCGGGGCGGGGCGCTTGCGCAATTTCACGGCGGGCGCGTTCCTCATAAACTGCTCAAGCTTTTTTGCCGTCCCAGCCTGAATCTTCAGCGCGTCCTGCCCTTTTGCGTTCCCAAGAATTCTCTCCGTATATTGCTGCGGCGTTTCCTGCATACTGGCGCTCCTCCTTCAAACCTCCGGCCTCCAGCTTCTATGCATTGATCGAGAGTCCGCGCACTGCCGCAACCGCGTCGGCCATGGCTTCCCAGACCGTGGGATGCGCGTGCACCGTGGACATCAAATCATCCACTGTAGCCTCAAGCTGCAGTGCGCCGACCGACTCCGAGACAATCTCGGTGGCGAGCGGGCCGATGATGTGCACGCCGAGAAGCTCGCCGTATTTTTCGTCGGAGACGACCTTGATGAAGCCCTCGTGATTTCCGAGGATGGTCGCCTTGCTGTTGCCGATAAATGGAAACTTTCCGGTCTTGACGGCGTAGCCGGCTTCGCGCGCGGCGCGCTCGGTCAGGCCGATCGAGGCCACCTGCGGCTCGCAGTACGTCGCATTGGGGATGCGCGTCTTCTGGATCGGCGGCATGTCGGCCTTGCCGGTGATTTTCGCGACGCAGCTGATCCCCTCCATTGACGCGGCGTGCGCCAGTTGCGGCATTCCCGCGACGATGTCGCCGATGGCGTAAAGACGCGGCTCGTCGGTTTCCATGTACGGGCCGGTGTGAACGAACCCGCGCTCGAGCTTCGCCTTCGATTTTTCGAGGCCGAGATTTTCCGTCAGCGGCTTGCGCCCGACGGCCATAAGCACCTTTTCGCCGGAGACGGTCTGCGTCTTGCCCGTTTTGTCGGTGAAAGAGACCGTCGCGCCCTGCACGTCTTTTTTGACGGAGTCCACTTTCGCTTCCGTGAAAATCTGGATGCCCTTTTTCTTCAGTGCCTTTTCGAGCTCCGCAGAAATTTCCTCATCCTCGATGGGCGTCACGCGCGGGAGCATTTCGATCACCGTGACCTGCGTGCCGAACGAGTTGAAGACCGAGGCGAATTCCACGCCCACGGCCCCCGCGCCGACGATCACGAGTGTCTTCGGCACGGCCGGAAGCCGCAGAATCTCGATGTTGCTGAGAATGGTTTGCCCGTCGATCTCGATTCCCGGAAGCGAGCGCGCCGCCGAGCCCGTCCCGAACATGATGTGCGTGGCCTCGACTTCCTCGATTTTTCCGTCCTTCTCGACGCTCACGCGCCCCGGGCCCGCCCAGCGTCCCCAGCCCTGCATCTTGTCCACTTTGTTTTTGCGGAACAGAAACTCGATGCCCTTGGCGTGCTTGTTGACGACGTACTCCTTGCGTGCGAGCGTCGCCGGCCAGTTCAGCGAAAACTCCTTCACGTCGATGCCGAATTCCTTGGCGCGCTTGAACGTGTCGAAAATTTCCGCGTGGTGCAGCAGTACCTTCGTGGGGATGCAGCCGACGTGCAGGCAGGTGCCCCCGAGGTAGCCGTCCTTCTCAATGCAGAGGGTTTTGAGGCCCCACTGCGAGGCGCGAATCGCGGTGTTGTATCCCCCCGGACCGCTGCCGATAATCGCCAGATCGTATTTGGCCAAGTGTCCTCCGCGGCGGCGGGCTCGGGCTCAACCGGCCCGCTAGGAGTTTGAGGCGCCGCTCAAGTTAGAAACATTGCGATGCGAGCATTTTTGCGAACCCGCATATTATTAGATGAAGTGGGAGTGCAGCCGGCGTCCGCCTTGCGCGCGGCCTGCCCCGGTCGAATCAGGGCCAGCCCAATGCCGCAGGCCGGCGCGGAATTTCCGCGGATCGATTCTAGCAGCCGCTCGGACGGGTCGCAACACGGGTCAGGACTGCGGGCTTTTCACGCAGGATCGATCGCTATCAGCTTCTTTCGCCCTTTTGCGAGTCCTTCTCCGCGCGCTCAAATGCTTCCCAATCGCTCCAACTGAACGCCTGAGAGATTTGAGCAGCCTCCCTCTGGTACTCAGTGTCGCTCGACATTTTGGAAAATATAATGTCGATCTGCCTTTTTTCCTCTGACTTCGATCGGCGCTTTCGCATAGGAAGCTTAATGATAGCTTATCCCCCGGAACCGCGTCTTGACCCTTCTCGGAGGCATCTGCTAGCGTTAGGTTGCTCCGCTGGAGCTCGGGCGCAGCGTCAATTCGCACTCGCCGGTCGATCGCCGACATACATTCGATGGATATGATTCACATTACGATGCCGGATGGGGCTGTCCGCGAAGTGCCGCTGGGGACAACGGCGGCGGAGATCGCTCAGCAGATTTCGCCTCGGCTGGCGAAGGAAGCGCTTGTTGCGCGGATCGCGCCTACACACTCAGCCGGGGGCGGAGCGGTTCCTCATGCCGTGGGGGCGTCGACGGCCGCGTCTCCGGATGCTGCTCCTGAGGCGAAGCTCACCTCCTCGAACGGCGAAGGCTTTCTGGTCGATTTGCGCGCGCCGATCGATCAAGATGTAAAACTCTCGATCCTTACGCCAAAGGATCCCGAAGCGATTCAGGTGCTGCGGCACTCGGCGGCACACTTGCTCGCCGCGGCGGTGCTAGAGCTTTTCCCGAACGTGAAGCTGGGTATCGGCCCGCCGATCGACACCGGGTTTTTCTACGATTTTGTGCGCGACGAGCCGTTCACCCCCGAGGATCTCGCGCGCATCGAAAAAAAGATGCGCGAGCTGGCGGCGCAGGACATTCCCAACGAACGAAAAATGCTGCCGAAGCCCGAAGCGCTGGAGCTGTACCGCAAGTGGGACCAGGGCTTCAAGTGCGAGCTGGTGGAAGAACGCGCCATCGAGCCGATGGTGTCCTTTTACACCACCGGAAAATTCATCGATTTCTGCCGCGGGCCGCACATCCCTTCCACCGGGCGCATTCGCGCTTTCAAATTAATGAGCGTGGCGGGCGCCTACTGGAAGGGCCAGGAAGGCAATCCGCAGATGCAGCGCATCTACGGCGCGTGCTTTTACACGCAGCAGGAGTTGGACGAATATCTCCATCGCCTCGAGGAAGCCAAGCGCCGCGACCATCGCCGCCTGGGGCCGGAGCTCGACCTTTTTTCCGTGCAGGAGGAGGCCGGGCCGGGGCTGATTTTCTGGCATCCCAAGGGCGGGCTGGTGCGCAAGCTGATGGAAGACTGGCTGCGCGACGAGCTGCTGCGCCGCGGCTACGACCTTGTCTACACGCCGCACATCATGCGGCTCGAGCTGTGGAAGACCAGCGGCCACGCCAATTTTTATCGCGAAAATATGTTCGGCCCGATCGAGGTGGAGAAGGACGACTACCAGCTGAAACCCATGAACTGCCCGGGCCACATTTTGATTTACAAGTCGCGCCTGCGCAGCTACCGCGAGCTTCCGGTGCGCCTCGCCGAGCTCGGCACCGTGTATCGCTACGAGCGCTCGGGCGTCCTGCACGGCCTCTTGCGCGTGCGAGGATTTACCCAGGACGACGCGCACATCTTCTGCATGCCCGAGCAGATCGAGTCGGAGATTGAGGCGTGCATCGACTTCGCGTTTGCGGTGATGAAGACGTTCGGCTTCAGCCAGTACGTCGTCGAGCTGTCGGACTGGGACCCGGATCACCCGGAAAACTACCCCGGTTTGGCCGAAGACTGGGCCCGCTCAACCGGCGCACTTGACAGGACTCTGACCAGACTGGGAATCCCTTTCAAACGCATGAAAGGCGAAGGGGCGTTTTACGGGCCGAAGATCGACTTCAAGCTGATCGACGCGATCGGCCGCCCGTGGCAACTCACCACCGTGCAATTCGATTTCAATTTGCCGGGACGGTTCGGCCTCGAATACGTCGGCGAAGACGGCGCGCGCCACCAGCCGCTGATGGTGCACCGCGCGCTGTGGGGCTCGGTCGAGCGCTTCTTCGGCATCCTGATCGAGCACTATGCCGGGGCGTTTCCCGTATGGCTTGCGCCGGTGCAGGCGGAAGTCTTGCCGCTCAGTGAAAAATTCTCCGTGTATGCAACGAATGTCGCCGCTGAAATCCGCGCGGCAGGCTTCCGCGTTCATCTCGACGACCGCAACGAAAAGTTGCAGGCGAAGATTCGCGACGCGCAGATTATGAAGATTCCCAACATGCTGATCGTCGGAGGCAAGGAAGCCGAAGCGGGGACGGTCTCAGTCCGCCATCAGAGTAAGGGCGACCTCGGCCCGCGCCCCCTGGCGGATTTTCTCTCGGACCTGCGGCAGCAAGTAAATTCCCGCGCGACCTAGAGTCCTGCCTGTTTGTTGTAGCCCGCGTCTTTAGACGCGGGGTTCCTAGACCGAAACGCCATTCCTATCCTGATGCTATGCGACGGCCTTTGAGTACCCGCGCCGGAGCATGAGTCCGGATACCACGACGCCAGCAAGCAAAACGCCCGCCGTCAAAGCAAGCGTGAACGTGGAAACTCCCGCCTTTGAGAGAAACACCCACCACTTGTCAAAACCTCGTCCGATCGGCGCGGCTTCCGATGTTGCGTAGTGCGCAAGCAGGTGAATGTGCATGGCGATGGGCGAGAAGCTCATCCGATAGTTGTACTGCGCGTCGTAGTAGCCGCCGGCCACGTCAGCTTCGAGGAAGCTGACCGCGGAGGCCGCTGCCTGAACGAGAAATCCCCCCGCAAACACGGCGACTGCGAGGATACGCACGTTGCGCGGGGCAGCCTCCAACGCGGGACCAACGCCCAGCCCGAGCAACGCGAGCGCGGGCACGAGGTAACGCGGCCCGTAACAGTAGCCGCCCTCCCACTGCGTGTAGGTGGCAAAAAACAGTAAGTAGACAAACGGCACGGTTGCTGCCACCACGGCGAGGCCGCGATCGCGCCGCCACAGCCGCGGAAGGCCGAGCATGGCCAGGAGGATCGGCGGCGAGAAGAGGAAAATCGATTTTCCGGGCGAGACGAGAAATCCGAGGAGGCCGGTCGCGAGAGGCGTCTGAAATGTGTTGAGCGTCTTGCCACCTTCCGCCGCGGCGGGGTAACCGAAATCAAGCAAGCTCCCGTGAAGGTAGGCGTTCCGCCACAGCAGCAAAGCCACCGCCGCTCCGGCCACCGCAGCCAGTGCGATCGCGGGGTTCCATCCCTTTTTTTGCTCGCGGACGAACAGAGCGGCCAGAAAAACGGGAACGGCGATGACATGCGTTGGCCTGACCCAGATGGCCGCGCCCAGGAACGCCCCCGCGCTGAGTCCGCGAAGGATCGAAATGTTCGCGGTATGTGGCGCGGAAAAAAGAACAGCCGCCGCAGCAAGAAGGAGCGCAGCGGCGAGAGGCTCGGAGTAGAGCCAGCCGGAATAGGCCGCCAGCGGAGTTGCCAGTGCCAGAATCCCCGTTGCAAACAGCGAAATCTTCGGCGCAATTCCGAGCTCGAGAAAAATGTACAGCGAGAGCGCGGCGGCAAGGGCGGAAAAGGACGCGCTCTCGCCGGTCAGAAAGAAGTCGCTGAAGGCGGCCCGCAACGCCGGCGGCACGCCCGGCAGATGCCTCCCCGCAAATTGTCCCATGACGTACCACGGCAGAAGCGCGAACGCCTGACCGGGCGGATACGGCGACTGGGCCCAGCCGAAGCGGTCAAACGTCCCGTAAAACTCGTTCGCTTCGACGGCCTGGGGAATTGCCGTCGTACCGTGCTTCGCGAGACTCTCCACCTGAAACGCCGCGGAGACTTCATCGATCGTCCGGACGCGGCCACTCGAAAAGAGAAAATAGACGAAATTCAGAAGCAGCAAGAAGGAAACGACAAGCGCCGTGCGGCTCCTACCGATGCCGGCGTGCGCAACCGCGGAATTTGTGGGTGGAGATGCGGTCGTGGACATGACGCGAGAGGTCGCCGAGTGATTACAGCACATGCCCTGCAGAGGCG
>Ga0210401_10005432_pt1 | contig 13104 bp, 11 predicted proteins | sample IncBWH32MmetaG_FD_150866 | JGI IMG/M metagenome (GOLD analysis project Ga0210401, IMG submission 150866) | Forest soil microbial communities from Barre Woods Harvard Forest LTER site, Petersham, Massachusetts, United States - Inc-BW-H-32-M | ecosystem: Environmental > Terrestrial > Soil >... | reverse complement strand
GGCTGGCCCCGAGCGGCGGGTTTTCATGACATCCGGCAAGGGTCGCGCCACATTGGCGGACGCTTTGGAACGCGAAAACTGGACCACTCAACGCGAACGCCCTCCGTTTCTCACATGGATTGCGCTCTCGTGGCAGGCGCGGCCGGGGATTTTTCAACGGCAATTGGAGCGCCGGCGCCAATTCTTGGAAAAAGAACTTGCTCGTGAAGAGACTACGCTGCGGGCGATCCGAAAAGAAGTTGGCCACCGTTTCCACGAAGCTGCCTGGATGGTCGGACTGACCATTCAACAGTTTCGCGTGGAGCTCAAGTGGCTGAACAAGCTTTCTCGAGAGATCCATTGCCGGGCAGGGGCACGGCATCCGGCGTATGTTGGGAAAGCTGGCGAGTGAGGTTGTTTTTGATCGCTAGCTACAGTCAGCGCACGAGGCACATCCATCCTGCTAGGATATTGCCTCGTGCCTCCGTTGCTTGATGTGCGGCGCCTCACTGTTGAATTTCCTACTCGGGGTTCGACTGCACAGTCTTCGCTTGCGGTTCGTGACCTCAGCTTGACTATCGCTCCCGGCGAGGTTCTTGGGCTGGTCGGCGAATCCGGTTCGGGAAAATCTGTAACTTCGCTGGCGCTCATGCGCTTGCTTCCGACACAGGCGCGAGTCGCCGGCGAGCTTCTCTTTGCCAACGGAAGTAGTTCTGCGCGTGATCTTCTGGGGCTACCCGACGAAGAAATGCGGAGCCTGCGCGGATCAAAGCTTGCCATGATTTTTCAAGAGCCGATGACTGCTTTGAATCCGGTAATGCGGGTGGGTGAACAGATCGCCGAGGCTGTGGCTGTCCATGCCCGGATCACGAAGAAAGAGGCTTGGGACCGGGCAGTATCGGCGATGGATGACGTAGCCATACCAAATCCGTCGCTTCGCGCCCGCGACTATCCCTATCAGCTTTCCGGAGGCATGCGACAGCGCGTAATGATTGCCATGGCCTTGGTGAATCGTCCCACGCTGCTCATCGCCGACGAACCCACTACCGCGCTCGACGTTACCGTCCAGGCGCAAATTCTTGATCTGCTGGCGGAGTTGCGGGCGAAGTTTGGGTTGGCCATGTTATTTATCTCGCACGACCTCGCTGTAGTCTCTCACGTGGCGGATCGCATTGCGGTCATGTACGCTGGCAATCTTGTCGAACTTGGATCGAAGCGTGAAATTTTCCAGGCCCCCGCGCATCCCTACACCCGTGGACTTCTGAGTGCCGTGCCTACATTAAAGACAGATCGTGCTCGTCCGCTAAAGACCATCGAAGGAACAGTGCCGCCTTCGCACGCTATCCCCACCGGATGTCCGTTCGAACCGCGTTGTGATTTTCGCGAGCCGCAATGCAGGCACGGTCTACCGCCGTTGCTCGAGGTGGCGCCTGGCCACTGGGCGCGGTGTCCGGTGGTGAATCCGTGATGACGGTGCTGGGCGGACAACCTCGCCCTTGTTTGAAATAATAAAGATCAAAGTCACGAAAACCGAAATCAAAGGCGGCGGACAGGAGTGTCCGCCTTACATGGTCTATAATCGCCATTTTGCCTTGGGTGACGATTGCGCGTACTTCTGCTAAGCGACATTCACAGCAACCTCGAAGCTCTGGAAGCGTGTCTTGCAGCCGCTCCCACTTATGACCTTGTCGTCAACCTGGGCGATATTGTTGGCTACGGCGCAAGCCCGAACGAAGTCATCGAACGCTCGCGCCAGTTGGGAAAGTTTTTCGTCCGCGGCAATCATGACAAAGCGGTGTGCGGCCTGGTCGACATCAGGGAGTTCAATCCTGTCGCGGCCCTGGCCTCATCGTGGACACGCGATCAACTGACCAAGGAAAATCTGGAGTGGTTGCGCGGCTTGCCACAGGGTCCGGTGCAGGTCGAGGAATTGGCTGACATTCAATTTGTGCATGGATCGCCGATTCATGAGGACGAGTACGTCGTAAACGTCGGCGACGCCGTCGGACCGCTGATGGTTTCCTCTTTCAAAATTACTTTTTTTGGTCACACCCACCTGCAAGGCAGCTTCAGCTTGAATGGAGAACACATCGACGCTCTTCACCCCGCTTACAGAACGGTCGGACAAATAGAAAAATCTGAGCTTCCTCTAAAGGCAGACATGCGCTACCTCATTAATCCCGGGTCGGTAGGACAGCCTCGTGATGGCGATTGGCGCGCGGGGTTCGCGGTTTTCGATTCGGATGCGAGCATCATTGCTTTCTACCGTGTTCCTTACAATCTGAAGCGGGCGCAGGATCGGATCCTCGCGGCCGACCTACCGCAACGCTTAGCTACGCGTCTGGCTGCGGGAAGATAAGCGCCCTGAGCAGAGCGATGCAACGACGATCATTCCTTAAAGGCAGCGGAGCGGTCTTCGTTGTAGTTGCCGGTGGTGGCGTGTGGCGCGCTTATGACGAAGGAATTTTCAGCGTCGGTGAAGGGCCGGCGTACGAGCCGTGGAAGGATTGGCAGAGCCAGGGCGATGGCCCTCTGGCCCTGGTGCGCGCAGCCATTCTCGCGGCCAGTCCGCACAATACGCAGCCCTGGCTCTTCAAGGTGACGGATACACAAATAGAGTTGTATGCTGACACCCGGCGATTCCCGGGAGCTCTTGATCCGTACTTGAGGGAACAGCATATCGGGTTGGGCTGCGCGCTGGAAAATCTTATGCTGGCCGCAACCGCTAACCGTTACAAAGCAACAGCCACGCTACTTCCGGGGAAACTTCAGGCGATTCCGTCTAACCCTCAGCCCGAATTGGTCGCCCGCGTTGACCTTTCGACCGGCAGTCGTCAAGCGAGCGAACTTTACAATGCGATTCCTCACCGCCACACGAACCGTGCTCCATATGATTTAAAGCCCGTTCCGGCCGAGGTGACGGATGCGCTAACAGCTTTGACCGGCGACGAAGCGGAGGTAAAGATTTTTTTGTTTAGTTCGGAAGCAGACCGAAGCCGCATCGTCGATCTAGTCGCCAAAGCCAACAACGAAGTATATGCGGACCCGGATGTGGAGCGCGGCAGCGAGCAATGGATACGATGGAACTGGAGCGACATTCAGAAGTACCGCGATGGCCTAACCCTTGACGCATTTGGCTTGCCGCCTGTGACTACTGCCATTATCAAGTTCACGCCAAAGCGACTGTTGAAGAAGTTTGCTCCGCGCGGCAATGGAGATCCGTATGCAGATCTGCTGCGAGCTACGCCGGTATTTGGTCTCATCGCGGTTCGCGATCGTTACGACCAGGAGCAGAGCCTTCGCGCGGGGCGGATCTGGCAGCGAGCGCACCTGCTACTGACGAGCCGGGGAGTCGCGGCTCGACCGATAAACGAAGCCGTGGAGCTCATCGATCATGAGCGGTTGCGAAATCAGGAACCGCGGGCCTCGGCTGAGTTAGCCGAACTCACGCATGATGCCGCGTGGCAGCCGACGTTCATGTTTCGGATCGGCTACGCAATTCGTCCTGCGCACGCTAGCCCCCGTCGGCCCGCTAAGGACGTAATTATTTGATACCGTACCCTCAAAATACTCTCATATCAATCGCGAGATGCTCGTGTTCTTATACGTGTTCGTCATTTTCTAGGAAAAACCGTGTCCGAGGAAAAACTCAAATGAAAGTTACGCGTTGGAGTTGGGAAAGGTTAGTGGTCCTGGTCACTTTGTTCACGGCTTGTTTTGCAGTTGTTGGGGCTCACGCGCAGGGTGCCAATCCAGTTGCACAGAACTTCGATCAGGTGGCGATTTCGCCGGATGGAAATCGCGTCGCCTGGGTGCAGGAGGCAGTGAACGAATCCGGAGAAGCGACGGGAGGCACGGCAATCTTCGTTCAGGAGTTAAAATCTCTCAACTCCAAACCGAAACGGATTAGCGCTGGCGCAGATAACCAGGTTGCCGGCGAGGGAACCATTGCGTGGTCGCCCGATAGCAAACATCTGGCTTTTCTCTCTGACATCGAGGGCGGCGGGCAATCGAACTTTTACGTCGTGAACGTCGACGGCGGTAGTGCGCGCAAATTGACCAGCCTCAAGGGATATCTGACTGATCCAGCGTGGTCTCCAAACGAAAAGACTCTCGCATTTCTATTCACGGAAAATGCGCCACGGGTCGCAGGTCCCTTGATGCCCATGGTCCCTGAAACGGGCGTGATCGACGCGAAAATTTATGAACAACGCCTGACTCTCGTGGATCTCGCTTCCGGCAAGGTCCAACAAATTTCCCCGGCGAACATGTACGTGTACCAGTATGACTGGTCGCCAGATGGCAAGAATTTCGCGGCAATTGCCGCACACGGCGCGGGTGATTCGAATTGGTATGTGGCCCAACTGTACACGCTGAATGCGGAAGGCGCACAACTCAAGTCGATTTATAAACCTTCGTTACAGATTGCGGTGCCACGCTGGTCCCCCGACGGAAAGATGATCGCGTTCATCGGCGGGTTAATGAGCGATGAAGGATCGATCGGCGGCGACATTTTTACCGTGCCCTCGTCGGGAGGCGAGGCCCGCAACGTCACTCCTGGAATTGCAGCGTCTCCATCGTGGTTATATTGGAAATCGCCGAGCGAGATTCTGTTCACAGAAAACATCGATGGCCAGGCAGCACTTGCAACAAGCGATCTTGCAAATGGAAAAATCTCTTCGCAGTGGGCGGGGCCGGATGTCATTGCCGCCGATAATCAGAGCGGGCCGACCGTTTCTTTCTCTGCCAATCGCCAAACTTCTGCTGTGATCCGAAATTCAGCGGCCCACCCGCCGGAAATATGGGCAGGATCGGTTGGCGAGTGGAAACAAGTTACTCGCATCAACGACAACGTACATCCGACCTGGGGTCAATTGAAAAGCGTGCATTGGTCGAATGGTGACCTGAAGATTCAAGGTTGGCTAATGTATCCGACGGATTACGATGCCGGCAAACGCTATCCCATGGTGGTGGTTGTGCACGGCGGCCCGGCCGGAGTTGCTCACATGGGTTGGCCTGAGCCATTTTTCAACATCTATGATCTTTCCACGCATGGATACTTTGTGCTTTTTCCCAATCCGCGCGGCAGTTTCGGTCAAGGAGAGAAATTCACCACGGCCAACGTTAAAGATTTTGGCTACGGAGATTTCAAAGACATTTTGGCAGGCGTTGATGAGGTGGTGAAAACTCTGCCCGTGGACAACAATCGCATCGGCATTACCGGCTGGAGTTATGGCGGCTACATGACGATGTGGGCGGTGACCCAGACCAATCGGTTTCGCGCCGCGGTCGCGGGCGCAGGCATCGTCAATTGGCAAAGCTACTACGGGCAAAACGATATTGATGAGTGGATGCCTCCGTATTTTGGCGCTACCGTATACGACGATCCAGCTGTATATGCGAAGAGCGCGCCCATTACCTTCATAAAAAATGTCAAAACGCCTACGCTGGTGCTGGTCGGCCAGTACGATGGGGAATGCCCCACGCCGCAGTCGCGAGAATTCTTTTGGGCACTCAAGACGCTTGGGGTGAAGACGCAACTTGTGATCTATCCGGGCGAAGGCCATGAATTCCTGCAGCCTGAACACCGGCGCGATGTAATCGACCGCCTGACCGGATGGTTCGATCAGTACTTAAAATAAATAAACACGGAGGAGGGCGTCTCGCCCGTTCCCTCGGGCGCGGTGTAAACTTTCGCCATGCCATCACATTCCTCATCGCGCGCCAGCGGAGAACTTTTCAGCGTGCACGAAAATCCTCCCGAGCATTATCTTGTCGCCTTCATCGATGGCGGTGCACGCGGCAACCCCGGCCCGGCGGGTTATGGGGTTCTCATCCAGGACGAATCGCGAAAAAAAATTGCAGCGCTCAGCGAATATCTCGGCCACCAGACCAACAATTTTGCCGAGTATCAGGGATTGATCGCCGCGCTCGAGTATGCCGTAGCCAACGACCACAAGGCGCTCAAAGTGATCAGTGATTCGGAATTGCTGGTACGGCAAATCAAAGGCATCTACAAAGTGAACAATCTAGCGCTGCGGGATCTTCACGGACGCGCCAAAGAGTTGATCGCCCAACTCGGCTGGTTTTCTATCGGCCACGTTCTGCGCGGGCACAACGAAGAAGCCGACCGCCTGGCCAATGCCGCCATGGATAAGGGCATGGGACGTGTGGCGCGGGCGCCCTCGCCCGTGTCTGAGGCGAAAGGTGTCTATGAAGCCAAAGAAGAATTTAACGGAATAGTCCGCGACGGAAAGGTCGAACTATTAGATGGAAAGCTCCCGGAGGGGACCGCAGTGCACGTGCGGGTGAAAAAGTGAGTCTCGCAAAACATCTATTCGTCGACTACCGGATTGCGTAGAGTTCCCACACCTTCCACGTTGATCTCAATCACATCTCCCGCAACCACCGGGCCCACGCCTTTGGGGGTGCCAGTCGCAATCAGATCTCCGGGGCATAGAGTCATCACTTCGGCGATGTAGCGAATGATTACGTCGAGCGAAAAAATGAAATCACGCGTATTGCCTTGCTGGCGCACATCCCCGTTCACTTTAGTTTCAACGCCGACTCCTGCCCACGGATTAATTTCATCCGTGACCAGCGGTCCGACCGGACAAGAACTGTCGAAGCCCTTGGCGCGAGCCCACTGGTCGTCTTTGTTCTGCCAGTCACGCGCCGTGACATCGTTGACACACGTACAGCCGAGAATGTACGGACGCACATCCTCATCCGCGCCTAGTTTGAAACATTTCTTGCCAATCACGACTCCCAGTTCGCCTTCGTAGTCCACGCGTTCCGAGAGCTTGGGCCGGCGGATAGCGCCTGCCGGAGCGAGCAGGGAAGATGGAGGTTTGAAGAACAGCAGCGGCTCCGTCGGCACTTCATGTTGCAGTTCGGCAGCGTGCTCGCGGTAGTTGCGCCCTACGCAAACGATCTTCGACGGTCGAACCGGGACAAGCAGGTTCGCCTCAGCCAAGGCAAGATGGTCCATACGCCTGGAAGGCAGGTCTTCAATATCACCGCCATCTTGTTCCGGTGGTTTGAGTAACAGTCGCGTGATCTGTTCTACTCCAGCGACGGTTTCAACCAAGCCGTAGTGCGATTGACCGTTTAATTCGAACGCGCAATATTTCATAAGACCTCAGTTTGTAGTGCGCCAGCAAGTTGATACTGCCTTGGGGTGCCGCAATCGCTCTTCATGGTACGGCTTCACTCGTCTCTTGCGAGCGTGCACTTTCGTTGCCACGCACATCGACCGCTGAAACAGAGTAGAAATATGTCTTTCCTGGATTTACCTTCATATCACGAAACGCCGGAGTCTTCACCGGTTCGGAATTGAGTTTTACAGGTTCACCAGTCGATTCACGGCGATAGATATTGTACCCGGCGAGATCAGCTTCGACGTTCGGACCCCAAATCAAATCAATGAAAGGTTCCCGCCCGGCTCCCGAGAATACGGCCTGCAAACCGGAAGGCACAGCGGGTGGAAATACATCATGCGTGAATACTTTTTCAGCGGGAGTATCGGTGCCTTCGAATTGGCTTTCAGCTTTTCCAGCTTCATGAATCCGAGTGACTACAGTTGCGCGATAAAAATATGTTTTCTCCCATTCGAAGCTGCGGTCCAGCATTTGCGTAGCTACGGATGGTAACAGCGGCAGTTCTCCAACGACCGTATCCACGTTCCCACCGTCAGGTCTGCGATATACGCGATACAAGTATTCGACCCCAGGTATCGCTGGCGCTTGCGCGGTCGCTGTCCAAGTTAAGACAACTCCTTCTGCCGTGACCTGCGCTCGGAACTCCGAAGGCGGAGGCAAGGCAGGCAACGCCGGAACCTGCACAACGTTCGAGATCCCAGAGCTGCGACCATTTTCATTAAGCACTGAAAGCGCGTAGAAAATTCGCGCGGCAGGATTTTTCACCAGGATTGTGCTGGGAAGATTGTCGACGTAGCTCGCAGGGATGTTCGCAGAACGCTTCGCGGATTTCGTCATCCGATGATTCCGCGCGGCTGGTGGCGGGGCAGGAACCTTGGCAACAGAGTTTGTAGAGGTAGTGATCGCTGCATCCAGACTTCGACAAACAAGGGTGGGACCAAGGTCGCGAACTGGAAGATGATCCGTGGTTTCGCTTGGAATTGTCCAATCAAGAAAAACGCTGTCGCCCTTACGCACAGCTCGAAGGTCGGTTACGGGCTCGGGAAGGTCCAGAGATGGAGGCTTGGGCACGCCCGGCACGCCGCAACCTACAAGGGCCGCAGTGCCAGACATCAATAAAACTTTCAAAAGGAATTGCCTCATCGGCGGAAGAACAAGCCTACCAGAGAAAGCGGTTATGGAGGACGGTGCGTCACGCCGGTCCAATCGTGTTGATCAACAGCGACAATTACACGCAGGAAGGCCGATTACTTTGAACTCGGCCACGAATGGGCGAGACACCCGTTCTCCATGGCTTTCCTGGCTCTAGCGTGAACCCTGCATTGCGTCGACCTTGCTCGCACCGGTCTGGAAATAAGCGCGATTGACATCAGAGTTGATGGTCTTCTTCAGCGACTTCACTAAATCGTTAATGGTAAACACCTGCATCGGCGCTCTTGCTTCGCTGAGCGGGGTCAACTGCTTCGAAATCAGTTTAAAAATATACCAGCCGTCGCCAAACAGGACAGGGTCCGCCACTTGTCCAGGTTGCAGCTTCGAGACAACCTTCAGATACCCCGGTGGCAGATTGTCGCGATTCCACTTATTACCCAAGTCGGTTTCTAGAACGCTTTCGTTATCACCGGCCGCTTTGTAAGCTTTATCTTGCAAGACGTCAAAATCACCGCCCGCCAAGAGTTCGGCCCGGATTTTTTCTGCCACCTTTTTCATTTCTGCTTCGTCGGCAGCGGTGTCAACAGCAGCGTGAGGATCGCTGTGCAGTTTTCCCTTGGGAACAAAAACTCGCTTCAAAGCAAATAGCTCAAATCTGTCCTGGTTTTCCTTATAGAACTTTTCCACCTCTGCATCTGATACTTCTGCAGACTTTGCCTGCATGTAGTGCTTGTAAAGCTGCGAGAGTGCCTCCAGCGTTCTGAATTTTGCCAACTCCTGAAACTCAGGAGTCTTGTCCAATCCGAGTTGGCGAGCCTGCTCCGCGTATAACAGCGTCTCTGGATAATCCTCGGCAAAATGAAGTCTCTTGTCCGCGCGCACGTTGGGGTTGATGGCATTAATCAGGTTTTCAAACTCACTTCGAGTCACGACGGTTTTGCATTCACTGGACGATGCTACGCCGGGATTCGCTGCCGTTTTGTCCGAGTAAGGGGCCGCAGTCTCTCCTAGGTGCACGAGCGGCGGTTGATTCTGACAGAGCCCGTGCATAGTGATTACCGGAGTGTCCGGTGTAATAAGGGGTTCGGGAGCCGCCTGAGTTGACGCGCGACTATCGGAACCGTTGCCTGATTGGTTCCCTTGCGCAGTCGCATCCAGACTTGCCAAGCCCAGCGAACAAAAGAGGATCACAACAAATTGACAGCAACGCATAAGTATTTAGGCTCCGAATAAGAATAAAAAATAGGAACAAATTGGGATGTTACTACATCGACTCTCGCAGTCAGGACTCGCAAGCGTACTCGCGACGGGGATCTGGCAATTGAACCGAGATCAAAAACGGGAGAAGCAGGTGTAGCCTGGCTTCTCCCGTTTGGTTAAGTTCGCCGATCGGGCATGTGAGAAACGAAGCCCGAGCCGCTGTGCCAAAGCTTACTTCCCTAATACACCAGTCGAGAACGAATCGCAACCGATGCCGCCGCAGCCGCCGGTGCTGCCCCAGGTTGGCGCCCAGTTCATACCGAAACTGGTCGATTCCCAGAACGAGTCATCGAGGACGTTCTTGCAGGTGCCTACGTGGTTGATCGGGTTCGGATCATCTTCTTCGTCCGATTCAAAATAACGTGCGCTGTCGCAATTGCTGTCGTTGGCGTTGGTGCATTGCGGCGTCACGTTGGTCCAGTAGTGGCCTTGTTTCGTCAGTTTTACAGCTGAGAACTTGACCAAGTGGGTGTACTCGTTCAAGCCAAAGCCGCTGCGTCCAGTCGGCGTATCCGTTGACTTTGAGTTACCGCTCGCAACACTTGTTCCCCCGTTACCAGAGCTGACGCCGGTACGGATGTCCCAAGGATCCGAAGCTGGATCTTCCACACCAACTGTGTCCAGGCTGTTGACGAACAGACCTGTTACTGATGCACCGTGGGGATGAAAGAACGGAATCGCGGTGTAGATGTGAGAATCCGACACTAGCAGGTCAGACTCGTTGGCCAGACCATTAGCGTTGGAATTGCTGGAATCGAAGTCTCCTGTGTAGAACAGACAGGGGCTGCAATACGTTGGAATGGTTGGATGGGAAGCGGGTTTCCAATTGGGAGACATGACTGTCGAAGTGCCGCGAGACTGAATCATTTCGCCCAGAGAAGCAGGCACGCTATTCTGTGCCAGCGCCACAGGAACGAGCATCGCTATCAACACTGCTGCTAGAAACGTCTTTTTCACTAGGTTCCTCCTGAGTTGAACATCAAATTGCAGCGCACATTCGCTGTTGGCCTAGCGAAATAGGCGCGGGACAGAATCTTATCTGCGTTTTAGGTGAAGTCAAGAAAAAATGCCCGTGCGGCGGCAAATTTCTTGATTCGCTGCAAAGTCTTGCGACTATTGCGCAAGCGCCCGTCTCTCTAGGCAAGAAGCCCGTAGCACGGCCCTCGCAAAAGAGGTGTTTCGGAAGAGTTGTAGTTCCGAAGGGTATCGAAGTAGATGGGTGCCAATACCCGTCCCAAGTTTGGACAAGCTGGAACGAAGTTCTTTTTAGGCGCAGACGTTTCTATTGCGGAAGTTTTTTTCTTTACAGAATATAGCGCGACAGGTCCTGGTCCTTCACGATGTCAGCCAGCATGTGGCGCACGTAGTCTGCGTCCACTTTGAAATGTTCGCCTTTTTTGTCGGGCGCGTCGAAGCTGATTTCATCCAGCACGCGCTCCATGATCGTGTGCAAGCGGCGAGCGCCAATATTTTCCGTGCCTTCGTTCACTCGAAATGCGAACCGGGCAACTTCCTCCAGCGCATCTTTGGTGAATTCAAGTTTCACGTTTTCAGTTTCAAGCAGCGCGGTGTATTGCTTTACCAGCGAAGACTTGGGCTCAGTGAGGATGCGGATGAAGTCTTCCATCGTCAGCGACTGCAGTTCCACGCGAATAGGGAATCGCCCTTGGAGTTCTGGAATCAGGTCGCTTGGTTTTGAAACGTGGAACGCTCCCGCCGCGACGAATAGAATGTGGTCGGTGCGAACCATTCCATAACGGGTATTGACCGTAGTTCCTTCTACGATGGGCAGAATGTCGCGCTGCACGCCTTCGCGCGAAACATCAGGGCCATGGCCGCTTTCGCGGCCGGCGATTTTGTCGATTTCATCCAGAAAAATAATGCCTGAATCTTCGACGCGATCGATGGCGGTACGCGTTACCTGATCCATATCAATCAGCCGCTGCTCTTCTTCCTGAATCAGATATTCAAATGCTTCATTCACTTTCATCTTCCGCTTTTTCGTGCGCTGGCCGAAGATGTTAGGCAACATGTCTTTTATGTTGACGTCCATCTCCTCGACGCCCTGATTCGAAATGATTTCGAACGACGGAAACGCGCGTTCTCGCACATCGATTTCAACCGTGCGTTCATCCAGTTTGCCTTCGCGCAATTGCTGACGCAGCTTTTCCCGGGTGCGGCTTTGCGAATCGCCTGAGGAAGATGAAATTGTTCCTTCGAGCACGAAGCCAGCTTGCGCAGACTCAGCCGGACGAGAGGGCGGAGCGGTCGGCGGCAAAAGAATATCCAGCAGCCGTTCCTCGGCATTGAGTTCGGCTTTGTCCGCCACGTCTTCCAGCTTTTCTTCGCGCACCATTTCGATTGCGATCTCTACCAGATCGCGAATCATCGACTCAACGTCGCGCCCCACGTATCCAACTTCGGTAAATTTTGACGCTTCCACTTTCAAGAATGGCGAATTAGCCAGCTTGGCCAGACGGCGGGCAATCTCTGTTTTGCCAACGCCGGTGGGCCCAATCATGATTATGTTTTTCGGAATGACTTCTTCGGCTAACTCAGGAGTGAGCTTTTGACGGCGCATGCGGTTGCGCAGCGCAATCGCCACGGCGCGCTTCGCATCTTTTTGGCCGATGACATGTTTGTCCAGTTCGGCCACGATCTCACGCGGTGTAAGGTCGTCGAGAGTGATCTGTTCTTCGTCTACGGTAGCAGGTAAGTAAATAGCCATAATCAGTCGTTGGTCATTCGTCGTTGGTCGTTAGTTCTTGGCCTGAACTGGTTCGGCAAACGACCAGCGACCGACGGCTAACGACCAATGATTACAGTTCCTCAATCGTCACTTTATCGTTCGTATAGATACACATGTTGCCGGCAATCTTCATGGCCTCTTCGGCGATCTGGTGAGCGGAGAGTTGCGTGTGTGCCGCGAGCGCCTGCGCGGCCGCTTGCGCGTACGGTCCTCCGCTGCCGATAGCGGCAATCCCCCCGTCTGGTTCGATTACATCGCCCTGACCGCTGAGCAGGAACGTCTGTTCCTTATCCGAGACCAGCAGAAGAGCTTCCAAATGCCGCAAGAATTTATCTGTCCGCCAATCCTTCGCCAGTTCGACTGCGCCGCGTCCGATATTGCCATGATACTGCTCTAGTTTCGCCTCGAACCGGCTAAAGAGCGAAAAGGCATCCGCGGTTGAGCCCGCGAATCCGGCCAGAATCTTGTCCTGGTATAAGCGGCGAATTTTTTTGGCTGAGTGCTTAATCACGCCTTCGCCGAGAGTGACCTGCCCGTCGCCGGCCATGACCACGTGGCCGTCCCGCCGGACGCAAAGCACAGTAGTCGAACGTACTAGACGCGTTCTGCTCATGAAGGCAATTCTTGATTATAGCAGCGTTGCGCGTTTGGCATGACTGGCTGAGTCCGCTAGCTAACGATGACATCCGCGATGCGCGCGGCGTCGGCGCAAGCTCGCACGTCATGAGTGCGGATAATGTGTGCACCTTTCAGGATTAGCGTTGTTTGTGCAGCCACGGTGCCATAGACCCGCTCAGCGACAGG
>Ga0210401_10005431_pt1 | contig 13105 bp, 14 predicted proteins | sample IncBWH32MmetaG_FD_150866 | JGI IMG/M metagenome (GOLD analysis project Ga0210401, IMG submission 150866) | Forest soil microbial communities from Barre Woods Harvard Forest LTER site, Petersham, Massachusetts, United States - Inc-BW-H-32-M | ecosystem: Environmental > Terrestrial > Soil >... | reverse complement strand
GTCAGAACTGTAGTCATGAATGTACCGACGGTTTCTGGGGCCAACTGTTCGATTAGCATCGTTGCTTCGGACAATTCTTGGATGGCGCTGCGGTGCATTGAACGACCGTGCCTCGTCATGCGGGGGAGGCCAATACGACCGGTCGTTGTCTAGCCGCTCGACCGAGACCCGCATTCACCCGGCTGGCGTCCGACCTCGAGCCTGAATCTCAACTGTAGCGGTCATGCCGGCCGAAAGGACGACGTTGGGAGGCACTTCGTCGATGTGGATGCGAACCGGGATGCGTTGCGCAAGGCGTACCCAGGTGAAGATAGGATTGACGTTAGCAACCCCTTGACTGTTGGGCTGCGCGTTCGCGACGTTGATTGCGCGAGCGATGCTGTCGACGTGACCGCCCACGATCTGATCGTGGCCCATCAGCTTGATTTGAGCCGGATCTCCCACGCGGATAGGAGCAAGGTTCGTCTCCTCGAAATACCCGTCGACCCAGAATGAATCGGCGTCGACAAGTGAAATGGTGTTGACGCCGACATTGACGTAGTCGCCAAGCTGCGCCAGCAAGTTCGTCACATAGCCGTCGACCGGAGCGAGAATGCGCGTGCGTTCGAGGTTCACCTGCGCCTGGTTTAGCTGGGCTTTGGCTTGTGCAAGACCCGCTTCGGCACTCAGGCGCTGCGCTTTCAGCGTCTCGACTTGCCGCAGCGTCTGATTGAGGTTTTCCTGGGCAGACTGTACCGTCGCTTCCTGCTGATGCAGCTGGGAGGTAAACTGCTGGGCATTTTGAACGGTGCCCCAGCCGTCCTTCGCGAGCTTTTGGTAGCGTTCGGCCTGCTGCTGTGCAAATACGAGCGCGGCGTGCCCCAGCCGTAGTTGTGCCTGGCTGGCATTGATCTGTGCCTGCTGGACAGTCATTTGCGCTTCGATGTTCTGCACGTTCGCCTGCGCCTGCTGCACTGCTGCCTCAGCTTGACTGACCGCGATCGTGAAGTTGGTGGGATCGATCACCAGCAGTAGATCACCTTTACGAACGTATTTGTTGTCGACCACATGCAGCTCGACGATGCGCCCTGCGACCTCCGGCGCCATCGTGACGACATAGGCGCGCACAGTGGCGTCGCGCGTCCACGGTGCTCCCATGTAGACGTCCCACATCTTCAAACCGAGCAGCCCGGCAAGTGCGACCGCTGCCAGCGTGATCAAAAATGGACGTATCGCCATACGGCGCTTGGTAGCGGTGCGGGATTCCTGCGGGCGTGAGGGGGCGTCTCTGTCGAGATCATCCACGGCGTTGTCGCGCTTCGATGTAACTTCAGCAACAGTCATGACGAGCTCACTCGGGTCAGGATGAAGGACGAAAGAACGATGATGTAAACTGCAAACACGAACAAAGCGGGATGCCAGACGTACCGTAGCAAGTCCCAGCGGTCACCGACCCGACGCAGTACGATGGTAATGAGCCAGGCTTCGATCATCATGATTGAGATCGGCGCAACGTAGACACCGAGTAGGTTGATTTCAGTAAACCTCATGCGGGCGCTCCTGCGTCGAAGTACGCGCCATGCTCCGCAAGCGCCTCGGAGATAACCAGGAGTCGGCTGCGCCCTCGAAGGGCCACGGTTACCTCAGTGCCGGTTTCACGCGCAGAGGCGAGTCGGTCGTCGAATTGACGCAGCTTCGCGATCGCTTCAGTGCTGTGTCCGAACGCGATGTCATTGAGTGCGGCGTCGAGCTCAGCGGTCGTCCCAAGGTGCCCGGCTATTTGGCGAAGGCCGATGATCTCGGTGCTGACGGAAAGCGCTGCAAGCAGCTGTGCGCGCTGCAATGGCGTTGCCTGATCTGGCAACGCCGTGAGCCGGCTGTAAACGCGGCTCTGCCAATGGTCCGGTCTCGGAAGCACTTGAGCGATCGCGACGTGACGCAGGTCGCGGGAGGTCAAGGCAAGAAGGCGACGCACTCGAAGGGCCGGCGACAACGGAGGCAACAGCCGAAATGCCAGCGGTGCCACGCCGCAGCCTGCGACGATTGCAAGCGCGGAATTGTAATATTGTATGGTGTCGTAGTTCATCTCGTTGGTGGGTGCGAGGAGAGGGTTGAAGTTGAATGCCATGGCGGTTAGGACGGCGGTCACTATTGGTTGCCGGCCCACGGTCATTGCAAAGCCGGCCGGTAAGAAGAAGAGACCCAAGGCGGCGCATAAGGCCGGAAACGTTTGCAGCGCTGGCAACATCGCGAATTTGATGGCTGCCGCACAAACCACCGCGGCGGCGATGCCCAGCGCGAATGCGAGAGCTCCGCCGTAGGCAAGATCGCCTTTCGGCGAAAGCAACAGAACCAGAACCGCTACGAACACGATCGCCGAGGCGCCGTTTGGCCAGGCGGTCGCGACCCAGAAAAGCTCGACAGCACCGATAGCGAGAAATGCGCGTGCCGCATTGATCAGAGCAGGCAACCAATCGGGTTCGCTTAGCTGAAAGCCGCGCGCGCCAAACGATGGACGGTGCGGAGCATCGACAAGAAGCGCCAACCCATCGAGCACATGCAACATGCCAGCCAGCACCTTGGCCGTTTCGTCAGCGAGCAACCGCAACGATGGCGTGTCGGCGGGCAGCGCAATCAATCTCCGTACCGCCTCCTCGCAAACACGACGCAGGGCCAGAGGATCAGCGATCCAGAGCACCGGCGAGCCCGCCTCCGGTATCGATCGAAGTGCGGACGGAAGGCTTCGCTGGATGATGTCGGCCCCCTCCCGCCTCGCGGCCTCGGGCAAACGACTGAGATGCGTTGCAACTCCGCGCCAGCCGTCCAACGCCCCGAACAAGCCATAGATGGCTGTTTGCAGCTTTGGCGAGTGGTAGCGTATGTGGCTGGATTCCCCGAGCGCCTGATCAATGACAGGGTCGAGCGCGATGACTCGCCGGACGAACTCGCGGCGCTCGGCTTTCGTGTCCGGCAGTTGCGCCTCTGCAAGGGCGAGCATGCGGCCAAATCGACCCATGATCTCGGCCGCAAGATTTGCAAATGATTCTGCGAGCCGGCGCTGGGCGCCGCCGAGATCAGTACCGGCGAGGACGATACCGGCGCACGCGATCCCGATGCAGATCTCGCTCGCGCGCGTGACCGCTAGCAGGAAGACATCCGAACTCGCGCCTCCGGTCGCGCCGAGATTATCGGCGGCAATGATCGCTGCGGTATAGCCGGCGAGCGCTGCCGAGTAGGACGCAAAATTGCGGAGCACCGTAGCGCCGAATGCGCAGATGCCGCACCAGAGGGCAAGAAGCACCAGAAAGGCAATGCGATCCTGCGGAAAGCACGCGGTCAGCACCACGATCGTTGTGGCGCCGACCGCGGTGCCGATCATCCGGAACCAGCCCTTGCGCAGCGAAGCCCCGAGCTGAGGCTGGCACACAATTGCTGCGGAGGTACCGGCCCAAAAAGGATTGTCGAGCTCAAGCCAGAACGCAACGAAGAGGGCGAGGCACACCGCCGCCCATAAACGAAGTCCGTACAGTAGCGACGGAGCAGCCGTCGCCGCCTTGGCGAAGGCCGAGTTCCATCGGCCAGTAACGCCTGCATCAGCGATTGGTCCGGTCTGGTCGAATGCGTCTGCCATTGCCAGTCTCATCCATTGGACGGCTCGCAAAGCGTCTCATGCAATCGAAAGGAGGATGCCAGCCCGTAGCCTACCGGTGCTGCGCCCGCGCACCGGAGGACGAAGGCGATCGCCCGAATGCTCTTCTTTCCCATCACGCTCGCGTTCATTCGTCGCGTCTGTTTGCCAAGGGCGATGCTAATTGCGCTGCGCGGTCCAGTAGCCCGAGCATCGTGCACTTCCCGCGCGGCCGCTCCATTTTCCGCGACCGGTCGTCCCGAAAAGCCTGCCCGTGCCGGACGCGAATTTGTCGTGAACCGTCACCGACGCATGAACCGAACCGGATTTCGCGACGTATCCCTTGAACTTTACGAGATTGGGATGAGTCACAATGCCGTCGGAGACATTGACGGTGAAGTTGTAACTAGGATCGCACGAGCCCCTTTGCGTCACGAAAGCGAGATCCCAGGAGCCATCATAGGCGGATCGCGCGTGTGCGATAGATGCCGGGGCCACAAAGCAGAGCGCTGCAATCATCCAGAGCGAAGGCGTCTTCATCGATACTTCTCCGTTACGCTAGGCGGTCGCTTCCGAGCAAACGCAACGGCCCTCGCCGATATTCGAACCAGAGAGCGGCGCGTTGCATAAATCCGAACGATGATCTGCTTTAGGAAAAGCTGGCGTAGAGCGCTTGTTGAAACGTGCTCGGATTATTCTGAATCGATCGCAACGCGGCGCGTCTTCGGATCGGAACTCGTCAGTGAAAGTTTTGAGCATGATTGGCCCCAATCGAGCAGCCACGTTCAATCGCGACCGATGACGGGAATGCATATTGAACGCACGCATTGACGAGCTGTTCGAACTGAACAAGACAGCTCCCATTTTGAGAGAACTCGGAGCAGCGAGATGAACGTCAAATCCATTGCGGGCGAGCTCGGGCAAAGACGAGTTCGTTTCGCATCATCGTCTCATTCCGCTTATTCGCCGGCTGGTCATTGGAGCGTGTCTGACTTCGTCGCGCTCACAAAGCCACGCGTGATGATGCTTGCGGTCTTCACCGCGCTGGTCGGACTGAGCATCGCTCCAACTCGACTCGATCCGCTAACCGCCCTTGCCGCGGTTTTTGCCATCGCCGCGGGGGCTGGAGCCGCTGGCGTGCTCAACATGTGGTACGACGCCGATATCGATGCGGTCATGGCTCGCACCGCGATGCGGCCAATTCCCCGCGGCAAAGTCTCCCGGTTCGAGGCGCTTGTCTTTGGACTCGTTCTTAGCGGTTTCGCAGTGGTGGTCCTCGCTTTGGCGACGAACTTAACGGCCGCCGCGCTGCTGGCCTGCACGATCCTCTTTTATATCGTCGTGTACACGGCGTGGCTGAAGCGGGCCACGCGACAGAACATCGTCATCGGCGGTGCCGCCGGCGCGCTGCCGCCCGTGATCGGATGGGCCGCGGCAACCGGAGAAATCGGGCTTGAGCCGCTTACGCTGTTCCTCATTATCTTCCTTTGGACGCCGCCCCATTTCTGGGCTCTCGCGCTTAATCGTACTGATGACTACGCGGGTGCAGGCGTCCCGATGCTGCCGGTTGTCGCGGGAAGGGCAGCAACAACGCGCCAGATCCTGATCTACAGCGGCCTGCTGGCTCTCGCCTCGGAGCTGCCCTGGGTACTGGGGTTCGCAGGTGCGATCTATGGCGTGATCGTCGCGATCTGCGGAGCGCTTTTCCTTCTACTGGCATTTCAGCTGAGCAGGAGCATTGGAGCCGACCGCCGCACCGCTCACAGGCTGTTCGTGTTCTCCATCTTCTATTTGTTCGTGCTGTTTGCGGCGCTCCTGGTGGACCACGGCGGCGATTCATTCTCGCCCATGCGTGCCTCGCATGCTGGCCGCGCCGTCACGGTGCACGTCGACCTCCTGCCAGGTGCCGTTCACAGCGCAAGCAGTTTCATCAACCTCAGCACTGGCGAGGTCTAACATGCGATACAGTTTGCTTGCCGCCGTCCTGATCGGTGCCGCGACACTTGGTGGCTGCACCGAAGGCGTGCTCGATCCGCAAGGGCCGATTGCCGCCGCCGACCGAGAAATTCTACTGAACTCGCTTGCCATCATGCTGGCGATCGTGATCCCGGTGATTCTTGCGATACTTGGCGTTGCTTTCTGGTTTCGTGCATCGAACGAGCGTGCGCGCTATCGGCCAAACTTCGCATATTCCGGCCGTCTCGAGATGCTGGTCTGGTCGATCCCCGCCATGACGGTGTTCCTGGTTGGCGGCGTGGCGTGGGTCGGCGCACACGACTTGAGCCCGCGCAAACCGATCGCATCGGCGGTGAAGCCTCTGAGAGTTCAGGTCGCCTCGCTCGACTGGAAATGGCTGTTCATCTATCCCGATCAGGGCATCGCAAGCGTCAATCGATTGACCATTCCCGTCAGCACGCCGGTCAGTCTGGAGCTGACCTCCTCGGGCGTGATGAACAGCTTCTTTGTGCCGCAGCTTGGCAGCCAGATCTACACCATGGCGGGAATGATTACCCGTCTTCACTTGCAAGCCGACCATTCTGGAACGTATCGCGGGTTTTCCGCTCAGTTCAGCGGCGAAGGCTTTGCCGACATGCATTTCGACGCCGATGCCGTGACGGACGAAAAGTTCGCGCAGTGGCTGGACGCAGCGCATAGCGCAGGCCCGGAGCTCGACACGAAGACTTATGCGGATCTGGCGAAGCCGAGCGCTGCGGTGGCGCCATTCACCTATCGTGCGGTCGCGCCGGGTCTGTTCGACAGCATCCTGGTTTCCGAAATGCAGTCCGACGACGCGATGTGCCGCAGATATCCCACGTCAATGAGGGCGGAAAAATGAGTCTACTTGGAAAGCTGAGTTGGAGCGCGATCCCGTTCGACCAGCCCATCGTCATGGGCGCGACTGGCGGCATGGTCCTGGCCATCGTGTTGGTCCTTGGGTGGATCACCTTCAAGGGTTACGTGCCTTATCTGTGGCGAGAGTGGCTCACCTCGGTCGACCATAAGCGCATCGGCATCATGTACATCATCCTCGCGCTGATCATGCTGCTGCGCGGCTTTGCCGACGCCATCATGATGCGGGCGCAGCAGGCGCTCGCAGCAGGCGGCGCGCAAGGATATCTGCCGCCCGAGCACTTTGACCAGATCTTCTCGGCGCATGGCACGATCATGATCTTCTTCATGGCGATGCCGTTCGTGATCGGAATGATGAATTTCGTGGTGCCGCTGCAGCTCGGCGTCCGCGACATGGCGTTTCCGACCTTGAACTCGGTAGCCCTCGGGCTGACCGCGTCAGGTATTCTCTTGGTCAACATCTCGCTTGCGGTCGGCGAGTTCGCGAAAACCGGCTGGGTCGCCTATCCGCCGCTGAGCGAGCTGCAATTCTCGCCCGGGGTCGGCGTCGACTACTATCTCTGGTCGCTGCAGATCTCCGGCGTCGGCACGTTGATGACCGGAATAAACTTCGTTGCGACCATCCTGAAAACGCGCGCGCCGGGGATGAGCTATATGCGCATGCCCGTCTTTTGCTGGACGTCGCTCGCCGCGAACCTTCTCATTGTCGCGGCCTTCCCGGTCCTGACCGCGACTCTCGCGATGCTGCTGCTCGATCGTTACCTCGGTTTTCATTTCTTCACGATCGACGGCCAGGGCAACGCGATGATGTATGTCAACCTGTTCTGGGTTTGGGGTCACCCGGAGGTCTATATCCTGGTGTTGCCGGCGTTCGGCATCTTTTCCGAGGTTGTCTCGACCTTCTCCGGCAAACCGCTGTTTGGCTATCGCTCCATGGTTGCCGCGACGATGGCGATTTGCGTGCTGTCATTCGTTGTCTGGCTGCATCACTTTTTCACCATGGGGGCCGGCGCGAACGTCAACGGCTTCTTCGGGGTCATGACAATGATCATCGCGGTGCCGACGGGCGTCAAAGTCTTCAACTGGCTATTCACGATGTACGGCGGCCGCATCCGGTTTACCGTTCCAATCCTGTGGTCGATCGGCTTCATGGTGACGTTCGTGATCGGCGGCATGACCGGCGTGTTGATGGCCGTACCTCCCGCCGACTTCCAGCTGCACAACAGCCTGTTCCTGATTGCGCATTTCCACAATGTCATCATCGGCGGCACCGTGTTCGGCTTGATGGCGGGTTACAACTACTGGTTCCCGAAGGCATTCGGCTTCAAGCTCGATGAACGCTGGGGCAGAGCCTCGTTCTGGTGCTGGCTGATCGGCTTCTATCTCGCTTTCATGCCGCTCTATCTGCTGGGACTCATGGGCATGACCCGCCGCATGCAGCATTACGACGTTGCCAGCTGGCAACCGTGGTTGGTGGTCGCGGCGATCGGCGTCGTCGTCATCCTCGCAGGCATCGTCAGCCAGGTCATCCAGCTCGTGGTGTCGATCCGCGACCGCGAACAGCTGAAGGTGACCGCGGACCCATGGAACGGCCGCACGCTGGAATGGGCGACTGCTTCGCCGCCGCCGGCCTGGAATTTCGCCGGGCTGCCGCAAGTCAGGGACGTCGATGCGTTCTGGAAAAAGAAGCAGCGTGAGCGCACGCAACAAGCCCATCCGACGAAGGAACGCAAATTTGAGCCGATCGAGGTGCCGAAGAACAGCGCGACCGGCTTCATCATGGCATTTTTTGCAGTCGTCACCGGCTTTGCGCTGATCTGGCACATCTGGTGGATGGCGGGTGCGGGAGTAATCGGAATCTTTCTGACCATGCTTGCCTTCGCGTTCCGCGATGAGGAGGAAATCGAAATCCCGGCCGAGCAGATTGCCCGGTTCGAGCAGGCGAACCGGGCGAACCAGGCGGAGATTGCAGTATGAACATCGCTCTTGCAGTTGATGATGAGGTTCGTCACGAGGCGGCGCTGCCGAGTGCAAGCGAGGCCGGTCCCGCTACCAAGCGGGTCGTGGTTGGCTACGGCTTCTGGATATTCCTGTTAAGCGACATCGTGATGTTTTCGGCGTTCTTTGCTGCTTACGCGGTGCTCGCGCATGCGACCGCCGGCGGTCCGAGCGGCGTGCAGCTGTTCAACCAACGCAGCGTTGCGATCGAAACCGCCTGCCTTCTCGCGTCGAGCTACACCTGCGGATTAATGTCCATAGCCATCGGCTCGCGGCGCTATGCCGCCACTTACTGGGCTGCCCTCATTACCTTCGTGCTGGGGGCCGCGTTCCTCGTATTGGAACTGCGGGAGTTCGCCGGCATGATCGCCATCGGCGCCGGTCCGCAGCGCAGCGCTTTCCTCTCGGCCTTCTTTACGCTGGTCGGCTGTCACGGGCTGCATGTCACCGCCGGCCTGGTCTGGCTGACGGTGATGATGGCCCAGGTCGCCATCAAGGGCTTTCGCGCGACCGTCGAGCGGCGTCTGCTCTGCTTTTCACTGTTCTGGCATGCCCTCGACATTGTCTGGGTATGGCTGTTCACGGTGGTCTATCTGATGGGAGTCGTTTCATGACCGACACACAGTACGATCGCGCGCCCGGCGATGCGTTAGCACTTCCCGACGTCGAACAGGGGACGTCGTCGGGTGTGCTTGTCTACACAATCGGATTGGCTCTTGCGGTGGTCCTCACGGCCATGTCGTTCTGGGTCGCCAACACATCGCTGCTCTGGGTCGGCGGTGTCTCTCTCGGCCTGACGGTGCTTGCGATCGCGCAAATGGGCATCCACCTGGTGTTCTTCCTGCACGTCACCACGGGTCCAGACAACACCAACAACGTGATGGCACTGGCCTTTGGTGTGCTGATCGTGATCCTGGTCGTCGTCGGATCGCTTCTGATCATGGCAGATCTGAACGACAACATGATGCCGTCGGCAGAGCTGATGAATCTGCATATGCAGCACTGAAAAGGGCGGCGCGGCACGAACTTCTGCCGAATTCTGGTCGAGGGCACGACCGAGCATGGCGACTGGGATGGAGCACGATGAAATCCGTAAGCGGATAGAGTGATGAGCGACGCCCATGGACAACGGCTTGGCGAGCGAATTCGGGCGGAACACGTCCGAGCGCTTACCACGCGGCGGTTGTGCCAGGCCGACTTGGTCGTCACGGAGGCTCGAAGCGATCATCCATCACCGGGAATGACCGGCTCAATCCAACAGGAAGATGCGTTTCTCGTCAGTCTGATCCTCCGCGATTTTCCTCATCATGAATATTGGGAGGACGGCCGGCAAGCGCCGATGCGCGACTTGCGTGCCGGTGAGATCACTGTCTCGACCTGAAACGAGATCCTGTCGCTCTCCTCGACAAGCCATACCACACGCTTCATTTTTATCTCTCGCGTGCAGTGCTGGACACGATCGCCGACGACGCCAACGTGCCGCGCATCGGCGACCTTGCCTATAGGCCCGAGCCCGGTGCGGGCGCCACCGACGTCACCATGTCCAGCCTCGGGAGGCTAGTTACTGCCCGCCTTCAGCCATCCCGATCAAGCTAATTCGTTGTTTTTCGACCACGTCCTGCTGACGGTCGGGGTGCATGTCGCTCAGACCTATGGAGGCATGCGGCCAATATCGAGGCCGGTCAGGGGTGGGCTCGCGCCATGGCAGGAGCGGCGCGCGAAGGAAATTCTTCGCGCCAATCTCCAGGGCAGTGTGCCGCTTAAGGAGGTGGCGCGAGAGTGCGGCCTGTCCGTCGCGCATTTCTCGCGCGCCTTTCGTTGCACGCTGGGAGTGGCGCCGCACCAATGGTTGATTGAGCAGCGCATCGCGCTGTCCAAGCAAAAGCGACGGGATGAGCGGCTGTTACTCTTCGATGTGGCCGCGGAGTGTGGTTTCACCGACCAAAGTCATTTCACGCGATTCTTCACCGGCATTGTTGGCGTAAGTCCCGGCGCATGGCGTCGGGCGCTTAAGGAATAGCAAGCGACGGAGTTTCGTTTGGGATCTCGCAGGCTGCACCGGGTCAGGTCGGGCGACATCGCGCGCAATTTGGACAACCGGCACAGCGAGGCCTGCGCGTGCGCTGAGCATCTCATCGATTCCGATACGACCTTGCTGGTCTCTCGCACTGGTTCGTCATTTCGTTCAATGAATGAGGCCCGCGCTCTTCAGAAAGAAGCAGATCCGTTCAAGCGACAATAGTCGCTTCAAAGATGACCATCGGCATTCGCGGTATATTCCTGTGTGAAGCACTGAAACGCGTCGCAGCAACATCGGTTCTCTATGACTTCGACGACAGAGACGAAAAATGTTTTTGATCATCGCGACGTCCGCTGCAGGCGCCTCCTGTTTCGGTGCTGGCATCGCGGGACGCAGGAGAGCGATTTCATCCTCGGTCCGTTCGCCGAGGACTCCATCGACATGCTGGATAGCGATCAGCTCAGGCGATTCGAGGTGCTGCTCGATTGCACGGACGCCGACCTGTTCGACTGGATCTTCGGCGTCAGTGATCCGCCGCCGGAACATGATCACGACCTGATGGCGCTGCTGCGCAGATTTTGCATCGAGCGACACCGTACGCCGCGGCAAATTGGTCAGCATCAAATCTGAAAATCGACAGGAGCACCCAATGGAACGTCCGTTATCGCCGTTCATGTTCCCTATCTGGTATCGCTTCCAGATCACCTCGGCGCTGTCTATCCTTCACCGGCTCACGGGCGTTGCGCTGGCGGTGGGCTCAATGCTGCTCGTCTGGTGGTTGATCACCGTGGCGGCCGGTGGCGAGTTGTTTGCAACCACCCATGCATTTCTCGCTTCTCGGATCGGCCTTGTGCTGCTGTTCGGATGGTCGATCGCCTTCTTCTACCACTTGTGCAATGGCGTCCGTCACCTGGCCTGGGATGCGGGCTACGGCTTTGAACTCAGGACCGCGGCTCGGAGCGGCTACGCCGTTCTCGCCGCGACCGTGCTGCTGACCGCCATGACCTGGTTCTATGTGTTTCTGGCCTAGGAGACACCAATGACAAAGGCTTCTTCTGTATCGGACAAGACGGCACTGCGCGACGAGATCGTGCCCCGGCGTGTCCGCCAGTTCGGCAGCGCGCGCGATGGACTGAGCGAATGGCGATTGCAACGCCTGACGGCGATCGCCCTGATCCCGCTGAGCCTTTATTTCGCTGCGTCGATCCTTTCGCTCGCGACCTCAGACCGAAAGGCGGCAACCGACTGGCTTTCGTCGCCCATACCGGCCTTGCTCGTCATCCTCGTCGTTCTTGCGGGAATCACGCATGCGCTGATTGGTGTTCGCTCTGTTGTTCTTGATTACGTGCACACACGCGCCCGGCTGCTGGCGGCCGAGCTTCTCTTTCGAGCCGTTGCAGTGATCCTCGCAGGCGCCGGCGTGCTCGCTGTCCTCAAGCTCTTTCTCGGCCGTTAAGGAGACCGGAATGCCCAACGCTTACGAAATCGTTGACCACTCTTTCGACGTGATCGTCCTCGGAGCCGGCGGCGCCGGACTCCGGGCCACGCTCGGAATGGTCGCGGCCGGCTTGAACACGGCCTGTATCACCAAGGTCTATCCCACGCGCAGCCATACCGTCGCGGCGCAAGGTGGCATCAGCGCTGCCCTGGGAAACATCGAAAACGATAACTGGCGCTGGCATATGTTCGACACCGTGAGAGGTTCCGACTGGCTCGGCGATCAGGACGCGATTGCATACATGTGTCGCGAGGCGGAGGACGCGGTCATCGAGCTCGAGCATTTGGGCGTGCCATTCAGCCGGACCGATGCCGGCAAGATCTACCAGCGGCGCTTCGGCGGACACACGACGGACTATGCCAAGGGCGACATGGCGTATCGGGCCTGCGCCGCGGCCGACCGCACCGGCCACGCTATCCTGCACACGCTCTACCAGCAGTGCTTGAAGCACAAGGCCCGCTTCTTCATTGAGTATTTTGCACTTGACTTGCTGATGGACGACGACGGCGTCTGTCGGGGTTTGCTCGCCTTGTGCCTTGAAGACGGATCGATCCATCGTTTCCGTGCCAACATGACCGTCATTGCGACCGGTGGGTGCGGCCGCGTCTATCAGTCCTGCACCTCGGCGCACACCTGCACCGGTGATGGGAGCGCGATGGTGCTGCGCGCCGGCCTGCCGCTGCAGGATATGGAATTCATTCAATTCCATCCTACCGGCGTCTACGGCGTTGGTGTTTTGATTACCGAAGGTGCGCGCGGCGAGGGCGGCTATCTGACTAACAGCGAAGGCGAGCGGTTTATGCCGAAATATGCGCCGCGAGAGAAGGATTTGTCATCGCGCGACGTCGTCAGCCGGGCCGAAGCTGTGGAAATCAACGAGGGCCGCGGGGTCGGCGAGAAGAAGGATCACATCCACCTTCACCTCGAGCATCTGCCCGCCGATGTGCTCGACGCGCGGCTGCCCGGCATTGTCCAGACAGCGCGTACCTTCGCCGGCGTTGACGCCCACAAGGAGCCAATCCCCGTCATTCCGACCGTGCATTACGTCATGGGCGGCATTCCGACGAACATCAAGGCCGAAGTCGTCCGTCCGACGAAGGAGGACACCGAGACGGTTGTGCCGGGATTGATG
>Ga0210401_10005430_pt1 | contig 13105 bp, 10 predicted proteins | sample IncBWH32MmetaG_FD_150866 | JGI IMG/M metagenome (GOLD analysis project Ga0210401, IMG submission 150866) | Forest soil microbial communities from Barre Woods Harvard Forest LTER site, Petersham, Massachusetts, United States - Inc-BW-H-32-M | ecosystem: Environmental > Terrestrial > Soil >... | reverse complement strand
TGTCGGCAACGCGGAATAGCAGGCTGGCGCGCTCTTCGACCGGAGTCCGGCTCCATGATTCGAAGGCTTTGAGTGCGGCTTGCATCGCTGGTTCAACGTGCTCTTTGCCAGCTTTCTGATGAGTACCGACGATCTCGGATGGCTTCGACGGATTCAGAGACTTGATCTTGTCGGAGGTCTTGACGCGCTTGCCGCCGATGATGAGGTCATATTCGCGGCCTAGCTGGCTGCGGACTTTGGCGATCGCCGAACGCATGCGGCGCGCGTTTTCTTCGTTGCGGAAATCGAAAAAGGGCTCGGTTACAAACGGTCCGGCGTGCAGGCTCGTGCGCGCTGGCCGGACAGGGGCTTCGAGTGTTGCCATGGGAGAGGTCCTTTCGGAAATGATAAAAGCGGTATAAGACTTGGATTAGTCTACACCCCATCAGGACGCGGGAATCGGTTGGTGATGGGAGGCCCGCAGCATGGCGGCAGCTTGCGAAAAAGCGTATCGTGTTGAAAATCCGGATCAGAATTTCTGGGGATCGATTCGCGCAAAATATTGAAAACAGTCGTGTTCGGAGTTTTATAGGGCATCTTGAACTTGCAAAATCTTCCAGCCAAAGGGCTTAAAGGTAAAATCTTCAAAACGAAGCACTTCCCTTTCCGGTCAGAACCTTAACCTTTAACCACGAAGGACAGGAAGGTTCACGAAGGGAAATCTTGATCTGGAAAACCATCGCGCCAGGTTCGTGTCCTTGCTGGCTGAACGCGAACCTTAGGCGCACAAAATCAAAATCCCCGCCCTGTCGCATACAACGCGACGAGGACGGGGCACCCTTCCTGCTTAAGTTCTAACTAGCAGTAGATCGGGGCGGCATTAGTCCCCGCTAGTTCTCTGCGGGGGCCTCAACGTGATCAATGACTAGCATCTGAACGGGCTCGGTTTGTGGTTCGAGTTTGAGGCCTAGTTGCTCTTGCAGAGCGGTTAACAACGACGGCCCATTGGATTCTGCGGGCGGTTCCGGGGCAACCGGCTCGCCCGATTGTTCCAAGGCCTCATCTTGCTTCTTATCGGGCGTCCAGTGCAGATTGAAGGCGTAATTGCCCTTGAGCCCCGTTTTATCCACGACCGGAAGGCCAAGGCGCGCGGAGAGTTGCGCGGCTAATAGCTCTACGGGAGCGCCGGAAGAAGTCAGTTCGCCAGGGCCAAGGTGCATCATACGAGGCTGTTCGCCCACTGGCTGGAGCTTCGCGCCGCTCTCATCGGCGACCAAGTCATATGCGTCCACGGTCTGAGCCTCGGAGTGCGCCACCAGCTTAAATCGGTCCGCCAGAAGGGATTTCAGCATGGCCCGGTCGTCGAAGTTCTTGCCGCCCGAGGTTTGCTGGTGCATGGCAGCAACGAACGAGGGGTCGAGCTTGGCCTCGATATCGAATTTCGTTTTGTTGAGCAGGTCGCGACCACCGGAGATTTGCGCGTCTTGAACACGGTAGGCCATTTGAATGAGTCTTTGGAGAGTGACTCCGTTCGCAACAAAGCTGCCGTCCATGAGAGAAAACATCATCTTTGTCCGCATTGGGTCGGCAGATTCGTGCGCCTTGATCGACACTGACGAGAACACCGGGGCAGAAAGGTTCGAGGTTGCGGCTTGCGACTGCGCCCGGCTGGGCGTGGCGGTGAACAGGCCAAAGGTGATGGGAACGGCTATAGCCAGGATTGCGGCTAGAGTCAGCAAGGCTTTTCGAGCAAAGTCCAACTTGAGCGAAATGCGGTCGTTCATAATGTGAACCATCCTTCTTTTAAGATCGGCGCCGGTGACACCCGACACACAGGGCAGCGGCGACCCCAGACAAAATTCACACACTTTCAAAATGCTTTCGGCGTAGATTTGGCGGTTCTTGCCCAGAGCGACCACTTCTTCGTCGCAAGCGCGCTCGCGCTCGTCAATGAGCCGGGCTCCAAGCCACCATACGAGTGGATAGAACCAGAAGACAGCTTCAACCAGCATGTGCAGCGCGGCAAAGAGATTGTCGCGGCGGCGTACATGCCATAGTTCATGGGCGAGGATGGCTTCTAGATGCTGGTCATCCAGGTGTTGGGAAATTCCTTCGGGCCAAACTAAAACCGGACGGGCGATGCCGAAGATTCCCGGCTCCAGCGAAGTTCGGGAGAGCAACATCGCGAGCGGGCGTCGGATTCCTCCTATGCGCTCCATGCGGCGTAGGACTGCAACCTCGCGTCCTTCCTCTAAGGGCATTGCATGCTTTGTGGCAGCGGAAACCCGGCGCCAACGGACACACCAAAGAACGAGGACTGCGAGGAATCCGACCAGCCAGAGAGCGCCCATCGCCTGCGTCAGCTGCGGCAGAATCGACGAGGCCATGGAAGGAGCATGGGCCGGCGTAACTCGCACACCAAGTTGGCTGAACGGTTGAGTGATTTCCTCCATGGCGAAATAGATCACAGGCCGGACAGAGGGCTTGGCCGCGGGCTCGGGTGACAGCCAGCTTCCTATGCTGACCAGCAGGGAAAACGGAAGCAGAAACTTGAGCGAGGCTGCCAGCCAGAGCCAGTGGCGAGCCCTGGCATGATGCTTACGCAAGAACAGGGTTAACAATCCGGCAGCAATCGCGAACAGCGTTGAGTGCCACAAATGGTTGGCCACGCCGGGTGTGATTGCGGCCCATAGGGAAGAAAAGTATTCGCCAGTCATGAGGAGTGCTCCTTCTTCTCAAGCTTGCGGAGAGTTTTTTCGGCGTCTTTTACGTCAGCCAGCGTAAGCCGGCCGGATTCGATGAGGTGAGCCATCACGGGCTGAGTTCGTCCACCGAACAAGGCAAGCAAGTCGTCGACCAGTTTTCGCTGGGCGATATCGCGGCTGACGGCGGCTTCGAAGATATGGAAGTTGCCGACCTTCCTGACGCGGCGGACGGCTTTCTTGCTTTCCAGGCGGTACACCGTGGTCTGGATGGTGGTATACGCCGGTCGCTTTTTCTCCGGGAAACTCTCCTGAATCTCGCGGATGGAGGCGCTGCCACGGGTCCAAAGGGTTTCCATGATCTGGAGTTCCAGCTTGGTGAGTTTGGGGTCAGCCATCTGATCTCCTATTGCTGTGTGCATTATTACTACACTAATAGTAGATGTCAAGAACTTTTCCGTGAAAATATTAGTTAAGGGTTCGACGTCACGGTGGGGCCGAGGTTTGATCCTCAGTTTTAGAAGGTCAAAATCCCCACCCTGTCTCTGCAAAAATCGCGGAGACAAGGGTGGGGCACCCTGGGTGTTTTGCGTGCTAGGATGCTTAGCCAGCGAGCGTTTGCAACTCGCCACGAATACTATGAGCAAGCATCTGATTCAAACCAAGCAAGCGCCGGCGCCGCTGGGCGCTTATTCGCAGGGATGGCGGGCCGGCGACTTCATCTTTGTGACTGGGACAGGGCCGATCGATCCGGCATCCGGAGAACTCGTCGGGAGCGACATTGAGCAGCAGACGGAGCGGACCATCGACAATATTGCAGCGATTCTAGCCGCGGACGGAGCTACGCTCAATGAAGTCGTGAAGGTAAACGTTCACCTCAGCGATACGAGCCTGTTTGCGCGCTACAACGCCGTGTATGCGAAGCGCTTCACAAGGCCTTACCCGGTACGCACTACAGTGGGGAGCAATCTGGGACATACCCCGGGGATGCTGATCGAGATCGACTGCATCGCTTATCTGGAAGCGGAAAAGACCGAGCGAGGGGCCGCGCGCAAGTCGAAGAAGAAAGCTCGCCGGCGCAAATAGCAACTGGCGACGCGGATAGCCTTGGCTCGTCGGTCGCGTCGACCTATTTTTCTATTCTTCCCGCAATCGATTCCACAGTCGCTGAACCAACAACGGTTTGGTCCAGCAGCGGGCCTTCGTGTCCGCGAGCGGAGACTCCTTCCACGGACTCGACCTGGCCGTTGCGCAAGATCAGCGCCGCATCGAAATTGTTCACCGTAGGGCAGACATGCCGGGGGATCAGGTAAAGGATGTCCCCTACTTGCGGCGAGTTGGGGCCTGCGCTCACTGCAAACGGTAGATGCTCTTCGCTGGGCGATAGCGGGGTCAGTTCCGGATGGCCGACTACAACGCACGTGGGAATGCCGGCATCGGCCGAGACTGCTTTGTGTCCCGCGTCGCAGGTGATGATATTCCGTTGCGGATGGCTGACCACACGCGCCATGACGAGAGCGGCGGGCGCGTAACCGTACTCTTTGGGGAACTGGGTTAGACTCGTGGCGTCGTGATAGACAACCGTGCCCGGCGAGACTCGGTGGAGGAAGTTTGCCTTTTCGAATCCCGGATACGCGATCGAGCACGGCATAGTAGGCGTCCCCGCGGTTACGACCTCGGGGACGTGCACACCCGCACTCTCGAGGTCGCGGACAAGACCCAATAGCTGATGGTATCCAGCGTGCGCGGATTTCGTTCGCTCGGGTTCGGCCACGGCGCCGAACTGGCCGTCGTAGTAGTGCAATCCGCGAAACTCGAGCCCTGACTGGATAACGGCCTGCGCTAGTTCAACGACATACTGTCTGGAACTCTGCTCGATGCCAGTGCGGTTCATCCCAGGATTAATGTCGAGGAAGATGCCGATTTTGGTGCCGCGCCACTGACGGACTTGCGGTTCATTCTCAACCAGAACTGAAATCCGCACTTGCGGGAACTGCTGCCTGATCTCAAGCACTCGATGCGCGTTCGCGCCCATCAAGGGGAAAGCGACGAGAACGTCGGTCGCTCCGGCCTGGCAGGCTCGCAGAAGCTCAAGGGTGGTGGCGCATTTGAAGTGGCGCACGCCCCCATCAATCAGCATGCGCAGCGTGTAATTGAGCTTGGCCGTCTTGATATGAGCGCGCCAGCGGTCTGCATTTCCGGCGAGCAGGTCGAGGGTGCAACGAATGTTGGATGCGATCACGTCGGGATACAGCGCGAGCGCCGGCGTAAGCACACGCTCGGGATCGGAGACGCGATACCGTTCGTGCCAGGGAAACTCCTGCAGCAGGAACTTCGTGGGTGCCATATCGGATTGATGATACCGCGGGAAGCGTGAAACGGAACGATCCGCGTGCGGCCGAATGTGATTGACGGGAATTCTCCAGAACAAACTTGGCGGCCTAGATTTGTGAAGTAGCACGGGGGCTAAAGCCCGCTCTCCTATGCACTGGACGCGGCCCTTAAAGGGCCGCCCTTCCACGAGCCCCGAATAATTGCATTGCAGGGCAGTTTAGGCAAAGCTGCACACCGCATCTTTTAAGAATCAATTCTCTTCAAGACCTTCGATGTCGTTGACCAAGTTCGGCACCGATAGTAGGCTCTCTGAATCCTCAATGGCCACGAATCCTCCTGTACAACTGGAAGAATCTGAATCGGCTCATTCTCATTTGGTTCGCGGGCTTGGACTGTGGGCCGCGATCGCGATTGTTATCGGCGACACCATCGGTACGGGAGTGTTTCTGGTCTCGAGCGACATGGCTCGTACCGTAGGATCAAGTGGGCTGGTGCTGGTGGCGTGGATTCTCGGCGGGCTTGTGGTTCTGCTGGGGGCATTCTGTTACGCCGAGTTGGGGGCAGCTTTTCCGAAGGCGGGCGGCCCTTACGTCTACCTGGGCCGTGGGCTGGGACCTCTCTGGGGCTTCTTGTTCGGGTGGATGAGTTCGTTTCTGGACCGGCCCGTCGCTATGGCGGGGCTGGGAGCTGGCTTCATCCGGTTCATGGGATTCTTTTTCCCAGCGGTAGACACCCCGCTTTTCACGGGCCGGATTTGGCACGAGGAATTCACGTTTACAGCAGCGCAGCCGCTGGCGGCGTTGGTCGTCGTGATGGTGACGGGGATCAACTATTTCAGTGTGAAGATGAGCGGCGCGATCCAGGTGCTGCTGACTTCTTTGAAAATCGGCACCATTGTGGTGATTGCATTCGGGGGACTGTTGCTTGGCCATCAAGCTATAGCAGCAGTGCCGCGCGCGACGCCGATTGGCTGGGGCATTATCCAGGCACTGCTGACTGCTCTTGTTCCGGCAATGTGGGCGTTCAACGGATTCAACGATCTCGGCGATCTCGGGGAAGAGATTAAGCGTCCTGAGAAGAATATTCCGCGAGCCATCCTGCTGGGCCTGTTAATCGTCGGCGGACTTTATCTCGCGGTGAATGTTGCTTACTTTCACGTGCTGCCGTTTGCGGAAGTGGCTCGATCGCCGCATGTCGCGTCCGATGTGGTGCGGGGGTTTGCGGGCAGCCGCGGTGCGGCATGGCTCACGGTGGCGATGGCTGTCTCTGCGTTTGGCGCGTTGCACGTTGTGGTGCTGACGGGGGCGAGAATTCCGTATGCAATGGCCCGCGATGGAGTCTTCTTTCAGTTTGCCGACAGAGTGCATCCTTCGTTCCGAACGCCAAGCGGGGCACTGCTTTTTCTGGGAGCGGTTGCAACGGTGCTTGCACTGACTGGCACATTTGAGGAGCTCTACTCGTTGTTCGTGTTCGCCGTCTGGATCTTCTTTGCACTGACGGGGGTGGCGCTGCTTCGGCTGCGGCGGGTCGAGCCGAATCTGGTGCGGCCTTACCGGGCGTGGGGCTATCCATGGACGCCGCTGATTTTTGTGGTGGTCGCGATCGCTTTGACGGTGAACTTGTGGATGGTGCGGCCGGTGCGATCGACGCTGGGGCTGGCGGTGATTCTGCTGGGGATTCCGTTCTTTTATCGCTGGCGGACAAGAGCGCGGTGAGTGTCGGAGGAGGGCATCAGCATCTTCCTTGTGAATGCTGTCGAATGGCTCGGGGTTTGAAAGGCTTCAACCACTAAGGACACGAATAAGGACACGAAGGGAAAAACCTCAAACCTCACATCTTGGGCGCGCCGCCTTTCAAAAAGCGACCAGGTCTGGCTGCTGCGTGGTTAATTTTTTCCGTTCTGCTTCGGGGGCGCGGGAGCCAGACGGTCGAGCCAGTACTGTTTTTCCGCTGCCAGTTCCTTCCGATCGGCCGCGGTTGGAGCCCGGTCGTAACCAACCCCAGCCTTGATGGATACTACCTTGCGCACGGTGCCTCGGGCGGAAAGAAGATAGAAGGTACTCTCGCCGCCCTGAGAATGGTTCTCGACGAATATGACAATATCGTTGTGATTTGTAGCAGACACCTCAAAGCCCTTGACGATCTCGCCCATGTCGGCGAACTGCTTGACAGCAATTTTCTGCTCATCGGGAGAAATCCCCAGAAGATGCGAAATATGAGGTGGCAGGAAAGCCTCGGCCCCCTGCTCCAGGGTCTTGTTTACAGCGAGGGCCAAGCGCTTGTCACTCATGGGCCCGGCCCCCTTCTGAGCATGGGCCAGAGGGAGAGTTGCGAAACCGAACATTAAAATCGCAATTAGCCTGCGTGCTCCAGGTATAGTGCGCGGCGGAGCCGGTTGGAGTAACGAAGATGCGCCTTCCATGGGGAGCATCATAGCAGCACACTTATGCGATCTCTCGATTCCAAGAAGATGGCGATAGAGCGGGCGTATCCGCTACGGAGATTCAATCCGGCTCAATCTCCGGCAAAGTATTTTTGGTTTTGCGCGGTGCGTTTGGATCAGGCGGCACTGGCAGCGGGACATCGACGGTGCCGAGGTGGTTGCTCATCTGATCCTGAACGCCGAGACGCATGGAGATAGCTTCCACAGGGATGTCGAGTTCCTCCTGAAAGCCGACTTCGCCAGTCATGACTTTCTTGTAGACCTCGGAAGGCAGGTCGCTCTTGGCGAGACTCGACCAGCCGGTGAGCATGCGACCTTCCTGGCCGAATGAGCTGATCATGAGCGCGAGGGTGCTGCGGAAACCGGCGCTCTGCTGCGGGACAAACCGCAGCTCCGACCCATCAAGAGTGTATTCGATCGTATAGTGCTGTACCTCCACTTGCTCGGGCAGAAGCGCTGCTTTCTTCGAGGCCATCCGCACTTCTCCGACTTTCTCGCGATCCACCTTCTTCTTGCCCCCCACGGGATAGACGCGGACCGAAAACTGGACCTCGCGCGCCTGTGGCGATCCAAATTGCATGGATGTGGTTATGGCGTTGCGGGCCAGTTGTGCCTCTCTCGCTGCCACATTGATATCGTCGGCATAATAGCCCTGGCGGTAATAAAGCTTGTATCCCTTGCTGGCGAGTTGCACCTTGATCTTTCGGAACTTCCCGTCGTAGACCTTGTTCGTGGAAGTGTAGGAAAACGAGTAGTAATTGCTGCCTTGTTCGTTCGCGGTGGCGATCGCTTCGCGAATGTCGTTGGTGTTGAAGAAAGCCTTTCCGCCAGTGGCGACGGCGAATTGAGTCAGGGTGTCTTGTTCGGCCGCCTGGGTCGCGAAATCCATCCCCTGCGGGATGCCGGATCGCGGCGAAACGGAGTTGGGAGAGGTCGGATCCGGGGGATCAAAGGATCTTGGGCCAGCTACTCCTGGTCCGCTGTCCAGGCCGGCGGTGAAGACCTGCAATCCGCGGACGTCGACGGGATATACAGCGACTTGGGCTTCCGCGAGCAGATTGGTCGCACGCTTGATCTTGTAGGTGTAGTTGGGATTGTCGATTGAGGGATTGCTGGAGATTGGGCCGACGGAAAGAGCAATCGGAAACGAAGCGGAGAGCCACACCATGTTCTTGCGGCCGGAAATGCCAGAGAGATACCGCGCCAGCAGCATCATGGCGTCGATGGTACGACCGGCGCGCTCACTGGTATCAGTCACGTACTGCTCAGCCTGCATGTTCTGCAAGGCACCCACCAGATTCTGAAAACCGCTAGTGCGACCGCCGGCGAGGGCCAGCCCGGCAACGGTGGTCACGGAGTTCTGCGTTTCCGCAGCGGCGGCTTGCCAGCGATTGTTTCTGGTTTGGCCTCTCTTCCCTTTGGCCGCGGCCAAAAGAAGAGTTTCATCGGCGGTAAATCCCTGAATCAGGCGCAGAGGATACTCTCCGGAACTCAGGGCACAAAGTGCAAACTGAGACATCTTGGGCTTGGACTCGAGGAACTTGATCAACTGTTGACGCGCATAGACCTGATCTGAGACCGGCGTATTGAGCATGTCAAACAGGACCATGGTGACAGCTCCCGATTGGCTCGAGCGTGCGCGATTGTTGAATACGTTCGGAGAAGGAGCGGGAGGCGCGGGCGCTCCCGGGGTTCCAGATGCGCTCGTAGTTGAGCCCAGGGGCGCAGCGGAAGAGGCCTGAGTCGTGGTGGCTTGCGCGTCCGAGGGTTGCTGCACGGAGACATCCACGTCGTTGAATTCGCGAAAATATCGAACGTCCTGCGGCCTATTGTCTTCGGCGAGCTGAAAGTCCTGCTGACTCAACCCTCTTACGGGGTGGCCCTTGCTGTCAGTGACAACAACATCGACGACTACGGCTTTCGTGCTGACTTTGAAGGTGGTGACGGGCGGAGTTGCGGCTTGAGAGTTCTTTTCAGCCGGCTCTGTGATTGGGGACGGGCTGGGAGAACTTGAGATGGCGGATGGAGGCTGAGCATTCGAATCGGCATGAGCCGTTGCAGGGGATTCCGGGTTCTCTGCCGCCGTTGTGCCCGGGGGGGCATCTGCGGTTAGGGTGGCTGCTTCCTCGCCATTGGCGGCGGGGGCGGCATTCTCAATCGTCGAATCAGCGTCAGCATTCGATCCAACTGTGTACAGGCCGGGTATGTCCGATTTGAGCGCGGCGAACTTGGCTTGTTCCTCGTCCGACATGAGCGGCAGATCAAACAACTCCAGCGTCGAACCTCGGAGCAGCGCTAGAATCCGGCCATCAGGAGACAAAGAGACATTCTGCCCGGTCACTACCGCCGGGCTAACCGTGACCGACAAAGCGGCGCTTCCGCTGGCCGTATCAAAGACCTGAACCTCCTGCCGCAAGGCATCCTGCTCCGAAACCTGGGACTGAAGAGCGGTGTCCTCAGAATCGTCGAGGTCGGGGTGGCGATTGGCAGAGGGCTCCACGCGCAGGGTGCATACGGCAAAACGGCTGTGGTCTTGGCTTCGTGCCAGCTCGGGATACGAACGGAGATGAGGCCAATGTTGTCTCCACAAGCGGTGTCCGGTAAGAGTAAATGCCGTTACGCCGTACTTGCAGCCAGAAGCGGCACAGCGGCCGATGAGCAGCGTGTTGTCAGTGGGATACAACACACTGGGAACTGTCTGCGATCGTACCCGCGCAAGGTTGTGCCGCTTGGTCACGGTGGGTCCGAAACGCAGCAGCCAGATGTCGCCCTTGCGAATGACATCGGCGTAACCGGTGCTGGTCCCGGTGAGGTTCGTGAGATTGTTGAATAACAGAGTGCGCTGCGTTGCCGCACTCTTAGCGTCGAGGAATCGCACGACGTACTTGGGTTCGGGCTTGGCTGGGGACTTCGGGGTCGAAGTGCCAGCTTTCTTGTCATTCTCCGTCTCGATGATGATTTGGCTGCCATCGGGAGTGACGGAAACCCAGAGGAGATCTTTTGCTGAACTCAGTAGCAGGCTTTCGTGCAGACTCGAATCGACGATGTACAGCTTGTTCAATCTTCGGAGCAGAAATCTGCCAGGCGCTAAAGGCCACAGATAGCGGCGGCGATCGTGCAGATACCAGTCTGCTTCCGTGACCACCTTGCCGCCTGGGAGTTCCAGGATGACCGCGTGGATGAGTCGGTCTTCGTGGTCGGCAGTACATTCCGGCAGGCGCTGGAACATCTGCTTGCGATTGAACGTAAGCAGGACGTGGTGTGGATCGATAAAGTCCAACGATGCGTTCCGCTGGTCCTCCGCCGTGCGATCCATACGGGAAAGTTCGTGGTAGCCGATGGGCGTCAGGTCGATGCTGGCAGATGGTCTAGGCTCGGATTCAACAGCAGACGAGGTTTCCTGCGCGGATAGCGCAATAGGAATTTCTGCCAGAAAGAAAAAGACAATCAGAGCGCCGAGAAGCATGCGACCGTAGATAGACGTATACCGCACCTTTGTGCGCCTCGAGGTCTTAAGAGGGAACGAAATCTACTGCACGAAACCGGAAGCCAATCTGAAACGTACCCGGCGGCTGTAGTTTGTGCCGGGAGCATTTTAGTGCAAAACTCACGACTTTGCTGTGACCCGGCGCCACTGGCCCCAAATGCGCGGTGAAATGGGGTAGAAACGGAGATTCGAAGGTTAGGCGAATGCCTCGGATACACTCTTGACGCATAAAGGCTCGATGGTTTTCACGGGCATGGCCATTTCCCTCGTGCTGAAATTCGGAGCCCTTGGGCTACGCTTGGCTCCGGAAAAAGGATTGTGATTCCTCGCACTTGAGGGGGTGCGTGCGGTCGCAGCAAGAGATTGCACGAGGGTCAAAATCCCCACCCTCTTTCGCAGAGAACGCGAAAGAAGGATGGGGCACCCTGGAACTTACAAAGGCGGCTGGAAAGATCCGGCCGCCTTGCTCTCGACACTATCTCCAGTCGTCTCGGTCGTGGTAGCGGTAGTCGTCTCGATCGCGGCGATAGCCGTAGGAATTGTAGGCCTGGCGGTATCCGCGCTCGTAGCCTCCGCGGTACTCGTGTTTGTAGCGGCCCTTGTCGCCCATCCAGTGCTGGTAGCCGCGAGAATCTTCCCAGTCGTCGTTCTTGAATTTGAAGCGGCGGCCGCGCTCAGCATCGGACTGCCCGACGCGGAGGCCGTCACGATCCGTCGACGAAGCGACGCGCTGCGATTGCACCGGGCGCAACTTTTATCGGTAACGCGGGTTCGTGGGTGGATTTCGGCGGGAAACTGCAAAGCTCTCCACAGAGGACACAGAGGGGCACTGAGGACTTCGCGGTGTTAGACTCAAGCGTTTTGATTGAGGCCAACGTTTATGAATATTCAGACGGTGGGAATCGTGGGCGCGGGAACCATGGGAAACGGGATCGCACATGTCTTCGCGCGCGGCGGATTCAACCTAGTGCTCTGCGATGTTGAACAGCGGTTTCTGGATCGAGCGCTGGGGACGATTGCGAAGAATCTGGAGCGGGAGGCTGCGAAGAACAAGATCACGGCCGCGGATAAAGATTCCGCGCTGGGACGCATTCAGGCGGTCACGGATCGAAGCAAGCTATCGGAGTGCGATTTCGTGGTCGAGGCTGCGACCGAAAAATTCGAGATCAAGACGGAGATCTTTCGCGATCTCGACCGGCTGACGAGGCCGGAAATCATTCTGGCGTCGAATACTTCGTCGATTTCGATCACCAAGCTGGCGGCTTTGACCAAGAGGCCGGAAAAAGTCATCGGGATGCACTTCTTTAATCCGGTACCAGTAATGAAGCTGGTGGAGGTGATCCGGGGGCTGGCGACTTCACAGGATACGTACGAGACAGTGCGCGACTTATCAGTAAAGCTGGAGAAGACTCCGGTGGAGGTGAACGACGCGCCGGGCTTCGTGTCGAATCGGGTACTGATGCCTCTGCTGAATGAAGCGATGTATGCAGTGCTGGAGGGCGTGGCTACCGCAGAAGCTGTCGATGAAGTATTCAAGTTGGGGATGGCGCATCCGATGGGGCCGCTGACGTTAGCAGATTTCATCGGGCTCGATGTGTGCCTGGACATTATGCGCGTCCTGCAGAGTGGGCTGGGCGATCCGAAGTACCGGCCTTGCCCCTTGCTCATCAAGATGGTGGATGCGGGGTGGCTGGGGCGGAAGAGCGGGCGAGGGTTTTACACATATTGAGGATTGTTGATTTTTGATTCTTGAATGAAAACCTCAAAGGCGATGCGTTCTTCTATCTGCTTGCCGCAGTCTGCGGGATTGGCACCGGGTGGGCTGACGTTGTCATTGATGATCTGCTGTTCACCGCTCTTCTGGCGCTGTCATCATGCATTTTGCTTGGGATGCTGCGGCCGCGATGGCCTTGGCGATGGGTCATGCTCGTCGGGGTCTTCATTCCTTTGACGGAGCTTGCTGCGTATCTGATCCGAGCGGTGAAGCCTTCGCGGGCGCAAATTTATGGATCGTTTCTCGCGTTTCTGCCGGGGATTGCGGGGGCTTACGGGGGATCGGTGATGCGCAGGGTCGTGGACAATCTGCGGCAGGGGAAGTAGGGTGGCGCTCGCGGCTCGCTTTCTTTCGCCCCTTCGGGGCTTGCTGCCATTTACGAATTT
>Ga0210401_10005428_pt1 | contig 13106 bp, 15 predicted proteins | sample IncBWH32MmetaG_FD_150866 | JGI IMG/M metagenome (GOLD analysis project Ga0210401, IMG submission 150866) | Forest soil microbial communities from Barre Woods Harvard Forest LTER site, Petersham, Massachusetts, United States - Inc-BW-H-32-M | ecosystem: Environmental > Terrestrial > Soil >... | reverse complement strand
CGCGAGCTCAAAAACCTCCCAAGACAACGTGAGCAGCGACAACAATTTGGCCCTGGTCGGGGGGCTGGGCTTTGCATTGATGGCGGCTTGGGGCGTCTTTGATGGAGTGACCAATCTGCACTCAATCCACAACCGTGACCGGGCTTCCAAGGCGTTGCGAGAACAGATCCAAGGCGCCGGCGAAGGGCTCGACTGGGAGCTGCGGCCGATGCTGGCGGAGGGGCCCTCGGGCGCGAACCCCGGCGTCCGCCCCGCGCCGGGCCTGACGCTGTCGGTCAAATTTTAGGGGCCGCCCGCCCGGTCCGGCTCAGATGGCGGTGGCGGCCAGCACCTTGGGCAGCAGTTCGCTCAGGCTGGCCAGGTCAAAGGGCTTGCGGATGAAGGCGCAGACCCCGTTCAGGGCCAGCGCGTCGGTCACGCCCTGGTTGCCTTCCGAGCTGATCACGGCCACCGGGATGGAGGCCAGGGCGGGGTCCTGGCGCATCCGCTCGATCATCTCCACGCCGGTCATCTGGTCCATGTTCAGGTCGGCCAGCACCAGGTCCGGGCGCTCGGCCCGCATCTGGGCCAGCCCGTCCAGTCCGCTGCAGGCCTCAAAGATCCGCAGGTCCGGCACGTCCATCACATTGGTCAGCAGCCGCTTCAGCACGATCCGCACGGTCAGCGAGTCGTCTACGATCAAAATCTTCACGGGCATGGCGCCCTCCATCGGTTAAAGTGCGATTTCGACGTTGTTGCTTTTGACCACCACGGCGCCCGTGGACATCTCCAGCTTCAGGTGCACGCCGGAGTTGCCGCCCACGGCCTCGTTGGCCACGACCAGGTTGTGCTTCCACAGCACCCGCTTGGCCATCAGGTAGTTCCGTTCCCCCACGCCCAGGGTGTCCTTGAACATGCGGGCCCCGCCGGCTAGCTTCACCTTCAGGCCCTTGCGGGTGGCCCCGTTCTTGAAAAGGTCCCACAGGAAGGCGCTGATGCCCGTGTCCGCGAAGGTGGCCGGGGAGGCCTTGGCCTGCTCCGGGCTCTCCTTGGAATCCGGCCGGGTGAAGTGGAGCATGCCGCCCACGCCGATGCCCGGGTCGTAGACGGCCACGCCCAGGCTTTCATGCAGGGGGTACGCCACCAGGGTCTGGTAGTGGTTGGTGCTGACCGTGTAGCTGGCTTGGTTGACTGGGGTGATCATGAATGGCCCCCTTCCAGGGCGAAGGCCCGGGCCATGGCCGGTGCCTGGGAATGGTTCCAGACCAGGATCTCAATGAGCTGGTCGTCGATGGCCGCCACGCAGCGCTGGGTGGGGGTGAAGCCGGGCCAGTCGCCCGGGGAGCTGGGCGCCGGGATGAAGGGGGCGAAGCGGCCGGGGTCGCGGCTCCAATACGTGGCGGCCAGATGGCCGCAGACCACGTTGACCAGCTCCTTGAAGGCGTCCGCGGCCACGGCGTCGCTCACCTCGTCCTCGCCCGTGGCCGAGACGGCCATGAGCCTGGCCGCGGCCGGGCTGCAGCGCATCACCAGGGTGGCCGGATGGGGCCCGTCCCAGCGGACCATGAATTCCAGGAACGTGCCTTCGGACGGGACGGCCGGGTCGCGGAGGTCGGCCCCCAGGAAGGTCCATTGGGCCAGCACGTCCCGGAACAGGTGGAAGAGGCGTGGATCGGTGAGGAGCTTGGATTCGGCCATGGCGGGCCTCGAGCAGGACCAAGGTTGATGCGGACCCCACCCGGCGCTCCGGGATTTTCCGCATGCCCAGGACTAATGCAATCACCGTGCCAAAAAAATTGCCGCCCCGACGGACGGGACGGCATTGGGATTCAAACGGAAATCAGCGCGTTTCAAAATAACGGGAAAGCGGTTCCCTGCTCCGGCGAGAAACGTGATCCGGAACAGAAAAGACCTGCCGGGCCCCGGCTTTACCTACAGGATTTCGTAAAGCGCGCGCTGGACCCCGATGGCGGCCCTCATTTTCACGGCGTCCAGGGGGCGTTCCATGTAGTCCACCGCGCCGAGCTTGATGGCTTCAACCGCGTCCGAGGCGCTGGAGTGGCTGGCCATCATGATGATGGCGGCGCTGGGATGCTCCATGAGCAGCTCGGGCAGGAACTTCAGCCCGTTGGTGCCGCTCATCTCCCGGTTCAGCAGGATCAGGTCGGGCCAATGCTGGCGCACCATGGCCAGGGCCGACGCGGCCGCATCGGCCCGCAGCACGTAATGGCCCTCGCTCTTCATGAATTCGGCCAGGAAATCCGCATAGGCCAGGTCCGCCTCGACCACCAGGGTGGTGAAAACCACGTTCTTCTGGCTGTGGTTGAGGCTGGCGCTGTTCGTGTCCTTGTTTCCGTCGCGTTGCATGGCTTTTCCCGTGATGCTGTTGTTCGGTCAGCGACCATTCCATGGATGGCTTGAGTATGTTCCTAAGCCGGGGAATAGTCCGGTAAAACAGAGTTATTTTGGGCCTGGCCGGTCGACCGAATCGTCCGAAAGTCAGGAAAGCCGGGAAACAGCTTGGGCCAAAGGGGAATCAGGCGCTCCGGTCAGAAACGGAAGGTCCTGCGCACCTTGCCGTAGGACTCCACCTGGTTGTGCTTGGCGATGAAGGCCCCAAAGGCCTTCCTTTGCTTCTCCATCCTGAAGCGCAGCTGGCGCAGCAGGAACCAGTAGCTGTCCTCCTTGTTCTTGTCGTCAGCCCAGAAATGCTTGCTGTTCCACACCTTGTCCAGCCAATACCCAAAGGCGTAAAAGGCCAGGTGCTCCTGGATCAGGCCCGAATGCACCAGCAGGGCCAGGTCCTCGTAAAAGCCCAGAAAACGCTCGCGCTGGGCGGGCCGCAGCTTCTTCAGCTTGGGGCTGTCCGTCCGCAGCAGGTCCAGGATGTCGTCAAACTTGGCGAAATCGCGCACCAGCTCAAAGTACTTCTCCGAGCGGCGCTGCCGGCCCTGGCGCAGGTATTCCAGGTAGCCCATCAGCAGTCCGATGGCGGTGGCCGCGATGCTGATGTCCTGGATGAAGTCGACGATCAGATGGATGTTCATGGGAAGCTCCCGGCAGGCTTGGGGGAAGGCGCCCCAAGTTAACGCGGACCGGCCCGTCCCGGGAAGCCCTTTAAAGGGTGGGCAAGGCCTTTCCGTCCGGGAAGGCCTTCCCGGTAAATAGTTTGACAATCCGGCTTTGGCCCGGGAAAGCCTTCCCGGACCGCCGGGGTTCGGGCAGAAAAAGCGAGGCCCGCCAAGGACTCCCCCAAGCACAAGAACTGGCACGCGGCTTGCTTTACTTCGGGTAACTCCAACCTACCTGAGGGGGTAGCCATGCAAGCTCTAGTGGTCGACGACTCGTTCCTGATGCGCACCATCCTGACCCGGATGCTCGAGGAATTCGGCTTTGAAGTGAGGACCGCCAAGGACGGCCTGCAGGCCGTGGAACGCCTGGGTGAAGGCCCGGCCCCGGACCTGATGCTGCTGGACTGGTACATGCCCGACATGAACGGAATGGACGTGCTGAGCCACATCCGCGGCAGCATGGGCCTGAAGGACATGCGCGTGGTGATGGTCACCGGCGAAAACGACCCGGCCATGCGCTCCTGGGCCATGGGCGCCGGCGCCGACGACTACCTGGTGCGGCCCTTCAACGCCGACTCCGTGGCCAGCACCCTGCTCAGCCTGGGCGTGCTTCAGGCCGCCTAGGCCGGACGGCCCGCCTTGGCTGCCCTCCCGCAACTTCCACGGGTCCCCCCACCCCCCCGGACCCGACCACGCCCCGCGGAGAGGGCGGCCACGGCTGGCCGTCCCAGGCAAGACCCCCGGTTCCGCCCCCAATTTGACACCGCCCAGCGGTGCCTGTAGCCTTAGGCGGCAAGACCCCACGCGCCTCAAGGATCCCCATGCCCGGCCCCAGTTTCGACGCGCGCTTCGCGGAACAGTTCGGCCAGCTGCTGGAGTGGCGCCGGGATGTGCGCCATTTCAAGACCGACCCGGTGGCGCCCGCGCTGCTGGAGGAGCTGCTGGCCCTCACCGCGCTGGCCCCGTCCGTGGGCCTGTCCCAGCCCTGGCGCTTCGTGCTGGTGCAGGACCCCGGATTGCGCGCCGCCGTGCTGGAGGACTTTGAGGGGAGCCGGGCCGAGGCCGAGGCGGGCATACCGGTGGAGAAGCGCGGTGCCTATGGGCGGGCCAAGCTGGAAGGCTTGCGCGAGGCGCCCGTGCACCTGGCCGCCTTCACCGACACCGCCACGCACCAGGGGCACGGCCTGGGCGTGTTCAGCATGCCGGAATGCCTGCACTACTCCACGGTGATGGCCGTGCACACCCTGTGGCTGGCGGCGCAGCTGCGCGGCCTGGGGATGGGCTGGGTCTCCATCCTGCAGCCCGGGGCCATCGCGCGGCGCCTGGGCGTGCCCCCGGGCTGGGAACTGACCGCCTACCTCTGCCTGGGCACGCCGGCCTTTGAAAGCCGGCGGCCCGAACTGGAGTCCACGGGCTGGGAGCAGCGCCGCCCGCCTGAAGGATGGCTGCTGCGCCGTTGAAGCGGCAAAAAATTTGACAGCGCGAAACGCCCCCCGAAAGGGGGCTTTATTTTTTTGGGGCCCATCGGAGATGATGATCCGACCACCCCTGCGGAGCCTTGCATGCGTCGAAGCGGCCACAAACCCACCATCCTGATCGTGGACGACGAAGCCGACAGCCGGGACGTGCTGGGCCAGGTGATGCGGGGCGAGGGCTACACCGTGCTCAGCGCCGGGGACGGCCTGGAGGCCCTCGAGGCCGTGGCCGCCCACGACGTGGACCTGGTGCTGATGGACCTGCAGATGCCCCGCATGGCCGGGGACGAGGCCTGCCGGCGCCTGAAGAGCGACCCGCGCACCCGCCTCATCCCCGTGGTGATGCACACCGGGGTCAGCGAGCTGGGCTCGCGCCTGAGGGCGCATGAGCACGACGCCGACGACTACCTGCTGAAGGGCAGCAGCGTGGCCGAACTGAAGGCCCGCGTGCGCTCCCTGCTGCGCCTGAAGCGCCACACCGACGACCTGGAAAGCGCCGCCGCCGTGCTGGCCACCGTGGCCCGCATCGTGGAGCGCCGCGACCATTACGTGCGCGAGCATTGCAAGGAGGTGTCGGGGATCTGCGTCCAGCTGGGGCTGCGCCTGGGGCTGGACGAGGACACCCTGGCGCGGCTGCAGCTGGGCGCCACCTTCCACGACATCGGCAAGATCGTCATCGAGGACGCCATCCTGCAGAAACAGGGCCCCCTGGACGAGGCCGAGCGCAGCGTGATGATGACCCACGCCGCCATCGGCAGCGACCTGGTGGAGCCCATGCGCTCCCTGTCCGACGTGGCGCCGCTGATACGCCACCACCACGAAAAGCTGGACGGCAGCGGCTACCCGGACGGGCTGTCGGGCGGGCAGATAAGCCTGGAGGTGCGCGTGCTCACGGTGGCGGACATCTACCAGGCCCTGGTCTCGGAGCGGCCCTACAAGAAGCCCTTCAGCGCGGACAAGGCGATCGGCATCCTCCGGGAGGAGGTGGGCAAGGGATGGTGGGACGGCGACGTGGTGGAGGCCCTGGCCGCGCTGGTGGCGGCGGGCGGCATCGGCGGCGGTGGAACGGTTTAGCCCCTTTCATTGCGGCCAATTTTGAAACAAACTGTATCTTTGATAGCGCTTCCCCTTAGAACACCGGAAACAAAAACCAGCCTATGAACGAAGAAGTCCTCATCCTGGATCCGGACCGAGCCCAGGTCCGGCGCCTGCAGCATCTTTTGTTCGACCTGGGCGCCACCGTGGCCATCGCCCACAACGGCGCGGACGCCGCCCGCTACGTGGACACCAAGGGCGCGCCCAAGGCCCTGGTGATGAACCTGGACCTGCCGGACCAGGACGGCATCCAGCTGCTGACCTGGCTGCGCGGCCATGCCAGCCCGGACCTGTGCGCCGCCGTGGTCCTGTCCTCCTACCCCGGCCCCATGAACGCCGCCCACAAGGTGCGCGACGCGCTGAGCATCTCGGCGGTGATCTCGGCCAAGGCCTCGGCCGCGGTGCTGACCGACCTGCTCAAGCGCACCCTCACCCTGCAGGACGTGAAGCGCGCCCAGCTGAGCCGGGCCCAGATCCTGGCCAAGGCCGTGGAGGCCGACCGGGCGGCCAAGGCGGCCCACGCCCCCGTGGTGCTTCAGCCGCCCAAGGCGCTGATCCAGCGCGCCCGCGGCAACGAGGCCAAGCGCCTGGCCCGCATCGCCGGGGTGGGCCTGGCCAAGGACCTGCCGGTGGAGGAGGCCCTGCAGAAGCTGGCCAAGGACCTGGGCCGGGCCTTCGACGCGCCGGTGGCCCTGGTCTCGATGGCCCTGGACGGGCGCAGCTGGTTCAAGGCCGCGATCAGCGCGGGTCCGGACGCGCCCAAGGTGCGCACCGTGGCCAGGGACTGGCTGTTCTGCGTGGAGCTGGCGGCGGAGGCCGCCCCGCTGGAGGTGGCCGACGCCCGCAGCGACGAACGGCTGAGCGCCCAGCCCCTGGTCGTGCAGGGCGCGCTGGGCAGCCTCTTCGCCGCCAACCTGATGGGCGCGGACGACGAGGTGCTGGGGGTGCTGTGCCTGGCCGACCCGAAGCCCCGCCGCATCTCGCCGGACGAGGTCGAGCAGCTGAACGCCCTGGCCCGGCGCCTGGCCGGCGAGGCCGAGCAGCTGCACCAGATGCAGCTGCTGAAGCAGGACCTGAGCTCGCAGTGGGACGACGCCATGGCCCGCGAGGAGCGCATGGACATGCTGCGGGCGGTGCTGGAGAACCTGGGGGAGGGCGTGCTGCTGCACGACAGCCGGCGGCAGATACTCATCGCCAACCGCCGCCTGGCGGACATGACCGGGCTGATGACCCTGCACATCGAGGGCAGCAGCTTCGAGGATTTCACCCGCGACCTGGTGGGGCTCTTCGACGACCCGGAGGACTTCCTGACCAAGGTGCAGCCCGCCGCGGAGGGGCCCTACGAAAACCAGTGCGTGGTGGAAACCCAGCGGCCCAAGCGCCAGGTGCTGCGCTGGAAGGCCCGCCCCATCGAGCTGGCGCACGAGTGGTACCAGCTGCTCAGCGTGGCCGACATCACCAACGAGACCGACCTGGAGGCCCAGCGCCAGGGCCTGGTCACCAAGGACCCGCTCACCGGCCTGCTGAACCGCCGCGCCGCCGAGGAGGAGGGCGCCCGCGAGGCGGAGCGCTGCCGCCGCCAGGCCAAACCCTACGCCGTGCTGCTCTGCGCGGTGGACGCCCTCAAGGCCATCAACGCCGAGCACGGGCTGGCGGCCGGGGACGACGCCCTGCGCTCGGTGGCCGAGGTCATCCGGAGGAGCCTGCGCCTGACCGACCGGCCGGCCCGCTGGGGCGGGCATTCGTTCCTGGTGATCCTTCCGGACACGCCGGAGGCGCCGGCCCGCATGGTGGCCGAGCGCATCCGCGCCTCCACGGCGCAGCTGTCGTTGGGTTTTCCGGTCAGCCTCAGCGGCGGCCTGGTCTTCGGCCATGGCGACTCGGCCTTTGCCGGGCTGATCGAGGACGCCGAGGCGCTGCTGGCCCAGGCCGTGGCCGCGGGCGGGGACACGGTCAAATAGCGGTTTTATTTTGGGATGCGAACGCTGTGGCCGGCGTGGCTATTGCAGCGACAGGACGAACTGAAGCGTGTCGGCCGACACCGGGCCATCGGCGAAATAGTTGGAATAGTCCAGGCTGTCCAAACGCATGTAGTGGCCGTATCGGAACTCCGCCGCAAATAGGTCGCCCAATGGCCCCCTGAAATCCAAGCCCAGCCAGTGGCTGCTGTAATTGGCCAGCTTCAGGTCGCGGGTCATGTAGGCCTGGGCCACGGGGTAGCTGTTCTGGAAAAAGTACGCCTGGGTCTGCGTGTAGTACCGGTATTCGGGCTCCAGCACCCAATCGCCCCAGCGGGTGTTGATCTGGGTAGCCCAGCTCAGGGCCAGGGTGTGGGCCTGCACGTCCCAAGTGTCCTGGTAGTAGCGGTAGGACATCTCAAACGCCGAGTCCCCCGGAAGGGAGAGCTTAAAGCCCAGCCCCAGGTCCCAACGATCGCGCTCGGACGGCGCCGTGGCCGGCACCGGGTTCTCCTCGGGGTCGGTGTTGCCCGGGTTGTTGGGGTTGGGGCAGGTGCCGCAGATGACAAAGGCGTAGGGGTCGGCCTGGTAGCCCGAATTGGTCGCGTAATCCAGCAGGGCCCGCATCTCCGACCGGGGGCTTAGCAGCTGGGTCAGCGCCAGCGACGCGGCGTTGCCGTAGCGCCCGGCGCCGAAGGACGGGTTGATGGTCGAGCTGACCCAATCGTCCTCATGGGACAGGTCCGCGGTCAGGTTGGTGTCGCGGCCCGCCAGGTCCTGGCTCCAGGAGGCGTGCACGGCCTGGCCCTGGTAGTCGTGCTCCCCGCTGTGGTACCAGCTGACCTTGGCCTTGCCTTCGCCGAAGCGCTGCTCCGCGCCCAGGGTGACGAACTGGCGCTGCTCGTAGTAGTTGAGCGAGGCGCCCGAGAGCGCGTCCACCGGGCTGTGGCAGTCCTGGCAGTTTCCGGGCGAATGGTCGCCGTTGTTGTGGGTCTTGGACTGGGCGTAATTGAACGAGGCCGCGCTGACCGCATCCAGGCCATAGTCCAGCGTCAGCACGGTGCGCTGGTCCAGGGTCGTGGCGACGCCGGCCTGGGGCGAATTCACCATGACCCCGTCGCTGGATTGATAAAAATTGTAGCCCGCGCTGGCCTGGACCTGGGCGTTGTCGCTGCCCGCGGCCAGGGCCAGGGAACCCAGGCCCGCCAGGGCCAGCCCCATCAACGGCAGCCGCATCCGCCCCCCTCGCCGCCGTCGCCGCCGTCGGCCTGCTCCTGCACGAGCCAAGCGTGCTTCACAAAGGCCTGGCTGGGACGGTCACGGTCAAAGGCCATGCTGGGCTTGGTGAAGTCCTGCTTTTCCGAAATGTCCACGGTGGCGCATCCGGGCACGGCCAGGGCCGCGAGCAAAAGGATTTTCCAACGAAGACTCATGGCTCCGGCGGCTGGTTCCAGCGGCGGTAGGAATGAAATGGAACGTTTCAAAGTGTACGCCCGCCTTGGCCAGAGGGTCTCCGCCAAAGTCGTGATCCTGATGACAAAAAGAATTTCTTCAAACTTTGACGTAGGTCAAAATCAATCGAAGGCTGATTTGCGGCTGGCTCCGTCTTAAGATGGCTTCCCATCCACCGCAGAGGTGTCCGTGACTCCTACCATCCAATTCCGCCGGCCCGGCTGGCGCAGCCTGGCCTGGGCCGTGGCCATCGTGGCGCTGGGCTCGGCCATCGGCCTGGGCTTGAACCAGATCTCCAGCGTGGGCATCAACATGACCATCGCCCTGGGCTTGGATCAGCCTGCAACCCCAGCCCAGCCCGGGGGCCAGCCATGAGCGGCCGCGCCAAGCTTTGGCTGTGGCAGGCCTTCCGCCTGGGGGTGGGCTTCCTCTTCGTGCTGGCCGCGGCGGGCAAACTGCGCGATCCGGTCAAGTTCATGGGCGGCATGGACCAGTACGGCCTGGTGCACGGCTCCATCCTGCCGCTGGGCGCGGCGGCCATCCCGGGCATCGAGCTGGTGGCGGGGCTTTGCCTGCTGCTGGGCTGGCGCAGCCGCGCGGCAGCCGGGGTCATCAGCGGCCTGCTGCTGCTGTTCATCGCGGCCATGGGCGCGGCCATGCACAAGCACCTGGAGCTGGACTGCAGCTGCTTCGACCTGATGGGCTCGGACCCCAGCGCCTTCCCGGTGCCGGCCTTCCTGGACCGCGTCCTGTCCTGGCTTTACCAGGTGGCGGGCGGGGCCGGCTCGGGCCTGGACCTGGGCATGCTGAAGATGAACGCCATCCTGGCGGGCCTGGCCGTGGCGCTGTTCTCCCTGACCACGGAACCGTCCAGCGTGCCGCGGCCCTGGTTCTGGCGCACGACCCTGGCCAAGGTGCTGGCCCTGTGGACCGCCTTTGTGCTGCTGCGGGCCTGCGAGCCGGCGCCGTGGGTGCAGCACGGCCTGCAGTGGCTGCTCATCGTCAGCGCCCTGCTGTGGCTGGGCCTGGACCTGTTCCGCTTTGGATGGGGCAGTCTGCGCTGGGGCCTGCTGCTGGGCAACGCGCTCATCATCGGCCCGCTGTTCTGGCTGATGCTCTACAAGCTGAGCGACGGGCCGTCGCTGCTGGGCTGGGGCACCATTGTCCGCGACGTGGCCATGCTGCTGCCGGCGCTGTGGCTGGTGTTTTACGGGCCGGCCGAGGAAGCCTAAGGGGCGATCTGTCCACGGCGTTGGGCGGAATTCCAGGCTGTGCCCCGCCCAACGCCTGAATCTACGCCAACTGGGTAGCTTACTTAGGGCCGGGGGCAGGGTGTGTCCGCGGAGGATCAGCGGAGGGTCCCTCCACGCGAGCGCCAGCGAGCTTCTTTATTTGGGAAACCGCCCGGAGCGGACATACCCTGCCCCCGGCCCGACATGCATCTAAGGATCAAGACCATGCGCCCTTACCGCGCTCTTTTATTTCTGCCTCTCTTCCTGGCCGGCTGCGCCAAGCCCCAGATCTATACGTTCACCGAACCCCTCATGCACACCAAATGGGACTTCAGCCTGGTCGCCCGCAGCCAGCCCCAGGCCCAGGCCGCCGAACAGGAAGCCACGGCCCTGATCCACCAGCTGGACGAGACCCTGGCCATGTGGAAGCCCGAAAGCGAGCTCAGCGCAGCCAACGCGGCCGCGGCCGGCCCCCAGGGCGTGACCGTGAGCGCCGAGCTGGGCGCCGTGATCAGCCTGGCCCTGGAAGCGGCCCAGGACAGCGGCGGCACCTTCGACCCCACCGTCGGCCCCCTGACCCAGGCCTGGTACGACGCGCGCCAGGAGAAGCGCCTGCTCAGCCCCAGCGAGATCAGGCGCCTGCTGCCCGCGGTGGGATGGCGGAAAGTGGGCTGGGACCCGGACACGCGGCGCCTCCGCTTCAAGGCGCCCGGCATGCGCCTGGACTTCGGCGGCATCGCCAAGGGTTACGCCCAGGACCGCGCGGCTGAAGTGCTGCGCTCCCACGGCATCCATGACTTTCTTCAAAACGCCGGGGGCCAGGTCTACGCCGCGGGCAAGAAACCGGACGGCAGCCCCTGGAAAGTGGGCCTGGTGCACCCCCGCGACCCCCGGGCCCTGGCCGCCATCCTGGCCCTGAGCGACCAGGTGATGGCCACCAGCGGGGACTATGAGCAGTACACCATGGTGCACGGGCACCGCGTGCACCACCTGCTGGACCCCCGCAGCGGGGAGTACGTGACGGACGGGGTCTGCTCGGCCACCAGCATCCTTCCCCTGGACGGCCGGGACCACCCAGCCACCTGGGCCGACATCCACGGCAAGCCCGTGTTCGTGCTGGGGGCCAAGGCCGGGCTGGACTACCTGGTGCGTGAAAAAGCCGAGGGGGTCATCCTGGTGGACACCGGCCACGGCCTGACCGGCACCACCACGGCCGGGCTGCGGGGCCTGGCGCTGACGCTGCAGTGAAGGCCGCGCTGCGCAACCCGGCCTTCTGGGGCTGGCTGGCCCTGGCCTGCCTGCCACCGGACCTGCTGGCCTGGGCCCTGGGCTGGGACGGGCTGCAACCCGGTGCCATCCTGGTGTCGCTGGCCTGGTGGCCGCTGGACGTGCTGGGCCGCCTGGCCGCGCTGAGGCTGCTGCTGCGGGCCGAGGGGAACCCCCTGGCTGAGGCCTCCCCCGGCCCCGCCCCGGGCCTGGCCGCAGCCTGGGCCTCGGCGGGATCCGCGGAGTTGAGGGTCGGCCTCTGGAGCACCGTGTGGGCCTTGCTGGGCCTGCTGCCGGCCTTCCTGATCCTGTCTTTGGGCGCCCTGGCCCACCCGCTGGGCCGGGGCTTGCTGATTCTGGCGGGGCTGCTGGGCCTGGCGCCGGCGCTGCTTTACGTGCTGCGGCGCTGGGTGGCGGTCTTTTTTGTGCTGCAGGGCCGCGGCGCCTCCGGCGCGCTGGAAGCCAGCCGGGCGCGCATGGAAGGCAAAATGGGGCCTTTTTTATGGGCTTTCTTGCCTTGGATGCTCGCGGCCTGGGCCGTCGAGGGCGTCAGCTGGGCCCTCCCGGGCGCCTGGGGCCTGCCCTTGGAACCCGTGGGCATGGCCCTGGAGCTGCTGGCGCTGTGGCGGGGCGCCCAGGCCCTTTGAAAGCGTTCCTTGCTTAAGGGGCCCCTGGCCTCTAAGATGGCGGGTCCTTATTTCCCTTGCTCCCCATCGAGATGTCGTTCCTAGACTTCGGATTACACGAAAGCCTGCAACGGGTTCTGCCCGAAATCGGCTACGAGAAACCGACACCCATCCAGCAACAGGCCATCCCGCTTGTCCTGACCGGCAAAGACCTTCTGGGCTCCGCCCAGACCGGCACCGGCAAGACCGCGGCGTTCCTGTTGCCGGTGCTCCACCGGCTGCTCTCCGAGCCGGCCCTGGGCACCCAGGTGCTGGTCCTTGAGCCGACGCGCGAGCTGGCCCTGCAGGTGGAGGAGCAAGCCAAGGTCTTCTCCAAGTACACCCAGCTGCGCAGCGCCTGCGTTTATGGCGGCGTGGCTTTTGGACCCCAGGAGAAGGCCTTTGCGGACGGGGTTGAGGTGATCGCGGCCACGCCTGGCCGGCTGCTGGACCATCTACGCCAGGGCAACGCGCGTTTCGACAAGCTGCGGGTGCTGGTCCTGGACGAAGTGGACCGCATGCTGGACATGGGCTTTCTGCCCGACGTGCGCGCCATCCTCCGCCAACTGCCGGAACAGCGGCAGACCCTGTTCTTCAGCGCCACCGTGCCCAGCGAAATAGGCCGGCTCGCGGAAGGCATGCTGAAGGATCCCAGCAGGGTCGCCATCACCCCGGAACGAAAGACCGCCGAAGGCATCACCCAGCAGGTGTATCAGGTGCCCGAACACCTGAAGCCGAAACTGCTGGAGCTGCTCCTGAGCCACGAACATGTGACCAGCGCCCTGGTGTTCACCCGCACCAAGCAGGGCGCCGACAAGGTCTGCGCCGTGGTGGAGCGCCAGGGGCTTCCGGTGGCCAGGATCCATGGGGACCTAAGCCAAATTCAGCGGGCTAAAGCGCTGACCGCCTTCAA
>Ga0210401_10005427_pt1 | contig 13107 bp, 15 predicted proteins | sample IncBWH32MmetaG_FD_150866 | JGI IMG/M metagenome (GOLD analysis project Ga0210401, IMG submission 150866) | Forest soil microbial communities from Barre Woods Harvard Forest LTER site, Petersham, Massachusetts, United States - Inc-BW-H-32-M | ecosystem: Environmental > Terrestrial > Soil >... | reverse complement strand
TCGAGTTGCGGCGGCAATTGCATGATTTGCGCTTAAGAATCCTCAGAAAACCGAATGCTTGATTACCGATCGACTTCGCCGAGTACGATATCGGTCGTACCGATGCAGGCCACGACGTCGGCGAGCAATCGTCCCACGCACAGCGTAGGAAGCGACTGCAAATTCACGAACGACGGCGTGCGGAACTTCACGCGATACGGCTTGTTCGAACCGTCGCTCGCGATAAACACGCCCAACTCGCCGCGCGGTGATTCAATCGCGCTGTAAACTTCCCCCGGCGGAGGTGCGAAACCTTCGGTGAAAATCTTGAAATGGTAGATCAGGCCTTCGATCGACGTCTTCATTTCCTCGCGCGACGGCGGAATGATTCCCGGCACGTTCGCGCGGAAAGGGCCGTCCAGAGGCACTTTTTGCAGCGCCTGATTGACGATCTTGATGCTTTCGCGAATTTCCGCGATGCGACACAGATAGCGCGCGTAGCAATCGCCTTCGGTACGCGTCGGAACCTTGAATTCGAATTCGTCGTAGCTCGAATACGGAAACATCTTGCGGATGTCGTATTCGACGCCGCTGGCACGGAGCAGCGGGCCAGTGATGCCGAGCCCGATCGCGTCGGACACCGTCAAATGACCGACGCCGATCATGCGCGCTTTCCAGATCTTGTTTTCCGTGAGCAGATCCTCGTAATCGTCGATGCGGCCGGGAAGAATGTCCATCAGGCGACGAACGCGATCCAGAAAATCCGGCGGCGGCTCGAGCGCCAGCCCGCCGATGCGGAAGTAACTAGTCATCATCCGCTGGCCGGACACGTATTCGAAAATTTTCAGGATTTCTTCGCGCTCGCGGAACCCGTACAAAAAGACCGACATCGCGCCCATATCGATCGCGTGCGTTCCCAGCCAGACCAGGTGCGAAGCAATGCGCGTCAATTCGGTGAGCAGCACACGGATGTACTGGGCGCGCTTGGGAACTTCGAGGTTGATGAGCTTTTCGACCGCAACGCAGTAGGCCAGATTGTTCGATAGCGGCGCAAGATAATCGATGCGATCTGTGAGCGTGATCACTTGCGAGTAAGTCTTTGATTCGCAGGACTTTTCGATGCCAGTGTGTAGGTAGCCGATCACGGACTCGGCTTTGCGTACCGTCTCGCCATCCAGTTCCAGAATCACCCGCAACACGCCGTGCGTTGAAGGGTGCTGCGGGCCCATGTTCAGGACCATTGGCTGCGCAGAAGCTGGCGGCGTGTCAACCAGCGGCAGACCCGCGATTTTTTCCGTTGTGCTCATCGGGGGCCCTCGGTCGGATAGTCCTTGCGAAGCGGGTAGCCCTGCCAATCGTCGGGCATCACGATCCGCTTCAGATCCGGATGTCCTTCAAAACGGATGCCGAAAAGGTCGAAACTCTCACGCTCATGCCAATTCGCTGTCGGAAAAAGGGGCGTTACCGACGGAATCGAAGGATCCTCACCGCCGACTTTCACCCTCAGGCGCAGCCGTTCCTTGCGCAGGAGGGAAAGAAACTGATAGTTGATCTCAAAGCGCGGTTCGAGCGGAAACCGGTCGACCACGGTGATGTCGGAAAGGAAATTGAAGCCGAGCGAAGGCTCTTTGGCCAGGTATTCCGCTACGGGGACTATGTGCTCGCGCAGGACGATGAGAGTTACTTCGCCCCTGAATTCACTCAGTCCGGCGACGGCTCTTGAGTCCCAAGCCTGGAGCTTTTCCGCTACGGGATGTTTTGCGATTTCCTGAGAGTCCACTATCGGTCCGATTTCCGCATCCAGGGGCAGCCAACAATCTGGAAAATCAGCGATTCCAGTCGAGCGCGCCCTTCTTCCACAGATAAATATAGCCCACCAGCAGGATCAGAATGTAAAGCAACATCTCAATGAAGCCAAACAATTTCAGGCTGTGATAAACCAGCGCCCAGGGATAGAGAAAAATGGCTTCGATATCGAACAAAATAAAGATCAACGCCACCATGTAGAAGTGTACGGGAAAGGCTCCGCGCGCGTCCCCCGTCGGGGCCATACCGCACTCGTACGGCTGGTCTTTTTCCTTGGTGCGCTTGTGTTTACCGACGATCGTTGAGGCAATAATGAGGACCGCCGCCAGCCCAGCGGCCAGTATAAACATCAGCAAAATCGGGCCATAACTATCGAGGTAGTCGCCGCTCATTTTCGTTGCGCTGCTATAATAACGTCCGGCCGCAAATCGGTCAAATGAACTGCATAAGAATTTTACCGGCCGCAGCCGCCATGGGAAGTTCCCGAAAGGCGCGCAGACCTAGATGAGCAGCGGTTTCAATACGGACGTCGATCGCGGGGAACGTACGTTCCACGTGCAGACCGAGGACCGCGGGCCGCAGTACCTCTCGATCGATACCGTGGTGTACCGAAACGGTCACATTCTGCAACGTAAATCCTCCAACTACGCCCAATTTGCCGAGTCCGAGTTCTTTTCGGCCGAAGCGTTGCACGAGCGAGTCGAAAACCAACATCGCGAAATGATCGAAGCGATCCGCGCGGGTGAGCTTGATGCCGAATTCGCTGCGGCTGAGGAAAAGGCGACGACAGCGGCCGGCATTCAGGTGCAGTTGCTCAACGCCACGTCGTGGTTGGCCGAGGGACGAGTGTCGCTTGAAGTGGGAATCATTCGCCGCGCCGACAGCCGGCCCGTTCCCGGTGCACGCATCGAGGCGTCGATTGACGGTGCCCTGCGCGAAGGCCGGCACGAAGGCACCAGCGACGACCAAGGTCGCGCGATAATTGAGTTCGATCTCCCGCCGCTCGGAAAGGGCGATCTGGCGCTCGTGATCAATGCGCAGTCTGATTCGCTCAAAGACGAAATTCGCTTTGCCATGCGCTCTCGCGCCAAAAACCCGCCACCGCCGGCACCTGCGTCATGAAAGTTCGAATTAACGGTGAGGATAAAGAGGTTCCGGAGAATCTCTCTGTCGTCGGCCTGTTGGAATTTCTGGGAATGGCGGGCAATCGCGTTGCGATCGAACGCAATCTCGATATTCTTCCGCGCGTGGACTGGCAATCGACAGCCGTGCAAGCAGGAGACAGCTACGAGATTGTCCACCTCGTCGGCGGCGGATAGCAGGCCGATCCCGCGGGTTCGGTTTTCTCTGACTACGCGCGGTTCCGCTTTGCAAAATACTCGCGCCACGGCTTCCAATAATATTTCGGCCAGCCCTTGGTCACGCCTTTGTGGTCCTGCTCAGGAACATTCGCATGAACCATATGCACGCGCCCGCCCTTGCCATCCTTCGTGAATTCCAGCACGAGAATCGAATCCGGATCTGACTTGTTGAAATTCGTCGAACGCCACGCCTGCACGATCAAGCGGCCGGGGACAATCATGAGGTTGTGTCCCCAGAGCTGGTTGTGCCACGCCGTGAATTTGCCGCCGACCTTGCGGCTGACGCGCGCCGGCGCGCCCGTTGCGGCCGAATGTTTCTTCGAATCGAGAAACGTTTCGAAAAGTTGTTTGGGCGAGACAGGAAATTTCGCGGACTGCAAAATGGGCTTCGTCATGGCGGGGCCTCCCTAGCGAACGTTACTTCGCAGTGCTTGCCGTGTCCAGCAAGCCGGCCGTTGCGCTATAGATCGCGTTGATAAAAACTGAACAGCCCGGCAACCAGCGCGACCAGAAGATAGATGGCACCGTAGCCGATCATGACATTGCTGGGGATTGAAGTGCTCGCAAACGGCGAGAAGGGAAGCGCTGCTGCGAGCGGCGACTGCATGTCAAAAGCCGCCCGCCGCCAGATCGATTCGCTCGGCATTGCCAGACTCACCACGACGCCCACGGTGACAAGCTTCGCACTCTCGGTGAATCCGCTCATCTGCTCGAGCCACCCGCCCATGAATGCCAATCCATGCAGGCCGAGAACCAACACGCCGTTGGTCAGCGTGCTGAACCATGTGCCGAAGAAGAAGGTCACCGTGAGCGCCAGCAAGCATTCGAGCAAGACGAAGAGCCCGCCCTCCAGGGGATGGTCCGGAGCTACACGTCCCATCGCATAGGCGACACCAATGGTTCCGCCGAACGTGAGCGCCACGAACGCCGCGGTCATCGCGGCGAACCCGATCCATTTTCCCAGGAAGATCTGCCAGCGCGGAATTGGCTTCGTAGCGATCGCGTGAATCGTGCCGGAGGTGATCTCGCCGGAAATCGTGTCCACGGAAGTGAGAATTGCCATGATCACTGCGAGAAGATCGACCACGTAGAGACCGATCATCAGCATCCCGTCCAGAATCTGATAGCGGATAAACGGCGCGGTCCCGCGCGCCTCGAAATCTTGGATCTGAAAATGCAGGGCGATTCCGAAAAGAGCGAGAAATCCGATCCCCGACAGAAGTGCCGTCCAAAGAATCTTCTTCCGAGCCGCTTCCTTGAACGTCATTTTCGCCATCACCCAGCAGCCCATCATAAGCCCCGGTCTTCGCCCATGATGCGAACGAACAAGTCCTCGAGCGACAGTTTTTCCGGGACGAACGAATAGACCTCGGCACCGCGCGCGACAAGTGCTCGCAGAATTTCCGGCAGGCGCTCGACACTCGACGCGGTCAGGGCGAGATGGTCGCCCTCGAGGTTCACGGCGGTCGTCAGCGGAGAAAGCGCTTGGACAGTCTCGGCCGACATGTTGCGTGCCTCAACCAGGACGCGTACTTCCTCGGCGCCGAGCCTGCTGACGTCGTGTGTTGCAACAATTTCGCCGTCTTTGAGGAACGCGACCTCGTCGCAAGTGACTTCGACTTCGCCGAGAAGGTGTGAATTGAGAACGACCGTAGCGCCGCGTTCGCGCTGGGCGCGAATGATGTCACGCACAAGCCTTCGGCCCATCGGATCGAGCCCGGATGTCGGCTCGTCGAGAAAGATCAAGTCGGGCTCGTGGATCAGGGCCTGCCCCAGGCCGATCCGCTGCATCATTCCCTTCGAGAAGTCGCCAACGCGCTTGTCCCGGTGAGGCGTCAGTCCTACCAGATCCAGCATTGCCGGAACTGCCTTCGACAATTGCGATCTGGTCATGCCGCAGAGTTGTCCGTGCAGGCGGAGTAATTCGGCGGGCGTCAGCCAGTTATAGAATTGAAAATGCTCGGGAAGAAAGCCGATCTTGCGCCGTGCCTCGACGTTGCCCGGCGGCGCACCAAGAACGGAAGCCGAGCCGCTGGTTGGCCTCACAAGTCCGAGCAACATCTTGATTGAAGTGCTTTTGCCTGCACCGTTCGGTCCGAGGAACCCAAAGATCGAGCCGCGCGGCACAGTGAGCGAAAGTTGCCGGACCGCAACCTTGGTTCCATAGACCTTCCGCAGCCCGGAAGTTGCGATTGCGTTTGAGTTGTTGCTGTCCAGATAAGTTCCTTGCCGCTTCGGGAATTTGACGATTGCGCCTATTGCACCGACTCTGCAAGAGAAAGAGCGTCGCCCGAGCTTCCGTAACCGCTCAGTGAATAGACCATCCCGTTTTTCTGCCATGTGAGCGTATATGTGGGGCCGTTCCTTCCCCCAAGTCCCAGCAATGTCCCCTTCGCGCCGTTGACCGTTACACCTTGATAGGAGCGCAAAAAGCGTGGAACCGAGACGCCCAGCGTCGCACGCCAGTCGACGGTTTGCAGGAATTGCTTCGCTTGATCGGGAGACATTCCCGCCAGTTCCAATCCGATTTCGGCAAGTTGCGCGAGGTTAAGTCCCGCTGGCGCGTTCACCGTCGGACTGGGGCCTTCGACGACAAAGAGGCAGTCGGAATATTGCGTCGCCGAGGGAGGCGGCGGAGTCGCGACGTTCGCCGTTGCGCTCGGCGGGCGCGGGCAATTTCCGTATCGCGCGCGCAGCGTGCGCGGGATATCGACTTGCACGGTCGCGCCGTCGATCGATGCCGGCAGCACAAGATCCGGACGCCCCGCCTCTTGCAGAATCGATTGCAGGCGAGCGCGGTCGACGACAAGTGTGAACGCATGCCGACCGTTTACGGTGAGGTCGGGCTTGTCGGTGCGGGCCTTCGGCAACTGCGCGGAAAACCCGGCAGCTTTGCTGGCGTCGGACACCGTGGCGGCTGGTTGCGGCTGCTCGCTGACGGTGGTTGTCACCTGCTTGGAAATCATCTCCGTGAACATCTGCTGCAAAGTCGGATTGGCGTTCGGTCCGGTGAAGTTCGACAGGTTTACGTTGACGGCTTGCACCTGTTGCATCCGCAGCGAATCAAGGAAGCGCTGCGTCAGCCGCTGTGTGACGGGAACCGACAGCCAGGCGACAACAAACGCTACAACGGCTGCAACTGCGACCAGTTTGCGCCAGCCTCTTTGGGAAACGTCATCTTCCACAGCTTCACCTCCATCCGCGAGCCGCCCTGTCCGATAGAAGAACTGGCTCGCGCCAACGGAGGAACATATACCCGCTCACCTGAACATTTTCTGAAGTGGATTGCGAACAGAACCGCACCGCGATCGCACTCGCGATGATGGCCCTCGTCGAACGACGCTCGATGAGGACCATCAGACTCCCAGTCGCGGATAATGTTGTGGGCGGAAGCCACAGAATTTCTGAACAGACTTCTTCTTAATTCAACTTCTTCACCCAAATATTCCTGACGGAAACTTTCGACGGCGCGCTTTCGATCTCGATTCCGATGATCCCCGGCTGATTGTTCACGTCCGAAGCGTCGTCATCGACAAGCACGGCCATCACCTGGCCGTTGATGATGTGCACGAATGTGCCACCGCGCGCGATGATCATGTATTGATTCCAGTCGTTTGTTTTGACGTAGCCGCCCAGCGAGCGCCGGTCCGCGATCGTGCCCACGAGCTGAGGCGGCATGCCGGGGCCCATCTCGACCATCTCGCCGCGCCAAGCAACAATGCCGAGCGGGCTGTTCTCGGTGTAAAACTGGCCGTTGTAGACCTCGGCTTGCGGGCGAACTGGAAACCAGAAGTCCGCCTGTGGACCGGTCATCAGCCAATCGGGATTCGTTGCCGTGGGATTCTGCGCATTGCCGGGACGCCCCGGCCAGGGGCCGGTCTTGCTGCGGTATTGAATGCCACTGCCGCCGCCCTGTTCGACTTTAATTTCGAGCTTGATGTCTTGATCCTTCGCGGTCAGTCCCTTGTAAGTGATGAACGAGTGCGCTGGATGCTCGACGGTCGAAAGCCCCACAATCGAGCCGTCTTCTACGTGCCAGACCGAAGGGTCGCCGTCCCAACCATCGAGAGTCTTGCCGTCGAAAATCTGCGTGTAGCCGTTGTGGTCGTCGAAATTGAGCGCATCGGGCTCGTGAAATCCGCCTCCGCGCCCGCCGCGACCTCGTCCTTGGCCTTGCGCAGCCCCCGCAGCCTGGCCCGCGGGCACTGCCTGTTGCGCCGACACCGGCCGAGTATGCCCGAGCAGCAACGCTGCGCATACGACAGCTGCGCCAAAGAGGAATCCTGTTGCGACCGGCACCAAGTTCGAGTTCTTTGCAGATGGATTCACGGTTTCCTCCTGCCACGGCACAGACGTCGACAGACGCGGGAAGCCTACTCGTCACGAGTTTTCGAAGTCAAGGTAAAGATTTCAATAAGGAAGAAATTTCTGGAAAGCGCTGCTCTCGAGGCGAAGCGGAAAAGAAGAAGGGATAAATAGAAAAGGCGGGTCGGCGAAAGCCAACCCGCCTTTCGAATCTCCAGCTTAGAGGGCGGAGACGTTCGCTGCCTGCAGGCCCTTGGGGCCGCGGGTCACTTCGAATTCAACGGCCTGTCCGTCGTTCAGGGACTTGTAGCCGTCCGCCTGAATCGCCGAAAAGTGGACGAAAACATCTTCGCCCGACTGGCGCTGAATGAATCCGAAACCCTTGCTGGCATTGAACCACTTCACAGTTCCTTGTTCTCTCAACTAAATTCTCTTTTCTTTGGTTAAGCTATTTGATGCTTTGACGCCCTCTAAAACAAAAAGGGCCGCAAGTTGTGAACTTGCAGCCTCTCAACGAATCTAAAGGTTATACAAGAGCAACAAACGCAATAACAGTCTGGCACAGGATTGGGCGTCTGTCAAATGAAATCGGCCGACCTTGAATCTCGCTGGCCTTTGCGCAGGTTACAACCCACTGAGGATGTGACCCATCTTTCGCGCTTTGGTCCGCAAGTACGCGCGCGAATGCTTGCTCGTCTTCGGTCGGCAGGGAACGCGCTCTACGACGTGCACACCGGCCTTCTCGAGTTGATCGACCTTATCCGGGTTGTTTGAAAGCAGGCGCACTTTGCGAACGCCGAGCGCTTTGAGCGCCTCGGCCGCAAATTCGTAGTCACGCGCGTCGTCTTTGAAGCCGAGCTTGCGATTCGCTTCGACTGTGTCGAGCCCGTCGTCCTGTAGTTCGTAAGCCTTCAGCTTGTTGAGCAGGCCGATTCCGCGCCCCTCTTGCGGCAGATAAAGGAGCACGCCAGCCGGTTCCTTGGCAATCTTGCCGAGCGAATACTCCAGTTGCGCGCGGCAATCGCAACGCTCGGATGTGAACACGTCGCCCGTCAGGCATTGGGAATGCACGCGCACCAGGGGCGCTTTTTGTCGACGGGCAGGCGGGTAATCCTTGCCCGAGCCGTTCCCATTGCTGGCGGTGTCAATCGGGCCGTGAAACACTGCGACCGCCTCCTGCTTCGGGCCGCGCCCTTCGATGCCCGCGATGCGGAATTTGCCGAAACCGGTCGGCAACTTAGCGCGCGCGACGATACGCGCCTTCGATGTTTTCTTCTTGGTTGTCATTGAAGATTGATTCTATCAGGCTGCCACCTTTGCGCTCTGCCCCCAACCCACAAGGGAATTGGATGCTGCAGTGAGTCAATCGGCTTCACAACACGTCGACTCACCGCACTCATACGTCTTCCCGCGAGCTTACGTTCGAAGCCAGCCAGTCGCGGATCTCCGAGAAACGGAAAGTACCCTTTTCAAGCGATCGGGACATAAATTCGTAGGCCGTCAGCGGTTCCACATCAATAACGTCACCGTTCAGGCGCAAAAACACGTCTGTGACCACGACTGCGGCGCGCTTATTTCCGTCTGGACAATTTTTTTCGAGCGCCCAGCGGTGCCATGGCAGCGCAACACTGTACCGACCAAAGGTGACGGTTTGTCAGGGACGGGTTGCGAGCGGAATTGTCAGCGAGCCCGTGCGGCCTGTGGCCTTGTCCTGCACGATGATCTTGAGTTTTTCGGCGCCGTCCTGCAAGGGAATGGTCTGTGTGTATCCCGGCTGGCGGTCGCCGGAAGGCACATCAAAACTGATTGACTCGTGGACTCGCGCGACCGTCTGGCCACGTGAATCAAGTTCTGCAAAGAGTTCCAAGATATCGATTTTCTTTCCAGGCGCTGGCTTTGTCAGCGTGTCTCGATCAAGGACCAACGACACAACCAACGTTTTGCCTTTCGCTCCGCGCGCAGGTTCTCCGGTTCCGACCTTCGCATCGATACCCACTTCGGTCGAGTCCTGTGTCGCGAGAAGCTCCGCATCGAGCGGCTCCTTCGACTTCTTGCCGGCATTGGGATCAGCTGTTGCGGTGTAGCCATCGCGATAGGAAAGCGTGACGCCAGGGCGATTGACCGTGACATGCAGTCTGTGAAAACGGTCGTCGAGTTCGCCGCCGGAAAGATAGAAACCGAGCAAATAAGTCGAACGCGGCGCGGCAAGCGCTTCTTCGATGGCAGCGCTGAGGTCATTTCGGTTGTAGTAGGCGTGGCCGCCGGTATCCTGCGCCAGGCGGTCGAGCACAAGATCGTTCACTATGGCGCGCGGATCGGGCGAAAGGCCGCGCGCATCCACCGGATAGAGCGCAATATTCGCGTCATTGATCGCGTTCAGCGTTGCCTGCACTTGCGCCTCATATTCGGACGCGAGCGGCATGCCTGCCGTAATCCAAATGATGCTGTTGCGATGCGAAGCGCCGGTGATGTGGGTGGCGATCGTTTGCAGCGTCGCCATCGTCAGATTCAGTTTGAGCCGGAAATAGTATTCGTCTTCCTGACGCGCGGCGGGGCCCCCGTTGCCAAGGATCTCTCGGCCGCCGCCGTGTTCGGCGCTATTTGGCGCGGACGACGCCGCCGCGGGATTGGACGAAAGCGGGGGGCTGGGAATATAGCTTTGAATGGCTTGAAGCAGCAGGGCGCGATCTGTCGTGTAGTCCTGGAGGATTTTTAGTTGGCGCCCCATTGCATAGATTGCGATGCTTTCGTCAAGCGGCATCGCTTGGATGGCTTTGATGGCCTCCTGACGCGCCATGCTTTGATCCGACATCGGCGTGTTCAGCGAATCCATCACGATCGCCGTGACCCGTGGCGCCTGGGCGGCGGAACGATTCGAAAAATAGCCTCCGTCGAGCCGCGGAGGATGCTGACGACCAGACGAACTGTCTCCCGGGAACATTCGGAAGTCGCGTGGCTTGCCGTCGTCGGTGACCGTAAAATCTTCCTTTCGCAGGTTGTCCACCGATTTGCCGGTCGCGTCGCGAACGGCGACGCTGATCAGCACAGCGTGGCTTTCGGAACGAATCGGCGCGGGAGCTTGATTCTGCGACTGGGCCAGAATCGCCAATGCGGCCAGCACAACGGGAGCGGAAATCGCGAGAGAAACCTTGAGCCCGCAGAGAATCCTGAAGATTGCGTTGCGATGAATTGACTTCATTGCCATTCGCGCGCGGCCGGATGATATCACAGGGGGTCTTATGTCGTTCGCAGGGAGCCGTCTCCCGGCGCACTTTACTTCGCTGGGGGCATTGGCTAACTTAGCCAAAGCGACTACTTGCAGAACAAATGGAACAATCCTTTAACACGCTGGATTTGCTGACGCTGGCGCTGAAGGTGGGATTCGCCGCGTCGCTGGCGGCGCTTCTGGTGCGGTTTGCGTCGTTTCGGAAACTTGTCTTCACCGAAACGCGCGACTCGGATCAGAAAGTGATGCTGCTGCTTTTCATGACCCCGCCGCTCGCAATCGGCATCATGTTGCGGATCCTTTTCGGCTACGCCTATTTCGATTTGATGCTCGAAGGTTCGTTCATCATGGGACTGCTGGGCGGCCGAATCGTGGGCTTGCTCGGCGGCTCGCTGATCAGCCTGGTCGCATTTGGCAGCCACGAATGGCTTTCGAGTCCGATGGCCGCGCTCATCGGATTGCTCGCGGGATTCGTTCGCGAAGCCATCCCGGACAAAGAGGACATCTGGCACTTCGGGCCATTTCTGTTTTTGAGCATCCCACAATGGATTTCACGGTTGGTGCGGCGCGGCGAGGGAAACCGCGCGATGTTGCCGCTGTTCGCTTGCGCCGCATTTGAGGCGGGACGCGTCGCCCTTTCAAACGCGGTCCCTTCGCGTTGGCTTTACTCGCTGCATCCGACCAACATCGGATACCTGTCGATCGACATTCTCTCGTCCGTGATGTGCGTGGCGATCACCATCAAGATCTGGAACAACACGCGCATCGAGATGAACCTCGAGCAGAATCAGCAGCTTCTCCTCAAGGCTCGCATGGACGCGCTGACCAGCCAGATCAATCCTCACTTTTTGTTCAACACTCTCAACACGGTTTCATCGCTCATCCGTTTCGATCCGGACATGGCGCGCGGCGTCGTGCTGAAGCTTTCGAACATTCTGCGGCGGCTGCTGCGCAAGCACGAGACGTTCGTTCCGCTGCGCGACGAGCTCGATTTCATCGACGACTATCTCGACATCGAAGTCATCCGCTTCGGCCGCGACAAGCTGCAAATCTTCAAGGACATCGACAAGGATACGCTCGACGCGTTCGTGCCGAGCATGCTGCTTCAACCGATGGTCGAAAACGCGATTAAGCACGGGCTGGCCCCGCGCCTGGAGGGCGGCGAGATTCACATCCGCACACGGCGACGTGACGGGCGGCTGATTCTCGAGATCGACGACAATGGCATCGGCATTCCGTCCGAGCGCCTGCGCGAGGTCTACGGCGGCGGGATCGGCATCAGCAATGTGCATGAGCGGCTGCGGCTGCTTTACGGCGATCAGTTCAAAATGGACATCCAGAGCCGGGAAGGCGAGGGGACCCAAATCTGCATCGAAATTCCTGAGCTTAGCGAAGTGCAGTCGGCGGCTTCATGATGCGACAGCCATCCTGATTTTCTCCATGTCCTCTCCCGTCACAGCGACGCCTCAACAACGCAACGTTCTTCGAAATACGTTTCGCTGCGGGATTGTGCTCAAGGGACTGCACGCGCTGCTCGAGTCGGTCACCGGCACCACGCTCTTTTTCCTCCCTGCGCGAACGCTGAATCGGATCGCTTTTCGTCTTGCGCGCCTGGATTTTTTGAGCCGCAATCCACATGATGTGATCGGCACACATCTTCGCCACATGGCGGTGGGCGTTACCGGGACAGGCCGTCGTTTCGCTGCGATTTACCTGCTTTCGCACGGGCTGGTAAAGCTTGTTCTCGTGATTGAGCTGTTGCGGAATCGTTTGTGGGCCTATCCGTTGATGATCGTCATGCTGAGCGTGTTTATCGGCTATCAGAGCTACCGGTTTTGGCTGACTCACTCGATCGTGATGGCCGCGCTCACGATATTCGATCTCGCAGTGATCGTGCTCACCTGGCTGGAATATCGCGAACAGTTGAAATTGCGCCATCCCGGATAACCCCTGGCATCAGAACAAGTGCGCCAAACCCACAATCAGGAGCAGCGCCATAACCGAGATGATTGTTTCGCAGGCCGACCAAGTCTTCATCGTGTCGGCGACGCTCATGTGGAAATATTCCTTCACGAGCCAAAAGCCCCCGTCGTTCAAGTGAGAGAAGATGAGCGAACCCGCGCCCGCTGCGAGAGCAAGATATTCCGGATGGACGCCGGGCAGCGACGCGGCAATTGGCGCTACGATCTGCGCGGAAGTCGTCATCGCCACCGTCGCTGAACCGGTCGCCAGCCGCACGATTACCGCGACCAGCCACGCGAGAAAAATCACCGACACATGCGAATTGAGGGCGGCCTGAACGATGGCGCTCGAAACGCCGCTATCTTGCAGTATCCGCCCGAACCCGCCGCCGGCCCCGATCAGCAGAGTGATGGAAGCCGTCGGCGCGAGGCATTCGGTGGAGAAAGTCAGAATCGTATCGCGCGTAAA
>Ga0210401_10005425_pt1 | contig 13112 bp, 14 predicted proteins | sample IncBWH32MmetaG_FD_150866 | JGI IMG/M metagenome (GOLD analysis project Ga0210401, IMG submission 150866) | Forest soil microbial communities from Barre Woods Harvard Forest LTER site, Petersham, Massachusetts, United States - Inc-BW-H-32-M | ecosystem: Environmental > Terrestrial > Soil >... | reverse complement strand
TTGGAACAGGTTGCAACAGAGCTTAACAAATGGCGCAGCCTTGCTAAGTCGACTGCATTCGAAGACGTTCGTTCTTAGCCGACGCGCTCGGTTAATTTTTACCTTCAGGTTCTTCGACCATTTTTTAGAGGGCCTCGCCGCGAGCCGGCGAGCATCCTTTAAAGGGGGTAGTAACTCCGAAAACCACATAGGTCTGGTTTTTCGTTATATTTCTCTCCGGCTTGGTACCAACTCAAGCGTGTCGGGTAGATCTAGCCGCCTCATTTCGGCTGCGTGTAAACTAAACAGCAATCTTCAGCGCCTGGCGGAAATTGAGCCGCTTGAGTCACTCCTAGTTCAGCACAGTGAATGTCGCTCATTGTCACGACAGAGAGACAGCCGTCCCTTCCTAATCCTTGCTAGGGTCCTCGGCCAGGGCATTCCTTCCGCCCCCCCGGTAGTTCCAAAGTAGTAGTCGATTATTACCAAGGTATAATTGCACCAGATAGGTAGAGTTGGTCCGTTCCTTATTGTCGCTCAGAGCGCCCCTTGACCGGGACAGTCCTTCTGACCCCTCGCGACATGGATGTTTCCCGGAGCCTGAGAATTCCCGAAGCAGGTCGTTTGACCGACGATCAAATCTAAATCGCGGGAGGAACGACAGAGAAGAAACCAACCAGAGTCCTATTCAGCATGGTAAAGGAGCAAAGAAATATGAGCGAATCGACGAAAATCAATTGGCGGATTGCAGGTGAACAAGTCGTGAGCTGCAACTGCAATTGGGGCTGTCCCTGCCAGTTCAATGCGCTGCCGACGACTGGGCGATGTGAAGGCATTGGAGCATATCAGATCAACGAGGGAAATTTCGGCAACACCCGGTTGGACAGTGTTCGTTTCGCCGGCGTAGCCTGGTGGCCCGGCGCGATACACGAGGGCAACGGCGTATGGCGCACCATTGTCGATGAACAGGCCACCAACGAGCAGCGAGAGGCACTGATTGCGCTGGCCAACGGTCAGCATGGTGGGACGATCTGGGAAATCTTCGCAGCCGTCTGCCCAAATAGAATCGAGCCGCTCGTCGCTCCGATTATCTTCAATGTCGATCGTGAGAAGCGGTGTGCGAGAATCAGGATAGGGGGTATCGCCGAGACCGATGTAGATCCCATCAGAAACCCTGCCACTGGCGAGGAACATCGGGCTCGCATCGTGTTGCCCAACGGCTTTGAATTCAAAGAAGCTGAGATGGGGAACACCGTGCATTGTCGCGTCAGCGCAGGCGAGAAGGTGACTTTTGAGCTTAAGAACACCTACGCACAGTTGAACGCCTTTGATTGGAGCAACTGACGGAGCGGACCTAGATTACCGACGACGAGCGCTTCGCAGCACACGTTTCCTTTGACGCCGATTAGATAGAGGCGTTCCTTTGTAAGTCGCTCAAAGGGCCTTAGCTAAGGCATTCCTTTTGACCCCTCGCGACACGGACGTTCTTGGAGCCTGAGAAATCCCAAAGCAGGTCGTTAGGCGACGACCAATCAACGCAAAACCTCCAAGAGTTAACAAATATGAGCGCTGAAAGCGATATTCGCAAAGCATCGGATAAATTCTACGCAGCGTTAAACAGCATCCTAAACGGCGATTGGACACCCATGGCGGATGTGTGGTCACGCAGTCCAGATGTTTCCACAATGCACCCCCCTGGTGGGACCGAAGTGGGATGGGATGAGATCCGCGCATCGTGGGAGAATCTAGCCAAGATTTGCTCGAACGGGAGGGTTGAATTGCGTGATCAACGCATTTCTATCGGCGAGGATCTTGCGTACGAGACAGGCACGGAGCATGTGAATGTTTTGATTGGGAAAGCCAAGGCTCAGGCAGACCTGCGGGTATCTAACGTTTTCCGCCGCGAAGGCAGCGAGTGGAAGATGGTTCACCACCATGTTGATCTCAATCCGGCGATGCTAGAAATTTTAAGCAAGTTGGAGGCTGGCCGGGAAACATAGTGCCAATTCCACTCTAGCATAGCCTTCGCTGCCTACCTCAACTACCACTAACTCTATGGATCCCCCCAATGTAGAAGCCAACCCACCCATTTCACTACTCGGCAGTTCTCTTCTAGTACGAACCAATGAAGGCCGCACGCTGCGTGCGTTTGGTCACGCAATAGTCGTGTTGCTCGACGGCGAACAAACCGGCGGGAAGTTCACGGCCTTTCTCAATGTGACCCCGCCGGGGGGCGGACCAGGGCCGCATTACCATGAACGCGAAGATGAATGGTTCTATATCATTGAAGGCCGGGTTAGTTTTTTATTGAACGGTACCTGGACCGACTTGTCCCCGGGCGATTGCGTTTATTCCCCCCGCGGTTCGATCCACGGTTTCAAAAATACTACGGATCAGCCAATCCGCGTTTTCATCAGTATCGCTCCGGCTGGATTTGAACACTTCTTCGCCGAAGCAGGCGAGGTCTGGGCGCAACCAAAGCCCGACATGAGCCGAATGACGGCTATTGAGGAGAAATACGGGATCCATGGGGTCGGTGCGGCCTATAGGACCAATAAGACCTAAACTGCGGGGCTCGGGCTCGGTGGGCAGAAGCAATCTGCCAACTCGTGATTCACTTGGGGACGTGGGTTGGTCTATCTTCTCGCCGGAACTCCGAAATTCTTGCTTGTGGCAAACGTCAGTTACATCCTGCCGCGGCTATCGGCGGGAGTGCATCGCTCGATATGCACCTAAAACGGCCTTCGCCGGTATCTGCTCGTTCAGCCTTTCGAGCGCCTTTTCCATTAAGGCCGGGTCGGGACACCGCGGAAGCCACTCCTCCAAAAATCTCCCCAAGACCTCGCGAGTGCCCTGTTGATAAACCGACCACCGGAATTTCTCATGTTCCCACCGCAACGATAAAGTATGCCATGCTTGCTTCGGACTACGGTCAGGAATAAAGACCACATGCGCTGCCGTCCCCCCAGATCTGCCCGATCTTCGTCCTTTCGACGCATCTCCAGTGTACTGCGGCGTACAAATTTGTTCGAACTTTTGATCGCGTTCAGGCATCCGAAAATCGTATCGCGCTTCGCCAGAAAAGGAAGACAAACTCAGAGGTCCTTTAAAGTGTTTTTCAACGTTGGTGAAATATATTTCACGCGCTTCGCGAATAATAATGCTTATTGGAAAAGCCAAAATCGGGAATGGACCCTACCGTGATATGACCCGATTTGAAGCCCATTACGCTGCTTTGAAGCACATACTCTGATTGAAAGGCGGACCCCGCAAGTCACCGAGGTGGCATAAGCATTGTGAAAAGCACGTAAATAACTTTTTAGCTTTTTTAGCTAACTCCTGGGTCGCGAAACTTCCGTGCTTTCTGGCGATTGTCTATCTTATGTTTTCCGTTGGACAATGCCGCCCTCTGTACCATGCAGGACCAGTCCGACCACTGGGGAAGGTTTGCTGGAGTTCAGGCGGCGGACTGGGTCATGAAGCACCTGGAGTGGTTCAGTCCGAACTGCGCTGCCCGATTCATGGAAATGGTCACGCCCACACGGTTGGTTGTCTATGGTACACCGAGCCTGCAGGTAAAGGATGCGCTTGCTGCTTTCAGTCCCTTATATTGTGGCTTTCGGTAGCTTTAGTCGATAACGAACCATGTTTGTACGCTTCCAAGGAACTTGAATGGTAAACTGGCGCTAGAGACGACTCTGCCAGAAAATTTGTAGTATTCGCAAACTCTGGGCGAAGCGATTTCGGCTGGCTAGTAAATCACGTTAGCAGGCTTCGTCTGCAAAGATCCCGTCGGGTGCAGTCTACAAAAGGAATTGAACTATTTGGCTAGCCGTGGTTTGGTTCGAAAGCTTATTAGTGGCCCCTGCGAGGTCGTCAACGTCTAGTAAAGGTTCGTCGGCGTGGATCACCTTCTACATACCATCAAGCGAGCACTATCTGAGTCCAGGTTCGTTATAGAAGGCGAAGTGGCTCCTGACGAGGCGCATTTTGGCAACAGCGTTCTAATAGCGTCGTACGGCAGCGTGACGATTCGAATCACCGAGGATAAAGACGACATCATGCTGGATTTAATCCCTCGCCGTTTATTCAGAGAAGGAGCTTCAGAAGATGCCTGGTATACGTGGGATGTCGTCGCGAGCGCACTTAATCTCAAGGTGCGCACTGCCGCCGAAGTCTTAGAAATCGTCCCGGAAGCCCATTTACAATACCTGTTCGGTCCCATGGACTGGAAGGAACATACTTTGCCTGCCCTTCGTCGAACCAAAGCAAACAAGCGTGCTACTTTGTAGAGGCGCATAACTCCTAGGGTCTCGTTCTACCTTCGCACAATACTCCTCAATGGTCAGGCCATCGCGCACTGCGAAAAAACCTGAGTGCGTCTTATGCGATCAAGAGGCTTTAACATACGGAAGTACCCCGTGATCGCTGCGGCGGTTACTTCTGTTCTTTCCATAATATTGATAGGTATGGGGAATTCATGCTCGTTTGGGTGTACGGCTCGATAATATCGGCGTGATAAGACGACGGATGGCCAAGTAAAGTAGGTCTTAACCGTCAAACTCTGCCTGTTTGCTAACGGCCAGATCGCGACGAACGGAACGACCCAGAATAGGAACCGACTCGAAGCCCTTAAGCTGCGAGGAAATCTGGATGAAAACTTGCAATCTCGAAGAGGTTGGCAATCTGCAGCTTGTTTTTCCACCTAACAGTCGCCTTCGAGCTTTGAAGATGGAATCGAGCTGAGTAAAGATTGGGAGCCACAGCGCATCGCTGCTTATTTTCATGATCAATTAATACCGGATCTCATGGCCTTGGTCTTCTCAATCGAAGCCATTCGCTTAGAACTGGAAAGCGAGAAGCATCCTGCCGAAGCGAAGCTGAAGGAGATCCGCGATCGTGTATCTAGAATGCTTCGGCCGATACGTGAGAACATACTAAATCTAGTCGAGACAGGGCAAATTTCTTGCTCGGAGAGGTAATAGCTCTGCTCAAAGCAAAAAGATCGCCGTCTAAACGGCTCGGATTGAACCGGGGCGAAAGGCTGATTTAACTCCGGTCGGTCAATGTCATCGCCCAGGCGTTTAAAAGACGGCCACTCGATTGAAGAGGTTGACCGCTTCGTTGACCAGCTCCGCGAATTCCGGTGCTCTAACTGCATCACGGAAGACGAGCTTGCAGCCTAAGGTCGGCGTAATTGAGTGGTCGATTCCTTCGCCAATGGATTAATGCCAAGGGACTAGTCGATTAGTACTATTGTGTAATTGCAGAGCTGGCGAAAACCGGCGTGGGTCGTTTGGGAAAGTCAAACAGCCACACTAATGAGCTGCCCCAGGACAAAACCTTGGATGGTGTTAGCGGTCTGGTCACAGTCGGTGTCGCAAGCTGCAAAAAATTGTCCCCGGTTGCTGCAATCATTGAAACTCAATGACCTAAATACAGATGAAAAATATGATACGCGCAGGGCCGTGTAAAAATCGAATCCGTCGGTCCAGTCGAAATCATGGACGTCAAAGTATGGGGGTTGCCTCCCAACATTGACTTTGATTTCTTCGTCATCCAGGTACCGAAGTCGCCGTTTGGCCTTGCCTGGTACCAAGGCGATATCGAGACCAACAAACACGGCGTCGGCCATGAAAGGTTCATCGGTCGTTTCAGCATAGAAACCTTTATCGTGGCGCAGGGTTCGGCTCCTGCTCCAATCGTGTTCAACGGACCGTTTCCGAACGCTTCGCTCAATCCCCCGTTTAATCCGATCCAGCTTTACCACCTAGGTCTGTGGTTCAACGACCCAGAGGACGCGAAAAATGCAGGCGGTCCGGCCACCGTGACCCCCTTTAACGGGAGCACAACGCTGGTGTCCAAATACTCGATACAAGCAATTTCCCTGATGATCATGGACCCTTGAGAGATGTTAATCCATAGCCGTAAAAAAGGCTGAACGGTACTAAGGTATCTTAGCTGTTGGCAACTATGGTGGGCACGGGAAAAAGGATTCCGGCCCGCCGTTGAGTCTTTATGGGGAACGGCGACGCAATTGAGCGTGCGACGCTAAAAAACGGAAGCAAAAAGCCGCGACGGCAAGCGGTTAGGGTATTCGGATCCTTCGTCTAGCCGAAACCAAAATTGACAGCCTCGTCTCCCGTGGCTTTGCAGCGAATAGGGCATACCCTTGATAACCGCCACGAACCTTGCGTATCTCGCCCTTCGCCTTTTTACAAAACGGACAGCGCCGCGGCTTACTAATGCCACGCCAGTTCTTGTACTCCTGATACTCGTAGCCGGTCGGCATAATGCCTCCTCGCTCCGCCGGCATAGAATCCAAAAACGTCATGATACGCTCAGCAGACCGTGGTCTGCTTTTACCCGGAAGCCACGAATAAAGCGTCGTGTCTCTAACGCCTATCTGTTGCGCTACCTGGTTCCCGGTCAGATAGTTGAACCGCAGAAAATCACGCAAGCAGCTCACCGTTGGGTTCAGGTGCACCAATTGATCTCAGTTCCTAAACCGGCAATGTGCCAAAATTTAGCATGAGCAAACAACAGACGTCCGATGAAGGGCTTCAAGATATTATAAAGGCGATAGAGCAGAACGTTAAGGAAGCCAGAGACAGAATTGGAAGTGGCGACCATAGTTCCGAGGAACTACAGCGAGCAATCGCGAGAATCACGCAGGGCCGAACAGCGCTTATTAACCATGTTCGCGGGCACATGCCCGAAGCTTTGGAGGGTGAATGGATTCAAGCGCTAGGGGAGAACGAGCATACCGAAGAGCCTTTCAAAAGAGATATTGCAACTGTTCGTGCGTCCCTTAGGTCACTAGCAGTTCACGCTCAAAGAGTCAGAGCGGACGTCGACCAATTACAACAAAGCATTAAGGAAATCATAGATAGCTGCAAAATGCTTAGAAGAAATTGGGGGGAATGAGAAAGTCGTCACCCCAGCCCCAATATTGATCCTGAAAATCCAAACGAGAAACGGTCGTCACCGAATCTCACGAGCTAGATAGGGCCTTGGCGGGCGTGCAAAATTCCAGCAAAGAACCAGAAAGAGAAGTCCTTACCAGAGGCGGGCGAATGATCTGTTTATAGGCGGTTTGACCAGGCGGTGTCTTGAATATGTTCCTACGAACACGTTAACCTCGAGAAACGTCTACGGCAAAGCGAGCAGAGCCGGCGCCTGGCTTGCCAGGTACTTCAGGAGATCCGACAGGTTCTTGAGATCCTCGCCGAGCAGCGGATACCATACGAGGGTCAAAGGATGCGCTTCCGCGACGAGGGTGATTTTCTGGTTCGTGCGCTGGTAGATCTTGTAGTGCAATGCCGGTCTCAAATCGGTCGCTTGGAAAGTGCATTTGCCGAACTCGAGAAACTGGCCAGCGAACATGAGCTGCCGCGAGAAGTTCTTCAGACAATGCATCTTGTGGTCCGCCAACAAGGATCTCTTGGCCTTAGCAAGGCACAATTGCGCGAGCGCCTTAATCAGTTGCAAGAGTTACACATCCTGCCGGAACATAGAGTCCAAACGGATCTAACCTCCGATCAATAGGTGGAAAGCGAGCAGGCTTGGGCGGACTTTAGCTTTGTAAATCGGTGACTATCGTTTACGGAGCAGGATGAATACTCCGGCGATCAGGCAGCCGATCACGATCGCAAGCGCTGTTAACATAATGTTTAGTCGAGCGCAGAAAAGAGGGTTCGACAGCTCGACTCTTGAAAGTGCCTCCGGCGGTTAATAACCGAGGGGCAGCGCCCACTCCGAAAAGGGCCCGGCAATCTTAAATGCATTGATCGCCGGACCCTTCTCTTTAACTGTTATCTGGCGATCAACTAACGGAGAATATTCGAGTTTCGCTCCTCGTTTGCGATGCTTTTAATGAGCCGGGGTAACCCTAATTTTGTTTCTGGATCTGGAGTTTAAGAAACTCTATGAAATTTATGATAATTTTTTCGAGAACACTTCGCTAGAGCTGAAAGGAACCACATCATACACAGAGTTGATTCTTGCGTGCAACCAAGTGAAAATCGGTTATACTCCTGCACAGTAGATTCCTACTGATGGCACGGAGGACCCCCAACGGAGTGACCATTGCAGTTATCACCTCGCTGATGCTGGGATCCCTTGCATCAGAGGCTGATGATCTCCAGGCTTTAAAAGAAGCGGCCGGGCGTTACGTTATTGCTATCAGAGCAGTTCTTGGCATGCCGGAGGCGGATTGTTCTGAGATCATATGTAAAGCTGGCGAGTATGCAGCCGCTAAAGTCGCTTATTATAACGCTGCTCGGCAAGCGATGCCCGCCTTGTTGCAACTGGCCAAGGGTGAAAAGACAGATGGCCGATACGGCCAAGATTTGATCGAGCTCTTCCGTGGTTCTGGCGAAGAAGACGATGAACAAGCAACCGTAGTGTTAGGGTCAAAGCTCCGTGGCTGCGATGACTGGTGGAACGGAGTCTTAAACAGGTTTAAATGGCGGGGGTCGAAGCTTTGATCCACGCGGTCGTAATCACAAATCGACTAAGGACTCAGTTTACGATCAACGGATCGCGACTATTTGACTACGGATCAGAAGGTTGCGTGTTCGAATCACGCCGGGTGCATGGCTCAGCGCCAACGACTTATGCGCTGATGATGATTTAGTCGCTGGGGGCGACTCGGCCAGTTTTCTAAGCTTGTGTCTCTTAGACCACACGGCGAGTATTTGCGATAGCAGAGCAGCCAGACTGATCCTTGGGAAGATCGGGAAACGATCACTTGATAGAGCGTCTCGTTCGCAATGAAAAGGCTATCGACTCATTCATGGAAAGCGATGCGGCCGTCTGAAATGTTTTCCGGATTCGACTCTTTCAGGGCACAGCAAACGCGAGATTGTTTGCGCACTGAAATCTCATATTTCCTTCACACGAAAGGTACCGCTGCAACGCTCCACCCGTTAGATCATTTGGTTTAGTGCAAAGTAAGTTACGTTCTTGGCATTGTGCATCCCACTAATACGGCGTTTGATGCCGCTAGCCGATAGGAAAAGCCGCGTCATATCAAAATTAACTAGCCACTTTGCGCGTCCTAAGTAGGAACCGTGTATAAGTAGTCTAACACGACGGAATCTCCCCTGTTTGCCCATTTGTTGAAAAGATCTTCCCTGAGAGTCTCATCCAAGACTAGTTTCGCAAATTCGACACCGATTGCCCCTTTTATGGCTTGAAGGGACGAGCCTCCGGGACATTTTTCTCGCATGTTGCAGTAGTAAGCGATGCGCAAATCGGCATGTCTCAGGAAAAGGCTCACCAGGTTTAGCCGAGAAACATGGCTGACATATTCGTCGTAAAGTATGGCGAGTGCGTTGATTCCTGTACGAGAACAGCTTTCGTCCCTTGCCACCATCCTCCGAATCTGATCCGCCGAAAAGCTGTCTCCGAAGTGTCGACAAATAGTAAAAAGCGTTACGCTGACTCGATTACCGTCGTCCGTCGCCCAGAGACTGGCTCCTAAAGCCAGGGCCTGCTCGATTGTTAGATTGATTGGAAATGACTCGTTGATGACGGAGAGCTTATCCAATAGAGCGACAAGATGGTTTAGGACATCGAAGTCGCGCACGCTCGCCGCGGTTCGCACAGCATCGTTGACCGTAATGACCAGTTGAGTGTTTGTCTGCCATCTGGCGATACGTTGCAGATGGCCACTCAAACCGTGTCGAAGCGTCTCGCTTACCGGTATATGGACGTAGGTACTCTTTGGTAGCTCGTTTATACGAAGTCCCTCTCGACGTCTGTCGATCAACCATTGTTGAAGCCACAAATACCAAGCTTCTCTCTTCTGCAAATCTACTCGCACTAAGATTACAGGTAGGCGACACGTGTCCGCATAGGCGATGAGCCTTCGATCGATCTTGCACGGTACGCCATGCTTGTTGATCTTAATCGACTCCGACGCCTTTATCTGGATCTTCAGTAACTCGCCATTAACTTCAGGCGCGGAAAGCTCTGCTTCGAGATCGATCCCGAAGTCTTCGTCCTGTGAGCGAGAAAGCCAGTAATCAGATGATTCGATCATTTCGGCAACGATTCGCTGACCACGGGAACCAAGTTTCTGGGATCGAGATCGTTTAGCCATTTGAGATTTGCGTACGAGTGCTTCTCTTTCGTTCCGGACATAACTTTTCGGGGAAGTTTACGATTAGGTGGAACTCGAGAAATCTCGTCATGGTGGCACCAAACTTTTCTCTCACAAAGTATGGCAATCAGCTAGAGTTATTCACTTGAGACAACTTGATTCGGCGGCAATTCTGCTGTGGTTCGTTCGCCGATCTCAAAATTACCGACTAGATGCGACGGCAATTCTTGACTGGCGACAAGCGATCAAGGAAACATGTTCGTTACCATGACGCGTTGCCATGCGCGGTGGTTTCTGCTTGCTAGGATTCGACCTAGTAGATCGGAAAGACATCATTTGCTGCGATTCTCCGCCCCACGCCCTCCCTTCTTTGCACGTCCTCTCTGACCCTCGACCGCTTGGCAGAATTGGAACGTCAGAAGGGAGATTTTTGGTCCACTACTGTGTCGTCCTCACGCTTCGAGCGTCTATCAGTTGCACATTGACCTGATGAAACTCGGTCTCAAGGCTCTCGAGCCTTCGCCGCAATAGTGGTTTCGACAACCGGACGGTAGGTTCTTTCGACAAGAAACCTCCGTTCTATCCGTTGAACTACGGGGACGTCTTATTATGAATGAGTTATGACTGATAGTGTCTTCATAGAAGACAAAGTTCTACCAAAAGTTCTACTTTAACCGTTTGTGTCCTAAGTCGTACCCAGGCGTTCAGATAGTCTAAAAACTCTCCATCTGCAATCCTGATCGTGACCCGAATTTCGACCGATGGAATCAGGGCTTTATACAGGCTTAGAGGTGGGCCAAAGCCTGCAATTCTTCGTTGGACGCTGGGCGCAGTGTCTTACGTGCGGCCTCTCTGCGCTGGGCGACCTTGTCTGCGAAGTCGGGTAATTCTAAGTCGTACATGTTTTCCTTCGCTTAACACACGCAGCCATCATGAATTCAACTAGGATTACCTCCCTCGGTTACTCATTAGGGTCCGTTCCACATCTATGGTTTTTCAGTCACACTAACAGCCAGGTCTACCTTGCATCCGTCTCTGCTTGGCTAAAGCTTTCCAATTGCCATCAAAATCAAGTTTTAAGCAGCTCAGCATCCTTTAGTCCTCCTATTTTGTCTGTCATAGCTCTTGATTTGTTGACAGCTTCTCCCCGTCTTTTGGAGCCGATAACATCTGTTTATTCTCCAGTGCGCTGCCGATCGTGGCTTTCTATCTAGTGCACCAACAGCGAAAAAATAAAATCATCCAACGTACCATGTCGTGGAGCGCACGATCAGACGGAGCTGCTGTCGCGAAAATGTTTGTTCACACGAATATACATTTGTGTTTCCGGCGGTTTTCCGCCCACGTGCAGGCTTCGTGCCTGATCGATCAGCTGTTTTTCGGCCTTAGTAATTCGCTCACACAGAAGCAAGTATTGGGACCAGGATGGCATCATGATCTGGACGTGGAAACGGTCCTTTCGGGTAGGGTCCGCAAACACCTGCCAGCTGTAGGCTCCATTTCGCAAATAAATCAGGCGCAGCTCATTCACAAACTTCTCGAGTTCGAGTCCTTGGCTTTCGTCTAACTGGACGTCGATCGTAATGAGCACTGGCCCGTCGCTAGGTCGCGGAACGTAAATAAAGTTCGGCGACAACGGAGCGATAGGCCCAGGCTCGGTGTCGAGACCTTTGGTAAAATCAATCGATAACGGGACAGAGAACATTTGGAATGTTACCAACAAGGTCAGGATCACCGCGGCTACTGCTACCAACACGATAGTCTAAAACTTAGATTATTACCAAGATATCGGTCGCCGCTCATACTGAAGGTGATCCGCTCACGAAACTTCCTGATACAGGCGCTTAAGCTCATTGCGACACGCTTCGCCGAACTCCTTTACCGGATCTTTGATTTCCAGGTAGGCCTGTCGGCGAATGTCCTCGGGCGTCATTTTTGGACTACGGTAAGATTCAATGATCTCCAGGACTGCATTTTCCGCTGCCTGGACTACCTCTCCGGAGGCGTTCAGCCGGATCCGATTTCCCAGGGCGTAAATCGCCACCATTGTACTTGGCTTTACCATCTCCTGCTCCAGTGAATCGATTTGGAGGTGGGCTGCTTCATTGATGAATTCAGAATAGAGGTTCTCGCGTTGAGCAAGTTGTCTGCTCAAAAAGTCTCTCCGATACTGAGCACGCTGGTTGGCGTAGGTCGTGAGGAAAGAGGTAAAACCTCCGACTAGGGACCCCATCACCGCAGAAAAAGCACTAATCCAGGCCGCGTTCATAGAGTGAAATAAAGAGTTGCGGGGGCGATGCTGCTTTCATCTCTGCTTGGCTAAAGGTGTGCGCCTGCCATTATAAATTAGCGGGTTAACCTTTGATCTTTTCCAGTTGTCCTTCGGGTCTAGGCGGTGGGGATAGCTTGGCCGCAGGTTGGCGCCCAAAAAACTTCATGATTACCGAAAAGAAAACCGGCGTTAAGAAAATTCCGAAGAACGTTACTCCAAGCATACCGGTAAAGACCGCAGTTCCCAGCGCCTGCCGCATCTCCGAGCCCGCGCCTAACGCAATCACTAACGGCCAGACGCCCATGCTGAACGCAAACGACGTCATCAGGATCGGGCGCAACCGCAACCGGGAGGCTTCAACTGCGGCTTCATGTCGCTCCATCCCGGCGTCCATCTGCTGTTTGGCGTATTCCACGATCAGGATCGCGTTCTTACACGCTAGGCCCACTAGCACCACCAACCCGATCTGGGTGAAGATGTTATTGTCCATGCTACGCAGGAAGACGCCCGAGATGGCGGCCAACAGGCTCATCGGCACGACCAGGATGATGGCAGCCGGCAGCGTCCAGCTTTCGTACTGCGCCGCCAGTGCGAGGAACACAAACAGAACGCACAACGGGAAAATGTAAACCGCTGAGTTACCGGCCAGTTGTTGTTGCAGCGCCATTTCGCTCCACTCATAACCGAACTGCTTGGGCAAGTTTTCGGTCGCCATCCTTTCCATGAGATCCATTGCCTGGCCCGAACTGAAGC
>Ga0210401_10005420_pt1 | contig 13119 bp, 8 predicted proteins | sample IncBWH32MmetaG_FD_150866 | JGI IMG/M metagenome (GOLD analysis project Ga0210401, IMG submission 150866) | Forest soil microbial communities from Barre Woods Harvard Forest LTER site, Petersham, Massachusetts, United States - Inc-BW-H-32-M | ecosystem: Environmental > Terrestrial > Soil >... | reverse complement strand
TTCTGTGGCGCACAAGGGCAGGGCGTTCCGTTTCGAGCACGCCGCGAAACTGGCGCGAGACCTGGCTCAGATGGCGTTGACCGAAGGCATGCCGCATGAAACGGTGTTGAACGTGAACGTTCCGCTGGCATGGAACGGCAATGTGCGCATCACGCGGCAATCCAAAAAAGTGACCCGCAACGTTTTGCAGGAAGGCACGGATCCGCGTGGTCGCGGCTATTTTTGGTTGCTGGAGCAGGAGCATATCGAAGGTCTCGATCCCCAAAGTGATTACGCCGCGGTATTTGACGGAGCGGCCTCCATTACGCCCCTCCACCTTGACCGCACGCATGAAGTTTCTCTGAACCATCTTTCACAATGGGCCACCAAGCTGGAATCCAACGCGGAAGAAGTTGAACCCGCAACCGTTACTCGAAACGTAATGAAATAAGGCCCCCGTCCCGTTCCACGTTGAAACGTTGAAGAATCGTGGGTGCGAACCTTGAGGCTGATTCAAGTCTTGATTCGACATTGACGATAAATGGATCGAGTATTCGTGTCTTTATGCGCCGCGAAATGGACAAAAAATCTTGTTCAAATTAGAGGGAACGAAGTGAAGCATCGAATCCTGGTTGTAGATGGCGACCTGCTATCCCGCGAAATTTTACGGACATGGCTCGAATCCGAAGGACACGAGACAATCTTGGCCGAAACACTGGAAGAGGGCTTCGTGAAAATCGCAAATCCGCCACTTCCGAGCGTTGTCCTGCTGGATATTCAATTGGGAAATCATAGTGGTCTAACATTGGTCCATTGGGTGCGCAGGCAGCATCACCTCGCGAACGTGCCGTTCGCCGCCATGGCCACAATTGCATCGTTCAAAGATTTCAAACGGGTGGAGGAGGCTGGTTGCGACACCTGTTTTACAAAGCCAATTGATTTCAGATCCCTTCGCACCTACCTGTTCAGCCTGCAAGTTTACTCGGACAGCAAAGTAAGCACCTGACCCGCATTTCTCACGGGATTGGATGTTTCCTGGGATCGCCAATCTCCCGATTGGCGTTCCCAGGTTTAGCCCAGTGGTGAGAAGGCCAGGCAAATGAGGAGATTTCTCAATCCCTTACATTTTTTTCTGGCCCAAACTCTCGAGAAGGCTTCATGATTTAATTGTGAACCGCGAAAACATTATGCCGACGCCCCTGTTTCCATCCCTAGTTGAATTTGACTGCGAAGTTTGCAGCGATCTCGACGATGGGGAATCGCGCGAGTGGCTGGTGACGAACGGAATTGGTGGATATGCGTTCGGCACGATGGCGGGACTCCAGACGCGCAGCTACCACGGCCTTTTGGTTGCCGCGCTTCAGCCGCCTCTGGGCAGAACTTTGCTTGTTGCGAAACTCGATGAAACCACGCGATATGCGTCGAAGGATTTTGCGCTCTCCGCCAATCGCTGGGCGGACGGAACGATCGATCCGCAAGGTTTTCTGAACACGGAGCACTTTCGTTTGGAGGGGACTACTCCTGTCTGGACGTTCGCGCTGGCCGACGCGCTCGTCGAAAAGCGCATTTTCATGCAGTCCGGGGAAAACACTACGTATGTGCTGTTCCGGGTGATCCGGTCGAGCGCACCAGTTGAAATGTCCATCAAAGTGCTGGCGGACTATGCGGAGGAACATTGCGTCACTGTCGGACGCACGCAACCGATGAATGTCACAGCGATTCAGGGTGGGTTGAAGGTGGTGGCGTTTGAAGGCGCAACACCATATTTCGTGATGAGCGACGCGGCGACAGCAACTCCAACGGGCAAGTGGTATCGCAATTTCGATCTCGCGGCAGAGCGCGCACGCGGGCTTCCCGATCGCACGGATCATTTTTTCGCAGGAGAATTTCGAGCAACGATCGCGCCGGGAGGATCGCTGACAATTGTCGCCAGCACGGAAGCAAATGCATCGCCGGATGGCGAGGCGGCGTTCGCAAAACGCCAGAGAGAATCCTCCGCGCTGCTTGCGCAATTCGCCGCGGCGAATGTTGAGTTGGCAAAAGAATATTCACGGCCGCTCGCGCCGTTTGTCCAGCAGCTTGTCCTCGCTGCGGATCAATTCATTGCCTCGCGCCCGCTGGACGGAGCGCCGAACTCAAAAACAATATTAGCGGGATACCCGTGGTTCAATGACTGGGGACGCGACGCGATGATTGCGCTGCCGGGACTGTGCCTCGTGACGGGGCGCCCGTGGCATGCGCGGAATATTCTGCGAACACTTTCCCGTTTTGTGAGCGAAGGCATGCTGCCCAATCAATTTACGAGCGCGGACATCGCTCCTGCCTATAACAGCGTGGATGCGATGCTTTGGTACTTCGAAGCCCTGCGGCAATATTTTGAAGCGACAAATGATATTGGCTTTCTGCACGAATTGTATCCGGTTCTGGAAGGCATGATTGACGCTTACGGGCGCGGCACGCGCTATCACATTCATGTGGATCCCGCGGACGGATTGCTATTTGCAGGTGAAACTGGCGTGCAACTGACCTGGATGGACGCGAAGGTCAACGGCCGCGTGGTGACTCCGCGCGTTGGAAAGCCGATCGAGGTGAATGCCCTGTGGCTGAATGCCACGGCAACGATGTCGCAATTTGCGGGCATCCTCGGACGGAATGCGACGCGGTATGAAATATTGAGGGCAAGCGCGCGAACCGGCTTTGCAAAATTCTGGAATGCCGAAAAGCAGTATTGCTTCGATGTGATTGACGCTCCCGGAGGCTCCGACGGGAAAGAGTCCGCGCTGCGTCCCAATCAGATTTTCGCTGTTTCGTTGCCGGAAACTGCGCTGGACGCAAAACAGCAGCGAGCCGTGGTGGATGTTTGCGCGCGCGAACTTTTAACTTCGTTCGGACTTCGCAGCCTTGGGCAAAACGAACCCGGATACCGCGGCCACTATGGCGGGGGAGTTGAGGAGCGAGACAGCGCTTATCATCAGGGCACGGTGTGGGGCTGGCTCCTGGGCCCATTCGCGCTCGCCCATTTGCGCGTGTACGGAGATGCGCGGCAAGCCATGTCCTTTTTGGAGCCGTTGTTTGAGCAAATTAAATCGGCGGGACTTGGAACGCTGAGCGAAATTTTTGACGGCGATCCGCCGCACGTTGCGAATGGATGCGTTGCGCAAGCCTGGACGGTGGGAGAAACGCTGCGGGCCTGGAGAAGTATTGCGGTAGCGCGACAAAAAGAAGTTAGAAATTTTCAGAAGTGAGGCTTGGAAACGCCGTGGGATTTGAAAGGCGTTCCCAAGCCCACTTTACTTTTCTGCCGAATGATCCGGTTATCGACGGAAACCGCGGAATCCGCCGTATCTGCCGTACCCTCCATAAAATCCCAGGCCGATGTAGGGCCCTGGGTACCAACCGTAGGGATAGCCATATCCGTAAGGATAACCATACGCATAGGGATAACCGTAGTAAGGCGCCGGTGGCGGTCCTTGATTATCCATTCGCTGCCGGTATTGGCGCTGATGCGAATCCAGGTCCGATTGAGAGACGGGTTGAAACGCAAATTGGCTATTCGCTGTTGAAATGGTCACAGGTTTTTGAAGCCTGAAGGACAAAATGGTTTCCGGGGCGATGGCAGTCGGTTTGCCGGGAGTAGACATCACGCCAGCGATTCCTGCCGTGGCGCCAACACCTGCACCGATTGCGGCACCAGTGCCGCCCCCTGCAATTGCTCCTATCACAGCGCCCAATCCTGTTGTGCTTCCGACGATGGCCGCGTTACGACCCGCTGCTGAGCCAGCGGAAGTCTGGAACAATTCCGTTTGCAGTGGCAATTGCTGGCCGTCTACTAGAGTCAGCTCAGGCAATTCGACTCCAAGCTGCGAATTCCCTTTACCGTGTCCGCCCTTATTGACGAGAGAGACGCGGCCTGTCTGCGCCTGTCCCCGGCGCGCGACAACCCAACCGTTTACTACAAGCGGCTGGTCCAGAACGGCGCTGAAGCTGTCGCCTATCACGCTGCGGTCGGTTGAAATCCATTCGTCGATGCGGACACGAACTACGGTTCCTGCGGGTAAAGTTAAGCTTTCCGGCGGTACTGGCTGATTCGATTGGGCTTGCGCCTGCGGCGAATAGCGATCTTGAGGCGGCCCTTGCTGCTGGTCCTGAGGGGGTGTGTCCTGAGTAGCCTGTTGGTTATCCGCTGGAATAACGACGGTTTCTGGTGCCTGTTGAGCATCATCGGGAGCGTTCTGCTGCGCGCGCACGACTGACGGCCCGGCACTTAACCCTACTCCTAAGCCAAGTATTACCAAATATTTACCGATATTCTTGTTGCTCATCCGTCCCGAGTTGGGGATCATTTCCATGCTCCTGGTCACTCCATGTCCGCGGCCCCCGATTGCGGCGGTTCCTAAAAGAGACTTATTATGAACTCTTGTAACTGATTTGATGATAGTGAGGGATATTTTAGTTGTATTTCGACAGGTTTGCGAATTTGGTGTTCCCTGCGGGATGGACAAATTTCGTCATACTTACTTAATGGCAATTCTGCTGAGTAATATGCTCGTAACATCTGTGGAGTAGTTTTTCTGGACCCGGGAGAATCTTTAGATGCGACGTATCTTGCTCGACGATCCACGTTATTTTTCGAATCGCCATCTTGCATGGTTGCAGTTTAATCGGCGGGTGCTTGAGGAAGCATGCGATCCCAGCAATCCTCTGCTGGAGAGGGCAAAATTTCTGGCAATTACGGCGAGCAACCTCGATGAATTTGTGGAAGTGCGCGTTGCCGGTATCCTGCAGCAGGTCGAGCAAAAGCGCGGAGAAATTGGACCGGATGGCGTCTCTCCAGGAGAACTGCTGCCTCAACTCGCCGCGGAAATACACGAATTCGTAAAAGACCAATACGTATGCTGGAGGGAGCAAATCGTTCCCGGGCTTGCCGCGGAATCCGTTCGCGTCAAAAAAGTAAATGAGCTGGATTCCGAGGCGACACGGTTTGTGGATAAATTTTTTGCGGAGCAGGTAGAGCCGATCCTTACCCCAGTCACGGTGGATCCAGCGCATCCTTTTCCCCGTGTGCTGAATAAAGCGTTGTGCGTTGCATTTTTATTGCGCCGGCGGAAGAAGGCATCGGAAACCTATTTGGGTGTGGTGATTGTTCCGCGAGCGCTTCCGCGAGTTTTGCGCGTGCCTTCGGCGGAAGGCACGATTGAATTCACATTCCTTCACGACATTGTCCATGCTAACGCGCAGCGGCTTTATCACGGATACGAAATTCTTTCTGCGGCTGCGTTTCGAGTTACGCGCAACAGCAATCTTTATCTGCGCGAGGAGGAATCGCGCAGCATACTGGATTCGGTGGACGCACAATTGCATCTGCGCCGGAAAGGCGAGGCGGTGCGGCTGGAAATCGAGCGCGGAGCCGATCCTGAGATTGTAGAGCGGCTACGATCGAACTTTGTGCTCGCTCCCTGGCAAGTTTTTCCGATTGACGGCCCCGTAAATTTGTCGCGACTTTTTAATTTGTACGATCAGACACCCAGGCCGGACTTAAAGTTTCGGCCCTTCACACCGAAGGAATTTCGTCTTAAGCCGGGGTACGCCACTTTGTTCGATCAAATGCGCAAGCAGGATGTCCTCTTGCACCATCCCTACGACTCCTATTCCACCGTCGTCAAATTCATCGAAAGTGCGGCGCTTGATCCTGACGTGCTTTCCATTAAACAGACGTTGTACCGAACGAGCGAGGATTCGCCGATCGTGCGTGCGCTGATTCAGGCGGCTTCCAAAAAGGAAGTCACTGTGGTGGTGGAGTTGAAGGCACGCTTTGACGAGGCGTCCAATATTCGATGGGCCAAAAATCTGCAGGAAGCCGGAGTGCAGGTTTATCACGGCCTGGTTGGGTTAAAAACGCATTGCAAGCTGACGTTGCTGGTGCGGCGGGGGAAGGACGGCAAGGTGCGGCGCTATGCGCATCTGGGGACTGGGAATTACAATCCGTCAACAGCGAGATTCTACACGGATTTGAGCCTGTTCACGGGGGATACGAAAATCACGGAAGCCGTCCATCATGTTTTCAATTATCTGACGGCATATTCCGAGCGCACGCAATACGGTCCCTTATCTGTGGCGCCGCTCAATCTGGGGAAAAATTGCATCAGCCTGATTGAGCGCGAGGCGGCGCATGCGCGGGCAGGGCGCCCGGCGTTGATTGTGGCGAAAGTGAATTCGCTTCTGGACACGAAAATTATTCAATCGCTTTATGCTGCCTCGCGTGCGGGAGTAAATATCGAATTAATTGTTCGCGGCGGTTGCGCCTTGCGCCCCGGGATTCGGGAAGTCAGCAGCCGCATCCACGTGCGCAGTATTGTGGGACGATTTCTGGAGCACAGCCGCATCTTCTTTTTCGCAAATGGCGGACAGCCCGAGGTGTATCTGGGGAGTGCGGACTGGATGCCGCGGAATTTATATGAGCGCGTCGAAGTGATGTTTCGATTGAAAGACGCTTCGCTTTGCCAGCAAGTTGCCAGCACGGTCCTTGCTCCCTACCTTGCCGATACGGAAAAAGCGAGAATCCTGCTATCCGATGGAACTTATGCGAGACCTCACCGGAGCGTGAAGAATTTTTCATCGAGGAACGGGCACAGATTCAATGTTCAGGGATACATGATGGGGATGTCGGAACAGGAAGGCTCGGAAGAAATTCCAGGAATAGCCCACTTCACCAAGTGGAAAGATTCTTCAACATTTGAGATTCTGTCCACCCACTGGCCAACCACGAGTCATAACACTTGATTTGTCTCAGTGGAGCTTAATTCGAGAAACGGCGGATGAGCGGAAAAACTGAACGAATGAGTGTGTTTCGGAGTGAGAAAACAAGCACACCACCAGCGTTCTACATTTTCCAATGGCGCGGGCCAGGGAATCTGCAGAGTGCCAACCACCCATTGATACGTGACCGCCGCGATTTGCCATCCCTTAGGGTGGAAAATCGCGGCGAGTTCACGAATCAACTGATGATTTACAACTAGGCTTTTACTTTCTTTGGTTTTTTCTTTTCGCGTTTTGGTGCGTTTTTGTTTCCCATTTTCATAGTGTGCCATTATTTTTTACGCTTGGCCAGAGACAATGAATTGCGGACTGCTACGTTTGAGTGAAACGTAGCCTTTCAGTCAACAGGTCAGGTAAGATGGCCTATCCGAAACCATCGTGAACCGTGCTCCGAGGCGGAGGTTCCATGCGTCCGAAATGGCCAGTTGCAATCCTTAGCCTTTTCCTGCTTCAGGCTGCGCTGATTGCAGTGAAGGCTCAGTCTCAATCCGCGCCAGTTGCGCCAACTTCGCAGCAAAGCGAAACGAAACAATCCAGCCTCGGACAATCAGGCTACGTTTTAAAAGTGACCACGCGACTGGTTACACTTGACGTGATTGCCACGGACTCGCACGGAAATCCCGTGCGCGACCTCAAGCCGGAAGATCTGCAAATTTTTGAGGAGCATAAAGCTCAGCAAAGAATCGAGCATTTTGAATATTTTGAAACACTCAAACGTCCCGGGATACAGGAAAATCCCGCGGACGCGATTCGAAAAGCTTCCGGAATTATTTCCAATCAATTACCTCTCGACCTGTTGAAAATCCCGCCGACTGTACTGCTGATGGATAGCCTGAACACGCAGACTCCGAACCAGGCGCAGGGCCGCGCGAAGATGATCCAACTGTTACGCGGGCTTCCGCCGGATACTCCGGTGGCCGTTTTCCTGCTGGGAAGTTCGCTGAGAATTCTGCAAGGGTTTACGAGCGACGGAAAGCTCCTGAGGGCGGCGTTGGACCAGTCTTTGGTGGGGAATTCGATTCAACAGGACCCGCGGAACGACCTTGGCGGCACGTCGAGCTACATTCTGAACGAGACTGCCGGCTCGGGCATTAACCTCGGACTGGAGTCTCAGATCGGCGAAGTTCAGAATTTTGAGAAGGAAGAATATTCAATGTCCGTCGATCTGCGCATGAAGGAAACGCTCGGAGCGTTCACGCAGATTGGACAATACCTTAGCGGAATTCCCGGACGAAAAAATCTGATTTGGGTTTCGGAATCATTCCCGCTGACCATCGTGCCCGATCCGAGCACGGGCAACAATCCATTCGGGGGAAGCCGGGAATATTCGGAGGAAATTAAAAATGTTGGAAATAAGCTGACCGATGCGCAAGTCGCGGTGTATCCGATGGACGTTCGCGGCCTGCAGGCGCAGCAATCGCTATCCGCATCGCAGAACATAAATCTTCCCGAGACGCGGGTCACTGGCCCAACGGTGGCCAACCGGTTGAATGTTGAAGACGCTGACTTTCAGCAGACTCTGGGCACGATGGACGAAATTGCCCAGGATACGGGCGGAAAATCGTGCAAGAACGGTAACGATCTTTCGGCCTGTGTTATGACGGCGCTGAAGGACAGTTCGTCCTATTACGAAATGTCGTTCTACCCGGCGAAGGCAAATTGGGACGGAAGGTTTCACAAGATTATCGTGAAGACTTCGCGGCCGGGGGTGAAACTTGTTTACCGCCGCGGTTACTACGCGCTCGATGCGGCTTCGCTGGCCAAGCAACAGCAGCCCTCCGATCACTTACGCCAGGCATGTGCGGATCAGCTGCCCTCTACCGCCATTCCCTTAACCGTGCGGCCGATGATGCCGAGCGAATACGGAAATGCGCAGGGCGGCCTGCATTATATGCTGGTAATTTCCACGGCGGGATTAAGCGCCTCGCAAACAGGCGATTCCTACAGCATGAATCTTCGCGTGGCGGATTGCGAATTTGCACAAAAGGCCACGGTGTTTCGATTCAACGAAAGAGAAATGTCAAAAACAATTACCAGCGAATTATTCCGGAGCTGGCAGTCGACTGGAATTCCCGATCATATTGCGTTGATGCCGTCCGCCGATACGCAGAGAATTCGATTGGTGGTGCTCGATGTGGCTTCCGGCTTGACTGGTGCAATCGATATTCCCGTGCTTCCATCGGAAATTGCGAAAGCCACAGCACCCATCGTGCCGCCGGCGCCTGTCGCTACGACTCCGTATGTGGAATTTCCCGACAAGGTGAAAGGGCCGCCACAACCCAAAATTGTCGAGTCTTTGACATTTCATTTGGACACGAGCGTTTCCGGAACCCTCAATTGGAAAGGCGATAGTTTGCTTTATCAGACGGCTGGAGACATGCCGCTGGATAAAGCCGCAGGCGGCTTTGCCAGTTATGCATTCGGCGGACGATTCCATTGTCAGGATGGACATTTTGTTCCCCTGGATGCGGCGGACGGCGAACCGGTGTTGCGGCTCACCTTTCACAATCACAGCGGGAAAGTGTTAGTGGTTGACTTGAAGGGTGAGCAGGCAGTGTTCATCGGGGATCTTCCCGTGGATCCAAGCGCGCAGACATTTTTTGAACAGGTGTGGAAGGTGAGCCACTGCCGGGAGTAGCTGAGATTGGCTACGTTAATTTTAAATTTGCGCGCCCGAGGGTGCATCTCAGGTTCGCCGCAGAAAATTCCCGGGCCTGAAGACCCGGGCTACAGCAGAGTAGCCCGCCTCTTCAGAGGCGGGGGTTTTCTTCACGTGCAAAGGAATTCCAGCTAAAATCGCAAACCATGAATATTACTAGCGGCAACATTCGGCTGGGGACTTCCGCCTTTACCGCGGCAGGCTGGGAAGGCACCTTTTATCCGGCAGGAATGAAGCCTGCCGATTTTTTGAGCTACTACGCCACGAAATTCGATACGGTGGAGGTGGACAGCACGTTTTACCGCACGCCGGCGGTTTCAACCGTGAAGGGTTGGTACGCGAAAACTCCGCCGGGATTTTTGTTCGCGGCAAAAGTGCCGCAAATGATTACACATGAAAAAATGCTGACGGACTGCGACGAAGATTTTCATTTATTTTTGAAGACGATGGATAACCTCAGCGAGAAATTGGGACCGTTGCTTTTACAATTTGGCTACTTCAACAAGGGAGCTTTCGCGGGTGTGAAGGAATTTCTGGCGCGGCTCGTGCCGTTTCTTAAAAAAATTCCAAAGGAATATCGCTTTGCAGTAGAAATCCGGAACAAGTATTGGCTTGTGCCCGCATTTGTCGATGCACTCAGAGAACGCAATATCGCGTTGGCGTTGATCGATCAGTCGTGGATGCCGCGTCCGAAGGAGCAATTTGCGCGCGTCGATCCGATCACTGCGGATTTTGCATATGTGCGATGGCTCGGAGATCGCAAGGGCATCGAACTGCAGACCAAAGTTTGGGACAAAATCATTGTGGATCGAACTCCGGAACTCGGCGAGTGGGTTGACGTGTTGAAGAAAGTTCAGGAACGAAAAATTCAAATCCTCGCGTTTGCCAACAATCATTACGCGGGTTACGGGCCGGGCACGATCGAAGAGTTTAGAAAGCTTTGGCAGCGCGCCACGGCATCCACAAAAGCTTAGTGCGAAAGAGTGGGTTCCTCAACAATGTCACGGCTCTGTTGATCCGCTGGAGGATTTCTTCGCAGCCACAGGCTTAACAAAGTCGCCGTAGCCGCGCACAATGCGGGAATTGCGCCTGCCTGGAAAATTTCCCGCGGTCCCCAATCGAGCTTCAGCATCATTCCGACCAGGATCGGCCCAACGATCGAACCTATGCGCCCCACTCCCAAAGCCCAGCCGATTCCAGTTGCGCGGATGGCGGTCGGGTAAATCGTCGCTCCAATTACGTTGAGTCCGCCCTGCGCGGCCTGCACCGTAAAGCCCAGAACAAAAGTAATCGTCATCGTCAGTGGAAAGGAAACCGAATATGCGAGCGAACCGATCAGTGCCGCGCTGCACACGAATTCACCCAGAAGAATGATGAAAGCGCCCCAGCGGTTAATCAAAACGCCCTCGAGCCCAGACCCAAGAATGCCGCCGACACTGAATAAAATGATGGCCGTGATCCCAGCTGAAATGGGCAAGCCTCGTTGCCGAAGCAAAGCGGGTAGCCAGCTCACGACGAAATAAAGAATGAGAAGATTCATAAAATAGGGAATCCATAGGAGGATGGTGGCCGCCGCGCGCCCTTCCGTAAATAAGCGGATGACGGGAGCGTTGTGGTGCTTGGGTTGTTGAGTGGAACGCGAGAGGGGAGCGTCGCCTAAATCAGGCGAAATCCGCGAAAGAATTTTTGAAATTTTATTCTGATTCGCTCCGGAAACTTCCAGGTAGCGCACGGACTCCGGAAGAATGGCGATCAGCAGCAAGGCCAACACGAACGGCAAAATTCCTCCCGCATAGAAGACCGATTGCCATCCCCAGCGCGGCAGCATGATCGAGCTGATCAGCCCGCCGAGGAGCGCGCCCGTGGGCATGCCGCAAAAAAGTGCGGACACAAGAACGGCGACGAGGCGTTTCGGCGCGTACTCGGACATGAGCGCGACTACGTTCGATAATGCGCCACCCAAACCCAAGCCAGTTACAAATCGAATCGTCCACAATTCGGGAAGAGTCGTCGCGCGCGGCGTGAGCATCGCGAACGCGCCAAAAATGAGCGTGCAGATCACGATAGGCCACTTGCGACCCCAGCGGTCCGCGATCGGGCCAATCAGCATGGAAGAAATCATCAGCCCAAAAAGAGCCGCGCCAAAAACAGGGCCGAAATTTTTTACGGGTATGTGCAGAGTTTCAGCCATTGACGGCGCGAGGAAGCCGATGCTCTGCGTATCGAAGCCATCGAGCACCACAACCATCGCGCACATGGCCATCGTCCAAATCTGATAGCGGCTCAGCGGACGCTGGTCGATCAATTCGCTGACGGTTGGCGCGCGCTCCATGCAATCTCCCGGGAAGCTTGCTTCGTGATTTTCGTGTGAGGGCAGAATACTACTGTTTCAATGGGGAATGGTAGCGGTAGTCCCGCAAATCGCGCAGGTGAGAAATTGAATTGTGACGTAGTTATAAGAAATCTTGATTAGGGAACGATGGTCACCGCTTCCTTCATCATTCCGAAATTGGCGCTTCCGGCATCCATGGAAAGAACCTGCAATTCCAGCGGCCCGGCCACCGTGGCCGGAACGTCTGCATGAAACGTGTTCTGCACTCCAGCATAGGTCATTGGAATTTCGGATTGAATTTTGCCGTCGCGGAGCAGCCGCGCGACCACATGAATTTTGTTGGCATCCCACAGGCCGTCAGGTTCGGTCGGGCATCCGCAGGCCATCGTGATCGTGGCTTTCACTTCAAACGGCGATCCGGCTTTAACCTTTGCATCCGGGAGGGGCGCAACCGCCGTCACGATGAAGCCGTGAATTTCCAGCAAGATTCCTTCACCCAGAACATCTTCACCTGGCACAAGCAACATAGTTTTTGAAGTGCGCTGAGTGGCTTGCGAGTTGCCGAGCGGCCCTTCGGCGGAAATTTCCACGACGGTTGGCTTGTCGATGTGCAGCACCGCGAGATATCCCGATGCATCGGCGCTGCTAAACACGCTCATGCCGCGCGTGCGCGGTGTTTTCATGATGTTATTCGTGTCGCCCGTCCCGCCCTGCTGCATTCCCTGCGCGAGGATTTCTCCCGTCGCGGCATCCTTCACCGTGATTCGCGCGCCGCCAACGTGTGTGCCAATTACTTTTGCATCGCGCGCAACGGCGCGAATCATCACTTTCGTTTCCTTGGCGCCGGTTTGAGCGAAAAGGGAAGATGAAAAGAGCAGAACGGTGCAGGTTAACGCGCTGGATAAGATTCGAGCGTTCATCGGGAACCTCCGTAGATGCGACAAAACATATCACATTTCGGGGCGTAAGACAGCGCATTGGCCTGGGGTTTCGGGCCGCGGTCCAAAATTTGGCGTCCTTTTTTCAGGCTTCGAGATGAGCATCGTTTAGACCCCCGCCTCTGAAGAGGCGGGCTACTGCAGAGCGGCATTTCGACTTGCCTTCGGTGTAACGCGGTTTGCGCATGTTTAAAGGATAAATCATGAGCAGCTGATACAATTCATTTGGCTTTGAGTTGCGGGAAAATGTGGTGGGAGAGGCGATCTAGAAGGATTCGTGCATGCGTAATCGGAAATGGGTTCTCATCTCGGCGATCGGGCTGCTGTCCGTATTGATTGGGCAGGGCATCTATGCTGATTTTCGATCTGAAAATAACGACTCTCCGGTCACTGAA
>Ga0210401_10005419_pt1 | contig 13120 bp, 13 predicted proteins | sample IncBWH32MmetaG_FD_150866 | JGI IMG/M metagenome (GOLD analysis project Ga0210401, IMG submission 150866) | Forest soil microbial communities from Barre Woods Harvard Forest LTER site, Petersham, Massachusetts, United States - Inc-BW-H-32-M | ecosystem: Environmental > Terrestrial > Soil >... | reverse complement strand
CCAGCGCCGGTCGGGGTGCACCTCAGCCGGGGCACTCTAGTGTTATATCCCGATATGGCCTCGGGCACGTAAAATGTCTAGGTGATGCATAACATTTCAGCAGTTCGCTCTCGGCGAATGCTGCTCGCGGGCTTCGTCGCCGGCAGCGTTCTTTTTTGCTCAGCACAAACAACCAGTACACCATCGGCGACCAAGCCGGCTCCGAAGAAGCCGGCGACCGCTGGCGCTTCGAAAACTGCGACCGCGGCCAAGACAGCCGGTCCAGTCAATTTAACAACTGACAAAGACAAGACCAGTTACGCCATTGGCGCGGACCTGGGGAATAAGCTGAAAACGGCGGAAATAGACGTGGATCCAGCCATCCTCTCGCGCGCCATCAAAGACGTCCTCTCCGGCGCCAAACCCGCACTGACCGACGATGAAATTCGGGCGAAGCTGATGGACCTTTCGAAAGGACTACAGGCCAAGCAGCAGGAGGCTCAAAAGAAACAAGCAGAGGCCAACAAGGTGATCGGCGAAAAAAATCGTAAGGATGGCGATGCGTTCCTGGCCGAGAACAAGGGCAAGCAAGGCGTGATCACGCTCGCCAGCGGACTCCAATACAAGATCTTGAAGGCAGGCGACGGCCCGAAGCCGACCGCCGCGGATACGGTCAGCTGCAATTACCGGGGGACCTTGCTGGATGGCAAGGAATTCGACAGCTCGTACAAGCGGGGCCAGCCGGCTTCCTTTCCAGTCGGTGGCGTGATCAAAGGCTGGACGGAGGCTCTGCAATTGATGCCTGTCGGTTCGAAATGGCAGTTGTTTATCCCCGCTGATCTCGCTTACGGCGATCGTCAGGCGGGACCCGACATTACCCCGGGTTCGACGTTAATTTTTGAAGTCGAGCTTCTGTCGATTCAGGATAAGAACGCAACCCCGGCAGCCGCACCGCCTGCAGGGACGGCGAATCAGAAATAACTCAATGATCCGCTGAACTGTGGATGAGGCCTGTTCTTGGGCCGCCAACGATTTCTGCGGCTTCACTCCGAAACTTATGACGGTTAGGACCCGCCTTCGGGCGGGTCTTCTTCTTGCTTGTGATTTCGGTCTGAGAGTGTAGGGACTTCCGACGGTTTTTCTACTAACCGAAAATCAGCAATCCAAAGCTTCCCGCGAATCGGGCTGCCTTCTGGAATGCGTCGCACTCGAAGAACAAGAATCTTGGTGTCTGGTCCGGTTGTAAATTCCCCCCCCGCGTATTTCCAATCCGGTGCGTCCTTGAGTTCGGGACTTAGAAAGTACGACTGCGCAGTGTAAAGGTCCTGCAGGCCGAGATGCGGACCGCCAGCCCCGTCAATTTGGGTGTTTTTATAGTAGCCCGAGAACTGGTACGTGGTATTGGGGTGAACCGCGATCACTTGATAGATCCCGGCCTCAGAGACCCCAGGACCATCGAAACTGATGGCCAGCGAGCGATGGCCATCGTGGCGCTCGTTCGTGTCCAGGGTAAGTGTGACGGAGGATTGTTTGTGATACTGCCAATCAAAGCCCCCGTTGAGTACATCCATGTTGAAACTCGGATTGACGATCAGATTGCTCGACGACGGCAGGTAGGCGCCCGCGCCAATCAGAGAAGTGGCCTGCCGCCACACTACTGGGGCATCATCGGCGGCGTTCCGCGCGAGAAGGTAGCGTATGTAATCGAAAACGCGATTGGTCTCGACCGGTTGCTTTAAGCTGACCAAAGCATCCCAGACTTTCAGAGTGCCGTCCGTATCCTTCTTCGACATCAGAAATAGAAGGAAAGAGAGATAGGAACCCGGATCCGCAGGGATCACGTCCCGTAAGAGCGAATCGACATCCGGGTTAATACGCCAGGCCATCTGCACGGCATATGCGGCATTCTCGCTCCCACTCAGCAGGACGACGTGAAATTCACGAAGCGCTCGTGCGGTCTCGCCCTGCGCAACGTCGAGATTGGCCGCCACCCACGCCACTTCCGGGCTGGTCGGGGCGTGAGCAATTGCTTCGTCGATGGCAGCGGACTGATGTTCGACGTCGCCTGACGCTCCATAAATATCGGCGAGCCCAATCCAGGATCGGCTGTCGTGCGGATTCCAGCGAACCGCTTGCTGATATTGCGCAAGGGCGGCCGCTTGATCGCGAACGACAAGATCGTAGTAGCGCGCGAGCTGGTAATGGTAGTCGGCATTTTCTGGCTGAATCTGGGTTGCAGCCTTCAGCGTAGCGAGGGTACCGTAATCGGCCAGCTTTTCGGCAATCAACTCCCGTTGCGCAGCCAGGAACATCAACCCGGCAAAGACACAAATCCCGACCGCCAGAAGCTTCCGTTTGCGCGCAGACTGGATCACGATATACATCCGAGTGCTGACAGCATAAACCAGGCCGGCCTTCTGCGAACATCAGAGCGGCACGCGGGGAAACCGGGCTCCAGATCGGGGGACTGCTTCGGCTATCGTGCCACCACCGGCGCGTCCACTCTCGCCGCCCAAACCAGGGCGACAACCCAGCCGATCAGTGTCCAGCCCAGGAAAAGATTTCAGCAGGAAGATGGACAGAAGATCGCGCTTGCTGCGCGCGACGCCGATGATGGTCGGCAGAAAGTAGAACAGAAAGCCGAGTCCGAAAAAGTGAAAGAAGATGACGGCGGCGAGAGTCATGGGTCGTGCCTCCTTCCTCCAAAATTAAGTTTAGCACTGCGCCAACAGTCGATTTCGAGTATGGCAAATTCGTGCTACAACCTCCGGCATTCTTTGGTACAAGTTCATTCTAACCAGTAAACATGCGGGTTCCACGCAGTTTCATTTTGGATTCCGGTAGCCCTTCGGTGCCATTCACAACGCCCGCGCCAGACCATAGGCTTGCACGTGAGCAGCACTTGGGGGAGGGCTGTTCCGGCGAAGCGTCCCACGACTCGCGAAGTCTGGGACGTTTCGTTTTGTACTTTCGCAAAACCCGAAGGCTCGAAGCCTGATCGTTGGCAAGCCGGGGAGCGGTGAATGGAAAAGAAAAGAGTCGAGAAGTTCAAGAAGCAGTTGTTAGCAAGAAGAGAAGAACTGTTACGCAGTATCGCGCAGACTCAGGAAGAGGGGAAAGTCGTGCAGCAGTCGTACGGGCCGGATGAAGGCGACCGCGCGAACAGTTCCTTGGACAAAGAATTGTTGTTTCACCAAACGAGTCAGGCCCGAGGCCTGCTCGGATCGATTGACGCGGCACTCGCCCGTATCAATGACGGAACTTTCGGCCAGTGCATGGTGTGTGACGAGGAGATTGGCGCCAAGCGTCTGGACGCCATCCCGTGGACGCGCTATTGCATTTCCTGCCAGGAGAGTGCCGAGAAGAAAAGGTAGGGAATTTGAGAAGGCAGCGAGAAGATAAGCCGGGAACGAAAAACAGTGGCTGGAAATAGTAAAGGCTGTGACATTGGTTATGCTCTAGTCGCCTGCTCCTGCGAGGGAGCGTAACGACGTGGAGGCATGTACCGTCACAGCCCTTGATGCGATCACTGCTTTCGCAGTCCCAAACCCCAACTGCCCCTCGCAGAGCCGTCGGTTTTTTCAGGTCTGGTCGCCCGCTGGGTCGCCCCAGCTTGCTGATCACTCAGCCTACTTCGGACTGACCTAATTTTATTTTGGTCAACCCTTTCAGCCGTCGACGCACGCGAAAGTAAACGCCACGTTAAAAAATGTCAATGCCGCATTTCGGTGCAGCCTGTGAGTATTTCGGTGGGAATTACAACCGTTGCAACCGACTCAACATCGGGGAGTTAACGGAAGCCGATTGAGTTCTTTCCACCTTTTCCACATTCGATTCACAGCTGTGCAACAAATACGGGAATGCAGTTTTTTTGATGGAATCAAGAAATAGTCTTGACCCGAGGCTTTTTCTTGAGCATTGTTGGGGCATACAGATGTCGGATTTAGTTGCTTATGTCGATGGTGGATCCTTAGGGAACCCGGGCTCGGCCGGTATTGGCGTTGTTATTGATCACCCGCATGGCGGCAAAATCCGAATTGCCAAGTGGGTCGGCCACCAGGACAACAATGTCGCCGAATATCTCGCCTTATTGGAAGCCCTGCAAGTCGCCCTCGCTCTGAAAGCCAGCGCCATTCACGTCTATTCTGATTCTGAAGTGGTCGTTCGGCAGATGACGGGCGAATACAACTGCCGCAGCCCGCGGCTGTACTCTTTGCACTGGATTTGCATGAAACTGACCCGTTCGCTCATTTTCTCCATCTCGCACGTTCGCCGTGAATTTAACCGGGAAGCCAATCAATTGGCCAGCAGCGCTGCCCGGAAGCTGCGCCGGTAGTTCTAACCGCAAAAACATGCTTCTCTCCTTCTGAACGCTTCCGCGCCCCTACGCTCGCCCGGTACCGCCCGTCCCACGCTATAATCAGCGCCGCATCCCCAACCAGGACGAGGGCCGTGAGCACCAATAAGGACCAAGCGCTCGGCATGCATCGCGACATCACGCGCAGGGACTTTCTCAACGGAGTTGCCGTTGGTGTTGGCGGCCTTCTCGCGGCACAACCTCTCCTGGGCCGCATGCTTTCCGACGAGTTCGCGCCTGAAAAAGCGGCCGATTACTATCCTCCCGGGCTGCAGGGGATGCGCGGCAATCATGATGGGACCTTCACCTACGCGCACCGCCTGCGAGATGGAGAGGCTTGGGATTCGGATGGAAAACCGACGAAGACCAACGAGACTTACGATCTTGTAGTCGTGGGTGGCGGGATCAGTGGCCTATCCGCCGCATATTTCTATCGGAAACAGGCAGGAGACTCGGCGCGCATCCTTGTCCTCGACAACCACGACGATTTTGGCGGCCATGCGAAGCGAAACGAATTTCACGCGGGCAACCGCCTCCTTCTCAGCTATGGCGGCACGCAGTCGATCGAGAGCCCGGGCCGCTACAGTGCGGTCGCTCGCGGGTTGCTTCAGGAACTGGGGATCGAGACCGAGCGCTTCTACAAAGCCTACGATCAGAAGCTCTACTCCAAACTGGGAACTGCAGTCTTCTACGATCGCGAGACCTTCGGCGAGGACCGACTCGTTCCCGGACTCGGGGCGACCCCTTGGGCCGAGTTTCTTGCGAAATCACCCATGAGCGAGGCGGTGCAGAAAGATATTGTGAGGGTCTGCACCGAAAAAGTCGATTACCTTCCGGATCTTTCGCCCAAACAAAAGCGCGCCAGGCTGGCCAAGATCAGCTATGCCGACTTCTTGACCACGATCTGCAAGGTCCACCCGGACGCGCTGAAATTCTTCCAGAGTTACACCAACGATCTGTTCGCGGTGGGCATCGATGCCGTTCCAGCGCTTGCATGCTACGAGCAGCCTGACGATTACGGCGGCTATGGGTACGCCGGATTTCTCGGCATGAATCTGGAAGACGAACCGGAAAAGGAAGAGCCGTACATCTTCCACTTCCCGGACGGCAACGCGAGCATCGCGCGATTGCTGGTGCGGTCGCTGGTTCCCGACTCCATTCCCGGCAAGTCGATGGATGACGTGGTCACGGCGCGGGCGAACTACGCGAAACTCGATCAGGAGGGCAACAAGGTTCGCATCCGCCTGAACAGCACGGTGGTGCGCGTGGCCCAAACGGGCACGAACGAAACGAGCAGGGAAGTAGAAGTGGCCTACGAGCGCGGCAAGCAGCTGAAAACTGTCCGCGCGAAGAACTGCGTGCTGGCTTGCTACAACGGAATGATCCCTTACCTGTGCCCCGAACTGCCGGATAAGCAAAAGGAGGCGCTCTCTTACCTGGTGAAGGCCCCCTTGGTGTACACGCACGTAGCCATTCGCAACTGGACCGCTTTTCAGAAGCTGGGAATTCATCAGATCGAAGCGCCGGGAAGTTTCCACACCTTTGTCGCTCTCGATTTTCCGGTCAGCCTTGGCGAGTATCATTTCCCCAGTCAACCAGACGAGCCGATGGTTCTCTTGATGCTTCGCACACCTTGCCATCCGGGACTGCCGCAGCGCGATCAACATCGCATGGGACGAGCGGAGTTGATGCGAACTCCGTTCTCCACTTTCGAACGCAACGTGCGTGATCAGCTGGGCAGAATGTTAGGGCCAACTGGATTCGATCCGGCCCGTGACATCGATGGCATCACGGTGAACCGCTGGGCCCACGGCTACGCGCACGAATACAACTCATTGTCGGATCCAGACTGGGCCGAGGACGAGAAACCGTGGGTGGTGGGAAGAAAGCGGTTTGGCCGAATTGCCATCGCGAACTCAGATGCGGCCGCTAGTGCGTATTCGGATGCGGCAATCGACCAGGCTTATCGAGCGGTTTCCGAGCTCACCCAAAAAGGATCATGAACGGGCAGCCTCTCCCGATGGATCTCCTCCAATCAATGTTCGGCGCCGAAGAAGTCGACCGGATCTTTGCGGACCATGCTCGGCTGCAGCGGATGCTGGACTTCGAAGCCGCCCTTGCGCGCGCCGAGGCAAGCTGCAACGTAATTCCCGAGTCTGCTGTGGGACCGATAGCTGCAAAGTGTCAGGCGAAACTCTTCAATCTGGACGAACTCGCCGCTGGCAGTCGTAAAGCAGGAAATCTCGCAATCCCTCTGATCCGGCAGCTGACCCAGCTGGTGGCGAAGGATGATGCCGCTTCCTCACGCTACGTGCATTGGGGAGCGACGAGTCAGGACGTGATGGATACCGGACTCATTCTGCAGTTGCGCGACGCGCTGGATTGGTTCGATCTGCAGATCGCCAAATTGTGTGACCAGTTGGCCGCGCTCTCCGGGCAGCACCGTTCGACCGTTGTCGCCGGGCGCACCTGGCTCCAACACGCAGTTCCCACCGTTTATGGACTCAAAGTAGCCGGTTGGCTGGACGCGATGGTTCGCCACCAAACGAGGCTTCAGGAAACGCGGAAGCGCGTATTGGTCCTGCAATTCGGCGGAGCTGCGGGCACGCTGGCAACTCTTGGGCAGAAGGGAATCGAGGTTTCCGAAGCCTTAGCGGCAAATCTTCACCTCGAACTTCCGCCGCTACCTTGGCACGCGCATCGGGACCGGATGGCCGAGACGGCCACCACACTCGCGCTGTTGACCGGCACGTTGGGTAAGATCGGGCGTGACGTTTCCCTGCAGATGCAAACAGAGGTTGGCGAGGTTTCAGAGCCCGCGGACGAAGGGCGCGGCGGATCCTCGACCATGCCCCACAAACGGAATCCCGTAGCCTGCGCGATGATTCTGGCTGCCGCCGATCGAGTGCCTGGATTGTCGAGCACGATGCTCGCCGCGATGCCGCAAGAGCACGAACGCGGCCTCGGCGGATGGCACGCCGAATGGGAGACGCTACCGGAGATCGTCCGATTGTGTGCGGGGGCTCTGCACTGGACCTTGGAAACCATTGCCGGCTTGGAGATCGACGTAGACCGTATGAGAGCGAATCTGGAGCTCACGCACGGCTTGATTTACGCCGAAGCAATAGCGACGAGGCTGGCAGCAGATGTGGGAAAGGCGGCCGCTCACGAACTGCTCGAGACTGCCTCGCGCAAGGCGATCCGCGAAAAGAAGCATCTGCGCGATGTGCTATCCGCCGATTCCGCGGTGACTGCTCATCTCGAAGCAAACGAGATCGCTCGGCTCTTTGGTCCCACGCAGCAACTCGGGGTTGCCGGTCACTTCATCGACCGCGCCACAACGGCATTTCGACGAGAACGCTCCTCCGAGCGCAAATAAACACATGCCTTTTCTTGATGTAAACGGCGCGGATACTTATTACGAGTTGTCGGGTGCGGGCGCCTCTCCTGCACTCATGTTTTCGAATTCTCTGGGGACCAACTTCAAAATGTGGGACCCGCAAACGGAAGTCTTGGCGACCAAGTGGAAAATCCTCCGTTACGACACCCGTGGCCACGGAAGTTCGGCGGTCACGCCGGGGCCGTACACGATCTCGCAACTCGCCGACGACGCGTTGACTTTGCTCGACCGCATGGAGATTGCAGAAGTCAGCTTCTGTGGATTGTCGATGGGCGGCCTGATCGGAATGGAGTTGGCGCTGCGTGCGCCCAACCGGCTTCGCCATCTCGTGCTATGCAACACGGCGCCGCGCATCGGCTCCGCCGAGACGTGGAATGCCCGGATCGCGACCGTTCAAGAAAAAGGTATGTCCGCTGTGACCGAGGCGGTGCTGGAGCGTTGGTATACCCCAGAGTTTCGAAAAAGGTCTCCCGAGCAGATTCAATCGACTAGAGAAATGCTGCTGCATACCTCGCCGGACGGCTATGCGGCTTGTTGCGTGGCCCTGCGCGATGTAGATCTCAATGCGGCGATCTCCGGAATCCGCGTCCCGACCTTGGTCATTTTGGGGCAATCGGACCCCGTGATCCCGCTGAGCGACGGTCACTCCATGGCGCAGCGCATCCCGGGAGCGACCTGCATGGAACTGCCTGTTGCCCATCTATCGAACGTCGAAGCCGCTGAGGCTTTCACGCAACACCTGGCGGCGTTCCTTAAGCAGTGAGTGAGGGAGTGCATGGACGATCGAAAGCGATACGAAGACGGGATGTCAGTGCGGCGCGCTGTTCTTGGCGGTCCGCATGTCGACCGCGCAGTTAAAAATACCGACGACTTCAACCGGGATTTCCAGGACCTCATTACCCGCTATGCGTGGGGAGAAATATGGAGCCGGCCCGGATTGCCACGCCACACGCGCAGTCTGCTGACCATCTCAATGATGGTGGCATTGAACCGAACCGAAGAATTTCAAATGCATGTACGGGCTGCATTCAATAACGGCGTCACGCGCGACGAGATCAAAGAAGTCTTGCTGCAATCGGCAATCTACTGTGGTGTGCCCGCGGCGAACTCTGCCTTTCGCGCGGCCGCCGAGGTTTTTCGCGAAATGGATGCTGGGCGCTGACTCATGCTCACGAACCGCAAGACGATTCGTATCGAATGGGGCGATTGCGATCCAGCCGGGATCGTCTACTACCCGCGCTACTTCGCTTACTTCGACAACTGCACCTCGGCCTTGTTTGAGTCAGCCGGGCTGCCAAAACACCAGATGCTGAAAAGATTCGGCATCGTGGGCATCCCCATGGTCGACACTCGCGCTCGCTTCGTCTTGCCGTCCCGGTTCGGCGAGGACGTGGTTGTGGAGTCCTCCATCGTGAAGTGGAATCGCAGCAGCTTCGAAATCCAACACAAACTTTTCCGGGGGGAGACCTTGGCCGTCGAATGTTGGGAGACGCGGGTGTGGTCGGCGCGCTCCCCGAACGATCCGGACAAAATCGAGGGTAGGCCAGTCCCCGAAGAAGTGATTGCGCGGTTCAACTCCGATCGATAGCAAGCAGCCCACCTTAAACTCTCCGCGCTCCTTGGACGCTTCCGTCGTGATCTCAGGCTGGTTCTTCCATTTCAATAACCGTCGCCCGTGTGCCCCCTGTCACATCATTTTCTGTTGGCCCAATTTATAAGAGGGCAACCAGGTTTCTAGCATGGAGATCGCATGATTCACAGTGCCCTTGCAAAGTGGCGTGCAGGATCCTGATGGAAATTTGTTTGGAGGTGTGATCCGAGACATGGCGACCAGAGAAGAAAAAGCGGTGAAGGAAACGACTTGCAAAGATTCCGCGAAATCTGAGGAACTGAAGCAACATCCAGCATCTCCGTTTGTTCGATCTGCGGCACCGGCAACTCAGCTGGTCGACGGAGATCCGAGTTGCGCGGAACAGGTCGAGCAGGTTTACGAACACCAGGTGGAGGACTTCACGCGCTCCCACCTGTCCGACTGGCGAAAATAGGGCACTGATCTCAATCGTGGCGTACGAGATGCCGCGGCTGCCTCGAGTGAACCAGTTGCCTGCCGGAACCATCGCCTTTATACTTCCCCATGGGTTCGGCAGGGATCGGTCGCTACGACTCGTCCACACTCCCTAACTACCTGCTCGACGGCGCCTATGATGAGATGTTTGCGGCGCTCGGCCAGCCGCGCGAGCATTATCTTCCCCTCCTCGAAACACTGACCTCGCTGCCCGGGGATGAAATCCGCCGGCGCAAGCATTCCGCAGATCTTTCTTTCCTGAATCAGGGAATTACCTTCACCGTGTATGGCAGTGAAGAGGGCACGGAGCGGATTTTTCCGTACGATCTGCTCCCGCGCATCGTAACCAGCGCCGAGTGGAATCACGTAGAGCGCGGCCTGACCCAGCGCATCACCGCCCTGAATCTTTTTCTCCGCGACATCTATAACGAGGGACGGATTCTGGCCGACGGCATCGTTCCGCGGGAAATTGTCTACAGCTGCAAACAGTTCCGCCGTCAGATGCGGGGATTGCAGGTTCCTCGCAACGTCTACATTGCCGTGGTGGGGTCCGATCTAATCCGGCTTCCCAGCGGAGAGTTCGTCGTTCTCGAAGACAATCTGCGGGTGCCGAGCGGCGTCTCCTACATGCTGACCAACCGGCGCGTCCTGAAGCGAATCTTTCCGCAACTGTTTCAGCGCTACGGCGTGCGGCCGATCGAACACTATACGCAAGCGTTGCTCAGTACGTTGCGTTCATTGTCGCCCGATGGTCGAGCCGAGCCCACCATCGTGCTGCTGAGTCCTGGTGTCTTCAATTCGGCGTATTTCGAACATGCCTACCTGGCGCGGCAAATGGGAATCGAGTTGGTCGAGGGACGCGACCTGGTGACCCATGACAACGTCGTCTATATGCGAACGACGACGGGCCTGCGTCGCGTGGACGTGATTTACCGCCGCGTCGACGACGACTTCATCGACCCTCTCGCCTTCCGCATGGATTCCGTGCTCGGTGTGGCCGGCCTTTTCAATGCTTACCGGGCGGGCAACGTCACGCTCGCCAATGCGTTTGGAACGGGCGTCGCGGACGACAAGGCACTCTATGCCTACGTCCCAAAAATCGTGAAGTACTACCTCGACGAAGATCCCATCCTCCACAATCTTGAAACGTATTTATTGAACGACGCGGCTCAACGCGATCATGTACTGCAGAATCTCGACAAGCTGGTTGTCAAGGCGGTGGGTGAATCGGGCGGTTACGCCATGCTCATCGGACCGCACTCCACCGCTGAGCAGCGCGACGAGTTTCGCCGTCGAATTCTTGCCGATCCGCGCAACTACATCGCCCAGCCTACGATCTCGTTTTCGCGGGCGCCCTGTTTCATCGACGATACGCTTGAGGCTCGGCATGTGGATCTGCGGCCTTATGTTCTGTTTGGCGATAAGGTCACCGTCGTTCCCGGTGGCCTGACTCGCGTGGCATTGCGCCGCGGATCTCTCGTCGTGAACTCGTCGCAAGGTGGGGGAAGCAAAGATACCTGGGTGCTCAATCAATAGCTATGCTCTCGCGAGTCGCCGACAACCTGTACTGGATGAGCCGTTACCTGGAGCGGGCCGAGCACACCGCGCGCCTCGTGGATGTCAACTTGAACCTCATGCTCGATGAGTCTTCCGCCGCAATCGACAGAAGATGGCAACGTCTCCTGGCGGCTTTGGGAAATCCGGCCGATCTCGCATGGGGCGGCGACGCCTATCAGATTGCACACATCTTGACCTTCGACGGCAGCCACCGTTCGTCCATCACCTCATGCATTACCGCCGCTCGCGAGAACGCTCGGCAAGTGCGCGAGGAAATCAGCTCCGAGCAATGGCAGCGGGTCAACCAGTTGTTTCATCAGGTGGCGCACTACAACCTGGCCGAGAGTATGGACGCGCTGCCTTCGGAATTTCTTTTGAACGTGATCGAAGGCATCCATCTGTTTCAGGGAGTCACCGATTCCACGATGAGCCACGGGGAAGGATGGCACTTCATCCAGGTGGGCCGCTATATCGAGAGAGCATCCGCCACGGCGAATCTTCTCAACCTGTACCATCGCGAGTTCTGGGGACAGGCCGGCAGCACCCCCGAAGGAACCGAATATCTGGAGTGGGTCGGACTCCTGCGTTCGTGCACGGCTTTCGAAGCGTACTGCAAAGCCTACACGGCCGACCTGAATCCAGATCGCATCCTTGAGTTCCTGCTGCTGAATTCGGAGTTCCCGCACTCGGTGAGGTATTCGATCGACTGTCTGCAATCGGCGCTCGATGCGATTCATGGAGAAAGTGGTAAGCGGCGCGCCGCTTCGTTAACCCGCTTGGCCGGACGTCTGCAGGCCTCGTTGAGCTTCGGGCAGATTTCGGAGATTTTGTCCGAGGATGTCGGCTCCTACCTGCAGGGAATTCTCTATCAGTGTCATGACATTCACGTGACCATCTATCAGATCTACATCAACTACTCGATTCAAACCGCTCTCGCGGGATAGGAACGAATGTTCTATTCGATTCGACATTTGACGAAGTTTCGATATGCGACCCCAGTCAGCGAAAGCGTGATGGAGACGCGCATGCATCCCCGCAGCGAGGGAACGCAGCGTTGCTTGTCGTTTCATCTAGCCATCAGCCCGCGTTGTCGAGCATTTTCCTATCGCGACTACCTGGGAAATCACGTCCACCATTTCGACATCCCCAGCCAACATCCCCAGTTGGTGATCATCGCCGAGGCGTTGCTCGATCTGCAGCAACCGGCGTTGCTGCCAGCGTCGCTGCCCAGTAGTTCGTGGTCGGAAATCGACGCTTTGGTTCGCGACGGGGACTATTGGGAGATGCTGCTGCCCAGCGAGTTTGCAAAACCCACGCCATCGCTCGTGAAACTCGCGGCACAACTCGGCGTGCGTCGACGCGATGACCCATTAACGGTGTTGCGGGAAATCAATTCAGCGCTGTACTCATCCTTTGAATATGCGGTCAAGAGCACACGCGTCGATTCGCCCATTGACGACGCGATCCGCAGGCGACAGGGAGTTTGCCAGGATTTCGCTCATATCATGATCGCCCTCATCAGAACTCTCGGGATTCCGTGCCGCTATGTCAGCGGCTACCTGCACCGCCGAGTCGAAGATCACGACCGCTCTGCCGAAGACGCAACCCACGCATGGGTTGAGGCCCTGCTGCCCCGAATCGGATGGGTGGGCTTTGATCCCACCAATCACCTGATCGCCGGCGACCGCCATATTCGTACCGCCATCGGTCGCGACTACGCGGATGTGCCGCCTACCAAAGGAATCTTCCGCGGTCAGACCGC
>Ga0210401_10005418_pt1 | contig 13122 bp, 7 predicted proteins | sample IncBWH32MmetaG_FD_150866 | JGI IMG/M metagenome (GOLD analysis project Ga0210401, IMG submission 150866) | Forest soil microbial communities from Barre Woods Harvard Forest LTER site, Petersham, Massachusetts, United States - Inc-BW-H-32-M | ecosystem: Environmental > Terrestrial > Soil >... | reverse complement strand
TGTCAGCAAACCCGTACGTGGACTTGTTAGGGTCGCCGGAGACAGCATCGAGCCGGCTGGATCTGACGCAGGCTTTCAACGCGTTGGGCACGACGATCGCCCCGAAAATCGGAGGGCTGTTGATTCTCAGCGCCATGCCGCTTGCGGCGGAACAGTTGATGAAGCTCACGCCGCAAGCGCAGCATGCGTATCGGGTGCAACAGGCGTCCTCGGTCAAAATGCCGTATACCGTGATCTGTATCGCGCTCGTGTTGCTGGCGGTGGTGATCGGGACATTCAAACTGCCAAAGATCGAAACCGCGGCGTCGCCAACTGGAGAAAAGGTTCACGATTCGATCTGGAAACATCGCAATCTGGTTTTGGGTGCGGTTGCCCTTTTCGCTTACGTGGGTGCGGAGGTTTCCATTGGAAGTTTTCTGGTGAATTATCTTGGCTTGCCCGAAATTGCGGGCCTCTCGGCTAAGGCGGCATCGGGCTATGTTTCGTTTTATTGGGCGGGGGCGATGGTCGGGCGCTTTCTGGGCGCTGGGCTGCTGAGACGGATGAAGCCTGGGCATCTACTTGCACTTTGCGCAATCTTTGCGACGGCGCTGATCTCCACCGCCATGATTCTAGGCGGACATACAGCGGGGTGGACGATTCTGGCTGTCGGACTGTTCAACTCGATCATGTTCCCGACCATCTTCAGTTTGGGAGTGGCGGAACTGGGTCCTTTGACGGGGAGCGGGTCCGGCATCCTGACGATGGCCATCGTGGGCGGCGCGATCGTGCCGGTGGTCCAGGGGGCTATTGCCGACCGCGTGGGGCTTCATCACGCGTTCCTTCTCCCGGTTATCTGCTATTTGTTTATCTTGTTCTACGGGCTGAGCGGTTCAAAACCGAACAGTGAGCGGTACGCGACAGCCTAGGGAATCGTTCACTCGTCGTAATGACGAGACCGTCTAGGGATGGGCGGCGATGAAACGCTGGTAGGCGGCCTCGGTGCTTGCCGGTGTGACGATCTCTGAAGAAATCAGCACCCGGTAGCGAAATGTGACGTTTTGATTCGGCGCCAGGGAAAAGTTCAACGCTTCTTCCTTGCCGTTGGTGAAGATTTTTCGCCCGAAGGGATTAACGGCGAACAGGCCGTAACCCCGGGCATGCCAATACGCGGGAAAGTTGGGATTGGCGGGGTTGTCGAAAATGGTGATGGTCACGGGTTGACCATCAACTTGCCCACTTAGATTGCACCAGCGGCCTCGGGTGCCCCACGCGGGGTCACCTGTTTTGCCTTCGCTGGTCAGATAAACGCCATTTACTCCGGTATTGTCCATTTTCGCTACCGGCGTGGGACGCCCGCTCGCGTCGAGGAAAATTTCAGGCTTGTCGGAAGGCATTTCCAGCGAGCGCGCGACACGCATACCGAACAGCCCTTCCTTGTCGTCCTCAAAGACAACTTTCTCCGCTTGCGACCGCAACGTGGTGATGCGGTCGATGCTGCGAAATTGCGGACCGCCGCGAAAGACCAAGAGGGTGTGTTCCTTTAGCAAGATTTTCTGCTCGGAGTTCACCCAGTCGGTTTCGATTTCGAGTTCGCCTTGCTCGGACCCGCTCTTGGCCGCCACGATCTTGCGCTGAACTACATTCCCCATCTTGTGGCGGTCTTCGGGTTTGATAGCGTCGGAATTATTCCAGAAGTCGATGCCGTTCACGCTTCCGTAGTTGAACCACAACCCCGCGTGGTGAGGATGATCGCTGCGTTCGCCGGCACGCGGCTCCAGCGGATAGCCCCTTGTGACAATGATCCCGGTGGCCGTGCGCAGTGGATATAGCACGGGCTTCTTCAGCGTTGTCGGCCAGATGTACGAAGTAAAGGGCTGGCCGTCGATGATGATATCCACACGGCGATCCGCTTCGTTCGGGACGACGCGGATTCTATCTCCGGACGCGTTGGGTCTCGCGGCGGCGCAACACAGCAAGAACGAGGTCACGAGCAGGACGCTGAGAGCCGCTCCATCGTTAGGAATGCGCATGCTTAAACTGTGCCTCCCATTCGGGGCTTACTCTGCACTCTAGGTTTTACACTACGAAACTCGGGACATAAAGCGGGATGTCGAAAAATCCAGCATTCCGAAGGACGCGGGACGAAATGGAGTAAGATTGCGACCGCGAAATCAGGGCGTCGCGAACAACGCCATGGATCACGGGAACTCCACTGACACGTCGGGCATGGCAGCAGCCACGGCGGATTCCGGGCCAGCTGCCAGCCAGCCCCAGCCAGGTATTTCTTTGCGCCTCGGACATTTCCGCTGGGTTATCTGCGCCCTCCTGCTGTTTGGAACGACCAAGAACTATATGGATCGGCAGGTCCTGGGTGTTCTGAAAACCACGCTGCAGCACGACTTCGGCTGGAACGAAATCGACTACAGCAACCTGGTTTTCGCCTTTCAGGCGGCCTACGCGGTTGGCATGGTGGTGGTGGGACGATTGATCGATCGCTTGGGTACTCGACTGGGCTATGCACTGGCGATGGTCTTCTGGAGTTTGGCATCGATGGCTCATGCCTTTGCCGGTTCGCTCGCGGGCTTTGCGATCGCGCGTGCATCGCTGGGTTTCGGCGAAGCGGGCATTTTCCCCGCCAGCATCAAGACCGTGGCCGAGTGGTTCCCGAAGAAAGAACGCGCGCTGGCCACCGGCATTTTCAATGCCGGCACCAACGTAGGCGCCATCGTGACGCCGTTCGTTGTGCCGTGGATTACCGTGCATTGGGGTTGGCGGTGGGCATTTATATTGACCGGCGCCCTCGGGTTCGTATGGTTATTGTTCTGGCTGTGGCTTTATCGCAAACCGGAAGAGCATCCGCGTCTTTCGAAAGCGGAGTTGGATTACATTCGCAGCGATCCCGCGGAGCAGCTAGGGAAAATAGCATGGATTCGTCTGCTTTCTTACCGGCAGACCTGGACGTTCATGATGGGCAAGTTCATGACCGATCCGATCTGGTGGTTCTACCTATTTTGGGTGCCCGATTTTCTGCAGCGCCAGCACGGTTTGAAACTGATGCAGATCGGCGCGCCCATTATGGTGATCTATTTGATCGCCGACGTGGGCAGTGTGGCGGGCGGGTGGCTCTCGTCGTCGCTGATTCACCACGGCCGGAGCGTTAATTTTGCTCGAAAGACAGCTCTGTTAATCTGCGCCGTGGCGGTCATCCCCATTGCCTTTGCCTATCGCATCGAGAGCACGTGGGGCGCAGTTCTGCTGGTGGGGCTTGCGGCGGCCGCGCACCAGGGATTTTCCGCGAATCTGTACACGTTAACCTCCGACATGTTTCCATCGCGCGCCGTCGGCTCGGTTGTGGGAATCGGCGGCATGGCCGGAGCGATCGGCGGGATGCTGATCGCGAAGATCGTAGGCTACGCCTTGCAGTGGAGCGGAAGCTACATGATCCCCTTTTTTATGGCGGCCTCAGCGTACTTGCTGGCGGTCGCCGTCATGCAGATACTGTCGCCGCGGCTTGAGCCCGCCCTTATCAGCGCAGACACAGAAAACTGACAAGATTCGATCGTGGGTTAGTTTCCGATTACCCGGCCAACCGGGCGCTAACCTCAAAATTCGCAGCTCTTTCCGTGAAACAACCTCTAACGGTAGGTGCCTAGTAAGAGTGCGAGTTAGTGGTACGACTTACGAGGCCACGGTGCACGGCAGAACCCTGGACTACTGTTTCGTGAGAGCGCCAGTCAGTGTCTCAGTCGACCCCAAATTCATGAGCGTCACTGTTAACTGGGTCGCCGTGGGGTTCAGGTGCCCGGAAAAGGAAAAAGAGTTCGGTCCGTTCACGTTCTGCGTTGATCCCGACACGGATACCGTCGCGCCCGTTACGATGCTGCTTAGCATCAGCGGGTTTCCCACAAGCACGGTAGACACGCCATTCACAACGGACGTTCCCGACGCATTGAGCGAAAAGTCCGGATTCTGCGCAATTGTGAACGTTACCACGTCGGGTCCGTACAGACTGTTCGTCAGCGTCCCGCTGTACGTGCCATTCACCGGCGCGATGGTATAGCCGGTGACCGTTCCCTTAATCTGCGGTCCGCCGAATCCTGGTCCGCTGGTGACGGAACAGACTCCTCCGGAGTATGTGCCGCTGGAGATCGATTGCCCGTTTGCCGCAAGTTCCCCGGAAAAATCAGCGAAATGAGCCGCCGGGTCACCCCAACTTATGTCAGCTTTTATAGTATTAGCCTTGATCGTAGCGTCGAGGTTGTAAGCACTGCACCAGATAGGCAGCACTTTAGGATTAAGGTCATGCGACGGCTGAAAAATCAGGCCGTTTGTCGCAGCGAACTGTACATTCGTTCCCGGCACGTTCGCATCGAGAAGCATAGTATAGGGATAACTCGAGCCATTATCCGGCGTGATTACGTACTCCCACTGGCCGCTCTGCATCTGCACACTGTTTGCCGTGGTTACCGTGTTTGCCGAGGAAGCAGAACCGCATCCCGCAATGAATATCTCTGGACACACCATAAGTGCCAAGACTTTCATTAAGGTCCTCCTTATGGGTCCGAACAGGCCATTTCACGATAGGGGACTATCGCACTGGTTAACTCCGTCCAGGGAAGTCGGATGCAAGACTGGGGCGAGACGATGCCCGTGAAACGCATAAATCCTGAGCAACGCGGTAATCGGAAACTGACCCACCACCCAAGATTCGTTCCAGCCTTTATCCGTCCGCGCTCCGAAGCTGATTTCCGAAACTTTCCGACCGGTGCGACTTAGCGAGCGATCTTCCAAGACTCGCCCTATCCCCGTGCATTTCTCATGTTGATTTTAAATTCTGAGGACGGTTCGCGTGCGTTTCGCGCCGGTACCGGGATTAATCGCTCTTGGCTGATTCGACGGTTCGACCGGGAAGGACGATGTTGGAAGACTTGAACGTCATGCCATCCGATGGGGCAAGCGCCGTCGATCGCCGCAGTACGAGCGTCGTCATCAACTCATATTCGTTTCTGGCTGGCCCCGCCGAGGTTCCTTCGACTTCGCGCCGCAAGGCCTGAAACGCGTATTCGGCGAGCAGTGTCTGCGACATCTGCACGGTCGTCAACGGCGGGGTGGTGAATTGCGAGAGGCGGATATCGTCGAATCCCACCAGCGACAAATCGCGCGGAATCACGATGCCACGCTCGTACGCTTCCCGCATCACTCCTACCGCGGTCATATCGTTAGAACACAGAATCGCTGTTGGGCGCTGAGGCAAGCCTGCGAGTTGCACCAGAGCGCGCATGCCACCTTCCATCCGGTGGTCGCCCTCGACAATCATTTCCGGCGGAACTTCCAGGCCAGTCTCCTGCATCGCTGCTTCAAAAGCGGCCTTCCGGGCCATGGCCGATTTAAGGGTCGAGGGACCGGCAACAAACGCAATGCGCGTGTGCTTCAGGGCCGCCAGGTGCTGCACGGCTTGACGAATCCCGTGCTGATAGTTGACGCGAATGTTGCTGACTCCCGGGACATGCGGGCCGACATCCACAAAGACCAGAGGCACTTTGCGGAAACGCAGGTCTTCGACCAGCGAGTCTTCCATGCCGAAAGTGAGGATGGCGACGCCATCGACGCGACGCTCGATCATCCGGCGCACCGCGATTTCCATACGTTTGGGATTGTGAACGGTGGAGGTCAGAAGGATTTCGTAGTTGTGTTGAACCGCGATGTCTTCAAAAGCCTGGACGATTTCCGGAAAGAAGGGGTTGGTGATTTCGGAGACGACCAGGCCGAAGATTCTGCTTCTGCCGGAAACCAGCGCACGCGCCAAGGTGTTCGGGTAATACCCGAGTTCGTCAACAACTTTCCAGACGCGCTTGGCGAGTTGGGGGTCGACGCTGGAGACGCGATTGATCGTTCTTGAGACGGTGGCAGTCGAAACCTTGGCACGCCTGGCAATTTCGCGGATGTCCATAATCTCGCACGAATCTAACTGGGGACTTGCTTCGCTGATACTATAGAATACGCTTTCTTCCTAAGTCCGCGCACGATGGCCACGCAGCGCGCGAAACCTTCCGTGCTTGAAAAGCGTCGCCGCGGGATTCCCGATTAATCGGTTACTCGTCCGGTATTGTCGGCCGCGAACCCTCAAGATTGCACCTGCTGATAGAGTCGATACGTTTCATCCATGATCGAAGCGAACGGGCGAAGGGTCAGAATCGTGCCATCGGATTTGACCGTCCAATCGCCGGATAGGGGTTCCGCGGCCAGTAATTGAGCTCGCGTGAGCTTAAGTGGAAGCGCCGACACCCCAAACAGAGCGATGGGACCCTGCATCAGGGCCACCGTATTGAGGTTTTGCTGGTCCACCGGCTCCAGGCGCAACGGCATGTGCAGCTCCAACTCCATGCGATCGCCGTCTTTCCATGTTCGCTTCACTGCTGAAAATTTTCCGGGAGCCAGATCCCCGTCGATGCGCCTGCCGTTTACGGAGATCGTGGTTTTCGCACCCGCCCACTCCGGAACGCGCACATACACGGCAAAAGTTTCGGGCCGGGCCAGCTTGAACTCAAAAAGGGAAGTGTTCGCGTGCGGATAATCGGTGGTCTGCGTCAAGCTGCATGGCGTGCCGTTTTGTGACCACGAAACCCGAGAGGGCAAAAACAAATTGACGTAGAGACCATCCGCGCTCTGATAGTAGGAACTGATGCCATAGTCGGCGGCTAATTGAGGGAACGTGCCCGAGCAGCAGGGCCACTTATCGTGGTGATGAACTTTCTTGGCCGCAGAGTTGTAGTCGGAATAATAGAACGAAGTGCCGTCGGGAAGGATCGGCCAGGCGCCGCCGATGGTGTTGTAAAGGATGCGCTCCATGCTGTCGCCGTAGCGGGAGTCGCGCGTAACGCGCATGAGGTAGCGCGTGATCTTGAAGTGAGCGTAAGCCCCGCACGGGGTTTCGAAACTGGAATGAGTTTTTTCCAGGCTGGCATGGAGTCCGCCGCTGCCCGGCACCACGAAGGCTTCATTGGGGCCCCAGCCGCCGGTGGCGAAACTCTGTTCCTGGATCATGCGAAAACCATTTGTGGCGGCGCGCAGGTAGGTTTCGTCGCCCAGCACGAGATAAGACTGCATGGCCGAGCTGAATGCGTTCACGTGACTGTAGGCGTGCTCACCGGGAAGGATGTTGTGGCCGTCGGCCAGCGGCTCGAAGTAATCGTGCTCGATAAAACGAATCGCAAGGTCGCGATAGCGGGGATTTCCGCTGCGCTGGTAGGCCAGGAAAAGATTTTCCGGCAACGTGTAGGATTCGTCCCAGGTGTAGGATTCCGATTTGTGCGGGCGAGCGCGCTGCTCGGCGCGACTGAGAGCTTTCTCCGGCAGATGGGGCATCGCGGATTGCGTGCTGCGCCACAGCACGTCGAGCGCGTCCGGATCGTGGGCAAATTCGTGCGCATCAATCAACGCGCAACAAATTTTGTCATAGATATATGCCGGCAGGTCGTAGTCCACGAAAAAGGTCCCGGTGGAATCGACGGTTTGCGCGTAGGCGCGTATCAGACGGTTGATTTTTGCCTGTGTGGCCCGTGATCCGGTGATCGCGTATGCGCGGGCCAATCCCGAAATGTACTGCCCGAAGCTGTGCCCCGGAACGAAGCCGTGAAAATTGTCTTTCTCATTAAAGTCCGTGGAGTTGTCGTACCACCCGCCCATGTCGGGTCCCGGAGCGGGCATGCCTGTGCGCTGCCGATACGGCTTGAGCAAGGCGTCTTCGTTGAGATTGAGAAACAAATCGTGGTTTTGGTCGAACTGCCGCCGAAAAGGCCCGTCCAACAATTGCACCTGCGAATACCCGAATACGGACAGAGGAGGAACGATAGCGACCGTTGCGGACGGCCCGCCAAACGCGGGCAAGACGCGCGCCGCAAGCGCGCCGCCAGTGCCGGCTGCCGCTGTCATCAGAAACTGCCGGCGCGAAGTCGTGCTCATGGGCTAACTCCTAGGATGTGGCGGGCGATTTGCATCACCGCTGTGAGTAATCGTTTACCGGCCATTTATAGGTCGCGGCACCTGCACTGTCAAGGACCCGATGTCTTTCCTCCAGCGCTTGTGCCGGCTACCAGCTGATGCGCAAAAGCGAGAGCCCTTGTCGGGGCAAGTCGAATTGCAGATGCACACGCCCGCTTTCGATCGGTAGCCATGACGGGGAAGTGAGCAGCTGTAGTTGTCCCGCATCCTGCAATTGCTGAACTTGTGCCGCGGACGGTTGCTGGGGTGATCCCATTGCTTGCCAGGCCGTAAACGCATTGCTGTGGTTCGCATCGATTCGGAAATGCTCGCTCAGCCCGCGAGCCGCTTTTGCCGGCAAACCCTCAACCACCAGATCGATGGGAGCCGCTGCTGCTAGATCATCGTCGTGATAGTTCCAGACCAGGATCGCAATCTCGTTGTCCTTCCGGGTGGCGATTGCGTTGATGTCCGGCTTGCCTCGCACTCCCTCGGCAACCACGTCGCTTGGTGGCAAAGCTCCTGAACTGGTTATTTTCACTTGCTGGTTGCCGAGCATACCGAGCATTCGAAACGCGTTTAACACTGGCTTGTCGATTCCGTTGGAAGCCATCTCGCGAAATCCCGCGAAGTAGGGTTGATCCTCAAACTCAAAGGACCAGTTCACGGCGCCGAGAACGTTAATATGCTCAAGGCTCGCCAGCGCATCGATGTTGTAAATCGCTTCCGCCGTATACGACGCATAGAATTCCCCATTCCGATAGGAATTCTGCGGATTGTCTTTTGCCGAACACGCCGCGCACCCTTCCGGATCAGACTCTCCGAGCACGATAGGCGTGTGAGCCCATTCTGGAAACGAACCCACGATCTTGAAGCCTTGGTCGACGGCCTTAAGCTGTTGCGCAATGCCCATCTGGACGTGATCTCCCAGCCACTTCGGCGATCCCTTGGGATGAAAGCTGATGAAATCCAGCGGCGCACCAATTTTCCCGTTCGCGTAGTTCCGCTGGTGCGCGCAATGCTCCAGAAACAAGCGCAGGAATGCGACCGCTTTGGCTGAGGCTGGACCGGTGGAGTCGGGGCCTCCGATGGTTGCGCTAGGGAGCGCGCGCAACACCCCGTCCGCCGTGAAATCGTAGAGCTTGAGAAATTCCTCCGGCGTCCCTTTCCAATAATCGATGTCCGGCTCGTTCCAAACCTCCCACATCCATGTTTTCACCTCGGCGTCGCCGTACCGCTCACGCAGGTGATGCACGAACTGAAACACCAACTCCGACCATTTCTTGTAGTCCTTCGGCGGATAAGCCCAACCGGTAAAGATCGTGCCGTTTGGAAATGTGTGCCGGTAAGGTTGAGGATGGGTTGACAGCGCTTCGGGCATGAAGCCAATTTCCACTAGCGGTTTCACCCCGGCCTGGTGAAAGGCGTCGAAGATACGATCTACAATTACCCAGTTATAGATGGGGTTGCCGGCGGCATCTTCGGTGTAAGCGTTCGTTGAGCCCCACTTTAAGGAGGCCGATCCATCGCCGGAGGTCAAGAGATTGTGCACGCGCACGTAGACTGGTACGGGACTCAGCGCGGCCAGCTCGCCCAGAAGTTTCTTGCCGTTCACCGTGTAAGTGTAGTTGGGCTCGTCGTAGCCCCAGTAATTCCAGATTGGGCGAAATGATCCATCCGATTGGTCGGCATGCACGTGAATCGTCACGGTTTCCGTGGCTTCTTGCGGGCGCGCGACGGGGCAAAGAAGGGCGAACAACGCTAGCGCCTTGGCGAGTCTGCCGGAAAGTGTTTTCACGGCGTCGGACCGCGTCACAAATATTTTCATCGTTGTTTCCGTTTCCAGCATTCAAGCGGGGAGACTCTAGCGCGATTCGAAAAGAAAGAAGAGAGGATAACGCAGAGACGCTGAGCGCACGGAGGTTCACAGAGGAGGAAGACACCGGGTACACGGAGTGCGGTAAGGCGACCTTTATTTAAGGAAGGGTATTAATGAAGGGCTGAGACGTTTTCATCTCAGCCCCCCCTTTTATTCCAACATTTCAGATGGCAGGAACGTTCCTAGAGCGCCGCGCACACCGACTTCACTTCGGTGTAGTTGTGTAGCACCTCGTGTCCCATCTCGCGGCCCCAGCCGGACTGCTTGTATCCGCCGAAAGGCAGCGCCGCATCGAACACGTTGTAGCAATTGATCCACACTGTGCCCGCGCGAAGCTTGCCGGCGAGCTTGTGCGCTTTCTTGATGTCGCGCGTCCAGATTCCCGCCGCGAGACCATACACGGTGTCATTCGCCTTCTGCACGATCTCGTTCGGATCGCTGAACGGAATCGCGGTCACCACCGGCCCGAAGATCTCCTCCTGCACCACTTTCATGTTCTCGGTCGTATCCACGAGCACCGTGGGTTTGACGAAATAGCCTATCTCACCTTGCCGTTCTCCGCCGGTGACCGCCTTCGCGCCCTCTTTCTTCCCCGAATCAAGGTACCCGCAGACGCGGTTCATCTGCTCTTCGGAAACGAGCGGCCCCATGTCGCACTCCGGGTCGAATCCCGGCCGAACTCGGATTTTCTCCGCGCTCCGAGCCATTCCGTCCACGACCTTGTCGAAGATTTTCTTGTCGACGTAAAGCCGGGAACCCGCGCAGCAGCACTGCCCGTGGTTGAAGAAGATCGCGCTGGCAGCCCCGGGGATGGCGGAGTCCAGATCGGCGTCTTCCAGAATCACGTTCGGCGATTTTCCGCCGAGCTCCAGCGATACCTTTTTCAGATTGCCCGCCGCGGCATGAATGATCAGCTTGCCGACTTCGGTGGAACCCGTGAACGCCACCTTATCGACGTCCGGATGCGAAGCCAGCGCCGCTCCAGCGGTCTCTCCGTAGCCCGGAACAATGTTCACCACGCCGTCGGGGAATCCTGCTTCCTGCAGCAATTCGCCCAGCCGCAGCGCCGAAAGTGGCGTCTGCTCAGCGGGCTTCAGCACAACCGTACATCCAGCCGCCAGCGCCGGGCCGAGCTTCCACGCCGCCATCAGCAACGGAAAATTCCAAGGAATGATCTGCCCGACCACGCCAACCGGCTCGCGCACCGTGTACGCCAGAAACTTCGACGGCGGCGCCAGCGTCAGCGGAATGGTGTTTCCTTCAATCTTGGTAGCCCAACCCGCGTAGTAGCGCAGGTGCTCAATCGTCAGCGGCACATCGGCAACGCGCGCGATGGCCAGCGGCTTGCCGTTATCCAGCGATTCAATTTGCGCGAATTCTTCGAGATGCTTTTCGATCAAGTCCGCGAGTTTCCAGATCATCTTGCCGCGCGTGGCCGGAGAAATTCTCGACCATGGGCCAGTTTCGAACGCGGCCCGCGCTGCTTTCACGGCGCGGTCGATGTCTTCTCGATCGCCCTCCGCGACCTGAGCCAGCACCTCGCCGGTGGCCGGGTTGTAGCTCGCAAAGGTTTTTCCCGAAGCGGCTTCCACCCATTTGCCGTTAATTAAAAGCTTTTGTTTTCGAGCCACGAAGCTCGAAACATTCGAATCAATCGATGGGGCAGCGACTGCAGTAGCCATAATCTGCACTCCTTTTTTAGCGTGCCATTGAAAAATGGCGATCTCTCCCGCCAAACATGGGCGGGCAGCTGGACAAGCCCGAAGCTACTCCAGCGCTCTGAGGAATACAAGTGTCCGAATACCGCAAGCGCATTAGCTCCTGGGTGCCCACACGCCGGTGCTGCCCGTCGGGATCTTGAGGTTTCCGCGGATGCCGGGCCCCCTCTACGCGGCACTTGCCGGAAGAGCCAGCGTTCACATTGACTTCTCCTGCTTTGTCCCGCAATATCGCGCATTCATGAAACGAACCCTCTTCCTCCTGGCTGTTCTCTGCCTTCCACTCACTGCCCGCGCTCAGGATTCTCTCGACAAACTCGCCACGGATTTCTGGACCTGGCGCGCGCAGTGGCAGCCCTTTAACTCCGACGACATTCCGCGCATCGAGCGTCCCGCAGGCCTGAAGCAATCCTGGTCCGCGGAGTCCATCGCTCATCAACGCGCCGATCTCTCGGCCTTCGACGCTCGCTGGAAAAAGTTGGACGCTTCCAAGTGGCGCGTTCCTCTACAAGTGGACTATCGCCTGATCGGCTCCGCGCTAGCCCGCGTCCATTGGGAACTCGACCTCAATCGCCGCTGGCAGGACGACCCCACCTTTTACGTCGATCAAGCCGTAACGCCAGTCGTCGAAGCGATCCTTCCGCCCCCGCCGTTTGATAAGACGCGCACCAGCGATCTGATCACCCGGATGCAAAATATCCCGTCGATTGTGGAAGACGCCAAAGCCAACCTGCAGCATCCGGCCGCGCCCTTCGCGAAACTTGCCATCGCCTCTCTCGCCGACATTCGCGCGCAATTATGGTTGATCGCCCACGATGTAGGCCCGCTGCTCACTGGAAACGACGTGCAGGAACTCTCGCCCGCAGTCGAGCGCGCCGCCTCCTCCCTGGAGTCTTTCCGCGACTGGCTGCAACAGCGTCTTCCCACCATGCCGCCGCACACGCCAGTCGGCCGCGACGCCTACGTTTTTTTCCTAAAAAACGTCGCTCTCTATCCCTTCACGCCAGAGCAGTTGCTCGACATGAGCCGCCTCGAATGGGCCCGCTCCGTCGCCGCCGAACAAATCGAACACCAGCGAGACATCGAAGTTCGCGCATTGGAACCGTTCGACACGCTCGACGAACAGCTGCAACGAACCAACGATATGGAAAGCGCGATTCGCCGCTTTCTGGCTCGCCAGGAAATCCTCACCGTGCCACAAGACTTTCCTCGCTACACGGTTCGCGCGGTTCCACCGTATCTTGCCGGCCTTGGTGATTTTTCGGAACTCGACGATTTCACTGGCCCGTCGCGATTGACGCAAGAGGGCACCCGCTGGACGCCGAAACCCAGCGACAACCCGGGTTACTTCGAAGCTGCCAGCCAGCGCGACCCGCGTCCCCTCATCGTTCACGAGGGCGTACCCGGCCACTACATGCAACTCTGGCTCTCCTGGCACAATCCCGATGTTATGCGCCGCCACTATTACGACTCCGGCGCCAACGAAGGTCTCGGATTCTATGCCGAAGAGATGATGCTCCTCGCCGGATTGTTTGAGGATTCTCCGCACACGCGCGAAATCAT
>Ga0210401_10005416_pt1 | contig 13125 bp, 11 predicted proteins | sample IncBWH32MmetaG_FD_150866 | JGI IMG/M metagenome (GOLD analysis project Ga0210401, IMG submission 150866) | Forest soil microbial communities from Barre Woods Harvard Forest LTER site, Petersham, Massachusetts, United States - Inc-BW-H-32-M | ecosystem: Environmental > Terrestrial > Soil >... | reverse complement strand
CCCGTCATGTACCGCGGCACGGACTTGCACTATTACTGGTGCGACAAGAATATACTGCTACGCTGGCAGCCTGTAAAGGAGTAGGGCATTTCGATAGCAAACTGACCGGGGCGTGGTGGTGCAAGCCCATGCTCGGGGGCAAGATTCGAGGGCGGGAAAAATGGTGCAACCAACCGTCCCGTTCGGCACTCAAACTCAACAGGCGAAGCTTGTTACTGGGGTCATGTCTGGGGGATTTTGCCTGATATTGTATAATCCCAGCCAGCAGGATCTATCGCTGACTGCAATATGCAATGGCTGAAGCATCGCCGGTTTAGTGAACGCAAATGGCTGAGCGTGGTGATTGTTATTGCCATCTGTTCGTTGACCGTCAGTCTGGCAACTCGTTTTTGGACTCCCTGGTCTTCTCAATCTCATAACGTACGTTCCGCTGACCATCGTCCTGCCGAAGCCAAGCGGCAGCACCTCAATAAAGATGCGACTCAGTGGATTGCACCGCAAGCCAGCTTCAGCGTCCGGGCCACCGTCGTTGCCACTCAGTTGATTCCGGTCAGACCTCTGGACGCAACCCGCCTTTTTGATCAAAGTCTGTACAACAGACCCCCTCCATCATCTACATTCTTTCTTTCGTAGCTTTTTCAGCACGTTATCGCGTTGGGCTTGACCGTTTTGCTGTGCGATCGGCATGGTTGCCGTTTGTAAGTTCTTTGGCAACCGGCTGCTCGAAAATCAGATAAAGGTCAGTGGAGAGGATCCGCATGGCTCTTGAGCCTGCCATACCCGCCGAGCAGCTTGATGCTCTGCGGCGCTTAGACACTTGCACGGTTTCGAATGCGATCGAGACCTTTGACGTCAGGCTGCGCAACGCCGGTTTCGCCGACGCTCGCATACGCTGCATGTTTGAAGACTTCCCGCCCATGGTCGGATACGCCGCCACGGCGCGGCTCCGCAGCGGGGAGCCCCCAATTGCGGGGAAAATCTATGTGGATCGTTCGGAGTGGTGGAACAGCATTCTGCAAGTCCCAACGCCTCGAATTGTGGTCCTGGAAGACCTGGACAAACCTCCCGGCTTGGGAGCCTTTCTCGGGGATATGCACGCTGCGATTTTAAGAGCGCTCGGCTGTGTGGGGTATGTCACCAATGGCGCCGTGCGGGAACTGCCCGGCGCAAGAGAAATGGGGTTGCAGCTGTTCGCGGGCAATGTGGCGGTCTCCCATGCCTATGCCCATATATTCGACTTCGCGTCGCCGGTCAACGTGGGCGGCCTGGAAGTGCATCCCAACGATCTGTTGCACGGGGATCGTCATGGCCTGCTGACCGTTCCCAAGACGGTCGCTTCGGAGATTCCGGCCGTCGCGGCAAAGTTGCAGGCAGCAGAGCACAGGGTGATCAGCCTCTGCCGCTCCCAGGAATTTTCCGTGGAAAAGCTGCGGCGAGTTCTTAAGGAATTGAATTAGTTACAGATTGCTGGCCCAGATGCCAGAGAGGGCTGGTGTTTAAGAGAACGATGAAACGACTTCAGAAACACAAGCGGGCAGGAGCGCCGAACGCAATCAGCTGGGGGGCCGTAAGCCTTACCTTGACGCTGGCAATGGGACTGTCAGCCTGTGGCGGTGGTCGCGATAAGAAGGCGGAGGCAAGTTCACAGGCGGTCACGGTCGGAGTAACCAAGGTAGTCAAACAAACGTTGAACCGGCAGATTACTTTGTCTTCGGAGTTAGTCCCCTTTCAAGAGATTGACGTCTATGCAAAGGAATCCGGATACGTGCAGAAACTCGACGTCGACTACGGAACTCACGTGAAGGCGGGCCAGGTGATAGCTACTCTGGAGATCCCGGAGTTGGAAGCGCAGCTGCAAGAAGACCAAGCTGAAATCAAGAATGCCCAGAATCAGGTGAGCCGCGCGGATCACGAATTGAAACGCTATGATGCGCAGTACAACGCCCTCCACCTCGAATACACGCGATTGAACCAGGTCTTCGAAACCCAACCTGGCATCGTCGCGCAACAAGAAGTGGACGACGCGCAGGGCAAAGATCTTGCCGCGGCCTCTCAAGTCGACGCCGGAAAGGCAGCCTCGGAAGCCGCTCAGAGCCAATGGGCAGCGGCCAAGGCAAAACTGGTTCATGATCAAACCCTCTTCGACTATTCGAGAATTACCGCACCGTTCTCGGGAGTAGTTACCGAACGCTACGCCAACCTGGGCACGCTGGTCCAAGCGGGAACAAGTTCGAGCACACAGGCAATACCCATCGTCCGATTATCCCAGGATGACCTGTTCCGGCTGGTCATTCCGGTCCCGGAATCTTACGTCCGCTATATACACGTCGGCGATCGCGTTGACGTTCATGTGCCCTCACTGAACCGGACGTTCCCCGGCAAAGTGGCGCGCTTTTCGGTGGATGTGCGGGAAGACACCCGCACCATGCACACCGAAGTGGACGTTTCGAATCCCGAACGCGTGCTGATGCCGGGACTGTACGCCGAGGCGGAACTGGCACTCGACGAGAAAGAAAACGTTCCGACCGTGCCCTTGCAAGCCCTGAGTCGTGAAGGTAGCAAGACGATGGTGCTGGTTGTGAATCATGACGAGGAGTTGGAGAGTCGCTCAGTGCAGGTCGGATTGCAGACGGCGAGCGATGCGGAAATCATTTCCGGATTGACCGAAGGAGAACTGGTGGTGGTCAGCGACCGCAGCGGCTTGAGGCCCGGTCAAAAAGTTCGCGCACAAACCATGGCCATAATGCATTACCAGGAGCAGAGCACGCAATGAGAGCCGCCACCGGAATGACCGACAAATTTGGGATCAGCGTGACTGGATAACCCTTATGCCGGGATTTTCAATTCGTAATCCATACTTCATCATAGTGATCTGCCTGGTGCTGCTGGTCATTGGTGTGACTAGCATTGCGCGGATGCCGGTGGATTTATTTCCTCCCATCAACCTGCCGGAAGTTGTCGTAGCGACGTTCTACTCCGGCATGCCGCCGGAAGACATCGAGACCGATATCACGGACCCGCTGGAGCGCTTCTTTACACTGGCTGCCGGGGTCGATCACAGCGAGTCCCGATCCATGCTGGGGGTGAGCATCATCCGGGTTTACTTCCAACCTGGGACGAACCCTGACGCTGATGTCACCGAGCTATCGAACCTGGCCCTGGCAGACTTGAAACGACTTCCACCGGGCACTTTGCCGCCGGTGGTCTTGAAATTCGACGCATCGAGCTTGCCGGTCGCATTGGTCACCGTCAAGGGAGAAGGTCTCAACGAAACTCAACTTCACGATTACGCGCAATTTCAAATCCGCAATCAGATCGCGGTTGTACCTGGCGCCGAGATTCCGGGCGTGTTCGGCGGAACCTACCGGCAGATCATGGTTTATGTCGATCCCTACAAGTTGTTGTCGCGTCAACTGAGCCTGATGGACGTGGTCGGGGCAGTCAACGACGCCAACCTCATTCTTCCGGCTGGCGACGTGAAGATGGGGCCTTACGACTACTTCGTCTACTCCAACAGTCTGGTCGACAATATGGACCAACTGGGTAAGGTGCCGCTCAAGGTCAAAGGACACTCCTGGGTGACCGTGAGCGACGTGGGAAAAGCCGAAGACGCTCACCAGATTCAAACCAACATTGTGCGCATTGATGGGCAGAAGAGTGTGTACATCCCCGTCATGAAACAGGGTGGTGACACCAACACCATCGCGGTGGTGGACGGACTGCGCGCGCTCACCAAGCACCTGTACGACATTCCCAAGCAGATGACTACCAGCATCGTGTTCGATCAGTCGGTGTATGTGAAAGAAGCGATCGACACGGTGTTACATGAGGGATTTCTGGGGCTGATTCTCACCAGTCTGATGATCCTCGTGTTTCTGGGAAGTTTTCGCGCCACCTCAGCCGTCCTCCTTTCCATTCCGTTGTCGGCTCTGGCCGCATTTGTGGTGCTGGCCCTGATGGGCGGCACGGTCAACACCATGATCCTGGGAGGCATGGCACTGGCGTTTTCGCGGGTCATTGATAACTCCGTGATCTCGTTGGAGAACATCTACCGGCATCTGGAAATGGGGGCCGCGCCCATGGTGGCCGCCGAAGTTGGTGGCGCGGAAGTCAACCTAGCGGTGCTGGCGGCGACTCTGGTGGATGTGGTCGATTTCTTTCCCGTGGTGTTTCTGTACGGCGTGGCTAAGTTTCTCTTTTCGGCGCTGGCTTTGGCCTTCTGCCTCTCGCTGCTGGCCTCGTTTGTAGTAGCCATGACCGTGATTCCGCTGTTCTGCTCGCGCTTCTTGAAAGCCGTTCCGCACGCCGCTGCGCATAAGCATGAGGGATATGAGATTGAGCCGGTACAAGCGGAGAGCCAGTCCTGGATGGACAGGTTCAATGCCCGCTTCAATCGAATGTTCAACAAGATCTTAGACTTTTACGAGTATTGGGTGAGGCGGGCGCTGCAACGCCCTGGGCTGACGGTGATGGTGCTGAGTGGCGTATTCCTGGCTAGCTTGGCGATTTATCCTCTTCTCGGATTGGCGTTCTTCCCCAAGACCGACGCCGGCCAGTTCACCATCAACCTCAAGGTTCCAACCGGCACTCGAATCGAGATCACCGATCAGTACGTGGCCAAGGTAGAGGATTTAGTCCGCCATAGCGTGGAACCGAAAGATCTTAAGCTGATCGTATCCAACCTTGGCGTGGTGCCGGATTTTTCCGCGCTGTACACCACCAATTCTGGCCCTTATACCGCAACTGTGCAGGTGCAGTTGAACGAGCCCCACGAACTCAGCAGCTTCGATTACATGGACCGCGTGCAGGAGCGGATGGCCAAACAGTTCCCCGACATTCGGACATTCTTTTCCAGCGGTTCGATGGTGGATGCCATTCTGAATACTGGCATGCCGGCGCCGATTGACGTGCAAGTAAGCAGCCCCGATTTGACACAAATTTACGGAATCGCCCAGAACCTGGCGACCCAGATCCGGCAGGTGCCGGGGGTGGGCGAGGTCTATATCCCCCAGGATATGAACTACCCGGCCCTGCGCCTGGATGTCGACCGTGTGCACGCCGGCGAGCTGGGCCTGACCCAGAAAGACGTGGTGGACAACGTAATCACCGCGCTCAATTCCAATTACATGATCGCACCGAATTACTGGGTTGATCGCAAGAGCGGCAATGATTATTACCTGACTGTGCAATTTTTCGAGAAAGGTCAATCCGCCATTCACGACATGTCGGATCTCGGTCAGATTCCGCTGCGAGACCCGGCCAGTGGAGCAGGGATGGGCTGCGGCCCGAGCGGGCCGACACGGTCGGGAGGTTCGTCACCGACGTGGGCCTGTGGTGGTCAGGGCAGACCGATAACAGTGCTCAACAATGTAGTGAACGTCAGACAGATTCAGACCCCGACCGAGGTCGACCACTATCAGATTCAGCGGGCTATGGACGTCTACGTGACCCCCGCGGGCGAGGACCTGAAGCGGGTTACCGACTCGATCCAGGACATTCTGACGAAGACGAATATACCCGGCAACGTACGCGTGAATCTACGCGGCATGGTGCAGGGGATGGAGGCGTCGTTCAAGAGTTTTGCGCTGGGTTTTCTGATCTCGTTTGTTTTGCTATTTCTTATTCTGACGGCGCAATTCAAGTCCTTTATCGATCCTTTTCTGATCATGCTGGCGATCCCCATGGGATTCGTCGGTGTGCTGATCATCCTGCCGCTGACGCATAGCACATTAAATGTGATGTCCCTGATGGGAGTGTTGATGCTGGTCGGGATCGCGGACTCGAACAGTATTCTTATTGTCGACTTCGCCCACAATCTGGAGCGGCAGGGCCTGTCGCCCGCTGACGCAGTGGTTACCGCCTGCAGGGTCCGCCTGCGGCCAATCTTAATGACTTCCCTGGCCACCATCATTGGCATGATTCCGATGGCATTGAGATTGGGAACCGGGGCGGAGCAGTACACACCCATGGCGCGCGCCATCATTGGCGGCCTTACTTCGTCGGTTCTGCTGACCATTTTTATTGTGCCTGCGGCGTACTTGCTGGTTTATGGCCGCAAGCAACAGGCCACAGAAACCGTGGCCGCGGAGCCGGCGGAATGATCGCGGCCTCTATTTTCTCCGATCGCCGGGCGTCTGCTCGACCGCTTGAGGATCGCGTTGGGCGAGGAGTCAGGGGCTGGCATCACGCGCTGATTCTGGGCGCGGTATTGTCACTCACCATAAATGTTGCCACCCGATATTGCCAGGTAACCAGCACCGACACCCAAGTCGAGGCAGTAAAATCGCGGTCTCTCGATGCTCAGCGCCAGCATCTTCTGAACGACGGTTTTCACTGGTCAATTCCCGCCTCGGCGTTCGTGTTGTTCAAGCCGACACCTTTTGTCGCTGCGGTATTGCCTGATACTTTCCCACTTAACTGCCTGCATTCGGAAGTCTGCTCGTACAACCGGCCTCCTCCTTCCCGCTGACCTTCCAGTTCGGATGAATTTGCGAGCAGGTTCCGCTTGGACCGCTAATTCGTGAATTCCGGTGTGGGGTCATTGCCCCGCCGTTTCAGCGGGGTTTGGTGGAGGGAGATCATGAAAAGGAATCTTTGGGTTGGGATTGCGGCGTTAGTGTTTGTCGTGCCAAGCCTCTACGCCTCTCAATACGTGGAAGGAACGGTGATAGAGGTTCAGAAACATAAGGTCTATTCCCCTGAGTACACGATGGGCGGCAGCAATCCGTCCGATGCGCCTTTGACATCGCGTTACTACGCTTACGAGATTTCCATTCGCATCGATTGCCAGACCTATATCGGGCGGTATGAGACTCCATTCAACTACTTAACGTCGGCCTTTACACCCAATCGACCGGTCCAGGTGCGGCTCACCAAGCATGTCATGTACTTCGATTTGCCGAATGATCCGGACATGAGAATGGGCATTGTGCACCGCAGATCGGAATGCGTCCAGAAGCGCTAGTTGCAGCGGCCGGAATGGGAAGGCCTTATGGTAAAAAGATCGACGGTTTCGTCATGCTGCTGCAAGCGGCGTACGAACCCTCGCCTTCGCACGGTGCGCGTGGCGAAGGCGAGGGAATTTCGAAGATTTGCGTCGAACGAGGCTAACCCATGAAGCACCGACTCAACTATCCCGTGACGTTTCTGCTGTTCTTAATTTCGGCCGTGGCCTTGCCATCCTTCGGGCTCACCCAACTGTCCACGAATGCGGCGGAGGCGGCACAGAGTCTTCCGCCGGCTCCATCGCCACAAACTGCTGTGACACAAAACACCGCTAGTTCGATGGCGAATGTGCCATCCTCTGCTCCCCAGGTCACTCCCGGAATTCCCGCGTCACTGACCCTGAAACAAGCGGAGGCACTTGCGATCAAGGACAACCCGCAAATCTCAGTGGCCCGCTTGATTGCGCTTGCCTCCCAGCAAGTGACTCGGGAGGTGAAGTCAAGCCTGTGGCCAACTGCAACCGGCGACATAACCGGGGTGGATGCGCAATCCGGCGCCAGAATCACAGCCGGAGCGTTGAATAACCCCATCATCTACGAGCGTGCCGCAGCCGGGGTCATGGTCACGCAACTGATTACTGACTTCGGACGTACCACGAACCTGGTCTCAAGCGCGAACTACGCGGCCAAAGCGGAGAATCAGAATGCCATCGCTACCAAGGAGCAAGTGCTCCTGGCCGTGGATAAAGCCTTCTACAATGCGTTGCAGGCCCAGGCTGTGCTGGCCGTTGCACAGCAAACCGTAAATGAACGTCAGACAGTTGCCAACCAGGTGGGAGCGCTGTTCAGAAGCAAACTGAAATCTCAGCTGGACTTCAGTTTTGCGAGTGTCAACCTGGCACAAGCGCAACTTCTGCTGCTGGACGCTCAAAACAACGAAAATGCGGCCTTCGCTACGCTATCCATGGTGCTGGGCTCCGCTACCTTGGAAGACTTGCACCTGGTCGAGGAAACCGGTCCGCTGACGCCGCCCCCGGGCAATGTGGATGACCTGATCTCCCTTGCCTTCTCCGATCGCCCGGAAATACTTTCGCTCCAATTCCAGTACCAGTCGGCGAGGAAATTTCAAACGGCTGAAAGAGACCTGCTATTCCCGAGCATCCGTGCCCTCGGAGCGGTGGGCGACACACCTGTGGGAAATGCAGCCGTGGCTCCGAATCCGGGGGCTCTAAGCAACACTTACGGCGCAGTGGGCGCCAACGTGGAAATTCCGCTTTTCAACGGGTTCCTGTACACGGCGAGAGCGCGCGAGGCGAACCTCAGAGCGCGAGCGACACAAGAGCGATTGCGAGATTTGCGCAACCTGGTTTCGCGCGATGTCCGCACCAGTTGGCTAAGCGCGAACACAGCCTATCAGCGATTGGCAGTGACCCAGCAACTTCTGGAGCAGGCAAATCTGGCGCTGAGTCTTGCACAATCTCGTTACAACCTGGGTCTTGGCTCGATTGTCGAGTTGAGTCAGGCGCAGCTTCAGCAGACGCAGGCCCAGATCAGTAATGCGGAAGCCGGCTATGACTACCGCCTCAGCCTGGCCGTCCTGACGTACGAGACTACGGGTATCTAGCAGCAATGAATTCGTTCATCAGGCAGTTATTTGTCGTGTACCGGAGAAAGCACACCGGATCGTTGATTCGCAGGCGACGCGGCAAAGAGCTACCGCTCAGCACCAGCCAGGGGCTCATTCTGGTTTTCGGGATTGCCACCTTCGTGGGCCTGGTCTTTATTCTGATGTACTACATCTGGTACCTGCCCATCGAGAAGTCGATGCAGTAAGATTCGCCCGGCAACTAGCAAAATTGACAGCTGACAAATGAGGTCGGCACGACCTTTGATCAGTCAGTTAGTTTTTTCATGGCTTAACTCCGGGCTGTGGAGATGTGGGTCTCCACAGCCCGTTTTTCTGGCCGATCCACAACTTCCTGTCAATGTTGACAGGTTACGAAACTAATTGTGTCCTCTTAGCATTAGTGTGGTGTCACTCGTCATCGTATTAGCATTGGCGTCGCTTTCCGCACGGTGAAAGCCACGAATTCCAAACGCCTGAGGTGGAGATATGAGCGCCCTTCAAAATCTCGGAATGCGTCCCATCCCGGTCCGAACCGCACTTGTAGTCGGGAATGATTTGCAGATTGAGGAACAGTTACGGGCCATTCTGGCATCCGGCACATGGACGATCCATCAGGCGCCTGACAATGCCAGTGCGCTCTTCATGACGCAGCGAAAAGGTTTTGACCTGATCATTACCAGTCAGAAAACGTCAGGGAGGGAAGACGTTGAACTGCTGCGAAAGATCCGGCGCATGCGTCCTCACACGCGCTTGATCATCCTGGCCGACGAAAGCACGCCTGAGGATGTAATTACCTCGATGCGTGAGCGTGCCTTCAGCTATTTTTCCAAGCCGTTCGCTCCCGACGCGTTAGCCGTTATGATCCAGCACGCGATCGAGGAACCTTGCTGGGATGACGGTATCGATGTCATCTCGGCAACTCCGGAATGGATTCGCATCCGTGCTCGCTGCGATCTTAAGACAGCCGACCGGGTGCTTCAGTTCTTCGATGAGATCGCCGAACTGCCCCAGCCGGAAAAGGGCGCCGTGGGTGCGGCTTTCCGTGAGATGTTGACCAACGCAATCGAGCATGGCGGGCACCTCGATCCCAATCAGCAGGTCGAGATTTCTTATTTGCGCGCGCGTCATATGGTGAAGTGCCGCATCAGCGACCCGGGTGAAGGCTTTACGCTGGACGAGATTCCCCACGCTGCCGTAGCGAATCCAGCAGACGATCCGGTGCGCCACGTCGAGTACCGTGAAACGCAGGGCATGCGCCCCGGTGGCTTTGGAGTCCTGCTCGCGCAACGGCTGGTCGATCAGCTCGTCTACAACGAACAAGGCAATGAGGTGGTGCTGATCAAATACCTCGATCTCAAGACCCTGCCCGACGAGGGGAGTGCCAAGAATCTTTGATCGGTCGCGCCGCTTTAGTTCGGCCGGCCCATCCTACGCCTGTTTTAAGCAATTTCCCGCGCGGGGGGTTCGTCAGCGGTTATTTTCTGGAGCTGCCCATGCGGCATAGATCAATATGCCAGCAGAAACAATCACGATCAGCAAAGCCTTTCCAATTGCCCAGGCAAAAACAACTTCATCGGACGCAGCCATCGCTCTGCCTCCCCAAAAAAACAACTTGCTTCCGGCTGGTTTGCCGGCAACTGCCCTATTCGCTGTTTCGCTACCGAGCAAACCCTCCCAAGGAGGGTTTGCCTCAGCAGCTTCGACGATAGCGAGTAGCAACCGTTCGCAGCCAGCCTGCCTACATCCCGCCAGCCAGCCCCTTGTTGATCAACACCTTGACTTCCACGCGGCGATTTTCTTGCCGTCCATCAGGCGTCTCGTTAGGTGCAGCGGGATCCGCTATACCCATTGCGCCGGGTGCCACGATGTGCCGCAGAGGGACGTTGCAATTCTGCAACAGGTACGCGACCACCGCCTGAGCTCGGTCCATGCTCAACCGCTGGTTCATGGCAGCATTGCCGGATGAATCGGCGTAGCCCTTGACCTGAACGATGTAGCCGGTCAGGCCGACTGCAAGTTGCGCCAGTTGTGTCAAAGCAGCCTGGTCACTGGCCGAAATTGTGGAGCTGCCGCTGGCGAAGTATACGAATGCTTTACCCTTGGTGTCATACTCCGACAGTTCAGAGAAGCGCTGCGTGGTAGCCTGAATTTCCTGCTGATTAGACGCGATGTCTTGCTGGTTGGTGGCAATCTGGTCTCGATTGGCCGCCGTCTGTACTTTGTTCGCAGCAATGTCATCTTTGTTAGTTTGAATATTCTGCTGGTTGGCCGCGACGTTCTGCTGCGTCGGTGTCAAGCCAGCTTGAATGGTCTCCGCGAGTTGCAGATTGTAGGGAGTGAAGCTTATGTTCTTGGCGACGACACGATTGTCGGAGCCAATCCCCTCAACTTGAATTCGCAGTCCCGGGATCAGGGCGGTAACCGCCTGTTCCGCTTTCCTGAGCCCCAACACGCCCTTTGGCGTGGTCACTCTGGTCGTGTCGGTCAACACGACAACGACAGTGGTTTGATCCTTGGTATTCTTCAGTGTCAGATTTTCACCGTCTCGTCCGGTAATCAGTCCGTTGATCTTGACCTTCTGACCGTTCGAAGCGCCATACGCCAATCCTACACACAGGATGCACAGCAGCGCTGTGCAAGCTACACTCCACCTACTTTGCTGTTTCATGAGATAGTCCTTTGCTTTAGCTGTCGCTATTGAACTTGTACGAGCTGAATTAACTCGATTTGGTTTACATTACCGGCGCAATGTTAGGAAACGTTCCTTGACGCGCATACTGGCAAAACTACCAGTTAGAAAAACGCGGGTGTGTGGGTTTTCCTTCCGGCAAGCGCCTCAGACTGGATGTAAGAACAGCCGATCTGGGGCGCGCAACACGATACTGCCGCGGCCCTTGCTCACAGCGCCGTTGCGCTGCCACTCGCTCAAAAGGCGACTTACGGTAAAGGCTGTGACGTTGGCCGCGTTCGCAAGCTCTTCATTGGTGAGGTGGAGCTTAAGGCCACCAGGGACCTTGTGGCCGATGCCTTGGGCAAGACTGGTGAGAACCCGTGCCAGTCTTTCTCGAGCCGTATGGCTGATCAAAGCCAAGTGCGAGGCATGAAACCATGCCAGATAGTCCGATGCAATTGACAGAGAATTTTCTTGCAGCTTGGGATAGCGGGCTATGAGCCCGCGGATCTCGCTGCGGCGCCAGACCTGCATGGTGCTGTCTTCGACAATCTCAGTACTCAAGAGATAATGTGACGGGTCCTGTAAAACCGCTGCACCACCTACTACATCTCCAGCAGCAAACCAAAGAAGAAGGACCTTTCGCCCCTCTTCGGTGATGGAAAAATGCCTCGCGCAGCCCTTTGTCAGCAGAAAGAAATACTCGGCGGGGTCGCCCTGGTTTATGAGGACGGAGTTCGCCGGCGCGCGACGTGTTTTGGAGGCAGCTAGTACCACTTTAAGGTCCGACCCTGTCAGCCCGTGCAGGAATCGTGATTTCAAATCAGCAGGCAACGTTGGGACAGCTTGAACGCCTCGAACCGGCGCGGATGCGGACCAACGGCTAGTTGTCATCACTGTGCAACTCCGATTCGACGAATCCGCGGGACGGCCGACCCTTGGGCATCCCGGCCGCCCATATTTGCAGTCCGGTTCCCCAAGCAGGGGGACACTTACGCCCGGGGAAATGCAAATATCCAGTATGTACTCATGACCAGCAGGACGAACGCCACGGCCAATACAGCAACTCGTGGCCCAAAGATCTCGAAGCGCTGGCTAAGTGCGGTGAGCAATAGCACCGTCGCCAGGAGGACGGTGACTTTCACGTACTTGTCGCCGACCTCCCGTGAACGCACACCCTTTTCAAAATAGCCCAGTGCCTCCTCCGCAAGCTTTGCGGCCTCTTGCCGATTGGTGCTCGTGTACTCGGCCATGAAGATGGGGCCTGCCGGCGCAGAGGGATTATTAAACGGGTCAAGCTTCATCCACGCCGCGAACGCGGCGGTGTACTCGGGCCGAAATCGACGCTGATAGAATTCGGCCAGCTTGTCTTTACCCTCTATTTTTGCCAGAACCCAGCCATTGAAAGTGACGATGTCGTACAGTCGGTCCTGGCCGGCCAACGTGGTTTTTTCTTGCGACACCACGGTGGTGCGCGACGCCCGGTTGTAGTGCTCAGCTGAAATGGCATCCCACTTTGACGCTTGGTAGCCGCTCCACGCGGTGGTGACCGCGACTATCGCCAGCGCCAGTGCCTCAACAATCTCCATCCATTGCGCCCGGCGATCGGTGGGCGATGAGTGAGGATGGTGGCTGTGCTCGTGAATTTTGTGAGCGAACTCGACGTTCGAGGTTGCCTCGGGCATCCCTGTGCCCCCTTTGGCGGACTGAAAGTTGGAAACTAAAGCAACGTTTTTACTGAATCAGAGGAACCATGGCCGACAACCGCAACCTTGTGAGTTCGTATCGGACTGTAACGTCCGATTGCGGTCATGCTGCGCGCTGCCGACGCGCACCTTCATCAAGACCTGTGGCGAGCTTGCGAACTGCCAACGCCATCATGA
>Ga0210401_10005411_pt1 | contig 13130 bp, 11 predicted proteins | sample IncBWH32MmetaG_FD_150866 | JGI IMG/M metagenome (GOLD analysis project Ga0210401, IMG submission 150866) | Forest soil microbial communities from Barre Woods Harvard Forest LTER site, Petersham, Massachusetts, United States - Inc-BW-H-32-M | ecosystem: Environmental > Terrestrial > Soil >... | reverse complement strand
ACCATCTTCCGGAAGATCCCGCCTTCCCACTCGCCAAGGTAAACCTCGCGAAGGTCGGCCTCCACCCGCACGTCCAGGCCAAGCTGACCGGCCAGGGGCGCCGCAGTCTCCGCGGTGCGGCGCAGGATGGTGGCGTAAATTGCGTCGACTCCGGCGGCCGCGAGCCGCGCGCAAACTCGCGCCGCCTGCTCCTTGCCCTCGGCTGACAGCGGCGGATCGCCATGGCCGTCTACCAGCGGGAAGAGATTGCCGTCCAGGTACGCCTCGGACGCACCATGCCGCACTAGCAGCAGGTCCGTTGCTCCTGGCGGCACTTCGTACCGCTGCTGCCTGAATGCGGTTGGCTCCTGCTCATTCGCTGCGTCCGTCACAGCAGAAACGTACCGGCCAGCCACTAGTAGCCGGCCTAGCAGGTCCGGCAATGCGTGCGGTACCGGGCCAGGGCGGATATCTCCGCTTAACGCCCGGCGGGCACGCCGGACCTATCCGGGGAACTGACCGGACCTATCCGGGGAACTGAGCAGCACCCAGTACGGGTGAGGGTGCCACGCGTGGTGATGCCACTCCAGCTTGATCCGCTGATAGTGCGGATAGCGCTGCTCAAAGTCCCTGACTTGGGCAGTGTCGAGATTCCCGGTGACCAGGGCCCGGGTTTCAGGCAGCACACTCGTGCGGAAGTTCGCCACGTAGGCGGCCTTTTGCTGTTCAGTGAAGACCATCGTGCTCAGGTCTAGCGGAACCGGTGCAGGCCTGAGGTCGGCGACGAAGTAGATGGCGCCGACGTAGCCAGCCATGAAGTTCTCGACGTATGTCACCCGGTTGCCGATGATCGCGTGCAGTTCGTTGGCTAGGCTGACGAACTGGCTCATCGGCTCGCTGAACGCCCTGCAGCAGTTATGTCTCGCCCACAGCCCGGCGCCCACGCGCCGGTCCGCCATGGTCGCCGGGGTGGCCGGAACCTTTTCCGCGCCCAGCCGCTGCCGGTCGAGCGTCGGCGCGGCAGCCTGCCTGCCAATGTTCGAGAACGTGTACGCATCGACGGGGAGTAGCAGGAACGAGGCGGCAAACAGGACGGCGCCAGCTAGCCCGAGCGTGAGCAGCCGTCGACCGCCCAGCAGCCGCGGCAGGGCGGTCGCGACGGCAACCACGAGGAGGGGGACGGCAAGCATCGTCCCGGTGATGTGGTCCGCATCCGCCCGGAGCAGCGCGCCCTGGTACAGCAAGATCGTCGTCACCAGGCACGAGACGAGCTGGATCCGGTCCTTCGACCACTCCATGCCGACCCGGAACGGCCGGAACTGAAGCACCGCCAGCAGCACGAGGACAGCGAGGACGAACGGCAGGACGTGGTACATGTGGGCCCACGGCGCGTCCAACTTGATGTTGCCAGGGGTCGGATCGACGCCGCCCCACGGTGTGTTGCTGTACCCCTGGGCGGTCGCCCTGACGTCCAGGAAGTACAGGTACACAAAACGGCCAAGCAGGCCTTTGCCGGCATAGAACAGCACCACCGGCAGCCAGGCCACGACAAAGCCGCCCAGCACGGAGACCAGCGAGGTCACCACCGCGCGAGCCGAGGCGCTGCCGCTGAATAGCAGCACCGCAGAGAGCACGATCGCGCCCACGGCGCCAGCCGCGAGGTTCTCCTGGCCAACGTACGACATGAAGCCCCAGACCAGCCCGAGCACGAAAGCGCCGAGCACGCCGCGCCACGCGGGCGCCCGGCGGATCGCGGCCGGAAGCAGCAGCAAGAGCGCGATAGCGCCCGCGTAGCGCAGCGGGTTGGCCCAGGCGAAGAGCCCGGTGTACGCCTTGCCAGGGACGAATTCCAGCTGGTGCAGCGCCGGATAGATCAGTGCGGACAGCAGCGCTGCGACAAGCCCGCGGAAATAGCCGAGCGCCAGGAAAAACACCACGAACAGAAACGACGCGCCGACCCACTCGAACATGGCCCACGATTCACGGAAGCCGACCACCGAGAACGTGGCGAAGTGGCGCATGTACTCGTACGTGAACCATTGCGAGCCAGGGCCGTACTGGACCGCGGCCGGGCCGATGTACGGTACCGCTCCCTTTGAGATGGCCTGGAACCCAGTGAGGTAGACCTCTTCCTGGAAGAGCATCGGAAGCGCGCCGGACGTCCGGTTGACGTACCACGGCGGACCGTAGAAGTAATACGCCAGCCCGAGCGCAGTGAGCAGGCCGGCCGCCAGCCGGAGGGCGGTGCCACCACGGCGCGGCGCGGTGAAGGCGAGCCTCGGGCGATGAGCCGCGCTCTCGCCCGCCCTGGTGTCAGCGGTCCCGGCATCAGCGGTAACCGTGCCAGCTGTCTCAGTGTCAGCAGTGACGGTGTCAGCAGCGACGGGGCTGGCAGTGATGGGGCAGGCCAGGCGGCGCGGCGCCAGGTCGCGCAGCCATGCTCGCCAGGTAGCCGGGTGCGCCCGGCCTGCCTCAAGCACCCGGGCGACCGCGACGAGCAGCGCCATCGGCGCGAGCGCGCCGATCAGGTATGCGGCACTCAGCCACCGTTTGTCCGTGTAACCGAAGTTGATCCAGACCTGCGTCAGCGGCAGTGTGGCCAGGCTCCGGTAGTACGCGATGATGGCCAGCAGGGGGAACCAGAGCGCCAGTGCCAGCCAGATGGCGGCGCGCTGCGACGGCGCCACGAACCGGTCAACAAGGGCCGCCCGCACCGAGGCCGGGACCAGCACCGTCACCGCCGTCAGCACGCCGACGAGGCCTAGCGCGGCGAGGCTGATCATGATCACATCTCGCTGCGCCGCGGGCAGCGGGCCGGCCGGCCGGATTTCGACCGCGATAGCTATCGCCAGGATGCATGCGACGGTGAGGGAGCTTAGCGCTGCCTGGAAGAACGGCCGCGGGCCCGCGTCGACGATCCGCAGCGCCCGGGAGAGCACCCGCGCCGGAGTTCCCGGCGCTCGTGGTGGTGGCGGTCGCCCCTCGGTGATCACGGCATGCTCGGGCTGACTCATTGCTCCAGTGCCTGGCTACATAGCTCTCTCCGGAAATCCATCTCAGCAAGTCTCAATGAAATTCGGAATCTGCTACCTGCGGCTTGACCGCTTGCTTGGGGAATCATGACCGAGCGACGAAGCCGCTTTGACGAAATGCTGACCGGGCGCACGAGTCAGTCCCTGCCAGGCCTTGCCCGCCAAGACATCGGTCAGCAGCGTCTCGCACCAGCAAGTCAGCGCGACTGAGGCAGCTTGAACGAGCTTTTCCGGGCGCCGGACGCCGACGGTGGCGGCACGACTGGCCCGATATCACCGTCTGGCGCCTCGTCCAGGTCAACGATCACCGGCGCGTGATCGCTCGGGCCGGGTCCCTTCCTGGCCTGCCGGTCTACCCATGCCGCCTTGACCCGGCTCGCCACGCTGTCGGTTGCCAGCACCAGGTCGATCCGCATGCCGAGATCCTGGTGGAACATCCCGGCCCGGTAATCCCAGTAGGTGAAGAATCGATGCTCGGGCCACCGCTCACGAACTACGTCCCGCAGCCCGGCCGACTCAAGGCTGGCGAGCGCCTCGCGTTCTGGCTCGGTGACATGGGTTTGGCCGACATAAGCGGCCGGGTCGAAGACGTCGCTGTCGGTCGGGGCGATGTTCATGTCCCCCGACACTATCGCGGCTTCAGGACCTGCCCGGACAGCCTGCTCCAGCGTCTCGAGCCAGGCGAGCTTGTAGCGGTAATGATCAGAACCCGGCTCCCGGCCGTTCGGCACGTACACCGAATGCACCCGGATCCCGCCGCAGGTAGCGGCCACCGCGCGGGCTTCCGGCTCGGGAAAGCCGGGAGCTCCCGGCAGCCCGCGCTCGAGGTCGCTCAGCCCGACCCTCGACAGGATCGCCACACCGTTCCAGCGCGGCTCACCGTGGACAGCCGCCTGATAGCCGCGGCTCTCGAGCTCAGCGCCGAGCAACTCGGTGAACGCGTCGTCGGCGAGCTTGGTCTCCTGCAGGCAGACGATGTCTGGCTGGCGCTCGTCCAGCCAGGGGAGTAGCCGCGGCACCCGTTGCTTGACTGAGTTGACGTTCCAGGTTGCGACCCGCACCGCGCCTACACTAGCGCCCGTCGCGGCGCGTCAGAAGCGCGCCCGCCAGCAGATCGCCGGGCCGCCGCGAGCATGCTGAAGCCGTGTGTCCATTAAGCGCGTTCCGGTTCGTCGTGGGTGCAGAATCAGCCACCGACCAGGCCGAGGAGTGAGGAATGAAATACCTGCTACTAGTGTGCATGGAGCAGCCACCGGACCCGCCGCTAGAGACCGAAGAGGATGTCGCGGCCCGGGAAGCCGGGGATAACGACGACATCCGGACCTGGTTCGCGGAGATCGACAAGCGCGGGAGCAGGCTTATCGGCAGCCAGGTGAGCCAGCCGGCTAACGCCGCCACGGTGCGGGTCCGCGACGGCGAGGTCATCGTCAGCGACGGCCCCTTCGCCGAGACGAAGGAGTGGATGGCCGGCTTCGACGTGATCGAGTGCGCCAGCATGGCTGAGGCCGTCGAGATCGCTGCATTGCACCCTGTCGCCGCGTTCGGGATGGTCGAGGTGCGGCCGTTCCTGCCGGAGACATGGCGCGGCTAAGCGCCTGTCACTCGGTCTTCTCCGGCCCGCTGGGAGAGGCGGAGAGGACCTGCTGCGCCACGATCTGAAGGCCCGCGGCGAATTCCTGCGCCGTTGGCGCCTGCTTGGGATCAAGGTAGTACTTGGCCAGCAGACCGATGAATAGCGAGTGCATTACGGTGCCCGCCAGCCGCGACGCCTCCGGCTCAGTCTCCATGTCGATGCCGAGAAAAAGCTCGGCGATGCCCTGGCCAGCGAAACCCTGAACCCCGGCCAGGAACGCGCGCAAGTCGTCGTTGTGCAGCGCCAGGCCCATGAGCTCGAGCTGCGCCGCCCATAGGCCGTGGTCGGGCCCGCCGAACGAGGTGAGCGTCCGGTCGAGAGCGGATTCGAAACGCTGAAGCGGGGGGCTGTCGAGGACCTGGTCGGCCGTCATCGCGCGCTGCAGTTCGTCGGCCCAGTCCCCGATCGAGTCGAAGACGGCCTGGTTCATCAGCGCGTCCTTCGAGCCGAAGTGGTAACCGATGGCGGCCAGGCTCACCCCAGACGCAGCTGCGATATCTCGGGCGGTCGTTGCCGCGTAGCCCTTCTCCAGCAGGCAGCGCTTGGCGCCGGCGATCAGGTCCTCGCGGTTTCCCATAGCGGCAGCATACCCCGGCGTCTCAAACAATCGTCTTAGACAAGTGTATTGCACGTCTGTTTCAGACAAGCGTACAGTTCGGGGCGAGGCGTCTGCCGCCAGTATCGGCGGGCGCGGCCAGCATGACGCACGGGAGGCAAACTCATGTCCAGCGCGCACGGATCTCCGCCAAATCAGGCACCCCGCCATCGGAAGGCTGGCCGCCGGGAGTGGACCGGACTCGCTGTCCTGCTGCTCCCGCTCCTGCTGGTTTCGATGGACGTGTCGGTGCTGTACTTCGCCGTCCCGTTCATCAGCAGGGACCTGCAGCCGAGCAGCACGCAGCAACTGTGGATCTTCGACATCTACGGCTTCGTCCTGGCTGGCCTGTTGATCACAATGGGCTCGCTCGGCGACAGGATCGGCCGACGGCGGCTCCTGCTGATCGGAGCCTTCTGCTTCAGCCTCGCCTCGCTCGGCGCTGCCTACTCGCACTCGGCAAGCGAGCTCATCGCGGCCCGCGCCGTCCAGGGCGTGGCCGGCGCCACCCTGATGCCGTCCACGCTGGCGCTGATCCGCAACATGTTCCACGACGAGAAGCAGCGCCGGACCGCTATCGCGATCTGGACCAGCGCGACCATGAGCGGCATCGCGCTCGGCCCGGTGCTGAGCGGGTTCCTGCTCGACCACTTCTGGTGGGGCTCGGTGTTCCTCATCAACGTGCCCTTCATGATCCTGTTGCTCGGTCTCGGCCCGGCCCTGGTGCCCGAATTCCGTGCTCCGCAGGCGGGCAGGTTCGACTTCATCAGCGCAGCGCTCTCGCTCGCCGCGGTGCTGCCGGTCATCTACGGAATGCAGGAGATCTCAGCCAACGGCGCTCAGCCGGCGAACATCGCCGCAATCATCGCCGGCGTCGCCGTTGGCGCCGCGTTTGTCCTGCGGCAAGCACGCAGCCGCGTGCCGATGATCGAACTAGCCTTGTTCCGCAGCCGTGGCTTTACCGGGGCAGTGGCGCTGAACCTGGTATCCATGTTCGCCATCGTCGGCTTCGCGATCTTCGCAACGCAGTACCTGCAGTCGGTCCGCGGCATGAGCCCGTTCACGGCCGCGTTGTGGTCCATGGTGCCGATGGCAGGCACGCTGACCGCCGTTCCGCTCAGCCAACTGCTGGTGAAGCGCGTCGACCGCGGCTATATCGCGGCCGGCGGCCTGCTGGTGGCGGCCGCCGGCTTCGCCCTGCTCGCTCGGGCGCAGGCAAACTCCGGGCTGTGGTTCGTGCTGCTCGGCGCCAGCATCTACGCCGGCGGCGTATTGACCGCCGTTACCGTGGGAAACGAGCTCATCATGGGCGCGGTCACGCCGGCCCGCGCGGGAGCGGCGTCGGCGGTAGTCGAGACATCGTCCGAGTTCGGCGGTGCACTCGGTATGGCGATGCTGGGGAGCATCGGCGTGGCGGTCTACCGTTCGGACCTGACGCATACTGCTCCCGCTGGGCTGCCGTCGGCAGCGATGAACGCCTCCCGCAGCACCCTCGGCGGCGCACTCAGCGTGGCGGAGCACTTGCCGGCACAACTGGGCGCGCAACTCGTCAGCGCCGCGCGCGCTGCCTTCACGCACGGACTGAACGCCGCAGCGCTCGGCGCCGCCCTCGCGATGTTCGTGGCTGCCGTGCTGAGCGCGCGGTTCTTCCGTGGCATCGATGTCGTGCCGGACGGCGCTCAGCCAGACACGCTCGACACCGTGACGCCTCGCGGCACCGCGCCGACGGACGGGACAGGCCCTGAGCCGGAGCTTGTCCGCTAACGCAACGTGCCAGCCCTTCTACTCAGCGCCTGGGATTTTCCGCGGTATTCGCGGGGAATACCAGGCGCTGGCTGCGTCTACCGATGCGAGGCCGCCAACGCGAACGCCAGCAGGGAATTCGCGGTGTAGTCGTCGGCTGGCTCGACCGACGGCCAGGAAACAACGTTGTCCTCATACTTTGCGGTCTTGGTGTTGAACGAGCCATAACTTCCGGCGCTGCACGCCTTCATCCCGCTCACCGTGCCGAGTCCGACGAAGTTCGGCGGGCTGCTCGGGCCGTCGGTGACCGCGCCGAGCTGGATGTTGCCCTTGCCGGTGAGCGACCCTTCCAGGTTTGCGATCTCGCTCTGCATGCAGTGCGGGAACGTCGAGCCGGCTCCGACCACGAACGAGCTGCCCCAGCCGTTAGCGCCGAGCGCGAAGTTGAGCTGCTGCTGCCCGAAGGCTGCGAACTGATCGCCGCCGCCGTACCGCTGGTACAGCGCGTTGGTCGTGTACAGGCCGAAGGCGTGCGGCGTGGCGTCGCTGCCGCCCAGTTGCGTGCCGAGCCCGAACGGGTCGCCCTTGTCCCGCTTCGCCGAGCTCTCCCCCAGCCGCAGCTGCGCCGCCAGGTCAGCGAGCAGAGCCGGCCGGCTGATCAGCGCGGATCCGCGGTCAGCGGCCTGCTGACCGCGGGTTCGCCAGCCGGGTCCAGCGTGCTGCAGTGCTCGCAGCAACTCGCCCTCGCCGATCGCGCCGTTGTCATACAGGTTGAGCGTGTCACCACCAGCCGGGTGACCCTGCGCGATGTACGCGCGCGCCCAGCGACTGGCCGTGGCCAGGTCCGCGCGCACCTGCGCTGCGGGCGCGTGCATCGCCTCATCGGCGAGCGCGATCTCCGCCGCGCCCCAGAGCATGTCGCTCTTCCATTCGGTGCCGGGATAGAAGTCGTACGGCGAGGTCGTGACGATGCGTCCGACGTTCGTGGTCTTTGCCATCGCGTAGATGCCGCGGGCCAGCGACAGCAGGTGCTCAGCCTCCGCCCGGCTGCTGCGCGCGTCCAGCTGGGCCGCCAGGCCGAAGTCAGCGGCGAACCGGCCGGCGAAGTCCGGGCTGATCCGCTGCCCCGGCGGCGCGGCCTCGAACACCGGCCGGTACTTGACGTAGTAGGCGCTCGGACCCGGATGCCCGCCCTTCTTGACGTTCATCTTGTCCTCGGCCTGCGGCGGGAACCAGAAGTTGTAATCACCCTGGATCGTGTTGCTCGCGTTCCCGTTGCCGATGCCGACCTGGATGTAGAGGACCTTCTTCTTGGGATTCCAGAGCTTGCGCAGCCAGCTCAGGCCGAAGCTCGCCTCCCGGCCGAGAGCCGGGAACTGACCAGGCAAGTCCCGCTGCGTGATCTCCAGCAGCCCGTCGGCGTAGCTCGCGGTGTAGGCAAACTTCTCGTAGCCGCCGCCAGCGTCGAACCAGCCACCGGACACGTTCACTGGCCCGCCGACCCTGCGGAACTTGCCGAGCAGGTTGTCGTTGCTGTCGTACTTCGGCGTCGCGTACACATAGGCATGCTTGTCGGTCAGGTTGGCGGGTTCGCGGTCCAGCACCGAGTGCTCGACGTCGCTACCGTCGCGCTCGGAGGTGAAATAGCGGACCGCGTTCGCGACCAGCCGACCGTATTGCAGGCCGGTCCAGCCGACGGAGAACTCCGGCGACTTGGCTGACTGCCCGTCGGCACTGACCTCTATCCGGTAGCTGCCCGGCCCCCGCACCGCCGAGAAGGCCAGCTTGTAGACCGCGCGGTATCGGTTGTTCCAGCTACCGAGATCAGTTCTGGACGTGCCTCGGAACACGACTCCGTCGCTGCCTGACACGGTAAACGCGACGCTGGCGACCTTGGCCGGCAGCATCGCGTACGCCACCTTCGAGCCATCCGCGGGGTAAGCCACCTGGTTGACCCGGACCTCCACCGGAACCGGACTCGCGGCTTGCGCAGTCCCGGTAGCCGCCACTAGCAATGGAACAGCGGTCAGTACCGACACGCCGATAAACGGCAGAACTCGATCGCGCACTCCGGGCCTCCGTCGCTGCGGCCTTAACGCTCATTCGTTAGGAAACCTAGTAAACAAAATGGCGTCCGCGCAAGGGCACGAATGTCGCGGTGGCCCTCAAGGGGCTGCCTCAGCTCCCGAGATCTCATGTCACAGCAGGGACTGCGATCTCGTCTCACAGACAGGTCGAACCAGCGAAGGGAGACGTGATGAGCAGCGACCTCAACGCAGTCAGGGACGCTAAGACAATTCTCCTGACCACGTACAAGCGTGACGGGACACCGGTCGAGACGCCGGTAAGCATCGCCTTCGAGGGCGACCGGGCCTTCTTCCGCTCATATCACAAGGCATGGAAGACCAAGCGCCTGCGTAACAACCCCCATGTCGAAGTCGCGTCCTCGACCCTGCGCGGCAAGCGCACCGGTCCGTTGATCCATGCTCGCGCGACCCTGCTAGAGGGCGAGCAGGCCCGCATTGCCGCAAAGGCCCTGGCGCGACGCCACCGTTTGCTGCAGGCGATACTCGTCCCTCTGGCCCACCGCCTCATGAGATACCGAACCATGCACTATGAGCTACGGCCCGATCCCGATCCCGAATCGCTCAACGAGGGCTAGCCGGCTCCATGCCGTCACCAGCAGCCGATCGAATGCGCCGACGTTTGCGCGGGTGCCGGTCAGCAGCCGCCAGGGCCGCCGGACTGTGCTAGGCACTACCTATGCCGGAGAGCGATGTTTCCGTGGTCCCCGCCAACGAGGCGAGCTGGGACGACCTGCAGGCGGTGTTTGGCCGTGGCACCCCGGCGAAATGCCAGTGCCAGCGCATCAAGCTGGGCGACCACGACTGGTTTGCCATGCCGGTAGAGGAGCGTGCACAGCGGCTGCGCGAGGAGACCGACTGTGGTCACCCGGAGGCGGACAGGACCAGCGGCATGGTCGCCTACCAGGACGGCGAGCCGGTTGGCTGGGTCGCCGTCGAGCCGCGGGCGAACTACCGGAGGCTGCGCGGGTCGCCGGTCCCGTGGGCGGGCCGGACCGAGGACGCTGACGACCCGGCTGTCTGGGCGATCGTCTGCTTCGCGATCCGGCCCGGATATCGGGGGCAGGGGCTCACCCGGCCGCTCACAACCGCGGCGGTTGAATACGCGCGAGCGTGCGGTGCGAAGGCCGTCGAGGCATACCCGATGCTGCACAAGCCAGGCCAGATCGTGTCCTGGGGCGAGATGAACGTCGGTTCCCGCAAAACCTTCGTGGCCGCCGGATTCCGCGAGGTCAGCCACCCGACTACGCGCCGCCTAGTCATGCGGCTCGACCTGGACTAGGGGCAAGCCAACCGGAGCACCAAAAAAGCTCTAGCGGGCCTGACTGGTCTGCAGACGTTAAAGTTGGCGGCGTGGTGTCCGGCGGTCAAGTTGGCGCGTTCGCGCTTGCTTCGCTCGTACTGATCGTCATCCCCGGCCCAGGCGTGCTATTCGTCATCGGCCGCGCTCTGGCACATGGCCGCGGCACCGCTCTGGCCTCGGCTGCTGGACACGCGGCGGGGAACGCGGTCGTGGCGGTGTCCGTGGCGCTGGGCGTGGGCTCGATAGTCGAGCGCTCGGCCACCGTCTTCACGGCGATTAGGCTGGCGGGTGCGATCTACCTGATCTGGCTCGGCATTCAGGCGTTCCGCCGACGCGGCGCGCTTGCCGAGGTGCTGGCCAGCGCGGCTGGGCCGCGCGGCACCGTGCGCGCTGCACGGGAAGGGCTTATCGTCGGCGTCACGAATCCGAAGGCCGTGATCTTGTTCGCCGCGGTGCTGCCGGAGTTCGTCGACCGCGCTGCCGGACGCATCCCGGCGCAGATGCTGATCCTCAGCGCGCTTGCAATCGTGATCGGCGTGACCTCGGACTGCTGCTGGGCGCTGGTCTCCAGCACCGTGCGCTCATGGTTCGCTAAGTCTCCCCGCCGTCTCGGGCTCGTCGGCGGGGCAGGCGGACTGGCGATCATCGGCCTCGGTGTCACTCTCGTACTGACCGGCCGCAAGGACTAACAGCGGTCAAGACCTCTGGTCAGGACGGCGGACGACGCACCGCCGGTTGCGGGCGGCACCGGTGCGCTCCGGGCGCGGCGTTCCCCAAGGTAACGAGCTGGCTTGGGAGTTCGCTGTGCGGCGTCGGAATATAACCGGGGTAAAGTCCGGTTACAAACTCCGCATCGACGCATCCGATGGGAAAGGACCAGCCAGATGAGCACGTCCACCAGGCTCGCCGTGCTCGGCGCGGGCCACGTCGGGCCGGTCATCGCCCGGCTGGCCGTCAACGCCGGCTACCCGGTTGCCGTCGCCGCGTCGGGCGACCCGGCAGACATCGCGCTGGTCACCGAGCTGATCATTCCCGGGGCGCGGCCACAGTGGGCCGCCGACGCCGTGGCAGACGCGGACATCGTGGTGCTCGCGATACCGCTGCATCGTTTCGCCGACGTCGATCCCGGGCTGCTGTCCGGCAAGCTCGTGGTCGACGCGATGAACTACTGGCCCGCTAGCGACGGCGCGCTCGATGCCTTCGAAGACGGCGCGAGCAGCGAGATCGTGGCCCGGCGGCTGGCCGGCTCGGCCGTGGTCAAGGCGCTCAACCACATCGGCTACCACGAACTGGAGGACCGGGCCCGGCCGCCCGGCGCCGGGGACCGCCGGGCCGCCGGCGTCGCCGGCGACGACCGTGCGGCGGTCGCCGTGATCGCTGGAATGGTCGACCGGCTGGGCTACGACCCGGTGTGCCTGGGAAGCCTGCAGGCGGGCCGGGTGCTGCAGCCGGGCGGGCCGGTATTCGGGGCGGTCCTGTCGCGGGCTGAGTTCGAGCTGGCCGTGCGCGAGCAAACGAGGAGCCTGGCATGACCTACACCTTCGGGCTCGACACCTTCGGTGACCGGAACGGCGACGACGCCGGCCTGCCGCTGTCGCACGCCCAGACGATCCGCAACGTGATCGAGGAGGGCGTGTTCGCCGAGCAAGTCGGTGTGGACTTCTTCGGGATCGGCGAGCATCACACGGACTACTTCCCGATGCCGGCTGGGGACGTGGTCCTCGCCGCGATCGCGGCCCGCACCGAGAAGATCCGCCTCGGCTCCGCCGTCACGGTGCTGAGCTCTGACGACCCGGTCCGGGTGTTCCAGCGGTATTCCACGCTGCACGCGATCTCCGGCGGGAGAGCCGAGGTGATCCTCGGCCGCGGCTCGAGCATCGAGTCGTTCCCGCTGTTCGGCTACGACCTGGCTGACTATGAGCAACTGTTCGAGGAGAAGTCCGCGCTGTTCGCCGAGCTGCTCAAGGGCGGGCCGGTCACCTGGGCGGGCAAGACCCGCGCGCCCTTGCTGAACCAGGATGTGGTGCCGCATACCGAGTCCGGCCCGTTCCCGGCGTGGATCGGCGTCGGCGGCAACCCCGAGTCGGTCGTCCGCGCCGCCCGCCTGGGGTTCTCGCTCATGCTGGCCATCATCGGCGGCCGTCCGGCCCGGTTCGCCGCGTACTCGCAGCTGTTCCGCCGCGCCCTGGACAAGTTCGGCCATCCGGCGCTCCCGGTGGGCGTGCACTCCCCGGGCCATGTCGCAGCCACCGACGCGCAGGCCAAAGCGGAGTTCTGGCCGCGCTGGCGAGACATGATCACCCAGGTCGCCGCCGAACGCGGCTTCGCGATCCCGACCGAGAAATCGTTTGACTGGGATACCGGGCCGGACGGATCCCTGTACGTAGGCTCACCCGAGACCGTCGCCCGCAAGATCGCCGCGAACCTCCGCGTCCTGGAGGCCACCCGATTCGACCTGAAGTACGGAATGCCCGGCTTCACGCACGACCAGCTCATGACCAACATCGAGCTCTACGGCCGTCAAGTCGTCCCGCGCGTCCGCGAGCTAATCGGATGAGCCGGGACGGCCGTCGGCGGCGCCACCTGCGATAGCCCGACGCCGGGCTGCTCCGACCGGCCCGGATTCCATCCGCACCGACCAGATCATGCGTAGACCACAAAAGGCGGACACCTGAGGAAAGGGACACAACAAACCGGGAACGCCCGCTACACCAACTCTGCCGACAGCTGCAGACTCAACTGCGCAGCTCGATGCAAACGC
>Ga0210401_10005408_pt1 | contig 13134 bp, 7 predicted proteins | sample IncBWH32MmetaG_FD_150866 | JGI IMG/M metagenome (GOLD analysis project Ga0210401, IMG submission 150866) | Forest soil microbial communities from Barre Woods Harvard Forest LTER site, Petersham, Massachusetts, United States - Inc-BW-H-32-M | ecosystem: Environmental > Terrestrial > Soil >... | reverse complement strand
GTGCGCTCGTTCTTTTCATCTCTGCATCGAATCGAAAACGTGGGGCCGCCGTTCAGCATCCAGGGCCATTCCACGCGATTGTAGATCTTCGTGGCCAGCTCCTGAATTTCCGCATCCTGAAAATACGCGCGCGCCGTCAAAATTCCGCATAGCAGCAGGGAAGTATCGATCGAAGAAAGCTCGCACTTTGCCCAGCGCTGCCGGTTGTCCATATCCACGAAGTGCTAGTAGAAGCCGTGAACCGTGGGCATTTGATTCGCCGGGAATCGCAGCTTGACGCGAACACGTTCCAGAATCTCGCCGTGCGCTGCGTAGCCGCGCGCGTCACCGATGCGCAGCGAGGTCAGGCCAAACCCGGTGGCGCAGATGCTCGCCAGCTTGCGCGTGTCTTTCCCATTCAGAAATGCGCGATCCTTCACCTGCCCGGTCTGTGGATTTGTTTCATTCCAGAAAAACTGGAAGCTGCCCTTCTGGATTTCATCCAGCAATTGTTTGTCGGTCCCTTGAAACGGCGCGCCGCCGGGATTCCGCACCACCGCGGGAGCCGTGCGCTCGCAGGCTATTAGCGACGCAAACGGCGCAAGAGCAAGCCCCCGCCCGCACAGCGCCAGTAATTTCCCGTCGGCTAACGTTCTCCTGATTTGCCACGCCGTCCTGCAGGCTACTCCTCGATCTGTAACGTCGCGCCTTCGCCGCCGCGGGAAGAATCGGGGCTCACCCAGATGTGTACCGCGCTCGGCTCGACAGCAAGCTCATTATGAATGTCCCAAATCGAAAATGCATCCGGCGCAAGCTTAAACGTGACCTTCTTCGATTCGCCCCCTGCCAGCGACACCCTCTCAAACGCCTTCAGTTTCCGCACCGGTTCTTCCACGCTCGTCCCTTGTAGCCTCACGTACAGCTCCACCACTTCTTCGCCGGCAACCTTGCCCGTGTTTTTCACTTCCGCGCTCACCGTGAGCGCTTCCTTTTTGTTTGCGCCGGGCTCGCGCAGCGCGTCATTCAGCTTCTTCGCGCTTAGTTTCTTCATGCTCAGCTCCGTCGGCCCATAAACGAATTCCCCGTACGACAGCCCATACCCGAAAGCGAATTGCGGCTCGTTTGGTTCGTCAATATAGCGCGATATGAATTTTTCCGGGGCGCTCCGTGGTGCATGCGTCAAATCCATGTTGTCTGGCGGACGCCCGGTATTCATGGCGTCGTAGTACAGCGGTTCCTGCCCCACGTAGCGCGGCCAACTGATAACCAGCTTTCCGCTTGGCACTGCTTCTCCAAATAGTGACCTCACAATAGCCGGGCCGGCCTGCACCCCCGGGAACCACACCGCTATCGCGGCCGGGACATGCTCGAAAATCCACGGCAGCGTCAGGGCCCGACCACTGAACAGCAGCAAAACCACCGGCTTGCCTGCGGCCACAACTCTCTCCGCCAGTTCCTCTTGCCGGCCTGGCAAATCCAGATGCGCGCGCGAAGCGCCCTCGCCGGTCATCTCGGGCCCGTCCTCTCCTAGGGCCAGTATCACAACGTCGGCGTTTTTCGCCGCGGCTGCGGCTTCCTCGATTTGCGCATCACTCGCGGAGCGGATGTCTCCGCCTTTCACGAACTTCACGTGCTCCGCTCCCAGCGCATTGTTCAACGCCGTCTTCACGGTCACAACATCCTGCGGCCGTCCTCGCCCTGGCCACGACCCCAGCATCTGCGCTGCGTCATCCCCTAGCGGTCCGATCAGCGCTACGCTTCCCACCTCTTTCGCCAGTGGCAGCGTCGCCCGGCCTCCCCGCACCTCATTCTTCAACAACACAAAAGATTCCTCGGCAGCTGTTCGCGCCAATTCCAGGTTTTTCTTGGGCAACGGCCCGTCAGGGTTCGCCAGCTTTTCGTCCGTGTACGGATTCTCGAACAACCCTAATGCAAATTTCACTCGCAACACGTGCCGCACTGCCTCGTCGACTTGCGCCACCCTCACTTTCCCGCTGCGCACCAACTCCCCCAAATGTTCATGGTAAAGATTGCTTTCCATGTCCATATCGATGCCCGCGGCAAACGCTCTCCAGGCGGCCGTTTTTCCGTCGTTGGCTATTCCGTGGGGAATCAATTCGCCTACCGAACTCCAGTCGCTCACGGCCAGCCCGGAAAATTTCCATTCTTTGCGCAAGATTTGCTTTAGCGTAAGCGGATTCGCGGTGGCCGGTACACCGTTCAGACTGCTGAACGCGCTCATGATCGTCGCCGCGCCTTCATCGAGGGCCGCGTAAAACGGCGGCAAATAGACCTCGCGCAGCGTGTGCTCCGAAATTTCCACGGTGTTGTAATCGCGGCCGCCTTCCACCGCTCCGTATCCAACGTAATGCTTCGGGCAAGCGGCGATGCTCCCCGGCGCATTCAGCTTCTTGCCCTGATACCCGCGCACATACGCTCGCGCTATCACGCTGTCAAGATAAGGGTCTTCTCCCGCGCTTTCGATGATTCGGCCCCATCGCGAATCTCGCGAGATGTCCACCATTGGCGAGAACGTCCAGCGCACGCCATCGGCAAAGGCCTCATTGGCCTCCGCACGGGCCGCTTTTTCGACGAGTTCCGGATCCCACGTCGACGCCATGCCCACTGGAACCGGAAACGTGGTGCGGAACCCGTGGATCATGTCCAGTCCGTACAACAAGGGAATGTGCAAGCGCGATTTGTCCACCGCGATGTGCTGAAGGCGATTGGCCGATTGCACCCCGGCAACATTGAACAACGAACCCACCTCGCCTTTCTGCGCCATTTCCTCATAATTGCCGCGCCCGGTGCCGGGACCCGTCGGCGTTCCCACGGAATACTGCACGAGTTGCCCAATCTTCTCGTCCAGGTTCATTTGCTTCAGAAGCGCGTCAATTTTCCGTTCGACCGAAGGGCTCGCGAGTTCCGAATGGAGCGGTGCGCCCCGATAGCCTGATTTTTCTGCATGGGATTGAGCTACGGAAAGCGGCGCAAAGAATATCGTTATTGCCAGTGGCAGGAGCAGCGGCAATATTGGAATCCGTTTCGGAGATTCCTGCGAGGGTAGTTTTTCCTGTGCTTCGCAGTTTCGTGGCGCTGCGAGGAGAGAATTCCTGCGTTCCTTCTGAGGTACCGGCCTGATCATGGCAACCCTCACATAGCCTTGAATAAATCGATTTATTAGAAATAATCTACCACAAACCAACGCCCGCCTCTAGCCTCTTTCCCACCCCTCTCCCCCCTCTCCCCGCGACCTTGCTCCAGCCGCCGTCCTGTGACAGACTACCTCGAAGTCGGTCGCCTATGCCTCGTTCGAAACCGGAAAAACAGAGTCGCTCCTCTCCCGAGCCGGCACAGGGCTCCATCAGCCTGAAGGCTCTCGCGGAGCACTTGGGACTGTCCTCTGCCACCGTTTCCTTGGTAATTAACCGTTCCCCCGCCGCCAAATCGATTCCTCCCGCCACCCAGGAACGTGTGCGCGCCGCCGCGCGGCAATTCAACTATCGTCCCAACCTCATGGCTCGCTCTCTGCGCCAGAAGCGCAGCTTCACGATCGGTGTCATCGTTCCGGAAATCAGCGAGGGCTACGCCGCGTTGGTAATCTCGGGGATCGAGGATCACCTTCTCCAGGAAGGCTACTTTTACTTTGTCGTGAGCCACCGGCACCGCCGCGATCTCATCGATGAATACCCATTTCTCTTGCAGCAGCGAGCCGTCGAAGGAATCATCGCCGTCGACACGGTATGCAACGAGGCTTGCATGTTGCCCGTCGTAGCCATCTCCGGCCACAAGGATGCTCCCGGCGTAACCAATATCGTTCTGGACCACAATCTTGCCGCTCATCTGGCCCTCGAACACCTGCAAAAATTGGGACACGAGCGCATCGCCCTCATCAAGGGACAAGACTTCAGCTCCGACACGGAAACACGTTGGCGCGCAGTGCATTGCGTCGCGGGCCAGCTCGGCATTAAAGTTCGGGAAGAGCTCACCGCGCAACTCGACGACGATTCCCCGTCGCCGCAAGTCGGCTACAACGTCACTCGCAAGCTCCTTGAACGCGGCGAAATCTTCACCGCATTATTTGCCTTCAATGATATTTCCGCGATTGGCGCGATTCAGGCTCTTCGTGAATTCGGTAGGCGGGTTCCCGAAGACGTTTCTGTCATCGGCTTCGACGACATTCAAAGCGCCGCCTATCAGAACCCCAGCCTCACCACCGTTCGCCAGCCGTTGCGCCACATGGGCGTAATCGCTGCCGAGACCATTCTCGAACGCATCAATTCGCCCCGCGAACGAAGCTATCCCAAAGAAATTGTCGTGGAGCCCGAGTTGATCGTCCGCGGCACCACCATGGCTGAGGCCGCAAAAGCTCTGCACCTCTAGACCGACGGCCCGAGGAAACTACTTCATACAAGAACTGACCAACGGTGTTGGGGTCGGTGTATTATGTCCCCCATCCCCCATGCAGACTCGCCCCCTGCCCAGGAACTCCCTGGAATTTGTATTGGCTGGAGGACTGCCAATATGCTCAGGCGACCGCACCGGCGACGGAAGACTCGCAGCCTCGTTCTTCTTCTCTTTTGTTTGCCGGCGACAACTTTCGCTCAGTCCGTCCCCGCTTCTTCGCCTCAGAAATTGTCGCTTACCTTAAGGCAAGCTGTCCTGCTCGCTCTGAAGCAGAATCCCCAACAAATCATCGCCCTGCTGCAAGTGCAGCAGAGCGGGCGCGATTCGCAGATTGCTCGTGCGCCTTTGCTCCCGCAAGCTGATCTGTACGCCTCCGGTGGTTTGAGCCAGTACAACTTTCAAAGCGTCGAACGCTTGCCGGCGCCCAAGGCCGCGGGTCCGTATCAGCATATTGAGGGAGGAACGGCTTTTTCTCAGTCGCTCCTGAACCTGCCCGCGATTCGTAGATATCAGATCGGGCGCGAGGGAGTTCTGGAAGCGCGAGCGAACGAAAACGTCTCGCGAGAGAACATCACCGCCGTCGTTGTTACGCAATATCTTCTCGTTTTGCGCGCCATCGCCAATTACGAAGCAACCAGCGCGCGGGTCGCCCTTGCGGAACGCCTTTACAATCAGGCCGTCGAACTCCAAAAAACGGGAGTCGGCTTGAACATCGATGTGCTGCGCGCAAACGTTGAATTGCAGAGCGAGCGCCAGTCCCTTATACGCGCCGACACCGAAACCCGCACCACCCGCTACCGCTTGGCCGAATTACTTGACCTGCCAAGGGAGCAGGAGCCCGAAGCCGCCGATCATCTCGAGTTTTTCTATCTGCCCGTCTTAGATCGCTCCGTCATTCTCGACAAAGCTCTGGCCACCCGCCCGGAAATGAAAGCCATTGCCTCCGAGCAGCGCATTGCTCAATTGGCGCAGAAATCCGCCTCCGAACAACGTCTTCCGCAGTTCGATTTCGACGGCTATTGGGCCTTTCAGGGAGCGCATTTCAACGAGGGCATTCCCGCTTACACCTATGCTGCCACGATTCGAATGCCCCTGTTTGTGGGAGGGCGAATTCACGCCGAGGTGCAACGCGACAAGTTGGTCTCGCAGCAGGTCGACGAAACTCGCAAGCAACTCGAGGCACGCATCATCCAGGAAGTTAAGTCCGCTGCCGACGAATTGGACGCTGCGCGCACCGCTGTTGAAGTTGCGAATCTGACGCTAAAGCTTGCCAACGAGGAAGTGGCGCAAGCTCAGCGCCGGTTTCAAGCCGGCATTACCACCAATATCGAGGTCATCACCGCCCAAACTTCTCTCGCCCAGGCCAACGACAACCAGATCGAAGCCCTCTACAACTTCAACCAGTCTCGCGCCAATCTCGCCCGCGCCATGGGCGAAATTGAGAACACCTATTCCAAGTAGGAGCAGCGCTGCCGATGGATAATCCATCCATTCCCCAAAATCCGGTTGCAGGGCCAGCAGCCGATGCAACTCCACCGAAGATTCCTCAGCCGTCGATTCTGTACAAATTGCGCAGTGCCAGTCCGCTGACCAAAGGCATCCTCGCAGCCGTACTCATCATAGTGATCGCCGCATGGCTCTATTTTGCAGGGCAGGTATCTACTTCCGACGCGCAACTCGATTGCCACATCACCACGATTGCACCTCAAGTTCCCGGATATGTCGTCGAACTCAAAATCGACGACAACACTCCCGTTAAGGAGGGCGAAGTTTTGATTCAGGTCGACCCGCGCGAATACAAGGCCCGTGTCGACGAAGCCAAATCCGCACTCCTTTTTGCGCAAGCCGCCGCCGATTCTGCCAAGCTGCAAATTCCGCTAACTCGCGAAACCACCACCCACAGCACCGGTGGCGCTGCCGCGCAGAAGGATTCCGATGCGGCTGACTATGCAACCTCCCAGGCGCAACTGGAACAGGCGGCCACCGCAAATCTCTTACAAGCGCGAGCCAATGTTGCTGCCAAGACGGCTACGAACGAAAGAGCACAAAGCGATTTGGAACGTTACCGCCCCCTCCTCGCCACGGGTGACGTCTCCAAGTTTCAGTTCGACGCCGTGGATGCCGCGGCCCGCGTTGCCAAAAGTGACCTGGACGCCGCCCAACAGCAGCTTGCCGCGGCGCAACAAGCTGTCGACATTGCGCGTTCCAATGCCAAATCTTCGCAAGCCCGCGTCGCTCGCTCGCAATCCTTGTTCTTGGTCACACGCGCTCGAGAGCGTGAAGTCCCCATCACCGAGACGGCCTACAAATCCGCTGTCGCCAACGTAGAACGCGCGAAAGCGAATCTGGAATTGGCCGAACTGAATCTGGCTTACACCACCATCCGCGCCCCCATCACCGGCCAGATCGCGCAGAAGTCCGTCAACTTGGGTAATTATGTTTCGGCGGGACAACTAGCTTGCACCATCGTGCCGCTCAGAGAGGTATACGTCACCGCGAATTTCAAGGAGACCCAAATGCATCACGTGAGGCCCGGGCAGCGCGCGCGCATTCATGTGGATACCTATGACCAGGATTACGAGGGTGTGGTGGACTCAATCGCGGGCGCAACCGGCTCCCGGCAGGCGCTGCTTCCTCCCCAGAACGCTACCGGCAATTTCGTCAAGGTGGTTCAGCGCATTCCTGTGAAGATTCTCCTGAAGCCCGGCCAGGATCCGCAACTCATTTTGCGGCCCGGCATGAATGTGGAAGCGACCATTTATACGAGGTAACCAGAGGACAGCATTCAGGAACGCCATGCAGCCGAACGAACCACCACCATCTCCGCCAAACCTGCGCTTTGAGGACTGGGAAGACCGGCGTCTTCAGCGTCTCGACGCCTACGCCCACGCCATCTCTCGCGCCGATCGCTGGAACATCCTCGCCGCTCTGGGCATCGCTACTGGAATCGAACTCGCCGGCAGGACCGCCAGCGCCATTCTTCTTACCGACTTGCAAGGCAACGCCGGGGCCACCATCGACGAGTTGAGCTGGGTGCTGATCGCCTACAACACCGGCTACATTTGTTCGCTCGGCGTCAGTGCCGGCTTTGTCCGCAGCTTCGGGACCCGCAGGCTGTGGTTGACAGCTCTCTTCCTGTTCGGACTCGGCAATCTGCTCACCTTCTTCAGTCACCAACTGACACCTCTGCTGATCGCCCGCAGCATCGCCGGTCTGGGCGGCGGCGTTTTTCTCGTGCGATCGATCGTCTTTCTGCGTGAGCTCTTTCCAAAACAGGAACTGGCGCGTGCCGTCACTATGTTCAACACCCTCGTTTTTTCGTTCAAAGGGCTATGGCCCATCTTGATGGGGGCGGTTTCGGACGCCACTAGCTGGAACAATGCCTTTCTTACGCAGATCCCCTTCATCGCGCTCAGCTACTTCATCATCAGACGTTATATGCCTGCGCGCCTCGTTCGGGTCGACGAACTTCCTCCCGGCGACTACCCCGGTGTTGGCCTGATGCTGGCCAGCATGGTGTGTGGCCAGATTGCCCTCAGCCGCGGCGAGCGTGACATGTGGTTTCAATCCCCGTTCATCGTTTTGTTACTGGTCATATCCGTTCTTTGTTTTGCTGCTTTTCTGTGGTGGGATTCTCGCGACGGCAATCAGAACCCCGTTTTCCACATCCGCACCATTCTCTCGCAGCGTACCTACACCGCGGCCTTTGGCTTGGTGCTGCTCTGCGGCGTTTTCCTAGGCGCCGGGCTCTACGTCATTCCTCAGTACCTTCGGATCCTCCAGCCGTACAACGCCCAACAGACCGCGGTTTTCTACCTTGTCGATACTATCGGCCTTTTTCTCGGAGTAAGCTCTGCTGTTTGGATTGGCGTTCCCCGTTTCGGAGGAGCGAAAACCGCGGGTCTCGGAATTATCCTGTTCGGCGTCGCCAATGCCATCTTTGTTCTCATCTGGACCGATATGACTCCCGGTAACTATATCGCCTACGTTCTGTTCCTCCTTGGAATCGGCTCGGGTTTATTGTTGGCGGGAATCTCTCTGCTCTCCACGGGAACGCTCGAAAAGCGCTTCCAGAACGAAGCAGCCAGTTCTTACTTTTTTCTTCGGCAAGTCGGCGCCAGTCTGGGGGTGTCGGCGGCCGCGGTCCTGATCGACCAGAGGATGACCGTACATTCCTCGCGCCTGCTGGATACTGCAAACCGCCTTGATCCGGTAGTCCAGAGGGTGCTGCGAGACTTTGCCTCATTGATCGCGGCTCGCGCCAATGGCACCAGCGTCTCCGACCCCGGGAATTATGAGCTATTTCAAGGATTGGTGGTCACGCAAGCACGATTGTTGGCTTTCATCGATATCTGTTTTTGCTTGGCCGTTGCCGCGGCGATTGGCCTGATCGTGCTGGCCTTTTCCCGTTGGCGTCAACTTCACGCCGTCGAGCATCCACATTTGACGTCCATTGTCGGACGCTAGCTGGGCCTGGGAAATCGCTGTTAATCCCCCTGCAATCCGGGCATGGGACTATTTATCCAGCAGGCGGCCAGGAATTCGCCTGCAAATTTTGCGGTCTTTGCGCAGTTTGCCGCATCCAATCTCTCGGCGACTGAACGACCGCTGGAAATAGGAGAATGTTTATGAGCACCAAGGGTATTCCAGTCACATCGAAACCGGCTGGCTCCGAGCACTTGTCCAAACTGCTCGTGCAATACGGTTGTGGCCCGATCCAATTTTCGGGCACTTCGGACGCGCTCTACGAGCGACACCTTCTATTCGACCGGGTTATTGACCCGGCTGAGACTACCCCTCGCGAACATTACGAGGCCTGCGCCCGGGCTGTTCGCGACATCCTCTCGCAACGCTGGGTGCTTACCGGCAAGACCTACAACCAAGCTAACGCCAAGCGCGTTTACTACCTCTCCATGGAGTTTCTCATGGGCCGTTCACTCACCAACAATTTGACCAACCTCCTGCTCGAGCCGCTCCTCGATGATTTCATCAGCAAAAAGAAGGTCGATTGGCTCGCCCTTGTGGAAAAGGAGCCTGACGCCGGTCTCGGCAACGGTGGGCTGGGCCGTCTGGCTGCCTGTTTCCTGGACTCCATGGCCACCATGCAGCTTCCCGCCACAGGTTACGGTCTTCGCTATGAATACGGCATGTTTAAGCAAACCATAAGGGACGGCTGGCAGCATGAGGTGCCGGACAATTGGCTGCGCCGGCCCGATCCTTGGGAAGTGGCTCGTCCACACCTGCGCGTAGACATCGATCTGAACGCTTCCTTTGTCATTCGCGACGGCGTGCTGCGCGCCATTCCAGGAAAGCCTTCCCGCCTTTTCGGAATTCCTTATGATCGGCCTGTTGTCGGATATGGCGGAAGGAATATCAACACACTCCGCCTCTGGGCTGCGGCTGCCGCGGACTACTTTGACTTTCAGGAATTCAGCAGCGGCGATTTCGTCGGCGCTCTGGCTGAGACCCTGGCCGCCGAATCCATTACCCGCGTGCTTTATCCCGACGATTCCACCAGCAGAGGTCAGGCGCTGCGCTTCGTCCAGGAATATTTCCTGGTTGCCTGCTCGCTTGCCGATATCGTTCGCCGCTTCCGCGCCAATAATAAGGACTGGAGCGCTTTCCCGGACAAGGTCGCCATTCAGCTCAACGACACCCACCCGACCATGTCCGTCCCGGAATTGATGCGTATCCTTCTCGACGAGGCCCATCTCGGCTGGGATCAGGCTTGGGACATCACCCAAAGAACACTCGCCTACACCAATCACACTCTGCTTCCTGAAGCGCTCGAAAAATGGCCGGTCGACTGGTTTCAAAGAGTCGTGCCGCGTCTTCTGGAGATCATTTACGAGATCAACCACCGTCTCCTCGACGATGTCCGCAAGAAATACCCCGGCGACGAAGGCAAAGTTTCCAGCATCAGCCTGATCGAAGAGGGCCCGGTCCACCGGGTCCGCATGGCCAATCTCGCCATTGTTGGCTCGCATAGCACCAATGGCGTAGCCGCGATCCATTCCAAGCTGTTGCGCACCACGACCGTGAAAGATCTCGCGGAGATGTTTCCGCAGCGCTTCAACAACAAGACCAATGGTGTAACACCGAGGCGCTGGCTGTTGCTGTGTAACCCGCCCCTCGCCCGCACCATTACCGATGCCATTGGCGATGGCTGGATCACCGATCTCAGCCAGCTCTCCCGGCTGAAACCACTTGCCGCCGACAAGGGCTTCCGCTCCGCCTTCCTGAAAGCCCAGCACGAGATGAAAACGCAATTCGCCAACTGGTTAAAAGCCACATCCGGCGTAACCGTCGACCCACAAAACATTTTCGACTCCCAAGTGAAGCGCATCCACGAATACAAGCGCCAGCTGCTCAACTGCTTGCGCATCGTGGTGCTCTACAATCGCCTCCGCCAAAATCCCAACCTCTCCATGCCTCCGCGCACATTCTTCTTTGCCGGCAAAGCCGCTCCCGCCTACCAACTCGCCAAACTCATCATCAAGTTCATCAACAATCTCGCCGGCACAATCGATGGCGACCCCGCGGTGAAGGGCCGCTTGCAGGTTTACTTTCTCCCTGACTACCGCGTTTCTGTCGCGGAGCGCTTGATTCCCGCCAGCGACGTCTCCAACCAGATTTCCACCGCCGGTTATGAGGCCAGCGGCACCAGCAACATGAAATTCATGATGAACGGCGCGCTCACCATTGGCACCCGCGACGGCGCCACCATCGAAATGGCCGAGGAGGCCGGCGAAGACAACCTGTTCCTCTTCGGTCTCACCGCCCAGCAGGTCGCCGACAGCCGCGGTTGGTACAATCCTCATTGGCACTACGACCACGATCCGGAGACCCGCGCCGCGCTGGACATGATCTCCTCCGACTATTTTAGTCGCTATGAGCCTGGCATTTTTGCCCCCTTGCGCGATACCCTTCTTACGCACGGAGACTTCTACATGCATCTCGCCGACCTCAAGTCCTATCTTGATGCCGATAAAAGACTCTGCGACTTGTACGCCAATCCCGATGGCTGGGCGCAAAAGGTCATCTGCAACGTCGCCAGTTCGGGAAAGTTCTCGAGCGATCGCAGCATTTCCGAGTACACTTCGGAAATCTGGAAAGTGGCGCCCTGTCCGGTGCCCTAGCGGAGCGTTCCATGGCCACGGTAGAAAACCCAGCAGCAAAGGGCGTATCGCCTCTAGCGGGGAAGCCTGCGACGAAAGACATGCTCATCGATGTAGGAAAACTGGAGCGCGAGTATTTTGATCGCCGCCCCGACGTCAACGACCCCAATCAATTGGTAAGCTTTGGCACCAGCGGTCACCGCGGCTCTCCTTTTCAAGCCACCTTCACCGAAGCTCACATCCTGGCTATCACTCAGGCCATTTGCGAATACCGCCACGGGCAGGGAATTGACGGCCCCCTGTATATGGGGAAAGACACGCACGGTATCTCCGGCCCCGCGCAACGCACCGCGCTGGAAGTTCTAGCCGCCAACAACGTGGAGACGATCATTCAGCGCGATGATGGAGTCACTCCCACGCCCGTTATTTCGCGCGTCATTCTGGTCTACAATCGCGGCCGCAAAGATCATCTTGCCGACGGCATCGTCGTCACTCCTTCTCACAATCCTCCGCGAGATGGCGGTTTCAAGTACAACCCGCCAAACGGCGGGCCTGCGGATACCGATGTCACCACATGGATTCAAAATCGCGCCAACGATTTGCTTCGCGGCGGAAATAAGGAAGTGAAGCGCACTCCATTCGATTCGGCCATCAAAGCCGCCACCACCCATCAGAAGGATTTCATCCTTCCCTACGTGAATGACCTGCGCAACGTCATCAACACCGAGGCCATTCGCGGTGCTCACCTCAAACTCGGCGTCGATCCTCTCGGCGGAGCCGCCCGGCCTTACTGGGAGCCCATCAATTCGGTTTACGGCCTGAATATCACCGTCACCAATCCCGTTATCGACCCCACTTTTTCCTTCATGACCGTGGATCACGACGGCGAAATTCGCATGGATTGCTCCAGCCCCTACGCCATGGCGCGACTGGTGAGCCTGAAAGACGAATACCAGGTGGCCTTCGCGAATGATCCGGATTCGGATCGTCACGGAATCGTCACGCCCTCTTCCGGCCTGATGAATCCGAACCACTACCTGGCGGTTGCGATCGGTTATCTCTTGACCCACCGCCCACAGTGGTCCCCGCACGTTACCGTTGGCAAGACGCTGGTCAGCAGCAGCCTGATCGATGGCGTCGTCAAGAAGTTCGGCCGCAAACTTTCCGAAGTTCCGGTTGGATTCAAATGGTTTGTACCCGGCCTGTTCGACGGTTCCTTCTGTTTCGGCGGAGAAGAAAGCGCTGGCGCCAGCTTTCTTCGCCTCGATGGCACCGTTTGGGCCACTGACAAGGATGGCCCCATCATGGACCTCCTGGCGGCAGAAATTACCGCCGTTACCGGCAAAGATCCCGGTCAGCATTTCCAGGACTTAGCGTCTGAATTTGGCACGCCGTATTACACGCGCATCGACGCGCCAGCCACGCCAGAGCAGAAAGCGAAGCTGCTGAAGCTTTCTCCCTCCGACGTCAAGGAATCCGAGCTTGCCGGCGAACCCATCCAGCAAAAGTTGACCACGGCGCCTGGCAATGGCGCTGCGATCGGCGGCCTGAAAGTGGTGACCAAGAGCGGCTGGTTTGCCGCGCGTCCTTCTGGCACCGAAAACATCTATAAAATTTATGCCGAGAGTTT